>Ga0172370_10000225_pt1 | contig 84087 bp, 69 predicted proteins | sample LakKiv5m_FD_114538 | JGI IMG/M metagenome (GOLD analysis project Ga0172370, IMG submission 114538) | Freshwater microbial communities from Kabuno Bay, South-Kivu, Congo - kab_022012_11.5m | ecosystem: Environmental > Aquatic > Freshwater > Lake | place: Democratic Republic of the Congo... | reverse complement strand
GTTTCCAACCTAATTCATTTTTAATTTTTGATGAATCTATTGCGTACCTGCGGTCATGGCCGGGTCTGTCCTTTACATACTCAATTAATTCTTCTCCTTTGCCTAGCTTTTGTAAAATCAATTTTATAATCTCAATATTTTTCATCTCACGACTAGCACCTATATTATATACTTCTCCAATCTTTCCATTTTCAAATACAAGTTCTACTGCTTTGTTATGATCAATAACATAGATCCAGTCTCTTACATTTAATCCATCACCATAGACAGGTAGTTTTTTTCCATTTAGCGAATTAATAATCATCAACGGAATTAATTTTTCCGGGAATTGCAACGGTCCATAATTATTTGAACATCTGGTAGCTACAACAGGCAAACCAAAAGTGTGGTGAAATGACAAAGCGGTAATATCCGCACTTGCTTTACTAGATGAATATGGACTGTTGGGACTAAGGGGAGTTTGTTCGGTAAATAAACCAGTGTTACCTAAACTACCATAAACTTCATCGGTAGAGATTTGTACAAATTTCTCAACTTGATATCTGCGAGCAGCCTCGAGCAAAACTGTTGTTCCTATAACATTTGTTCGGTAGAAAATTTCCGATCCGAGTATACTCCTATCAACGTGAGATTCTGCTGCGAAATTTATAACAAATTTTAGATTAAATCTCTTAAAAAGATAATCTACCAACTCATTATTTGAAATGTCCCCTTTTACAAACTTATAATTCTTGTTTTTCTCAACCTTTTGGAGGTTTTCTAGATTTCCAGCGTAAGTAAGTTTATCTAAATTGACAATAAAATAATCATCACGTTTAGAAAGAATATAATTGATAAAGTTACTTCCAATGAATCCGGCACCGCCGGTTACAAGTATGTTTTTGGTTGCCATCAATTAGAATGCAATTAATCCAAAGTAAATACCGGTTTGTATAAAAAATGTATTGCTGTTTGAATCAGATGGAACATTTCCTATATCCTGATTATTATCAACTTCCCATTTGCTTGCAAAAGTTGTAATGTAACCACCGCCAATTCTAACTGCAATAAATCTGCTTAACGGAATATCAACATTCAGTGTCGGAGATATTGTTAAGAAACTATTAGAAATTTTTCTATAAATGTTCTGAGTAGTTTTATTATTAACTTCATTCCAGATACCGTTCCATGAAAAATTATTTTGATTCTGAAAAATCTCTATACTGGAAGATCCAGCTCCTATAATAGCTCCAACCGAAACCGCAATATTTTTTATAAATGGTAAAGAATACTCAACAGTTACTCCACCAAGTCCATAATTATATTTTACTTCTTTATTAAATCCATTGTTAGTACCGCTTGAAGTTTGGGTTCCGCTTAATCCAATCCCACCAATTCTTAAATTATCCACAAGCATTATGTAAGCATAACCCCCGCCGCCGTAAACTATCATTCCTTTACTCGAAAGGTTTTCCAATCCCATAATTTTTATCTGGGTATTAACAGCGTCAACATTTGGAAAGACAAAAGTTGGAGAAAACCCGCCGGCTGCGCCAAATCTTCCGACCCAGCCTACATCCTCACCTTCTTGGGCAAATGATGTACGAAGTGAAATTAACATTAAAATAAGGAATAATAATTTTTTCATAGGATTAATTTGTGTGTCTTTTTTGTGGATAAAATTAGCAATTCCATTAACAAAACGGAAATTATTAATCACTAACTTTACATTAATAAATAAAGACCGCATTGATTTTCATATCTGTTCACCACAACAAGGAGAAAACCAATAACGGCCTTTAATAATGCCGAATTATTCGCTGTCGGATTTTAAATATTTTATTATTCTGACAGCTTTTGTTGCAAAGAGCGCTATAAAAAGAAACATTGCACCTAATAATATTAGTCCGTTCATATCATAGTACTCCTTTATTTAATTGTTACAATAAAGGAAAAACTTTAATCCATAATCTTTCTTAAGAATGATGAACTATCTTCTTCATCTCTATTCTTATTGCTGTAATAATCGTTCTCTTCATAATCATTTTTTTCTGCCTTAAATCCGGTTTCCAATCCGCTTTGATCAAACAAATCAGGATTTGTTTTCTTTACTCTTAAGATTGTAGGAACATTTAGATCGTCACTATTTTCTAATTCTATTGCACCGCGTTTGGTTGGGAACCCGCCCATGCCTACAACTTTTTTCTCTTCACGCTTTCTTTCTGCTTTTTCCGTTTTCAAATTGCTGATAGGATTTGAGCTCGCCTTAGTTTCAAATCCGGTTGCGATGACTGTGTAAGAAACATATTCATTCATCTGATCTTTAATTACTGTTCCAAAGATTACATTTGCTTCTTCTCCGGCAGCTTCAAAGATCACATTATTTCCGGCTTCTACTTCCGCCATCGTCATATTTGTAGGACCGGTAACATTTAGAAGAATATTTTTTGCACCTTTTATTGAAACACCCTCAAGCAGCGGTGAAGAAATCGCTTTTTGTGCTGCCTCAACAGAACGATTTTCTCCGCTGGAAATTCCACATCCCATTAATGCTTGTCCGCTGTCTCTCATAACAGTTCTTACATCAGCGAAATCAACATTGATAATTCCTTTAACGGTAATTATATCAGCTATACCGCGGGTTGCTTCAAAAAGAATTTCATTTGGTTTGTTAAATGCAGCTTTTGCTGCCGTAGCTGTATCAATAATACTTAGTATTCTGCTGTTCGGTACTACGATCAGACTATCTACCAATTGACGCAGTTCTGTAATTCCTTCATCAGCATTTTTCATGCGTTGTTTACCTTCCCACGTAAAAGGTTTAGTAACAATTCCGATGACGAGTGCGCCAAGACTTTTAGCAATAGAAGCAACAATCGGAGCTGCCCCTGTTCCGGTTCCACCGCCCATTCCCGACGTCACAAAAACCATATCGCTTCCTTCAAGCATACGGGTAATTTTATCGCGATCTTCTTCAGCTGCTTTTCTTCCTACGTTGGGATCTGCACCTGCTCCAAGTCCGCGCGTTACATTTGTCCCAATTTGAATTTTGTGAGTAGCCAAACTCTCTTCAAGAACTTGGGCGTCTGTATTTACAGCAATGAATTCAACGCCAGATAATCCGCGTTCAATCATACTGTCAATTGCGTTGCAACCTCCTCCGCCTACACCAACTACTTTTAATTGTGCAGACATCGGTCTTTGTGTTTCAAGAGTGAAGAAACGGGGTCTCTTTTCCATTGTGGACATAACTCCTCCTTGTTGTGGTATTTTATAGTTTATCAAAAAATTCTTGTAATCTTTTGAATAATTTGCTCACATTGAATTTACGTTCTGAGCTACTTGCTTTTACTGTTGTAAATTGTTCTGAAGATGATTTTCCCGGTATACCTCTAATTAATCCTGCTACTGTTGCGAACTCAGGACTTTCAACTTCGTTCGATAAACCTGAACCAAGATCAAGAGGAACACCTATCCGAGCAGGCATTCCAAAAACTTCTTCGGCTAATTCCGTACAACCTTTTAGTAATGATCCGCCGCCGGTTAGTACTACTCCTGCTTTAATTTTATTTTTGAATCCGGCTTGACGCAGTTCATTATCAATTAGTGCAAATAATTCTTTCATCCGAACACTGATTATTTGTGTAAGCAGTGATAAAGGAATTTTTACGTTTCCTCTTCCGCCAACACCTTTAATAAAAATATCTTCATCTTTAATGATCGCATGTTCGGTAGCATAGCCGTATTCTTTTTTAAGTTTTTCCGCATCGGCAGTTACAATTCCTAAAGTCTCGCGCACATCGTTTGTAACCTGATTACCTGCAACTCCAATTACTTTTGTGTGTTTAATTGCTTTACGGTGAAAGACAGCTATATCAGTTGTTCCGCCGCCGATATCAATCAACAAAACGCCTAAATCTTTTTCGTTTTCATCAAGCACAGCAAAACTTGACGCAATAGGTTGAAGCACATAATCTTTAACCATAAATCCCGCACGCTCAACAGATTTTTTTATGTTTTGAATTGCAGGTATCGAAGCAAGAACTACATGATTCACAGCTTCCAAGCGTGAACCACACATACCGATCGGGTCATCAATTCCACCTTGATAATCAACTGAATATTCTTCTGGAATGATGTGAAGTATCTGGCGGTCAGAGGGAATTCTAATAGTTTGAACATCGGCCCGCAAGCGATCCAAATCCTGCTCTGTTATTTCCCGTTCAGGATTGTTTATCGTTACATAATTTCTGTGACGTAAACTAGTTATGTGCTCGCCTGCAACTCCAACATTTAATTCTTTCACGGTTAGACCTGCTCTGTTGGAAGCAATATGCATTGCTTCATTAATCGCATCAGCAGTTTTAGAAATATTAGCAACCAATCCGCGATTCAATCCTTCGGAAGGAGCTACGCCAAATCCGAGAATGTTAAGATTATTTTCAACCTGTTCCGCTATTACCGCGCAAACTTTTGTTGTTCCAAGATCAAGTCCTGCTATTACATTTTTTTTCATGATTTATTTTGACCCTCCTGGCTATTCTGTTCTGTAATTCCTAGATATACGTGTCCGCCGTAACGCAAATCCACATACTCCATGTAATTATTTATTTCTTTTCCCTTCAAATAAGTCCAGAAATTATTGAAGTAGATTACTTTTCTAATTTCGTTTCCTCTTCCAATTATTACCGGATAATTCATACTTGAGAAATAGAGAACAACATCGTTTCCGTTTTGCAAATCAATTGATGATAGGCCATCGTACAACTCCGGATTTAATAATTTTACCGTAGTTATAATTTTTGATGCCAATACGATGTCGTTAATATTTTTTAGTGAAGATAAAATTTTCATTCCGTTTCCAAGAAGCGGATTTGAAATGATCGGGTAATCAATTTTCTTAGTCTGTGGAAATACCGGAAGTATTTGAAGACTTTCTGTAATTATATACTGGTTTGTACTGTCTACTAGTATTGAGTCAAATGTCTTTTCGATTATTTTTACTGAAACCTTACTGTTGCCGTCGTAACGTACCTCCGCTTGTTGAACGTAAGGATGTTTTTCAATCCTATCTTTTATGATTTGAAGTGTCAGCTTATCATAATTATTCTTATCAAGCAGATTTGCATAGCTTAAATACTGTTCTTTTGATAAATGAATATTCCCATCAAGAGAGATCAAACTTATTTTATAGTCAACCTCGTTTTTCAATCCAACCGATAGATAGATAATCAATCCAATTGCCAGAATTAAAAAGAGCGTGCTTAATATTTTTATTGTCTTAGCCATTAATTATTTCTTTTTCTCTTTTAAAAATGCAACAAACTTTTCACCGTACTTCCAAATATCACCGGCTCCCATTGTAATAACGAGGTCATCTTGCTTATAAATTTTTTGAAGCAGTTCCGGAATTTTTGTTTTATCGGGTTCGTAATAAACATTCTTATGTCCAAAATCTTTCGCTATGTTGGCAATCAGTTCACCAGTAATTCCTTCAACAGGTTTTTCTCTTGCCGGATATACATCGGTACAAATAAATACATCCGAGTTTAGAAATGATCTGCCGAACTCAGCATAAAAATCTTTTGTCCGTGAATACAAATGCGGTTGGAATACTGCCACTAATCTTCTATTCCATCCGCGCCGGATCCCATCCAACGTTACATTTATTTCTGTCGGATGATGACCGTAATCATCAATGACCATTACCTCTTTGTTGTACTTTACTTCAAATCTGCGGTAAACGCCGTTAAATGATTCTAGAGATTTCCTGATTACACTGAACTCAACGCCCATTTCCTTTGCAATTATTATTGCAACCAGAGAATTTTTTATGTTGTGCAATCCAGGAATATTGATTCTAATTCTTCCAAGTTCTTTACCAAGATAAATCACACTAAACTCAGAATGATTTTCCGAATGAGAAATATTTGTTGCACGAATATCTGCTTGCGGAGTTATTCCGTAAGTAAAGATCTTTTTATTTATCTGCGGAATAACATCCTGAAGAGCGGGTTCATCAAGACAAAGAACTACAAAACCGAAGAATGGAACTTTGTTTGCAAATTCTACAAATGCAGATTTTATATCATTCAAATCTTTGTATGTATCTAAATGTTCTCTCTCAAGAGTGGTCAAAGCGGCAATAACCGGAGTTAATTTTAAAAACGTTCTATCGAATTCATCAGCTTCAACAACAATGTAATCTCCATGACCCAGACGTGCATTTGTTCCGCCAAGACCGCTCAATTTTCCGCCGACAATAATTGTCGGGTCAATTCCTGCTTCTGTTAGAACTAATCCTACCATTGATGTTGTTGTTGTTTTACCATGCGTACCGGCAATTCCGATTCCGTATTTCATTCTCATACATTCTGCAAGCATCTCGGAACGTTTGATGACCGGAATTTTTCTTTTTAATGCTTCTTTCACTTCCGGATTTTCAAGATTAACTGCCGATGAATAAACAACCACGTCGGCTTCTTTCAAGTTTTCCGGTGAATGTCCTTCATAAACTTTGACACCTAAACTTTCCAATCGCTCGGTAACCTCAGTTTTATTTAAATCGGAACCCGTAATATTAAATCCCTGGCTTAATAAAATTTCTGCGATACCGCTCATTCCAATTCCGCCGATACCTACAAAGTGAACATTTTTAATAGTCATCATCATAATTTAAGTCTCATATTATCTCTGCAAATCTGATTGCACTTTCAGCAATTATCTCTGCAGCTAATGGTTTTGCAAAAGATGAAATATTTTTTTTCAAAATTTCCTGGCGTACTTCGTTAAAGATTAATTCATTCACTACCGGAAAAAATTCGTCTTTCAAATTTTTATCTTCTATCAACTCTGCCGCGTTTGCAATTTTCAAAGCCCTAGCATTCATATACTGATGATTAGCCGCAACATTTGCCGAAGGAACGAATACAGCCGGCAACGATAAAAATGAAACTTCCGCTATTGTTGTTGCACCGGAACGTGCAAGTACAATGTCCGCCGCCGAGTAAGCTGCCGACATATCCCTGATGAACGGAAATATTTTTACAGATTCATGTGAGAATCCTTTATACTGTTCAAAATAAAATTGACCGGTCTGCCAGATGATTTGTATGTTGTTCGATACTAATTGTTTTAAATTTTCTGCTACTGCCATATTGATTGATCCCGCACCGCCGCTTCCACCGATTATCAGCAATACTTTTTTCAATTCACTCAAACCGAAATCTTTCCTCGCTTCGGATTTATCACTCAATTTTAAATTTATTCTAATCGGGTTGCCGCTTAATTTCAACTTTGATTCGTCTCTGAAATATTTTTTTGATTCTTCAAAGGTGATATGAATTTCGGTTGCTCTCTTTTCAAGCATTCTATTTGTAACACCAGGGTAACTATTCTGCTCAAGCAGAATTACTTTTGATCCTAGAACCGAAGCTGCCCAAATTACCGGACCGGATACATAAGCTCCGCTTCCGACTGCAACCCGTGGTTTAAATTTAAAATTGACCATCAGAGATTGAATTGCCGAAATCAAAAGTTTTAAAGGAAACAACAGATTGCTTAAAGATAATTTTCTTGAAAATCCGCTAATCCAAATTGATTTAAAATTAAAACCATATTCAGGAACAACTTTTTCTTCAATTTTATTTTTAGCGCCAACGAATAATATTTCCGCTTCAGGTTTCATTAACCGAATTTGCTGTGCAACAGCAAGTGCCGGATATAAATGACCGCCGGTTCCGCCACCTGCAAATACAAAACTATATGGAGTTCTATTCTTCATTACACCTGAGCAATTTTTAATTCTGTTGTTTTTACTGTTTGTCTTCCAACGTTTACAATTATTCCAATAGATACTGCAAATAGAATTATAGATGTTCCGCCGAAACTGATAAATGGAAAAGTGATTCCTGTTGTTGGAATTAATCCTGTAACCACGCAAGCATTTATAAAAGCGCTAACTATTATGTTGAATCCTAAGCCAAGAACGAGAAGCTGACCAAATCTATCTTGTGCTTTTTTGGCAATGACCAAACAAACAGCGAACAAAAAAAGGAATAAGAACAACACTGCTATTGCGCCGATAAAACCAAGTTCTTCACCAAGGATTGAAAAAATAAAATCGCCGTATGATTCCGGAAGAAATAAATCACTTTGCCTGCTATGTCCTAATCCAACTCCCAAAAGTCCCCCGCTCCCTAAAGCAATTTTTGCCTGCTTCACTTGAATATTTATGTCACCACCGTTTATCAAACTTTCTATAAATGTCATAACTCGTTCACGTGAGTGTTTGAAAATCATCATTCCAGATCCAAGAACTAATATTGACGGAACAATAATTCCAAGTATGTGTTTCATTCTTGCACCGGCAACAAATAGGATCACAAAAGATGTAACTGCAACAATCAGACTTGTACTTACATTAGGCTGTATAAAAATTAATCCGCTAACTATTACAATCCAGAACAACGGAAGCTTAAATCCTTTCTTAAAATCTTTCAGTTCATCACCCATTCTTTCCAGCATTACAGCCAAATGAACAATCAAAATAACTTTCGCCGCTTCGGAAGGTTGGAATTGCAAAAATCCGAGATCAATCCATCGTTGAGCGCCTTTAACTTTTGGTGCAAAAAGAAAAGTAAAAATCAGCACGGCAATAATTAGTATTAGCGCCAATTTGCTATACTCACGATACTTATCATACGGGAAGTAGGAAAAAAATATCATCATACCAATCGCTGCAATTACTTTCCATAAATGTGATTTGAACAAAAAGTAAAAACTGTTAAACCTGGAAAAACTGTAAGTACCGCTGGCAGTAAAAACCATAATTGCACCTAGGACAATAAATCCCACAACTAAACCAATTAATATTTTAACGGATGTATTCATCAATTCAATTTGTTTACTTCTTCTTTAAAAACTTTTCCTCTGTGTTCATAATTTTTGAACATATCAAAACTTGCACAAGCCGGTGAAAGCAATACAACTGTACCGGGTTGTGCTTCATTTCTTCCTGCTTCAACACATGCTTTAAGCGATTTTTTGATTTCGGTTAAAACAATAGAATTGAAATAATCATAAACTTTCTGTGCAGACGAACCGATTGCATAAATTTTCGCAACATGCTGTTTAACAAGTTCTTTAATCTGATCGTAATTGTTTCCTTTATCTTTTCCACCCAGTATCAAGTACAACGGTTTATCAAAACTTTTTAGAGCTACGTAAACTGAATCAACATTGGTTGCTTTTGAGTCGTTGTAATATTCAACACCGTTAAATTCGCGTACAAATTCAATTCTATGCTCAACACCCTTAAAGGATAAAAAAGCACTTCTTATTTTTTGATGAGGAACATTTAACAATTTTGCTATGATAAGAACAGGAAGTGCATTTGCAATATTATGTTCACCTTTTATAAACAAATCGCTTGCAGAACAGATCTCACTAATTTTTCCAAACCATGAAAAGTAGATCTTGCCTTCTTTATAAAAAGCGCCGGCTGGAACTTCACTTAATAACGAGAAGGCAAGTTTCTGAACTTTCTTGTTCTTCAAATTATTTTTTATGTTTTTATCATCTGCGTTATAAATAAAAAAGTCTTCTTCTTTTTGATTCTTCGTAATTTTAATTTTTGCTGAGATGTATTCATCGAAGCTGTTATTATATCTATCAAGATGATCCTGGGTGATATTTAATATCATTGAAAAATGTGGTTTGAACTTTTCTATAAAATCCAACTGAAAGCTGGAAGTTTCCAGCGATACAAATTCATTTTCTTTCACATCAAGTACGATCTCGGAAAAAGCTTCGCCAATATTTCCTGCTGAATAACATTTAATTCCAGCTTGATTCAAAGTGTAGTTCATCAATGCTGTTGTAGTTGTTTTGCCATTTGTACCTGTTATTGAAATAACACTTCCTTTACAAAACCACGACGCAAATTCAATTTCGCTAACTACTTTAATATTTTTTTTCAGCGCATTGGCTAGTACAGCGGAGTTTGTCGGAACACCCGGACTTGTTACAATAAGATCGCAATCATAAATTTTCTCTGTGTGGGCGCCGCATTCAAATGCAATGAATTCAGAATTCAAAACTGAAATTGAATCGGCTAAATCTTTTTCGGAACTGCTATCGCTCACAAACGGAATGGCTCCCAGTTTTTTTGCGAGCTTGGCAGCACCTAATCCGCTGCGAACAGCACCGATGACCGATATTTTTTTCCCTCGTATATCCATTATCTTATCTTGAATGAAGCTAAACTCATTAATGCTAAAATTATTGTGATGATATAGAACCGGATAACTATTTTCGGTTCCGCCCAATTTAACTGCTCAAAATGATGATGAATCGGAGCCATCTTAAAAACTCTTTTCCCTTCACCGTATTTTTTCTTCGTGTATTTGAAATAAAGACGCTGAATAATTACAGAAAGAGTTTCGATAAAGAATATTCCGCCAAGAATAGGAATCAATAAATCTTTTTTAACTAGTATCATCATCACACCAAAGGCGCCACCGAGTGCAAGAGAACCGGTGTCACCCATAAAAACTTGAGCCGGATAAAAATTGAACCAGAGAAATCCTAGTCCGGCACCGATCAATGCCGCGATGAAAACTGTTAATTCACCGCTGCCTGGTAAATAAATTATATTTAAATAGTCTGCATAGATAACGTTGCCGGTTACATAAACTATTATTGCAAGTGCAAGCATTACAATTATGATAGAACCGATTGCAAGTCCGTCGAGTCCGTCTGTAAGATTAACTGCGTTAGAAAGCGCCGTAATGATGAAAACAACCCATGGTATATATAGATAGGAAAAGTCCCAATTCAGGTTTTTGAAAAACGGCAAAGTCGTTTGTGTATTGTACTGTGCAAATTCCGGTAAGTAGTAAACTGCAAAACCAACAATTAGACCAACAAAAATTTGTCCTAATAATTTGTAACGGGCAATTAATCCTTGAGGAACTTTTTTCACAACTTTTAAATAATCATCTAAGAAACCGATACCGCCTAAAAATACTGTTCCAAACAAAACTAAAATTATATATACGCTTTTAATATCACTCCATAACAGAACAGGAATAATTACAGATAGAAGAATAATTAATCCTCCCATTGTTGGAGTACCTTGTTTCTTTTTGTGTGTTTGAGGCCCTTCTTCGCGGATCGGCTGGTCAACTTGATTTTTCTTTAATCGTCCGATTATTTTGGGCCCGAAGATGAATGAGATTAACAAAGCAGTAATCGCCGCTATCGCAGAGCGAAATGTTAAGAAACGGAATACATCAAATCCCGGCGGATTAAAAGTTTTATTTATGTACTCAAACAAATAGTAGAACATTATTCAAACCTTTTCTCCAATACATTAATAAATTCTTCCATTTTCATTCCGCGTGAACCTTTTACTAGAATAACCGAGTTCTCTATTTCTTCGTACTGCAAATAGAGAGACAGGGCTTCGCGAATGTGAAAGTGAATTGATTTTACATTTTTCTTTCTGAGTGCTTTGTTTAGATGCTTCATCATAATGCCGGTAGTAAGAACAAATAAATTTTTCTCCGGTGAAAATAGTTTTGCCAAATCTTTATGTAGTTTTTCAGATTGTTTGCCAAGCTCAAACATATCTCCAAGTACAATAATTTTTCTTTTATGCGTTTTAATTTTTTTAATTAAATCAATTGCATTTTCAACGGAAGTCGGGTTTGAATTGTAAGTGTCATCTATTACAACAACTTCCTTAAATTTCTTTACTTCTAATCTTCCATGAACCGGTTTAATCTTTTTCATTCCGTTGAGAATTTCTTTTTCTTTCAACCCTAGTTTAAGAGCTACTGCAGCAGCTGCTAAGAAATTTTTTGCATTTGCTTCTCCATATAAATGAGGAATCGTTTCTCTAAAACCCTCCCTAAAGGCGAAAGAGAGGGTTTTAGATTTAAGCTGAACACGAGAATTACCTTCATTTGTGTAGCCTAAAATTTTCCCCTTCACATCTACCGAACCGTTAAATCCATATGTAACTTTGTTCCAATAATTTTTAGAATGCTTTTTTATTACAGGATCGTCCATGTTCAGGAAAACTGTTCCGCCATGTATTTCGGTAATATCCAAAAGAGCAGATTTCTCTTTATATACGCCCTCTTTGTTTCTTAAAAATTCCAAATGCGAATCGCCGATATTTGTAATCAATGCATAATCCGGTCTTGAAATGTTTGCTGTATATTCAATCTCATTAAAATGATTTGTGCCTTGTTCCAGAATTAATGCTTCACATTTTTCATCTGTCCCTAAAATTGTTAACGGAACACCGATATGATTATTATTGTTCGCCTCAGTTTTTACAACATTATATTTTTCACTTAGCAGAGAAGCGATCATTTCTTTAACGGTTGTTTTACCATTACTTCCCGTGATTGAAATAACCTTTGCCGAAATTTTGTTGCGCCAAATTTTTGCAAGTTCGCCAAAAGCTTTTGTTGTGTCGTTAACAGTAACGACGGGAATTTCGAGGAAGCTAAATTTCTTCAACTTCCTCGAATCAATAATTACAGCTTCTGCCCCTTTCTTAAGAGCATCGAGAATAAAATCATGTCCGTCAAATTTTTCTCCTTTAATAGCAACGAACAAACTTCCTTTTTTAACTCTGCGCGAATCAATCTCAACTTTCGATACCGATTTAAATGCGTCGGGATTGTAAATCATCGCAGATGAAATACTAAATAAATCCTCGATTGTAATTTTTATTTTGCCCATTCCACCAAATATTTTTGAGCAAGCTCTTTATCAGAAAAGTGTTTTCTAACACCGTTAATTTCTTGATAGCTCTCATGACCTTTGCCGGCAATAAGAATAACTGCATTGTCTTCGCTTTCTAAAATCGCGGAACGAATTGTTTCTTCTCTGTTCTCTATAACTCGATAGTTATTTGATTTGATGCCTTTCAAAATTTCATTAATGATAATAAACGGATCTTCAGTTCTCGGATTGTCGGATGTAACATAAATTCGGCCGCTCATTGAAGCGGCAATATCACCCATGATAGGACGTTTTGTTCTATCGCGATCTCCACCACAGCCGAATACAGTATAAATAGGTCTCTCTTGTTTTACGATATACTGAACAGCAGTTAAAGCTTGTTTAAGTGAATCTGATGTGTGTGAATAATCAACAATAACTTTTTTATTTTTCTTTGAGATAACTTCAAATCTTCCGGGTACCTGCGGAGTATTTTTAATCCCATCAATTGCAATTTGATAATCAATTCCGTTTACTACTGAAGTTTCAAAAGCCGATGCGGCATTGAACGCATTAAAATGTCCGACCAAACTTGTAGTTAGATGGTAATCTTTTCCTTTCCAGATTAAATCGAAATTTGTTCCTTCGAGTGAATACGCGATATTTTTTATTCTGCATGTAGCCTTTTCGCTTATTCCAAAAGAAAATTTTTGTGCTGTTGAATCTTTTATCAACTTTGAAGAGTTACTATCATCTACGTTATAAACAATTTTTCCAGTAGAAGGAATCAAATCAAATAAAATTTTCTTCGATTCGAGATAGTGATCGAATGTTTTATGATAATCCATATGATCGGATGTAATGTTTGTAAAAATTCCAGTTCCAAAATTCAAGTAATCTATCCTGTTAAGCCTGAGAGCATGTGAAGAAACTTCCATTACACATTGCGTACAATTTTCATTTACCATTTGTGCAAGCAAAGAATTTATTTCATGTGATTGTGGAGTAGTTAGTAATGTCTTCACTTCATTCTTGCCTATATAATTAGCAATTGTTCCGATTAATCCGGTTTTAAATCCGGCATGTTCAAAAATATTTTTTACAAAAAATGCAGTTGTTGTTTTTCCTTTTGTACCAGTTATGCCAATTAGATTTAATTTTTTTGAAGGTTCTCCATAAAAAATATTTGAGAACTCTGCGAGTGACTTTCTGCTGTCTTGAACAACAATCTTAACACATCCTGAGTGAGAGAATATTTGATCCGGAATAACTTTCGGATTTTGTAATACAACTGCAGCCACACTTTTGTTAATTACATCGTTAATAAAATTATGTCCGTCTGTTTTGAAACCTTCAATAGCAAAAAAGAGTGAATTGTTTGATGAAGTGCGTGAATCAATTGTTATATTGGTGATCTCTTTCAGTTCGGCATTGCCGGTAACTTGAAGAGTTTTCACCTTATTTAACAAATCAGAAAGCTTCATTCAGTTTGTTCCTGCACTTACTTTTTTTAATAACGGTTCACATTTAATAAGACAGATTGAGCCGGGAACAATGTCAGATCCCGGTTCAAGGTTTTGCCAAACAACTTTGCCGCTTCCAACAACTTTATACTGCATCCCGATTTCATTTAACTGAGCGATCGCATCTCTCATTGATTGATTAATAAGATTAGGCATAGTCGTTGCGTTTTCGCTATAAATTTTTTTTGAAGAAATATTTGTTAACGATCTGTCTCCGATGTTTAAGAATGAAATGGATTTTGTTTTAGGTGCAGTTTTAATATCAGCCACTAGTTGATCAATTAAATTTTGTTTTCTTTCAATTTTCTTTTTGTTCGGCGCTAAACTTAGATCTGTTTCTATCATTCTTTTTGCAACCTCATGGAAAATTGGTGCTGCAACTAACCCACCATACTGACCAACTTGTGGGGCGTTGATAAGAATAAAACAAATTACTTTTGGATTATCTGCCGGGAAATATCCTATGAACGATGAATTGTGCTGCCTATTTGAATATGATTTATTCACGAGTTGTTGTGATGTTCCTGTTTTACCCCCGACTAGAACATCGGGCAGTTGAGCTTCGGTGCCAGTGCCATGTTCTACAACCCCAACCATAAAATTTTTAATTAAATCTGATGTTGGTTTTTCGATAACATTTCTAATTTTTTTTGTTTGATTTTCTAAAATGATTTTTCCATTAGAATCTGTGATAGATTTCAAAATGAACGGCTGCAATAATGTACCGCCATTAACTATTGTACTATACGCGGTAATCATTTGAAGAGGTGTAACAGCTATTTCATAACCAAATGAAACAAACGGTTTTGTTACCGCAGAGAAACTTCCCGGTTTTTTTAGGAGACCCTTGGCTTCACTAGGAAGATCAACTGAAGTTGCATTACTAAATCCGAAATCACGCAAATATTTATAAAAAGTTTCATCATCAATTCTTTCTGAAAGCTTCGCCATTCCAATGTTACTTGATTGCTCAAGAACCTGACGGACTGTAAGATTCTCGTGTTTGTGAGAATCTTGAATCTTTACGTTCTTATAAACGAATGTTCCATTCTCTGTATTAATAACTTCATTCTCTTTCGCTAATCCACGATCAAATAAAATTGACATGGTAACAGCTTTAATAGTTGATCCTGGTTCATATGTGTCGGTTATTGCTCTGTTACGTCGTGAATCAGCTGGAAATAATTCATAGTTTGCCGGATCAAAATCGGGCAAGTTTGCAAGTGCAAGAATCTCTCCAGTATTAGGATTCATTATTATTCCGACAGCAGATTGGCCGCTATATTTTTGCAGCCCTGTTGATAATTCTTCTTCTAATATTTTCTGATATGTTTTATTAATTGTTAGGTTGATAGTATTTCCAGTAACGGCCGCCTTAGATATGTTTTCATCAATAGAGAGAATTCTTCCCAATACATCACGTTCATAAGTGTACATACCGTCGGTTCCGGTTAATTCATTTTCATAAATTTTTTCGATGCCCTCCACTCCAATCATATCACGATTAACATATCCCAACACGTGCGAGGCCAAACTTCCGTATGGATAAATACGGCTAAAGTCTTCTTCCGAGAAGAGTCCTTCAATAACATTCTTTTTTATTTGGAAAGCTTTGTCCATAGAAACTTTTTTTTCCAAACAAACATTTGTAAAACCGTCATCTATTAATTTTTTATAATATATTTTTTGTTTGCCAAAGACTCTTGAAAAAACCGATACAATTGAATCAGCTCTTTGCGGAGTCATCATTCTTCTGTCCACATAAAATGAAATATTATCCATTGTGTAACTAAGAACTTCTCCGTTTGCATCTTTAATTGTACCGCGTTCAGCTTTAACGCTTTGCGGTTTATTTTGCTGTCTCTCGGCAATAAGTGTATAATATTCATGTTTGGATATCTGAATTGTAAATAGTTTTGCAATCAATAAAACAAAGACAAGTAGAAGTAATCCTGTTATAATAAGTGCACGTGAGTTAATCATATTTCTGACTTAATAACTTTTCAACTTGTTTGATTTGATCTTTTGACGCTGATATTGTTTCTAAATTATCGCTAGGTCGGATAAGTCCGATCGAATCCTGAGCATAAACAACAATTCTATCTTCTGCTGTCCATTTTTGGATCTCTACCATTTTTCCCTCAGCTAGGTTTAGCTTAACATTGAGTGAATCTTGTTTGCTTATTTTTAGTCTATTCATTCTTTTAATCTCAGTTACAGTTGCTACGTAAGTAAAAAGTAAAATTGCAACTGCTGAAATAATTACAATAAAACTTTTTAATGACGATCCTTTTTTCATTAAACTCTTTCCGCTACACGCATTTTGGCACTTCTTGCTCTATGATTGATATTTATTTCTAATTCACTAGGAGTTAATGCTTTTGTAATTTTTTTTAATCTTTGCACTTTGTTACAAATACAAATCGGTGTTCCCGGCGGACAAATACAATTCAAGTTTTCGTATCTAATTTTTTCTTTAACAATTCTATCTTCCAGTGAATGATAGGCCAAAACAACTATTCTTCCTCCGGGTTTTAATAATGTTACCGACTTATCTAAAAATATTTTCAATTCTTCCAATTCATTGTTTACATAAATTCTTAATGCTTGAAAAACTCTTGATAAAGTTTTGACATGAAATCTTTGTGGTGTAATCTGTTCAATAATATTTTTGAGTTGCGATGTGCGGGAAAATTTTTCCGTTGTTCTAAAGTTGATAATCTTCTGAGATAACATCCTGGCATTTTTTTCTTCGCCGTATTCAAAAAGAATTTTTGCAATCTCTTCTTGTGAATATCCATTAAGTACATCCGACGCGGTAATTCCTTTTTCAATATCCATCCTGAGATCAAGGGCCGCATCTTCTCTAAAAGTAAATCCGGATTCTACCGAATCCAATTGAAAAGAAGACACACCCAAGTCCGCTAAGATGCCGTCAAAACCGTCAATGAACTCGATCCTTGATATTGAATCAATGTCTGTAAAACTTGTCCTGTAAATCGAAAATCTTTTGTCTCTACTAAATTTTTCTTTACAATAATCGAATGCTTTGTAATCTTTATCTGTTGCAATTAATTTTCCGTTGTCATTTATTTTTTTTAAAATCTCTTCCGAATGTCCGCCAAATCCCGCTGTACCATCGAAATAAATTCCATTTTTTTTTGTAATTAAATAATCAATGCTTTCTTTCAAAAGCACAGGTGTATGAAAACTCATTTCGGTTTTTTCTGCATTATCTGTTTTGCTATTTCAGCAAACGGTTTTATGTTTTCTTTTTTCTGAGTTTCGTAAAGTTCAGGGTTCCAAATTTCGATCTTCTTATTTTGTCCGAGAATAAAAACCTCCCGTTCTATCCCGGCAAATTCCAATAAATTTTTTGGAACCAATAATCTTGACTGAGAATCAAGTTTATATTCTGCAGCTAATTCAAAAAGCATTCTCTTAAAAGCAGCTTCTTCAGGATCAAAATCATCAAGCTGATTTACTCGTGTTAATACTTCTTCCCGCCAAAAATCTTGGGGATAAATATCAATGCACTGAACAATTCCTCGGGTCATTACAAAAGTTTCGTTAGCAGATTCATTGACATATTTTTTAAAAATGGAAGGGATACTTATTCTCCCTTTTGAATCAACAGAGTATTTAAAACTACCTATAAACATTGCTCATCCACTATTTGGGATTATTAAACACTATTACCCACCCAAATGCAAAATAACTGTTTTTCATGGGAATTGTCAAGATTATTTTTGTAAATAATGCAAAAAATGGGGCATTGTACTTAATAGTTAATTAGGGTTTATGGAAGAGTACAGAACAGAAAAATTGAAAGGTGGGAAAGGGAATTAAAAGGATGAGCCACCTGGCGGAATTGAACCGCCGACCCACGCATTACGAATGCGTTGCTCTACCAGCTGAGCTAAGGACTTACAGCTTAGTGATTACATTTTTGATGACAAATTCATAATTCTTTTGAACGTTTGAAGGAGTGTTAATATGAATCTTTCTAAACGTTCTAATGGTATTTATTATGTTTATTACCTTCAGCCAAATGGAAAAAGAACTTGCATTTCAACGGCTACAAAACTTAAAAATGAAGCTCTCAAGTTTTTATCAGATTTCCAAGTTGAAATCAAAAGAAGAAAACTTTTAGGCATAATTCCTAAAACAATAATGGAATTTAGACAAGCGTTTGCTTCTTATTCAGAAACTTTTCACAGACCCAAAACAACAAAGCAGTTTAATTCTATCCTAAAAGAATTTTCTGATTATTGTTTTAATTCTAATCTTTCAGAAATCAACATACAAATCATTAACTCCTACCTTCAGCAAAAAGCTAAAGTCTCACTTTATACAGCACAGAAACATTTAGCTTATTTAAGAAGTGCTTTTAATAAAGCTGTAAATGATAATTACTTATTGAACAATCCTTTTGACAAAGTAAACAATTTCAAATTACCTGAGAAACAACCTCTGTTTATTGATGAAGCTTCATTCCAAATATTGCTGAGGGTAATTGAGAACCAAGATATTAAAGACTTGATAATTTTCGCTGTAAAAACTGGACTACGACAAATGGAATTAATCACACTTGAGTGGAATCAGATTAATTTCAAAGACAGATATTTGATACTTGATAACAACAACTATACAACAAAAAGTAAAAAGATTAGAACTATTCCTTTAAGCATAGAAGCTATGCAGATTTTAGTCGAAAGAGAAAAAAACAAAATTGATGAATTGGTTTTTACTTACAATAATGAAAAGTTCAATCCAGAATTTCTTAGCAAGAGATTCAAGAAATATATTATTGAAGCTAAACTAAACCCTAAACTAAAATTCCATTCATTGCGACACACATTTGCAAGTTGGTTAGTGCAGAAAGGTGTTTCAATTTATCAAGTATCAAAGTTGTTAGGTCATGCAAATGTTGAAACAACAGAAATCTATTCTCACTTGCGAGCTGAAGACCTTAGAAGTGCTGTTAATGTTTTGAATAACTGATTAAACGGATAACAAGTTGGTTGAAGTAATAAAAACGATTCACTAAGTTCCATTATGCTGAAGGTTAGAATACTCATTGATAGGGTGTCTTTCGTTCGCAACACTTTCCTGAACACGTTTGACTATTTCGAAAAAGATAATCTGCATAAAATTAATTTAGGTGTTTCTATGAAAAAAGTATTTATTGCTTTATTAGTTCTTTTTGGAACTTACTTAAATATTTATTCACAATGGATTAATTCAAACTCTCCAACTTCAAATTCAGTTCTATGTTTTGCAGAAATTGGCAACAATCTTTTTATGGGAGTAAGTAATGAAGGTGTTTATTTATCTACCAATAATGGCGACTCATGGGTACTGACTTCATTAAATAATAAATCAGCACTAACACTTGCTTCAAAAGGAACTAACCTGTACGCTGGTACGGCTGACCAATTATATTTAACAACAGATAATGGAACTACATGGAACCAAATAAAAATAACTTCAAGCGATAAACTTGTTTTGTCAATAGCTTTTATAGGTGCGAATATGTTTGTTGGGACAAGTGCCGGTGTTTATTTGTCAACAAATAATGGGAGTACTTGGGTAGAAGTTAATAACGGATTACCTTTTACATATGTCAAAGCTTTGATGGTAAAAGGTACTGACCTGTTCGCTGGTACATCTGATAGTGGCGTATATCGTTCAACAAATAGTGGAAGTACATGGACACCAGCAAATCATGATGGACAACTTGATATTTATTCACTACTTACGGACGGGACAAATATTTATTCAGGCACTTATGGAAATGTAGATTTCTCAACAAATAACGGTGATAATTGGATTCATAAAAACAACGGAATACATTCAGTTTATGTTTATAGCTTAATTTCAAAGCAAGATGGTTCTACATTAAAACTTTTTGCAGGTAGCAATGACCATGGCGTTTATAATTCAACAAATAACGGTGATAATTGGTTTGAAATCAATAACGGCTTGACACCAAAAACTGTTAGAGGGCTTTTTGTTAATGGTAATTATTTGTTTGCAGGAACTGGAAATGGAGTTTGGCGAAGACTTTTAAGTGATGTTAACCTATGTCGAATAACAGTTGAGTGTAACATACAAAATGCAGGCGTTTTAAGTGGAGCCGGTACTTTTGATTTAGGGAGTTCTATAACCTTAACTGCGACACCAAATGTTGGTTATACTTTTATCAATTGGACAGATAATGGAACCGTTGTTTCATTAAATCCAAATTATACTTTCGCAGTAAATAATAATAGAACTCTAATAGCAAATTTTTCTCTAACACAATTTAATATCAACCTTACTGCAAATCCAACCAATGGAGGCACAACCTTCGGAAGTGGAGTTTATAGCTATGGTAGTATAGCTACAATATCTGCTTCTTCAAACAGCGGTTTTACATTCACGAATTGGGCAGAGGGTAGTAATATAGTCTCAAGCAATTCAAGTTATGTTTTTAATGTAACAACAGATAGAGATTTAGTAGCTAACTTTGTTTCATTGCCAATTTCACCAGTTGCACAACAAGCTACAAGTATTTCGCAAACAAGCTTCAGAGCTAATTGGAATTCTGTTAGTAACGCAACAAAATATTTACTTGACGTTGCAATAGATGAACAATTCAATAATATTTTATCAACATTTAATAACAAAGATGTCGGAAATGTAACTTCATATTTGGTCAATGGATTAGCAGTGAACTCTACTTTCTATTTTCGAGTTAGAGCATTTAATCAAGCTGGCACTTCAGTAAGTTCCAACACAATATTAGTTTCGACATTACCTTATGCACCATCTGAACCAACAGCTTTACAAGCTACTAATTTATCGCAAACAAGCTTTACAGCAAATTGGAATCAAGTTTCAGGTACAACTGGTTATTACATAGACGTAGCTATTGATGGAAGTTTCACTAACAGACTTACTAACTTTAACAACAAAGATGTTGGTAATGTAACATCTTTTACAGTTACAGGTCTGAGTACAAATTTCACTTATTATTATCGTGTGCGTGCGTATAATACTGGTGGAACAAGTACAAGTTCAAACACAATTACAGTAACACTAACTACAGACGTAAAAGAAATTGGAATTGACAAACCAACTGCTTTCAATCTATTCCAGAACTACCCAAATCCATTTAATCCAACAACAAAAATTCAATTCAGTTTGCCAAAGGATTTATTTGTAAAATTAAATATTTACAATTCAATTGGACAAGAACTTTGTATACTGCTAAATCAAAATATGCCAATCGGTACTTATGCAATTAGTTTTGATGCAAATGATTTACCTAATGGAATTTATTTTTACAAAATTCAAACCGGTGAATTTTCTGAAACCAAGAAAATGATTTTAATGAAGTAAAATTTAACTTAATCTCTAAATAAATGGCTAAAAATAGTTTTCTTATTAACCATTTCATTTGTCCCGCTAATGAGGAAAACTTTAAGACAACCGCTCTGAGCATTTGAGAGGATAATTTATATGACGATTTTGAATGAATTACTAAGAGGTATTCCTTTACAATCTGAATCTTTATCAGAAGGGTTTATACTTGTAAAAAAAAATGAAAAATTTGAGTATAAAAAATACAATCCTAACTTAACTGTGTTTAGGATGGACCACAGCTTTAATATTACCATTAATAAAATAGACCTTTTTTCCCAGCCAATATTTTCGATAGATAAATTAATTGAAAACTCCCATGAAATAAATTTACCCTTACCTAAAAAAGAGTTTTTAAACGTGAATGTTGGATGTATTCCAACAAGTGAACCAAACTATGAAATACGTGAAATAAGAATGCACTTGATAGACCATCCAAGTACAGATTTTGTAAGCTTAGATGGAGTAGATTATATAATTGAAGTAGATAAATCGAAATCAGAACAACTCTTACTTGATTACTTATTGTTTGACCCAGCTGAATATATAGAGTTTGAAAAAAAATTAAATGCTGTCTTCTTGGAAATATGCAAAAGTTGGAACGACAAAGAGCATAATCGTTTGCTAAAACGTATTGACGAATTAAATCATTATCCAAAATCAGAAAGTGCTGAAAAGATTTCAAAATATTTAGCTGAAGTGAAATTCAAATTTGATGAATGGTTTAGATATAATAATGTTGAATTACTAAAACCAAAATTAGAAAAGACTGAAGAGAAAGAAATACCTCAGGAGTATTTTGGTGATAGAAAGGCAGTGTTAAAAGAATTTGTTTCATCTTACTTAGAAAAAAATACAGAAACGGAAAAAGGTAATACTATTCCTTCTAAGGTTATCACTTTCTTATACAATCAGGCAATAAAAGAAGGATTAACAAAAGCAAAAGACCGAAAGAGCGGTGAAGGAATAATTAGAAAAATCTGTTCAACTCTAGGCTATTCTAAAGTAAGAAGAAATTATTACTAATAAATAATGTCTCCCTCCATTTGATTTGAGAATAATTTACGAGATTCTCAAACTTCTCAAATTTTCTCAAGTATTATCTTTTTTGTGTAAATAAAAACCGGCTAAGTGCTTGCGACACCGCCGGTCAATTTTTATAACAAAATAATCAAGGAGACTAAAATGTTACAAAACAAATGTAACAAACTTATTCAGTTAGTTCCAACAAAATCTTTTCACATCTTTAATATTCAGCTCAATCTAGAAAGTCAAACAAGGTTTATAGGCAAGTTTGATACTGCTGGCGAAGGCACTTTCTACACATCAAGAGAAACAAAACATCTTTTCCGTAAAACACATTCACTTGGAATCAATTACTCTTTACTTTCAGATGAAAGTATCAAGTTCAAGTGGATAGTAATTAGTTACAACGGACAAAAACTATACTCAACAAGAAATTATTTTTTGAAGAAAGGAAAATCCTTTCAATTCAGTAACAAAGGTTTTGAACTTCAAATATTTGTTCCTTTGGAAGAGCTAAACTACAATACCGCAAACAGATTTGAAAATTCGTTAGGGGTGCAAGAAGAATTATTTCAATTATCGCTGGGGGTTGCATGAAAGGTTACATACCCTCAAACCTGAATCTTGAATCAGAAAAACACAGAGACAAGCTTTATTATCTAATAACTTTAATCTATTACAGCAGAATATTTGACAAACGAAAAACTAAAGATACTTATGTAACACTAAACGGAAAACTTCTTCATAAAATATTAGGGGGTTATTACATAAAATATATTAGGTGGCTAATAGATTTTGGTATTATTGAATCAGATAGAAATTACATTCCTAAAAAGAAATCAATCGGTTACAGGTTAACTCAGAAATATAGAGCTGTTAAGTTTCGAAGGATTGAAATTACAAATAAAAAATTATGTGCAAAGATTGAACAAGCTAAAAATAGTCGCTTAGAAAATTATTCAATTGAGACTTACCAATATCTTATTCATTGCCTGCAAAATGTAGAGACAGATTTTGCTGGTGCTTATAAGTGGATTGAACAGAACGAAACCCAATTTCCGAAATTTGATTTTTCAACATACACTTGTTCGATTGACTTACTTCATTCAAAAGACTACTATTTTACCTCCAGCTCATTATCAGGTCGAGTTTTTACGAATATAACTCAGCTACCAAAAGATTTGAGACCTTTTCTAAGTTATGATAGTAAAAAACTTGTAGAAATAGACCTTGCTAACAGTCAACCTTTTTTCTTGAACTTCCTAATACCTGATTACTTATCTAAGAAGTATCCTAATTCTAACTTAATCAATGTTAGTAATTATCTCTCTTATGATACCAAAAATATCTTCCCTGAAGATGCTAAGAAGTTCATAGAACTTACTTCAGACGGAACTTTCTACAAGTATTTAATAAAAGCATTCAATTTCAATGGAACTGAGAAGCAATTTAAGAAGATTCTATTCGCAAGAGTTTTTTATAACGACAATGACAAAAGTGAATATGAAGAATGGTATTTATTTAGAGACCTATTTCCTACTGTAGCTGAAGTGATTTCATTTCATAAAAAAGATGATTATAAAAAATTCTCTCACATGCTTCAAAAAGCTGAAGCTGATATAATGATAAACAAAATTGTTCCTAAGCTGATGTCGGAAGAAATTTATGTTCTTACAATTCACGATTCAATTCTAACCACACCGGATAATTCAGAGAGAGTTAAAAAAATAATGCTGGATGAATTCAAAAATCAATATGGACTTGTTCCAACAATCAGAAATAAATAGGAGTTTTAAAATGACTTACTTATGGCAATTAGAAAGAGGAGAAAACTTTTACAGGGTGCAAACTGATGAAAAAGCATTAGCGGATAAGATGAAAAGAAGGAACGGATTCAATCAATGTGCAGTATCAATCACAAATCCACTTTGGATTTTTTCTTGCGAATTTTCTCGACCGGATATAGCTAAGAAAGTTCTTTCATCAATAACAGGTGCAAAACCAAATTTCGATTCAGAGGGTATGATTTTTTATGATAAGCCAAATTCATCGAGTGAGGAAATTCCGGTTTAACCTGAGTGATTTTTAGGGCTAAAACCTACGCCTAATTGATGTATTTTAGAGCTGTTGAGTTTGAAAATAACCATACAGAACACTGTTAGCTTTTCATTCTTGATAGCTCATTTTTTACTATTACCTACTGTTTTGGCTTAAGTATAAGTTTTAAAAGAACTTAGACAATTTTTACTTAGAGACACTACTTTCTGCTAAGTGATTGTTTTAATTGACACTTTTGAAAATTCTAAATTGCAATTCCATTGATGTAAGATTTTGTTATTAAACAGAATACAAAAAACTAACTCTTACACTTTTGTGTTAAGTTATTAAATTAAAAGTAACTTAGACGAAAAGCTTTTCAAAAAATTTGTTGTGCACTTTACGGGGGTTTTATACAAAGATGGTGTCCGGTATGTTTGGGTCTGTGTAGGGGGTCTTTCCATTAGAATTTTCATTGAAAAATTCATAACACCATTGATTGAGTGAAACAGTATTGATACCAGAATACATACCAACTGATAACGGAATGATGCAGATATGCAGAGCTAAATAGAAAGTTATTCAGAGAATGATTCTTTGAATGAATTGAATACAGAACAAAAAACAATATTGGAATGCTCAAAGAAGCAATAGAGAACAGAAAATATTTTAGTTAGTAAACGTTTTAAAAACAATTACTTACAAAAATAATTTCCAAAGAATAAAAAAGTAGTTGCATCTAAGAAAGAAAAATATATTTTAGTAGAAAAATCAGAATAGTTGCGAAAGAAAGTTTAACACGAAAGGCCATTCAAAGTTTTGAGAGCCGCAACCTCTCTGATTTTCTTTGAGTGGTTTTTTCGTAAATAAACGTTCATTGAGTTAGTGAATAGCAATCGAAAAAGTGATTACAAAATTGATTACAAATTTCTCATTTCAGTGTAATCAATTCAAAATTAGCTTCAAGTTGAAAGTGAAAAAATTGCTTTTTAGGTTAGCAAAGAGCCACCTGGCGGAATTGAACCGCCGACCCACGCATTACGAATGCGTTGCTCTACCAGCTGAGCTAAGGTGGCTTAAGAAATTGTTATCTCAATTTCTTTTTATGACGATTTTTTCTCAAGCGTTTCTTACGCTTATGGGTAGCCATTTTATGGCGCTTTCTTTTTCTACCACAAGGCATTTACATTCTCCTTTTAATTAATGTGTTTTAATTAATTCTTCTGCTTTTTTACCAATTTCATTTGTCGGATTTATTTCTACAGCTTTTTTCCACCACTCAACAGCTTTTAAGGAGTTTCCTGCTGCAGAATTTACAATACCCAAATTTAAATGTGCAATTTGATGCCTAGGCTGGTACTTCAGTGCTTTTTCCATCGCAGCTATTGCATCATCATTCTTTCCGGTTTCGAAATAACAAACTCCCATATCTACAAGAACATCTGCATTTTGAGGATCGAGTTTTAAATAATCGTTATATCTCTCAATCGCCTTTGCTTTCAGTCCGGAATCATTTAACAAGTGTGCAAGATTAAGTAAAGTCTCTTTATCACGCGGATTCTTTTTTAAGAATTCTTCATAAGTATTAATCTGTTCAAGATTATTAAGATCAACACCCGCATGAGGGTTATTCTTGTCATTAAATTGAGTGGGAACTACTGGAATTGAACTATCAAAGATTCCGGAAGAATATATAATCACCACACCAACAACAACCAAAAAGAAAACTAAGTAAATCAGTTTTGTAAAGGAAAAGGTTCTTACCAAATTTTGTTGATGACTTGCATTCTTATTTTTTTCTTTCTTATTATTTTTTTTTATACCGAAAGAACTTGATAACGAATTGTTCTCTTCTTTTTTCAAATGTTGTTTATCATCTTTTGATTTTACGGCAGCCCCACACTGGGAACAAAACTTTGCTTCATAATCTATTTCTTCTCCGCAAACTTTACATTTAATCATTTATAATCCTTTTTCTTTACAATTATCAACTATTCACTTACAGAATTATCTTTCATTCCAGAATTAACAGCCGCTTTAAAATCTTTAGAGAACTTGAAAGTTGGTACATAGTGTTCACCAACATAAACCTTTTCTCCAGATCGAGGATTTCTTGCATAACGTGCTTTTTTCTTTTTCACTCTGTAGCTTCCAAAGCCCCTAATTTCAATACCCTTTCCATCTCTAAGTGCTTGGATAACAGTATTTAAGAATCCTTCAACTATCGCTTCAGTTTCTAATTTGGTTAATCCAGTACCTGTAGCAACTTTTTCGACAATATCAGCTTTCGTCATCTCTAACCTCTAATTTTAAGCTAAGTTACGGTAATTGCGAGACAAAAAATATTAAAAAGTCGTATAAAAACAAATAAATGGAACGACTTTAATTTTTATACGCACATTTTAATCTCAATTGTGACTTATTGTTTCATTCTAATACAAAAAACAGTCCACAAAATTTCTAAAAGTGTAAAAACAACAAGAACTCACAATATTTTGACTGGTATAGCATTTGTTTTTATAAATAAAAAAAAGGAAAAAAGAGATGACTCTCGTTCCAATAATTTATACCAGTTTATTGATATTTACCTCGTTTCTTTTATTCGCGATAATTGTTTCGTATATATCTTACAGAGCAAAAGCAAGAAGCAAATTACCGCATTCTATCGAACACATACCAATTCGCCGCTTAGTCTTAGCTAGTAATACGCTACAAATAAATAATTCCGTTAGGAGACCAATAACAAAACAAATACAAACAGGACTGCCAATAACTATAAACAATAATTTTCCAGCCAAAAAACATTTTACACAGAATTTAGAAAACAGTAAAACAGATAGGCACAAATTATACTCCCGTGAATATTTTACGAGAATAAACGAGCAAAATAAAGACATAAAAGCCCATAAAACTTATGCTAATCAGAGAACCAAAAACACACAAATTATCGAGACCAGAAGACTTGAAATAATGAATCAAAACGAAAATTTTAGAACTATTGGTGAGAGAAGGGATTATAGAGAGGATCTACCAAAACAAGGTCCCAACTTAGCTGAAATGAATGTACTAAATTATTATAGTGATAATAATGAATATGATATGGTAACGTTATCGGCATCACGTGCAGGTAAAGCAATTTGAGGTCACACTTTTCGATTCTGTTGGTAGGAGAAATATATTTTAATATCTTACCTGTATGGAAATCGTACCAATAATATATACTGTATTAATTATCGTAATTGTTTTAACTATTTTCACATTAATTTTTTCCTTTTACTCATTAAGGAAAAAACAAGGGGGAGTTGATGAAATTCTTCCAAAGAAACCCATGACTTCGCTGAACAATTCCTATCTAAACAAAAGCGAAAACTTAAAACCTGTTTCCATCTTATCCCCTAAAAATACTACTCAAATAAAGGAAGAGAGAAAGATTAAATCCATCAGCAAAAAAGAACCCGAAATAAAACAAACTAAAAACGATAAAATCAGAAAAGACAATAAAAAGAGATTAATTCGAAATAGTAGGATAGAGGTATTGAATGCCATTCAAAACAAGAAAACAACTAATGATAAAATCGAACTGAACCAAAAGCTAAAATCTTTGGGAAGTAATCTTTTAGAAAATTACTCGGATGAAGAGAAAAATGATATGTTTACATTAAAGGTGAAAAATCAAAAAGATAAACCTAAGAGCAGTTGATTAATTCTTTTGAAACTAAAATAATAATTGTATAACTATCTTATTAAAATCATTACACAATGCAAACACAAAATTCTTTATATATAAAAAATATGGTTTGCAACCGTTGTATCCGGGTTGTAAAAGAAGAATTCGAAAAAATCGGCGTTAAGACTAAAAAAATTTCTCTGGGCGAGGTAATTACCGAATCACCAATCAAAAATTTACCTATCAATAAAATAAAATTGATCTTGGAAGAGAACGGATTTGAACTTATTGAAGACAAGAAAGCAAAAACAATAGAGAAAATAAAAAATCTTATTATTAAAATTATTTATGATAGCGACTATCTGATTAATGAACCAAAAAAAATTTCCATACTTATCGAAAAAGAACTGGGACTGGACTATAACTATTTGAGTAGTCTTTTTTCTTCTTTAGAAAGTGTAACAATTGAACAATATATTATTTTACAGAAAATTGAACGTGCAAAAGAACTTATTAAGTATGGTGAATATACCTTAAGCGAAATAGCTTATAACTTAGGTTATAGCAGTGTTCAGCATCTTTCAAATCAATTCAAGAAAGTAACAGGTTTTACCGCCAGTCAATTCAAATTGAAAACCCATAACTTGCGTAAGCCGTTAGACAAAGTCAGTTAAGCACCGCTCATTTTTATTTAAAAACTCATTAAAATTTTATAACATTTTTCCAGAATTATGTAACGTACATTAGTTACACTAATCTATTTTTCGTACAACAAAAAAATGGAGTTTAACAAAATGATAACCAAAGAGTTCAAAATAGAAGGAATGACTTGTAATCATTGTGTAATGGCTGTTAAAAAAGAATTATCAAAATTAAATATTTCAACTTTTGAAGTTGGGATCGGTTTTGCAAAAGTAAATTTTGACGAGACTAAAGTTAGTCCAACGGAAATTGAGAATGCCATATCTGATTCAGGTTATAAAGTTAGGAAATAAAAAGGTATGCCATGAAAGAAGTAAATCTACCTATTGAGGGAATGACATGCGCAAGCTGCGTAACACGTGTTGAAAAAATTATTGGCGGCTTTGAAGGTATTAAAAATGTTAGCGTTAATCTAGCAACAGAACGTGCTACGTTTAATTTTGAACATGATAATATCAACCTAGATTCTATAGCCAAAGAACTTGAAAGCTACGGTTACAAATTAAAATTAAATTCTACAGTTCAAAACGGTTCACAAGATTTAATACAAACTCGAATTGAGCCGGAAAAAGATGAATATTATGATCTTATCAAAAAAGATTTTCTTCTTGCTTTAATTCTCACATTCCCACTTTTTATTATCAGCATGTTGGTTAATTATTCTTTTTTTCAAAATGTCTGGAGTTTTTCTGCAGAAACAACACATAAAATTTTATTAATTCTAACAACGCCAATAATTTTTATTAGTGGAAAAAGATTCTATAAAATTTTTTGGACTAACCTAAAACATTTTTCTTTCGAAATGAATTCACTTGTTGCAATTGGTACAGGTGCTGCATACGGATACAGTACAATTGCGACATTATTTCCGTCAGTTGTTTCTATACATAACGAGTTACCTCATGTTTACTTTGAAACCGCCGGTGTTATAATTACTCTAATCTTAATGGGTAAAATTCTCGAGCACCGTGCTAAACAAAAAACCAATTCTGCTATAAAAAAATTGATGGAACTGAAGCCCAAAACAGCAAAGGTTCTCGTCAATAATAATGAAACCGTTGTTAACATTTCTGATTTAAAAGCCGGAGATGTTATAGTCATTAAACCTGGTGAAAAAATTCCGGCAGATGGAATTATTATCTGGGGAAGTTCGTCCGTTGATGAATCAATGATAACAGGTGAAAGTCTTCCTGTTGAAAAGACAATTGATTCAAAAGTAATTGGCGGAACTATTAACAAAAATGGTTCATTTAATTTTAAGGTAACTGAGGTCGGTGACAATACGGTACTTGCTCAAATCATTAAATTAGTTGAACTGGCACAAGCTTCTAAACCTCCTATTCAAAAATTAGTAGATAAAATTGCTTCAGTATTTGTGCCGGTTGTAATTGTAATTGCGTTAATAACATTTTTAGTCTGGCTTATTATTGGTGGTCATAATTCTTTCAGTCAAGCATTGGTTAGTTTTGTAGCTGTTCTTATTATCGCTTGTCCATGTGCGCTGGGATTAGCAACTCCAACTGCAATAATCGTCGGTTCGGGTTTAGGTGCATCAAATGGAATATTAATCAGAAACGGCGAAAGTCTTGAACTTGCACAAAATATTTCAACAATTGTTTTTGATAAGACCGGAACAATTACTGAAGGCAAACCGGTCGTTTCTGAAATAATCGTGAATAATATTTCAGAAGATGAACTGATTTACTTAAGCGCTTCTCTCGAATCAAAATCACAGCATCCATTAGCCGAAGCAATAGTACAAAAAGCAAAGGCAAAAAATATTTTATTACAACAACCGGAAACATTCAAAAATTTATCAGGATTCGGATTAACAGGAATCGTTAATAATCATACCATGATAATTGGAAACTTAAATTTGATGAGTGAGTACTCGATCAAAACAAATGTTATGAATGAACAATATGATAAATTGATTGAGAGCGGAAAAACAATTGTATTTATTAGTGTAGATGGAGAATTGAAAGGATTAATTGCTATTGAAGACAAATTAAAAGTAACCGCTGCGGAAGCAATAAAAGAATTAGGTAAAATGAAAATCAAAACAGTTATGCTTACCGGTGACAATTCTAAAACTGCAAAGTTGATTGCAGATAAAGTCGGAATTACAGAGTTTAGATCTGAAGTTTTACCCGATGAAAAAGCTAATATTGTGAAGGAGTATCAAAGTAAAGGTGAAATTGTTGCAATGGTGGGAGACGGAATCAATGATTCTCCTGCACTTGCTCAAGCAGACGTTGGAATTGCTGTTGGTACCGGAACCGATGTTGCCATTGAAACTGCTCAAATAACTTTAGTGCAAGGAAATTTATTGACTGTTGCCAAAGCAATTAATCTTTCAAAGCATACAATTAAGATAATTAAACAAAATTTATTTTGGGCGTTTATATACAATACTGTTTTAATTCCTCTTGCAGCCCTTGGAATGCTAAACCCGATGATTGGCGCTTTGGCTATGTCGTTAAGTTCTGTCTCTGTTGTAAGTAATTCACTAAGATTGAAGAAAACAAAGATATAGCTATAAGTAAAACATTACTTAAAATTCTAATTTATCAAATGGTGATGGATTTAACTCTACAAAAAGCTAGTTTTTAGTAGGTAAGGGAAAATCTTTAGTCTTTAGAGACATAAATGAAAAAATAATACCGAAAAATATTTGAATAAAAGTGGCTAAGACAAAACTTATAACCCCTTGTTCAATACTTAACATGATAGCTGTATATTTTAAAATATTAGTTAGATCATAAGTAATTAACAAAATCAAGAATAAATTAACCGCTTTTGTTTTCTCAATATATTTCATAAGTGAGTTAATCAATATTATGACAACAAAAATATGTGCCCCTATAAATGTTATCATTAAAATATTTCTATGAATAGAAAAACTTAAAGTGATTATAAACCAAAGTATTGATAAAATTATAAAAAAATATCTTTGTTTACGGTAGGACATCAAAGATGAGATTAGAAAAAAAGTAAACGTAACCGCGGGAATCAGAGAACTTATTCTAAATAGAAAAAATAAAGCAATAGTAACAGGCGATGTAATTGCTAGTACAAAAAAAAATAAAAAAAATCAGATTTATATTGCCTGAACGGAGGAAAAATCCATACAGATATTGATAAAAAGCTAATTATATAGGGAATTTTCATAAAATAATTAATAACAGAATGGCGGACACGGCTCTCCAAATTCTAGAGTATTAAGTCCAAATGTTATTGTTAAATGATCCTTTCTTTTCTCAACAGTAACCGTATTACCACTACCCAAACAAAGCAATTCAACAACTTTGGATTTACTAAAAAGAGTAAATACTTCTTTTGGGTCAACAGTCTTTCCAACCGGATATAATACTTTTCTACCGTCACCAAGAATTATCAATTCCCCGCTAATTATTTGAAACATAACATAATTTTGAGTCTGATTAATTGTAGAGATTAAATCGCAAAGACTTACTGAAGTTGAATCAATCACGTTCCCAAATAAAGTATTAGCTTCCTCTTTACTATATATCTTGCCTACAGTTTGTGAAAAACTAACAGTTGAGAATAAAAAAATATAAAAAAATACGAGTAGTATTTTGGATTCATTTATTTTCATTTGAACTTACCAAAAATTGTTTAGAATTATGTAGATAATACATAAACTTCCTTCAATAATCAACCTGTGGAATTCAGCAAATAAAATTTGAGGAAAAGATTTTCTAAAATTATTTACGCGGCAATCTTTCCAAATAAGAACTTGTGCTTAGAACTCCAAATGTATTTATCTTTTTTAATTCTTCTAACGATTCACAATTCAAATAGCTCATTGCACTTTTCAATCCGTCGGAGATAGCATTAATTACACTTTTTACAGCTCCTTTATACGGAATCATAGTTTCTTCACCTTCAATAAACTCGCCTTTCATCTTTACACCAAACGATGCAGAGCCTCTGTACTTTTTCCAAAGTTGATCACTGTATTTAATCACTTCACCCGGAGTTTCTTTTGTCCCGGCAAGCATTCTACCAAGCATTACAATATCCGCACCGGATGCTAGAGCTTTTGCAACATCTCCGGGACTCTTTATTCCGCCATCAGCAATTAATTCTATTTTTAATTTTTGTTCCTTGCGTGTAAAGTAAGTATCTAACACTGAAGAAACCTGCCCGATTCCAATTCCGGTCTGAACGGAAGTTGTGCATACACTTCCTCCTCCAATTCCGATGCGAACCGCATCTGCACCTGCATCAACAAGTTGTTTCAATGTTCCACCGTGAGCAATATTTCCTACAATTACTTTTACTTTGTATTTCTTTTTTATCTCTTCACATTTATTAAGAACATGGGCATTGTTCGCGTTTGCTGTATCAATACAAACTATTAATTTATTTGCAGAAATTTTTTCCAAGAGCTCATCTTCTGCTGTTAAACTAACAGAAACTGCTTGAATACCTTCAACAACATTTCCGTTTGAAAATAATTCGTTTAATGAGGAATCGAATCTATTTACTATTCCAAGGCAACCGGAATTAGAAAGTTCTTTAGCCATCGTAATTCCGGTTACAGTATCCATCGGACTTGAAATTATAGGTACAGCTAATTCTTTTTCTAGAAAACTTGATCTTATATTTACTTCCGATCTGGTTTTAACTCGTGAAATTTCTGTTGGGATTAAACTGATGTCATCATAAGTAAGAGAAAGTGAATAGTTGTTTAGTTCATGTTTAGAATAAATTTTCATCTTAGAACTCCATGCTTAACAATACTGTTTAAGTAATTTTTTTATTTCCGGTGTTGAATCTATGGAATTTTTCTTTTCAAATCTCATTAAGATTATTGAGGATAGCATTTTTTTAAAGGACAAATTTTTCTAACTTGGCAATCATTTTCTATCAATAGGATAACCATGACCCAACAATCTACTCCTCAACCAAAAATCAAATTTAAATTTCCACAGGAATTTTGGATTGCTAATTTTATGGAGCTTTGCGAAAGAGCTGCTTATTACGGATTCTTTATTGTTCTTACACTTTATTTAACAAACATAGTTGGATTTACCGATACCGAAACCGGAATTGTCGCCGGTGTTTTCTATGCACTTTTATATTTTCTTCCGCCGTTTGTCGGTGCTATCTCAGATAAGATAGGATTTAGAAACGGACTTGTGCTTGCATTTGGTTTACTTACAACCGGGTATTCACTACTGGGCATGTTTCATACTAAAGGATTAGTCATACTGTTTTTACTGATTACATTAATCGGCGGTTCATTTATTAAACCATTAATTACGGGAACTGTTGCAAAGACTACAAATGAAGATAACCGCGCAAGAGGTTATGCTTTGTTTTATTGGATTGTTAATATTGGTGCTTTCAGCGGAAAAACTTTTGTCCCATACATTAGACAAGGAATGGGACTATAATATGTGAATTTCTTTTCTGCAGGAATGTCTTTCCTCGCAATGCTTTTTGCACTTTTCTTTTTCAAAAAGAATGATGATTCACACAAAGGAAAAACAGTTGCTGAAGTTTTTGAGTCTCTTAAAAAAATTGTATTACAACCAAGATTAGTAATATTAATTTTAATTGTAAGCGGCTTCTGGATAATTCAGCAACAGCTTTATGCAACAATGCCAAAATATGTTATTCGATTACGCGGAGATGAAGCCCGTCCGGAGTGGCTGGCTAATGTTAATCCGGCCGTTGTTGTTTTATTTGTTGTGCTCATTACAAATCTTATGAAAAAACGAAAAGCTGTGACCTCTATGTTGGTCGGAATGATTCTTATGCCGTTCTCCGCTTTTGCAATGTCGTTCAGTCAATCATTAGAAAGTGCTTTAGGAAGAGATATTTCTATTTTGGGTTTAGTAACAATGCATCCTATAACAATTATGTTAATTATAGGAATTGCAATTCAAGGACTTGCAGAATGTTTTATCTCGCCAAGATTTCTGGAATATTTTTCTTTTCTTGCACCAAAAGGTGAAGAGGGGGTTTATCTTGGCTTCAGTCATTTGCATTCCTTTATTTCAGCATTAGTTGGATTTATTATGTCGGGATTTTTATTAGATAAATATTGCCCCGATCCCAAAACATTACCGTTAGGCCTAACAGAGATACAGAAAGCGGTTTACTATCAAGATGCACATGTAATTTGGTACTACTTTTTAGCAATAGGATTTACTTCTGCAATTGCGCTCTACATTTTTAAGTATGCAACCGAAAGAATTGATAACAAAAAAAACGCCGTAAGCTAATTTGCGAGATTAACTTTCAGAGAATCATCAACAATAATATTTTTTCTATACGGGAACGAATGATTCCCGTTTTTATTTGCTGCAATAATTCTGAGCTGATACGTACCGGGATTGATTATTTCAATCTTAAGAGAAACAACATTAGTTGTTTTATCAAATGTAAATTCTTTCTCTTCTTTGTTAAAATAAATTAGAATTGATTTTGGATTTATTCCTACAGAATCTTTTAGTTCGAATGAAGCATTTAACATGTTATTATCCAACCTTAAACTATCCGGAAGAAAATTAATTTCCGGTTTGCCAGCGCGGTAATATTTAGCTAATCCTCTAAAAATTCCCCAAGCCTGTATTTGGTTGAACTCTTCATTATTCAAACGTAATTCTTCAAAATGACTTGTGTGAAAAGCACATTCAACTAAAACCCCAGGGATATTTTTTTTACGAAGAACTGAAAATCCTTCCCCTGGATAAATATTATAATCGGAATAGGTGCCGTCAAATGAACCAAGACCGCCGGGATTACCCATAACATAAGCAAGATCACGTTCGATATATCTTGCAATATCTTGATCCGAAGGTTCGTATTCGTAATCAGTTTCTTTTGCATGATAATAAGTTGAAGTATAGTTTGTAAAATCATCTTCTGTCTTACCGGGCGCATTATGATGAATACTGATAAAAATTTCTACGCCGCTTTTATTTGCCCATTCGGAGCGGTAACCAAGTTGAACTGTAGTATCTTTATCACGTGATATAATTATCTCCGCCCCTGCTGATTCAAGATATTTTTTTAGATTTAGTGCAACTCGTAAATTAACGTCCGCTTCAATTACATCTCCCCTGCTATTTTTATTTTTTCTGTCCTCACCGCCGTGTCCGGGATCTAAAAATATTTTTCTTCCGCTTAAATATTTTGAATAATCCAGAATTGTTTTTTCTCTTTCGTTAATATTTCTCCAGTCGGCGGGATATTCGAAAAGTGGAATGATTGGCTTCGACGAACAAGAAAACAGAAATATTGATATTAATAAAACACTGATTCTTATGAAAATATCTTTACGCATTTGTTTCCATCCAGAGCAAAGTGACAAGAAAAACAATGATTTAAGTTTGGTTCGTAATTACTGCTATAAATTTTATTAATACCTTCATTTAATTCAATACTGTATTTATCCAAATCAGTGTGATTAATATCCTTTACAATTAGTTCATCTGCATATTTTAAGAATATTAATCTTAGCTGAAAATTTTTATATGATCTATAAAGTTTTGACAACACATAAGCATAAAATGTAAGCTGTGGAATATAACTTTCGGCTCTTGTACTAAGTTGATCAATTCTGATATTGTCTGTTTTATAATCTACTATTATCAATTTGTCTTTTTCGATAATAAGTTTATCAATGATGCCGTAAAGATAATGTTCTCTTTCTTCGCAATATACTTCAAACTCATTTTTATAATTATCAATTTTTGAAATTGTTTGATATGTATCCGAGCCGTAATACTTTTCAATTTCGTTCATCAAAGAGGTCAGAAAATCATTTCTTTGCGAATCATTTGAAAACGGTTCCAGCGTTAAATGAGCCGTTAAATAATTTGATAATTCTTCTTGAGGTATTTCCTCTTTCAAAACAGTGTGAATTAATTTCCCTTTCAATTGTGCATATTGACGTAATTCATCATCTTCATTTTGATTGAATTCAAATTCATTTGACCTCTCTTTCACAAGATTATAAATCGTTGAGTATCCCAACTCATAAGTAAGCTGATACTTAACAGGACATTGTGTAAACATGGATATTTTTGTTGCGGAAATTATTTCACGCTTTGGTCCATCAAAAATTTTCTGTGTGAGAATATTTTTTTCATCGAGATTAGGTTTCTCTTTAAGTTCAATGGATTTTACATTCTCGATTTCTCTATTAATAGAAACAATCATTGAAATGTTTTTATTATAAAATTTATATTCACCATCCATCAGTTTCATAAATTGCACTTCGGAAGATAAACTAAATTCATCCGCGGAATGATCAGCTTTGAGCCCCTTTAATATTAGATCAAGAAAGGAGTTTTTATTAGGTTCTTCCTTTTTCAATTCTGCACTTATAAATAAATAATTCTTGGCGCGAGTTAATCCTACGTATAATAATCGTTTTATTTCAGCGAGATTTTTCCTGTAAATAATATAATTATAGAGCGAGACAATCGGAGCCGTATCATATTTGTTGAAGTAATTTTCATCAGTTGGGACTTTAGCAATCACTCCATAATTTTTATCGCAGAGCAATGATTTAGATTTCACAGAATTATCTTTTACGGTATCGTTGCAGTTGTAAAGGAATACGGCTTTAAATTCCAATCCCTTCGCTTGATGTATTGTTAATATCTTAACTGAATTTTCATCGCGTGTAATCTGAGCTTGCCCTTCATCTTCGTGATCTTCAATTGACTCACGCATTGAAACAGTGAAATCATACAAATTCTTAAAACTCTTTTTTGTAAATGCACGCGCCAATAACAATAGCTTTTCTACATTCGCTATTTCTTGAGACGAATTCTTTTTTGATGCTATTACTGCCCAATATCCGCTTTCGAGTAGAATTTTTCTAATGAGCGAATAAATTTCTGTGCTGGATGCAATCAACAAATTTTCGTTTAACTTATTGTAAATTTCTTTTAATCCGGAATTATTTTCTGAACAGTATTTTAGTTTTTCATAAAAAGTATTTCCCTCACAAAGAGATATTTTATAAAGCTGAAGATCGGAAATATTAAAAAATGGTGACCGCAATATTCCCGTTAAGGCAGAATCGTTTTCCCGCTTCAAGAGGAATGAGAGATAATTATAAATATCATAAATGGTTTGACGCTGGTAAAATCCCTTCCCCCCGATAATTGAATATGGAATATTTTTCTTCACAAAAACTTTTTCAAGTTCAGCAAATGAATCACGCTTACGGCAAAGTATTGCAATATCTTTTAGCTCAGCTTCATTATCATGTAGTAATTTTAATATTTTTTCAGCAACTAGGTCAGATTCACTAGCTTCATTTTCAGTTTCAGAAATTAACAATTCAACTTTACCAATTTCGTTCTCGCTCTTAGCACAAATTAGTTCGTTATATTCAACTTCGTTGAAAAATTGGTCCGGATTACTAAAGAGGTTTGAAAATATTTTATTAATGAATAAAATTAAAGCAGGTGACATTCTAAAACTGTGAGGTAAACTAAGTTGTCTGCCTGGTTTATCCGTACTCTCAATATCCTTTTTTGTTTTATTGAACACTTCCAGTTCTGCATTACGGAACATATAAATACTTTGTTTCTCATCGCCGACAACAAATAAATTTCCGCTGCGAAGATTATTCAGTATGGGCATGAATATTTCATACTGCAGTTCATTTGTATCTTGATATTCATCAATCATTATATAGCGGAATTTTTTCTGGAGATAAGTTTGTACTTCTTCTTTTAGAAGAACTTGCTGAACAAATATTAAAAGATCTTCAAAATCTAGATAGCCTTTTTGTTTTTTTCTATCGGTATATAATTTGTTCACACTGTTAAATATTTTAAGATATGCCTTACCAATTCGGGCTAATTCAATTTCATGTTTGTTGCCTTCATCAAAAGAAAAGAGAGGTTGTAGTTCAAGAAACAGCGAATTAATCATTTCAATTCTGTTCTGATATTCTTCCCTGCCTTTATTTAAATAACCTGGCTTACGAACTGTGCACTCCTTTGTAAGCGCCGAGCCAACAAATTGTTTAAGAAATTTTATTTTATTAACTGAAGACAGATTTGCGGTAAAATGGCTTAAGAGATTTTCCGTTTCCACAGCATATTTATTAATATTGTTTTGTTTAAGAACGAAGTCATTTATTATTTTCAAATTTGTTATTGTTTCCGAAATCTTTGCAGAAAATATTTTATCGAAAACAGTTTCAAATTCTTGGCGGAAATAAAGTGCTATCTCATTATCTGATCTTAAATATAATTTCTTAGATATTTGGTCAATCGTATTCTTTTGATTCAGTGAATTTTCCAATTGAGCTACGAATGCTTTTTTAGAACCGAAATAACGGATAATAAATTTTAAATCTTCCGAAGTCTCCGGGTTTTTTATATTTGCATTAATTGAATCTTCAATACATAACTGAAATATTTCATTAGCAGTTGTTTGATCTATTACACTAAAGTTAGGATCTATTTCTGCTTCCGGTGAAAATTCTCTTAAAATATTAATACAAAAGGAATGTATCGTTGATATGTTGGCTGAAACTAATTGTCTTCTTATCTCTTCAAGTTTCTTACGTTTGCCAAAGTCTAACTCCGCAAGAATTCTTTCGTCTATCTCGCGGGCAATTTTTTTATTAAGTTCACCGGCCGCTTTATCAGTAAAGGTGATTGCTACTATACTTGATAAATCTATTTCTTCATTTAGTAGGATTTCGACAAATCTTTTTGAGAGAACAAAAGTTTTTCCCGAACCGGCATTAGCAGTCAATGAAATGTGATTTTTATAATCGAATGCTGCTTTTTGTTGTGGAGTTAGATCGAACATCATTCGGCTAATGGAATTGTTAATAAAAATGTAGTTCCGGCATCTGAAGTTGATTCAACAGAAATCTTTCCGCCGATATTCTCAATGAATCTCTTTGCTATACTTAATCCTATTCCCATTCCTTTTGTTTTGGTAGTAAAGTTTTCATCAAACACTTTATCAATATTTTCTTTTGGAATTCCTTTTCCATTATCTTTTAACCTTAGATGACAGTAATCATCGTCACTATCAATCGTAATGTTGAGTATAGTGGAATCAGCCTGGATGGAATTTCTTATCAGGTTTACAATTGTTCTTTTTAACTGATCTTGGTCAGCACTAATAAATATTTCAGATTTTTTAGATTTGAATATTATTTCCCTCTTTTCTTCTACAAATAAATTTAGTGTTTCCTTTATAATAGAAACAGCATTTAATCTTGAAATACTTAATTTGGGCATTTGGGCAAAGTTTGAAAATTCAGAAGCAATGTTTTTAAGTATCTCTATTTGTGTAACTATTGATGAAGTAACTTTTTCAAATATAGTATTGAACTTTGGTGAATTATCTTTATGAGCTTTGATCAATTGTTGAACATTAAGTCGCATTGGAGTTAAAGGATTTTTAATTTCATGTGCAACTTGTTTTGCCATTTCTTTCCATGCTGTTTCCCGTTCTAATTTTGCAAGTTCAATTTGGCTTTGCTTAAGTCTTTTAACCATCGCATTAAATCCATCTATTAAATCTTTGATCTCACCTCGCGTTCCATAATTAATTTCAACATTTAGATCTCCATCGCCAACAGATTTGGCTCCTCCCGTTAATCGTCTTATTGGTGAAGATATTTGTTCTGCAAGTAATGCACTAAAAATGAACAGAAGAATTCCAGCTAAAGAAAATATTCCGAATAAGAAAATATCAAGTTCTATATCAGACAATGGTAGATCAACTTTATTAAACAGATCAGAAACCTTGATTATATAATCATCACCATTAATTGATGAACGGTGATAAATTGAATGGATAGCATGATTCTCAACTTTCTCTCTCTCATAATAATTTTGATTAACACCTAATATGATTTCACTATAAGCCTGTGCAGGAAGTATCTGGGAAAGTAATCCAATTTCATTATAGGTACTATTTGTACTGTAAAGCATATTATTATTTTTAAAAAGAGAAAAGGAAATATTATTATCAACAGCCGCTTTTTCATATATGAGCTGAGAATTGATGTTTGATTGCGTAGAATAAAGCGATAGATATGATTCAACTTGTTGAGAAAGATCAGTTAATCTTTTTGTGAGCAAATCAAAGTTTTTTTCCTCGGTCAAATTTCTAAAATAGATGGCTACTAAAATTAATGGAATCAACGATACGACCATAAATGCGCCTATCAGTCGTGTTCGATATGCCGATAAAAGAATTATCGTTTGTTTAAGTTTTATGATCGCAACGATTAATAATATGGTTAAGATTATAATTGTGTGAATAAAAAATATTTTAAAGAAATCCGTAAGACTCCAAGAAAAGTTTTTTTCTTCAACTGCAACAGCAATTATCTTATGGCTGGAGGGCGTATTAACTTTAAGCAGATAAAAAAGATAATTCTCATTATTCAATTCAAGATTTATCCATGCTTCATTAAATGAAGTAAATTGAGCATTTAGAATCGAGTATTGGCTGGAATCAGATAATGTTAAGCCGCCATAAGATCTTACAAGTTCTCCGTTATGAAAATCAAAAATTTTTAACTTATCATAATCAATAGCTGACGTAATTCCTACTCTTTGCGGAATTAAAAATTTTGGCAGATCAGCATAATGAAAATAATCTTCATCATAGATCGCCGAAACTAAAACATACCCGATGATTTTTTCTTCTGATAGAATGGGAGAAGTTCCAATAAACGTAATTCTATCACCAAACATATTTAACTGCTTGTTAATTTTTAAGCTATCGCCGGATTGCTCTATGATTTGCTGAAACTTATTTGTTAACAATTCATTAGTTGATGAAAATCCGCCGAGATATTTTTTTTGATCATCATAAAAATAGATTGATGAACTAAGTCCTTCTTTATAAAGCATACTGTTTGTCCAAACAATAAAAGCATCCGCCGAAAGATCTGCATTATTGTAAAACGAATTAACGACTTTGTCGCTTGTTTGGATTTCGTTAAGTGTTTGATAAACCATAAACTCAATTAAATTCTCATCAGTGCGGGTGATATCATGTGCAGTGGTTTTTAACGATTCTCTTTCGATCTCGGAATTGTAATAAGTTAATAAACTAACTGATAGAATAGAAGCGGCAAATGAATAATAAACAAAATGCCTTATAGTTTTTTTTTCGGATTGAAGAATGATTAGTGATATTGAGAAAGTAGCTGTGATAAAAATAATCCGGATTAACGGAGTCCCCTGAGGCTCACTTTGCAGTAAATCAAATAACCAGCCAATGATTTGGATAATTAGAAAGTAGATTAAATAAAATGCAGATTTCCTTTTACGAAAACTTTCCAGTTTATAATTTAGGATAGATAAAACAAGTATCGCCGAGAATAATACCGCCGCCAGTGCCAGTAATAAAATATTTAGGCTCATTAATAGAGCCGCTGAATCGGGAATTAATGAAAAATCCTTGAAGTACCTGATGTTTGAATCGAATATCACACTTCTAATTGATGCGGCAAGTCCGCGGTAAACTAAAAGATAAAGTATTAGCGAAAAAATTAAAATAAAAATTTGAACAGCATGTTTTCTTTCTTTTAATTGATTGACCTTATAATATTCGAAAAAATAATCATATCCTTTAATTACTACCGCAAGCAAAAAAAGAACAGTAATAGTAAACTCAAGCGGCGAGCGGACAATTCCGTATCCAAAAACAGATGAAAAATTTGAAGAGTCAGTCAATGAATTATGAATCAATAAAGAAGGTATTTCAAAATAAAATAATGTTATACGTAGTATTGTTAAATAAATGATCAGTAAAATTATTCTAAATAATTTGCTTTGAATTTTGCAGAAATAATGTCTTCCGAAGAATCCTAAAATTATAAAAGCAAAAATCAATATTAACGATTGCAATAACCATATTGAGCTCCTTATAATATTAATAGAAGTTTCTAAGGATGGTTTATCGAATGTTGCAACTCCTATTTTATTTTTGAAATTATTTAGCAGAAGGTAGGAATATTTTCTGCCATCTTTAGAATATTTAGCTATTGGTGAATACTCAATATTTATTTTAACAGAAAGTTTTTTTGATAAAGAATCCGGAAAGTTTTCGAAAGATTCATTTTTATAAGAAAGCGAGAAATGTTTTTCGATTGGAGTACTTATAACTATAATGTAATATTGATTATTAATTTTTAATGAGTCACAAAACGATAAATATGAAATAAGTTTTTTTCCGCTAAAAAAAGTCTGCCCGTAATAATACTTTACACTAGATAAACTTATTTCATCTATTACCGGTTCGGAATTCCATCCGATTAAAATATTTGAGCTATTATATAATTGGATCAATATTTTTTCATTACCGTACTTAGAGAAGAGTTGAACGATCTTTTTATTATCAACATTACTATCAGACAATATTTTTGAAAGTGTCGGCTTAATCGAATCGAATGCTTTAATAAGTAGATTTGATTTTCCTTCTAATGCCTGATCAATATTTGTTTCCGTAGCTTCAATTTTATCTGTTAATATGGTTCCCCAATTATTTTTTTCGTTATTAATAATAATCGGAGATACGATTGCTGATATAGTAAATACCAAGAAGAGAATTAAAAATATAGTTGTAAATATTGGTTTCCGACTCAAGAATCTGTTTATCATTCTAATTAATCGTTATCTGAGAAATTTTCCATGTACCATCTATGAAATGCAGTGAAATAAAGACTACTGAGACACCTCTTACTCCCTTCGAATTATATTTTAATATTCCGGACGCAAACGGAGTTGCAGTTTCAGTAACAGTATTGGTCAGTTTAAAAGATATAGGTTGGTAAATACTTAGAAAATCTTTGATTACATAGTAAGATTGGTTAGAACTATAATAACCCGATACTCCATTTGACAGGCTAAGATAATTTTTATTGCTAAAATATTTCGAGAATTTGTTAACAGATGCATCTGCCATACCTTCTTCAATTCGTAAAAAAACTTTTAAAGCATCTTTTCCGGATGAACCCTGTGCTTTAATAACCATCGAATTAAAATTAAGAATTATCAGCAAACTGCCTATTAAAAGCATAATCCTATTTTTATTATTTAGTTTCATTTCCTTCACTAATCTTACACCAAAATAATTAAAAGAAATAAAAAAGCATACCATTAAGGTATGCTTTTTCAACAAGGAGAAGGAATGCATCGGGGTTAATATTTTCTTTCAACTTTTTCCGGTAGTGGATTTCTACTTGACGGCAGATTTCCTCTTTTTAATTCTTTATTCCCTTCGACTAACTGATATGCCCAATCAAAAACCATTCTTTCGTTAGTAATATTTTTTATTCTAACTTTGGCAAAGTGATTATCCCATGTCCATATTACATAAGTATGACCGGCAATTGCTTCTGTATATTTTACATTTTCGCCCTGTTTAACCGGAATCCATCCCCCGCTTGGCGCATAACTGATATCCCATATGTCTTGAGTTTGCCCCATATCTTGAAGATCGGAATCATCCCAAACATTTAAGTAAAATATGCCGTTATAATTTTCGAAAAACATATCTGCATCAGTAGCATTGTAAGATAAAACAAGATATTTACTAAAATCATAACCGGCATTATTCGGAGATTTATTATAATCGAAAATTGCCTGATTAAATCCTTCGGGACGCGGGGTATCGTAAATAACATCTTCGCTTAAATCGCTTTCATTGCCGTCGTAATCGTATGCACTTACTGCGTAATAATATGTTGTTCCGTTCTTGGCTCCGTCATCAATATAATGAGTGCTTTGTGTGCTGCCTATTAAAGTATATTTTCCATTATACGAATAACTGTAATAAACATTGTAACCTGCTACATCTCTCTCTGGATTATTATCCCAATAAAGATCAACTCTATTATCGCCGGTTACAGTTGATATATTTCTTGGAGCTGTCGGCGGGATATTATCAAAATTATGTAAATGATCGCATCCGGTAATTAACAAGATGGTAATTAGAAACATTCCGCTAAAAAATAATTTTAAAGTTTTCATAGTATCCTCCGTAAATTTCTGATTATAATAGTGCAATCATAATGCCAACTATTTTTCTAATTATTAAGACGCAGAATTTGCTTTTTCAGTTCGATTTTGAGGTAAGTTAAATAGCTGAAGCCGAATGAGGTAATTAGAAAATTAGAATTGTATTCTCGATTGAACAGCTCTGAACAATTTTTATGAATTTTTATATTGCGGTAAATTGATCTTCGAAGAACATTTTACCTTTGTTTATCACAGCAATAGATTTACCAGTCATAAGACGTTTATCAAATGGTGAGTTTTTAGCTTTGGATTTAAATTTATTGACGTCAACTGTCCAGATTAAATCCGGATCAAAAATTGTAAGATTAGCAACCTCACCTATTTTTATTCGAGGGATCGGAATATTTAAAATCTTTCTGGGATTAATTGCCATCTTATTAATTACCTGAGAAATTGTTAAATGTTTTTTATGAACCAACTCACTCATCACTAAACTTAGTTCGGTTTCAAGTCCTATTATGCCATTAGGTGCAAATATAAATTCCATTTCTTTTTCTTCAATTGCATGCGGTGCATGATCACTTGCAATACAATCAATTGTTCCATCTTTCAATCCTTCAATCATTGCCTCTATATCCGCCCGAGTTCTTAACGGAGGATTCATTTTATAATTTGTATCATAAGATTTAAGAAGATCATCAGTCAATGTAAAATGGTGCGGTGTTACTTCAGCGGTAACATTAATGTTATTTTTCTTTGCTTGTCGAACCAACTCAACAGATTTTTTTGAACTGATATGTGCAATATGAACTTTACCCCCTGTAAATTCCGCAAGCATTATATCTCTTATCACCACGAGATCTTCTGCAACTTTCGGTATACCAGGTAATCCTAATGTTGTAGAAATCAATCCCTCATTCATTGCACCTTCTGCCATTGATTCATCTTCACAATGTTCAATGATAGGCGTTCCAAAATTCAATGAGTACTCGAGAGCATTTCTTAAAACTCCTGCATTCTTAATCGCAACACCGTCATCTGAGAATGCAACCGCACCAGCTTCAAATAATTCATACATTGGTGATAATGCCTCACCTTTTCGCGCAAGTGTAGCTGCGGCGACAGGATAAACATCAACTAAGTGATCTTTAGCTTTCTCTTTGATAAAACGTATAATTTCTGCAGAGTCAATACTTGGATCGGTATTTGGCATACATGCTATTCCTGTAAATCCTCCGGAAGCGGCGGCGTTACTTCCGGTTTCAACAGTCTCTTCATCTTCTCTGCCGGGTTCTCTTAGGTGAACATGCATATCAAAGAATCCCGGTGAACATACCTTATTATCAAAATCAAAAACTTTCGATGATTTGAAATCGGTTTCATTCAGTCCATCAATCTTTTCAATAATTCCATCGTTAATCAGTAAATCGCTTTTTTGATTTAACTTTTGTTCCGGATTTAAGATTAAAACTTGTTTAAGTATAATTTTCATTTCTCACCTTTTATCTTAATGCATTGTACCGAGTAAATATAAAACTGCCATTCGGACTGCAACACCATTAGTAACTTGATCGAGAATAACTTGATACGGACCATCAGCAACTTCAGATGAAAGTTCAACGCCTCTATTAATTGGTCCGGGATGCAGAATTACAATTTCCTTATTAAACTTTTCTATCCGATCAGAAGTAATTCCGAAATATTTATGATATTCTCTTAAGGAAGGAATTCTTGTTCCGGCATTTCTTTCCAACTGAATTCTCAAAACATTAAGAACATCATTCTTTGCTATGGCTTCGTCTATGTTTGTAAATATTTTAACGCCTAAAGATTCAATCCCAAACGGAATCATAGTAGTTGGTCCGCAAACCGACACGACAGCTCCCATTGATCTCAGACCAAATATATTTGAAAGCGCTACACGGCTGTGGGCTATATCTCCAACAATGCAAACTTTTAATCCTTCCAATCTTCCAAGACGTTCCTTGATTGAATACATATCAAGCAATCCTTGGGTTGGATGTTCATGAAGACCGTCACCTGCATTAATAATATTTGCTTTTGAAATTCTTGTTAGATACTGCGGTACTCCTGCCGATTTATGACGAACAACTATCATATCTACTTTCATAGCTTCTATGTTGCGTACAGTATCTTTAAAAGTTTCACCTTTTTTTACACTGCTTGTTGAAGTCGAAAAATTTATTGTGTCCGCTGAAAGACGTTTCTGTGCCAGCTCGAAAGATATTCTTGTACGTGTAGAATCTTCATAAAATAGATTTACAATTGTTTTACCTTGAAGAGTCGGTACCTTCTTGATTGGTCGTTCAAGAACTTCTCGAAATGTAGTTGCCGTATCAAGAATCAATTGAATATCTTCTTTGGGTACACCGTTAAGGCCTAATAAATGTCTGTTTGATAATGACATAATTTTCTCTCTAAATTTTACTTGGAACGTTCACTAAAAAAACACCGTCTTCACCATCGGTTTCTCTAATTCGAACACGTACTTCCTCATTAATTGATGTTGGAATATTCTTTCCGACAAAATCCGCACGGATTGGTAATTCACGATGGCCGCGATCTACCAAAACGCAAAGTTGAATTGTGTTTGGTCTGCCAAGATCCATTAGTGCATCAAGTGCTGCACGTACTGTTCTTCCGGTGTAAAGAACATCGTCAATCAGAATTACATCACGATCATTAACATCAAAAGTTATATTGGTGACGGAAATTTCCGGTTGTTTTAACCTTGTGCGGAAATCATCGCGATAAAGAGTAACATCAAGAACACCATAACTCGGATCTGATTTATCAATCTCTTTAATCTTTTGTTTGATTCGTTCTGCTATAAATTCACCACGAGTCCTCATCCCTATCAGCACAAGATTTTTTGATCCTTTATTTTTTTCTAAAATTTCGTGCGCAAGTCGGGTGAGTGTCCGGTTAAGTCCTTCTTCATCAATTATTTTTGCTTTTATGTCCATATAAAAAAAATCCTCGTTGACTTTTCAGTCGTCGAGGTCTCCATTTTTGTTTTTTATTTTAATTCCATCTTTCATCCCTTGCCTATCTCTCCGGATAAAGTTAAAGGAAAATTTCTTGAGTAAAATTAGATTAATTTTTTGTTATTACAAAATATATGTAGAAAAAAAAGTCATCCGGCTTATTGAGATGACCTTTTAATTAAAATCACTGCATCTTAAATTCGATGCGCCTGTTCATTGCTCTTCCGTCGGAGGTTTTATTATCAGCAACCGGATTACTTTCTCCATAACCAACAGCATTAAGTCTGTTTGCAGAAATACCTTTAGAGATTAAATAATTTTTTACAATATCTGCCCTCTTTTGTGAAAGTTTTTTATTGTAACCTTCAGCACCGATGTTATCCGTAAACCCCTGTATCTCAACTTTCAGATCTGGATTCTTTAACAAAGTCTTTGCAGCATCATAAAGAATAGGATATGATTCAGGTGTAAATTTAGAGCTATTGGAATCAAAATTAACTCCTACTAAAACCCATTTTTCTGATACAGAAGTTGTAGGTTTTTCTACAACGACTTCTTTTATAACTTCTCTTGGAATATGTTTTTTAATCATCTCTTCAATTCTGTCATAATCCGTCATATCTTTATATTCTTGTGATATCCCAAAATAAAGTTCGCATAATCTGGAAGATTCACCTTTATCAATAAAATAAAGAAGACCAAGATCAATACTCATATAAGTATCCCGACCGTTAACTTCACCGACACCCGGGGCTCCATCAAATTCAGAATTGTTAGTTATGTGATATCCAAACTCTGTAACTAATCGCCAATCAGTATCAAGATCCCATTCAAGACCAGCGCCTGCATTAAGTTCATAATTGAAAGTATTATCTTTTAGTCCAATCGTTGCTTTATTTCTAAGCATTTTATAAATACCGCCAAAACCACCAAAAAGATACGGTGATACCGGTTCGCAAGGGACAAAATAAAATAACAAATCAAGATCGCCTGTTATTGCATTTGTACTCTCTATAGTAAGAACAGAAACAGGATTTAAATATTCACTTTCAATATGGGAGAAGGCGCCTTTAAGTCGTAATCCAACATGTTCCGAAAAATTTCTTTGAAGAGAAAGAAAACCGCCATAGTTCACATCACGAGTTGTTAAGTTAATGCTAACAAATCTTGGATATCTAACCCCAAAACTAAATGACCAACTATCTTTTGCAAGCTGAGCTTGGCTTATATCCGAAACGATAATCATAAAAAACAATAGCAAAGAAATTTTTTTCATGTTTCTTCCTCCTTTTAACTAAGGAAAATATTTCCTAACCAATGCTTTCGATTTTTATATCTATCATAAAACTTTTATCTTTGACCAGTTAAATACGGGGTGTAGCGCAGCCCGGTTAGCGCGCTTCGTTCGGGACGAAGAGGTCGGGAGTTCGAATCTCCCCACCCCGACATAATTAAACAATTAAATATAATAATTTTTATGGCTTCAAATCACTCATTTGATATTGTTTCGGAAATTAATTTCCAAGAAGTTGATAACGCTTTAAACCAAGCCGCTAAAGAAATTCAACAGCGTTATGATTTAAAAGACTCCAGCACGGAAATTATTCTAAATAAAAAAGAAAAATTAATAACACTTAACACAAAAGATGATTATTCACGTAAACAATCTATAGATATTTTGCAAACAAAATTTATTAAGCGCGGAATTTCTATAAAGGCTTTGAAATTTTCAGATCCGGAGCCCGCAGCAAACGGAAGATTGAAACAAGTAATTAATCTGCAAAGCGGAATCTCTAAGGAAAATGCAAAGTTGATAACAAAAATGATTAAGGAAAGCAGACTGAAAATTAATGCACAGATTCAAGATGAACAGATTAGAGTACAAGCACCAAAAATTGACGACTTGCAAGCTATAATGAAACTTGTTAAAGAATCCGATCTCGATTTCCCCGTTCAATTTACAAACTACAAATAATTATTTAGAGACCTCTGAAAAATTCAGAAATGTCATTTCGATGGAGCGACTGAGAAGTCTTATCGTAATCAAAGATTTCTCTCCCGATAAATCGGGATCGAAATGACAAGCGATTTTTTCAGAAGTCTCTATTTAATAGTAGAGACTCGATTTATCGAGTCTCGGATCAATTCACAGATCAATTCTATATTACATTTGAGACTTCATAAATGAAGTCTCTACAATATTTAAAATAAAAAAGGCTGCCTTTTAGAGGCAGCCCTTACAATAAATATATTGACTACAGTTTTAGTTAAAGATGTATCTAACTGAAAACTGTACTCTATAAACATCACCTATTCCGGCATTATACTGTAGAGAATTTGACATCAAGCTAGTTCCGTTGTTTCTCAATCTATAGAGAGCTTTTCCTGATGTATCTGCACCACGGGCAATCAATGGTGAAGATGAAACCAGACTTTGACCGATTCCCCAATTTCTATTAATTAAATTTCCAAAATTTAGAATATCTGCTCTTAGCTGTAATGTGTTACGCTTTCCAAGAAAATCAGAATAAATTTCCTGTACAAAACTTAAATCCACTCTTGAAATCATTGGTAAAGAAACAGCATTACGCTCTGCGTATTCTCCTCTATGTTCGCTTAGGTATGCATCCTGTTTTATATAAGCTTCCCAAGCTTCTGCTTGTTGTGCTGCTGTAAAAGTAACACCGGAGGATGTAAATTGTTCAAAATTCATTTCCCCCTTATTTCTAGGAATATAAATAAGATCGTTACCTGTTCCTCCATCGCCATTTAAGTCGCCGCTATAGATATAGCTGGCAGGAGACGGTGTATAAATATCCCATGAAAATGAGATAGTGGTTGAACCCATTTTGAAATAATCAAAACGGTATGATAGAAAAGCAAACAATCTGTCGCCAGGGTTGGTTGCTGAAAATGAAACACCAGGATTGTTTGGATCACCTGACATTTGATTCCCAAACCAGGATCCGCTGGCAATTGAACCGGGATCAATAGTATTTCTAGCAACGCCATAAACATAACCGACTTTATAAAATAAACCGTTACTGAATGGTTTTTCAACAACTGCTGCAAAACTCCAGTTATACCCGACGTCTTGATTTTTCAACACTGTAGCATTTGCAATATTACTATTGATTCTGTTGTTTGTCCATCTTGGACGGTTATCGGGACCTTTAAAATTTGTTTGTGCTGCAGGGAGGTTTGCATTAATATAGTATAATCCGTTTACATCACGGTTATAAAGAATTTCTGCCGTACCGATAAGTCCAAACCACGGAAGTGCCTGATCAACAGCAAAATTTGTTCTCCAAATTTGAGGGAATTTAAAATCCTTATCTGTCAATGCTAATTCATAAGATGCAGCAGGTGCGCCTGTTACATTAGTTGGCTTGTATGCATTCGGATTCGGATTCCAAGGACGGCCACCAGCAGAAATTGCTCTTCCGGCAGGAATGTTATCATATTGTTCAAATCCTGTTAATACACCTGTGTTGCCGATCTGGTTTGAAATCCATACATAAGCAGGACGGCTTGTAAAGATACCTGTACCACCGCGTAGTTGTGTTGAACGGTCACCATTTACATCCCAGTTAAATCCAACTCTTGGAGATAAAAGAAGTTTTGGATCAGGAAGTTTTTTTGTTGAATACTGAATTGGATTTCCGTTTTCATCTCTAAATGTAAGAGCATCGGCTAATGTATTTTCAAAACCCGTATCGCCAAAGAACGGAATATCAACTCTTAATCCCATAGTTAATTTCAAATCTTTGTTGAATTGCCATTCATCCTGAGCATATACACCGGCATAAAATACCTCTAATGGCTGGATAGGTTTTTCCTGTCCAGGAATATTATTATAACGAACCTGGAAACGTCTTAAACCAACAGGAGAAGAAGTTCTGTTTGGATTTGCAAGATAACTATTTGCATCCGTCATAAAATCAGCAAGAGAATTGTAAACGTATGCACTTTGAGACCCCGGGAAGAAAACATTTTCCGATTTATAAATCTCACCGCTTACACCAAATGTTAAATTATGATTAGCCGTATAGACGTTAAAGTTATCCTGAACCTGGTAACTGTGGTAACGTAATTCATTATTTGGTGTGAATGGTTCGAAACCAAATGTTGTGTAAACTGAACCGCTTTCTAGAATATCTACCATTGGAAAGAATGTACCTTTTGATTCTCTGCTCTCATCACTATAATTATACCCAACAATTAAATTGTTTGACATATTATCGCTAAGTACAGAGTTCCACTCACCAACTATTGAGCGGATATTTTCCAATATGGCATAATTTGAATTTGCGAAGTTCAAGCCATTATTGTTGCTTCTTCGGCTGCCAAATCCAAGTGATGAAGAGTTGGATAGTAGTACGTCGGTCTTTGAATCCAATTGTGTATAACGTACACTTATTTTATTCTTATCGTTAAGGTTAAAATCCAACTTTGCTAAAAACCTTGTTGATGGAATTTCAAAGTCATAACCTTGATAAGGACCTGTATCATAATTGAAATTTGATTTTAAGTACGAACTAAGTGCATCAAGATCAGATGCTTTAACTCTTGTAACACTGCCTGTGTTAGCTTCACCGCCAAGATTTGCTCTAAACGTTGTTCCCGGTGAAACAGTTTTATCATCTTCATAGCTGACAAAGAAAAAGAGTTTATTCGGAATAATCGGTCCGCCAAGACGTGCACCTATTAAATTATACTTGAATGTTCCAGGATTGAATTTATTATCCTTTGCTTTTGTACCAACTAAACCTTGTGTACGCCAGTCATAATATGCAGATCCCGAAAATTCATTTGTTCCGCTTTTGGTTACAGAGTTAATACCTGCGCCAACAAAATTTCCTTGCCGTACATCATAAGGAGCTATATTAACCTGAACTTGTTCGATTGCATCAAGAGAAATTGGCGCAACACCTGTTCTATCACCGGGTTGACCTGCAAGACCAAACGAATTATTAAAATAGGAACCATCTATCGTCATGTTGTTAAGACGATTATCCACACCTGCAAATGAGTAACCAAAACCTGCAGGACTATATTGTGGTGTTAAGCGGGCAACATCTTCAATTCTTCTGTTAATGGTTGGAAGATTTGCAATTGCTTCTTTGGTTACAGAAGTTGCTGCACCGGTTCTCGATGAATTAAGTATTGCACTTCTTTCAGCAGTTATTGTCACGCCTTTTAATTCTATTGTAGTTTCTGGAAGCTTAAAATCCATCTTAAAATTTTGTCCCAAGCTAAGTGTGAATCCTTCTTCAACTTGTGCTGTGTAACCTACCATGGATACTGTAGCTTTGTAGGGACCGCCAACTCTAAGACCTAGTAAATTGAATTTTCCATCTGAACGTGTAGATGTTCCGTATTGAGTTCCGGAAGGAACATGTACTACAACTACGTTAGCTCCTGGTAATGCATTTCCATTTTGGTCCACTACCGTTCCGTTCATTGAAGCAGTAGTAACCTGTGCATACATTAACTGAGAGCTAAACAAGACAACCGCAAACAAGAAAAAAGAAATCAATTGTTTAACTTTTCTCATATTATACTCCTTTATGGGTTGGTGAAATATTAATTAATGTGGATTTTTTTTTAGAATTGTTTTGAAACAGACAAAAATAATTTTGAACTAATGTAAATGAATTCATTTTTAGATTCATGGAGTAAAAACTTTAATTAACTCATTTTTTTAAGCAATGAGTTGTTTGGAGATTATTTTTTACACTGGAAGATATGAAAATCTTATTAATGTCAAAAGGATTTAACAATTTTTTAATTTTCTAAAAACCCTCTTTTTATCTTCAACAAAATTGGAATTTCTTAATTTAAAAACTATCTTTTCATACACCTCATCTATTAAATCTTAATTTTAGATCATACATTCTTATATTTACCTTCATTTTTTAACAAGGATTCCAAAATGAAAAAAATGATTCTTTTCTTATTACTTTATTTATCTATCTCTATTAATGTTTTTGCCGGTTCAAAACCTTATGTAATATTGGTATCATTTGATGGTTTCAGATGGGATTATTTAAATAGAGAAATTACTCCCAACCTTAAAAAGATTAGAGGAAACGGAGTATCTGCTCTGTCACTCCGCCCGGCATTTCCATCCAAGACTTTCCCAAATCATCAATCTATAATAACAGGTATGTACCCGGCTCATCATGGAATTATTGCTAATACTTTTGGCGATCCATTTAACAAAACTATTTATCGAATGGGAGATACTAACGCTGTCCGAAATAGCCGTTGGTATTTAGGAGAAGCATTTTGGGAGACAGCCGAAAGACAGGGAATAAAAACTGCAAGTTATTTTTGGCCGGGATCTGAAATTTTAATTTCATATCGTCATCCTACATATTTTGAAGAATATGATCACGAAAGACCATACGAAAAACGTGTTGAAGGTGTTATTGATTGGCTGAAATTGCCGGCAGAAAAAAGACCGCATTTTATTACAGTTTATTTCCATGAAACAGACACACAAGGACACAAATTTGGTCCGGACTCACCCGAAACTAATCTGGCAATTAAAACTCTTGATAATATTGCAAGGTTGCTTTTCCGAAAATTAGATGAAATAAAAATGCGTGATAGTGTTAATGTAATTTTTGTTTCCGATCATGGCATGACCGAAATCTCACAACAACAAACGATTAATATTGAAAAGATAGCAAACTCATCCGATTGTAAATTTTTCGATGGCGGTCCCATCATGTTTGTTGAACCGAATAAAGAAAAAGTCAACGATGTTTACAACATCCTGAAAAAAAATGAAAACCATTACAAAGTTTATTTACGCAATGAAGTACCTGAGTATTATCATTTTAACGATCATCCTTTTATTTCACCTATAGTTGTCGTTGCAGATTTGGGCTGGACTGTTCTCTCAAATAAAAGATCCGACTGGGATGGAAAAGGAAATCACGGCTATGATAACAATCAATTAGATATGCATGGAATATTTTTGGCAGTTGGTCCGAATTTCAAAAAAAATTATTACACAGGAACTTTATGGAATATTGATATCTATCCCCTACTTTGTAAAATTTTTGAAATTTTTCCGAGAACAAACATAGACGGCGAACTTGATCGTATCGGGTTTATATTGAATGACTAATACAACAAACCAGCTGATGACAAAAAACTTACTCAAAATTGATTACGAGAAATATTCTCTCTCAAACGGATTACAGGTCATTCTTTATCCGGATTTGTCTATTCCTGTTGTTGCAGTAAATTTATGGTACCGTGTGGGTTCAGCAAACGAGACAAACGGTAAAACCGGGTTTGCGCACTTGTTTGAACACATGATGTTTCAAGGTTCTCAGAATGTTCCTAAAGAAGGACATTTCAAATTTATACAGGAAGCCGGCGGAAGTTTGAATGGTTCAACAAGTTTTGACAGAACAAATTATTATGAAACCGTTCCGGCAAATTATCTTGAACTTGCTCTATGGTTGGAATCCGATAGAATGGGATTTATGCTGCCGGGATTGAATCAGGAAAAACTTGATAATCAAAAAGATGTTGTGATGAATGAACGGAGGCAGCGATACGAAAATCAACCGTACGGATTAGCATGGGAAAAATTATTTTCAAATTTGTTTTCTAACGATCATCCTTACTCCTGGCCTACAATCGGTTGGATGGATGATATCGCAAAATTTGAGCTTGACGATGTAAAGAAATTTTTTAAGAAATATTATTCACCAAGTAATGCATCGTTGGTAATCGGCGGTAATTTTGAAAGTTCTAATGCAAAGGAATTGGTAAAAAAATATTTTAGTGAAATAAGCGGAACGGAACCAGTACCGGACATAATAGCGCCAAAGCAATCGGCGGATAAACCAAAAAAAATTATTCATGAAGATAATGTACAATTGCCAAGGATCTATCTTGCATGGCATACTGTTAAAGCATTTCATGAAGATGATGCGGTGCTCGATCTGCTTTCGGATATTTTAACATCATCAAAAAATTCCAGATTGCATAAATCACTTGTCTTCGAAAAACAAATTGCTCAGGATATTTCGTCGTTTCAATATTCCGGAAAACTTGACGGTTCATTCATAATAGCATCAACTGCAAAACCGGATATTTCTCTAGAAAAAATAAAAGATGAAATAACGAATGGCATTAATAAACTTATTTCCGATGGTATTACTGAAAATGAATTGTTGAAAGCTAAGAATAATATCAAATCCTCTTACATCTTCTCTCTTCAAAAAATTGATCTGATAACCGATCATATTAATCACTATAATTTTTATTTGAATGAACCGAATTCATTTCTATTTGATCTTTCACGATATGAACAAGTTACTCGGGAACAAATAGTAGATGCTGCACAAAAGTTTTTAACAAAACCAAATGTTGAACTAAATATTATTCCTAAAAAGAAGTGATGATTATGTTAGATAGATCCATTATACCAATACCAACGAAAGAATTATTTTTTGAGATTCCAGAAATAAAATTTTTGAAACTCATGAATGATATTGATATTAGTTTTGTTCATAAAGAGAATCTTCCAATTGTCTATGCCGAAATAATTGTTTTTTCCGGCAGCAGGTTTGATCCCGCAGATAAAAAAGGATTGGGATATTTAACTTCCCTTTTAATAGATGAAGGAGCAGGAGAATATGATGCACTTCAACTAAGTGAAGAATTTGAAAAACTTGGTTCCGTCTTATCTGTTTCCGCTGATCATGATACTATAATTCTTTCCATTTTATCGCTTACCGAAAATTTTGAAAGATCACTTGAGCTTATTTCTAAAATTGTTCTTAGTCCTCGTTTTGAAGAAAAAGATTTCCAACGTGAGAAGAAAAAAGTTTTAGATAGAATTCTTCAATTAAAAGATGAACCTTCTTTTATTGCTTCATCTGCATTTGAACGTCTTGTCTTCGGTAATTCATATTACGGATTTCCGGAAATAGGATTCGCTGAAAGTATGGCAAGAATTTCTAATGATGACGTTAAAGATTTTTTTGCACGAACATTTACTGCTTCAAACGCTAAAATTGTTTCAGTCGGAAATTTGAATGAGGAAGAGATTGTTAGTTTATTCAATAAATATTTCAACGAATGGATTTCCACATCGGACAACAATCAATACTTTGAAAATCCAAAACGGAAAAAAACATCATATTATTTTATTCACAAATCGGATTCCGCCCAAAGTGAAATCCGCGTTGGACATATTTCCAAGAAACGGAACACAATTGATTTTATCCCTACAAAAATCATGAATACTATTTTAGGCGGACAATTTTCAAGTAGAATAAATTCAAACTTACGTGAGAAAAGAGGATTTACTTACGGTGCTAATTCATCTTTCCATTATTATAAAGAAGCCGGATTGTTCGAAATCTCAACCGCAGTAAATATCGAAAACACAGGTGAAGCGATTATCGAAATATTAAAAGAGCTTAACGGAATTCGTGAACATATTTCCGATGATGAAATAAATTTTGCAAAATCTTATTTGATAAAACAGTTCCCCTCACGTTTTGAAACATTGAACCAAATCGCAAAAAATCTTGAGTCTCTTTTAATTCATTCTCTTCCAACGGAAGAACTAATCAATTATACTAATAAAGTTAAATCGGTTACTAACGAAGAAGTAATAGCCTCCGCAATTAATAATGTTTTACATGATCAATTGGTTATAGTAGCAGTTGGTGATCGTAAAAAAGTCCTCAATCAGCTAAAGCAAATTCAAAAGGCAGAACCTGTTGAATTAGATTTGTACGGAAACTTGCTTACTTAGTTTTTAATGCAGTCGGTTTTCCTGCGAGAAATGTTTTTGAAAGAGGAATTATCTTATTGCCCTTCTTTTTTATTTTTTCAATTTCATTCTGAATTTTCAAAAAATTATCGAATGAACTGAAAAAAATCTTCTGATGTACTCCGGTTGTATCTTCACAGTAAAATCTAAATTTTGAAATTAATTCCGAATCCTCCTGAGCATTTAATTCTATTAACTCAGAACGAGAATAAAGATATATACTCTGGCGTTTTAATTCATCACGCACATAATTATAGATCGGAGAATTATATAACGCGGAATTTTCATCTATTATATAAGCTTTAGCGTCTCTAAAACTTGACACAATATTTTGTATAGAACCGCGCAATAATTCTTTTTGATAATCTGATTTTAATTTCATCTTAGGATCACTGATATCGTTGTTCAATAAAACCGCATATTCTTTCGTATAATCTTTAAGGGAATCTGTTTTGATGACAAGATCATGTCCGGGAACAACAGTGCACGAAATGAGATGATGAATACTTAAAAAATTGTTAAAACTTTTTTCACTTAGATCAAATACATCATTGATTACAAACGAAAGTTCATTTCTTTTTCTAATAATTCCTTTATCAGGAATTAATGTTGCTTTCAATTTCAGAATTTCATTAGTATAAATACGGATTTCGGTTGTGCCAAATATTTTTTTTTCTTCCGATACAAATCCGGTAATATCTTTCTCAATGACTTTATTTATGTCTTTGATAATGAGCGGAACAGGCATATCGGCCGGAATTTTTACTGTGTATTCGGTTTTTACCGAATCATAATCTGCGGACTTATATTTTTTTCTATTTATCCATTTTGTTTCAATTCCATATTCATCAAGAACAGTAAAAAAGACAGTTTCGATTTGAAGGACAGATAGTTCATGAATTTCAATTACTTTTTTAGGTTTCTTTAGAAACTCAATTGCAATATTAATAATGAGCAATAGTACTGCAGCTATTAGAAGATATTTAATAAATTTTTGTTTTTGGTTTGTCAAAATTATTAATCGCAGCACAGATGCAAAATCTGTGCATTACTTTTTTTAGGCGCAAAATACTATTCTGCGCTACTACGAGTTTTTAAAATTTGGTTTCCGCTTTTCCAGAAAAGCTTTAGTCCCTTCATAAAAATCTTCAGTACTGCAGCCTTCAGAAAATAATTTTGCTTCATAATTAAGACCGTCAGATTCCGTAAGTTCATCACAACTAACAATTGCAAGCAAAGCTTTTCTAACTGCAATTTGTCCTTTCGAAGAAATTTTTTCTGCAAACTCAGTTGCTTTACTCATTAATTCTTCGGAAGTAAATATTTTATTAACCAGGCCAATTCTCAATGCTTCATTTGCGTCAATTATATCTCCGGACAAAATTAATTCTGCTGCTCTGCCTGAGTTAATTAAGCGTGTTAATCTTTGTGTACCGCCGTAACCGGGAATTATTCCAAGATTTACTTCCGGTTGTCCGAATTTGGCTTTTTCATTTGCAAATCTAATGTGACATGATAAAGCGAGTTCGCATCCGCCGCCGAGTGCAAATCCATTAACCGCTGCAATAACAGGCTTGCCAAGATTTTCTATCAAGTTAAAAACAGCTTGTCCATTCTCTGAAAACTTCTTTCCGGTTGATTCATTCAATTTATTTAATTCTGAAATATCCGCTCCGGCTACGAAAGCTTTTTCTCCGGCACCGGTTACAATTATAACATTCACGTTTTCATCTTTCTTTATCGAATTAAAACATTCTTTCAATTCATCAAGAGTTGCATTGTTAAGCGCGTTCAGTTTATCAGGACGGTTAATTGTAACAAATCCGATCTTATTTTTTACTTCGAATAAAATATTACTGAAATTCATAAATCCCTCTTTACATTTTTACAAAGATTGGAATGTTTGCTCTCAGATTAAAAGACAGATACTGATTTTTTGGCAAGAAATTATAATATGTAACTACATCCAGAATGAACATAGAGAAACCTGCACCGATATGAAAACCGAATTTACTTATATCCTCAACAAAATTTTGTTTACCGCTGTCAATTTTAAACTGATTCCAATTTTCAAAAAGAGCATACTCTGCGCCGATATCAATTATCGGCATTAGTAATACAACATTTTCCAAAATCGGTTTGAAATAATATCTTACACCCGGTGCAATAATCAAAACATTACTGGATAACGATGCATAGTCACTTCGTTTATAATAATCTTGTCTTCCGGGATAATGCTGATAACCGATCATTGTGTAAAGAAACACAGGGAGGTATTCGTTATCTGTATAAGAAAAAACTACATCTGCACCTATCCCGATATTTTGTGCGTCTGCAAAATCTCCAATTGGAAATCTTGGACCAACCGCAATTCCCATAAACAATCCTTTGGCAGCACCAAACTGGAATTGACCATACGCAATTGAACTAAAAAGTATTAACAATGATAAAAGTTTTTTCATTTCAGCCAAATTTATAAATTACTTTCCAAAAAGTTGTGTCCCGATTCCGTATTTAAAGACTAATTCGCCGCCGTGTATCCCGGTCACATATATTAAGTAGCAACCGGCTAATCCAATTGGAATAAAAATGTATTTCCAATTGTTCTCGAATTTCTTTTTGAGAATTAAATATGTCCTTAAAATTAAAACTCCACTAAAGTACCAGAGTGTAATTGTCGCATTTTGTTCATGTTGTTCAATCAATCCGGTCAATAAATTATTTTTTTCCTTCAAAATCGTTTTTGCCGCTTCGTGAGCCTGGTTCCCGGTAAGCACTGCAGCAACAGCTGTAACAATTCCGGCAATTAAAATTATATATGCTGATTTACATAAATAATTTTTCTTTAACAGAATGCCAGACACCTCAAGAAAAAAATACAATATAAATAATACCACAGGAAAGTGAACAATACGCGGATGAAGTTCAGCTAAAAATTCCACAGAACGTCCCCTTCAGCTCCCCCAAAGGAGGAGGAAACATTCGGCAGCAATATCAAAAAAAGATTTTTCAACTTATCCATTCTTATTTATTAAATATGTCAGTTGTGTGAATTAGAACTTAAACCGTTAAAACAGTTCTAACACTGTGTGTTGTGTTTCTAATCCCGCGATTAATCGCAGGGTTATTCAAAGGAACAATGATCTTTTTAACTGTTTTAACAGTTTATTAAACTAAATTTTTTAATCCACACAATACGTTAAATATATTATTTTAAGTTCAGAACTAATATAAAATATATGTTCGTTTGTTCAAACAATTTGAAAATCAAACTATTATTGTAGTATTTCTTTAAAGGCTTTTTTCTTAAAAGCCCTTCTCTCCCGCTCCGACTCGCCGTCGGATCGAGGCGAGTAGGGAAAGGTAGGGATGGGTAATTTACCCGCATAAAACGCTTCCGCCGTTAACGTTAAGAATTTCTCCGTTGATATGTCGAGCTAAATCTGACGCAAGAAATAAAGTTGGTCCGGCAATGTCTTCGGCAGTTGCAATTCTTCCGACTGGTATTCCTTTTCTAATTCTTTCCTTATAATTTTTATCAGCAAATACATCATCGTTCATTTCTGTATCAACCCACCCAGGAGCTACAGAATTCACTGTTATGTTAAATGGTGCTAATTCAACTGCTAAAGATTTTGTGAATGAAATCATTCCGCCTTTTGATGCTGCATAATGAGAATGAAATGCTTCTCCTCTTTGTCCGGCGGTAGATGTTATTAAAATTATTCTTCCAAATTTGTTTTTCTTCATGTAAGGAGTAACAGCCTTACAAAATAGAAATGTTGAAGTAAGATTTATTCTGATTAATTCATTCCAATGATCAAGCGACATTTTTTCGAGTGTACCATCGTTCCAGATTCCCGCATTATGAACAAGCACATCAATCTTTCCAAAATCTTTTACAACTTTTTTTACCATGTCAAAAATTTCTTTTTCTGATTCCATATCAACATGATATGCTTTAACATTGTTACCAAATTTCTTTTCAAGTTTCTCTGCTTGTGATACTGCATTCTTATAAGTAAAACCAACTTTGCTGTTTGCCTTCGAAAATAATTTTACACAAGCTTCTCCAATTCCCCTTGATCCGCCGGTTATTATGGAAACTTTGTTTGAAAGATCAATCATATTAATACCTCACTTTAAATAAGAATAAACCTTTGGCATGAACGGATTCATCAGCTGCTTCTCTGTTTTTTTCTGTAAGAACCTCAAGTAAATAATTTTCACTAAGTTTATTTTCTGCAGCGAATAAGATTGTACCAATAATTGTTCTTACCATTCCGTGCATAAAACGATTTGCCGAAATATAAAAGGTAGAAATGGTTTTTCCTTTGCGCCAAATAATTTCATTAACCTCGCAAGTTTTGTCTTCTATTTCAGTATTTTTTCTTGAGTATGAAGTAAAATCATGCAGGCCCAACAAAGTTTTCGAAATTCTGTTTAGATAATTAAAATCTAATTTTGATATTAAAGGAAAATAATAAGAATAGTTATTATAGAATGGTGATTTGTGATCACAAAATAAATAAACGTAACTCCTGTTCTTTGCATCAAATCTTGCGTGGAAAGATTCATCCACCTTTTCCATCTTCAGAATGGAAATGTCATCCGGTAGAATTGAGTTGAGTGAAAATCGAAATCTATAAAGATCTAATTCGCTTTCAGTTCTAAAATTTCCAACCTGTTCAAGTGCGTGCACGCCGGTGTCAGTTCTACCTGAACCGATTAGATTAACTTTTTCTTTTAGAATAACTTCTATTGCATCAACAATTTTTTGTTGAACACTGACCGCATTGCTCTGGATTTGCCATCCAGAATAGTTAGTCCCATCGTATTGGATTATTAACTTGTAATTATTCATGCTTGAACAATTTTGACGGTAAATTTAGTTCAATATCTAATAGGTAAAAAATAATTTTTCTCTAAAAAAATCGTTGTGTTTATCAATATTAAAAATTAGATTGCACTTAAACGGATAAGACGACATATTATTTTTTTTACAAAGAATTGAGTCACTTGGTAGTTAAAATAATATTGTATAATCCATCCCTTCTAAACTATAATAACAACAACATTCGAGAGGAGTGTATGAAAAAACTAATACAGATTTCTCTATTATTTCTAATCATTATTCCCGGTTTGTTATTGGCCCAAAGCACTTTTAAAGTGAATGGAAAAGTAACCGATGCAAAAACCGGTGAAGCACTGATTGGCGCAGCTGTTCTGTTAAAACCTTTAAATCTTGGAGGAGTAACAGATTTAAATGGCAACTATTCTTTTGATATACATACAGATGTTGCTAGCGGTCAATCAGTTGAACTGATAGCTTCTTATGTTAACTATAAAAAGCAATCTGCCAAATTTACTTTAAGTGGCTCCAACATCACTCAAAATTTTTCTTTAGAAGAAGATATATTCCAGAGTGATGAAATTGTTGTTTCGGGTATTGCGTCCAAAACTTCAAAATCTGTTTCAGAAATTTCTGTTGGAAAAATATCTGCAGAAGGTTTGCAGCAAATCAACACTTACGGTGGTTTATCACAATTAGTAGGCGGTAAAATTGCAGGGGTTCAATTGCAAACTACTTCCGGAAACGTTGGCGGCGGCTTTAGATTCTTTGTTCGTTCAGGAGGTGGTATAAATGGGAATGAACAACCGGTAATATATTTGGATGGCGTTAGAATAAATGACGCTGAAACCGGATTCTTTGGAGTCGGCGGACAAAATAATAGTGCACTTGCTTCTATAAACCCAGATGATATTGCAAATATTGAAGTATTAAAAGGACCGGCTGGTGCTTCTTCATATGGGGTGAATGGTTCAAACGGTGTAATACTCATTACTACTAAATCAGGCAGAGCCGTCACTGGCGGTAGCGGGTTTGCCGCAAACTATAAATTTACTTACGGTTTCAATGAGCAGTCAAAGAAATACACGACTGATATTTTCAAATCTGCAGAAGATGCAAATAGGACTTTTATTAAAGGTTATATCCGAGAAAGTTCTGTTGATATTGCAGGTGGTGGTAACCAGTTAAAATATTATGGCGGTTTTTCAAGTCGTTATGAAGGTGGTATTCAGGCAAACAATGATTTGCAGAGAAAATCTGCAACTGCAAAAGTTACGTCGTATGCCAGTGATAAACTAACTCTTGAATTTAAAGGAACCTTTAACTTCACCGATGTTAACAGAGGGCAAAACGATAATAACATATTAGGTTTTCTTGGAAATACTCTTCTCCAACCAAATTCCTACCGATTCACAGATAGTGCTGCAGTATTAGGATTAACTGATATCAGCAGAACTTCACAATTTGTTGGAAGTGTGAATGCTACATTTACACCAATTAAGGATCTTGAGATTATTGCCGGTTTTGGAATAGACAATAGTAGTATTCGAGAAGATAGAACCTTCCCTGCAAATTTAAGATATTCAGGCCGTACACGCGGTGAACGTGATGCTTATGATAACAATACAAGACAATTTACTTACGATCTTAACGCCAAGTACCATTATTCATTGTTTGATGATATAAAAGCTACATCTGTTATTGGTTTACAATTATTTAATAGATCTTTCAGAAGTGCATTTGTGCAAACACAAACTTTTGCAACTGAACTTATAACAGATTTAGGCGCCGGTTCCCTTGTAGCCGGTTATGGTGAAAGTTTTTCCAATATCCGTGACGCAGGAATTTTTACAGAAAATAGTTTTTCATACGAAGACACATATTTTCTAACACTCAAACTTCGCCGTGACTATGCTAGTTCAATTGGTGTTGAAGCTCCTTCAGTTATGTATCCAGGCGCCAGCTTTGCTGTACGTCTTGATCGTCTTGGAATAGTGCCTACGAATATTTTTAATTTATTGAAATTCAGAGTTGCTTATGGTGAAAGTGGTCAATTACCTCTTTCAACTGATGCAATTCCATTACTATGGACAGCCACATCAGGCGCATATGGTGGTGGTGCAACTCTTATAAGTATTGGTAACGCGGCCATAGAGCCTGAAAGAATAAAAGAAACCGAGTTTGGTATTGACGCAGAGTTATTTAATATATTTTCTCTTGAATTAACTTATTATTTGCAAACCGCTAAGAAATCTATCGTCGGATTTAATAATCCGCCTTCCACAGGTTTAACTGCATCATCAGTACCTTATAATATTGGTGAGATCAAAGGCTCTGGTTTTGAGTCTTTATTACAAGCTCATTTATTAGATGGCCAGGATTTTGGGTTAGACTTAGGATTTATTTGGAATTATCAGACTAATGAAGTTGTTGACCTTGGTGGTGCTCAACCCATTTTTGATGGTTTTAGTAATAATGTAATAAAAGAAGGTTTAGCAAAACACGAATTTTATAGAGAAGTCGTAAATGGAGCTAAGTTCGATGCCTCCGGTAAATATATCGGTGTAGATGTTCAATCTACAAGAACAGATTTAGGAAATCCTATTCCATCACATACGGGGTCATTTACAATTAATTTCAAATTTTTAAAGAACTTTAATCTCTACGTTTTGACAGATTGGGCTTTAGATAGAAAAATGTTTAATGACACAGAACTTTTTGCATCAAGATTTGGCAACTATGTTCCAAGAATCAATTTGGGAGCTCAGATAGGTATTGGAACTGTTCCAGGCATTACTCCATTTGCAATTGGAACACCAGAATATATTGCTGCTGCAAATGCTTATGCTAAAACAGATGGAAATTATAACTCCAATTTTATAGTTGATGCTCAATATTTTAAACTAAGGGAAATCAGTATTAGCTATAGCTTTAAGGATTTCTTACCTGACCTTGGTCAATCCTATATAAAAGATTTAGTACTCGGAATCTCGGGAAGAAATTTATGGACATCAACACCTTACTCAGGTGCTGATGTTGAATTAAACCATAATGGTGGGCGAAGCTTAACAAGAGGAAGTGATTTCTTAACATTAATGAATCCAAGAACTTATAATTTTTGGATGAGAGTAGCATTCTAAATAGAGGAGATAAAAAAAATGAAAAAAATAAATCTTTATGTGTTTATTATTTTAGTCTCTGTTTGGGTGAGCTCTTGCAAAGACTATGTTACAAACATTGATCCGTTAATAGACAGGATTGAAGATGGTATGTTAAATGATGCCAGTCAAATTCCGTTCGTCATTGCCGGAGTTCAGACACGCTTTGCCAACGCATCCACTCAGTTGAATAATCAAGCCGATGGTCTCTCGGATGAATTTATCTTTGATCAAAATGTACCTAACGCAACTTTTCCAACATTTAGAGAAATCAATGATGGTCAGATTCTTGTTGATAACAATTCTGTTAGAGGTGTGTACACGGCGTTGGGACAGTACAGGTATTATGCAGATAATCTTATTGTCCGTGCAAATAAAATAACGATTACTGATGCTGCTCTTAAAAACAGTGCTTTATATACCGGTTCATTTTATGGCGCATATGCCCGTTATCAATATGCTACTTATTTCGGAAAGGCCACCGAAGGTGGTTCACCAATTGACGGTAGTGCTTTTATAAATGCAGCAGCGTTATATGATCAGGCAATAACATTGTTCAAGCAAGCATTAACATATACAACCGATACAAAAACTATAAGAATTGTTAATTCCTGTATTGCACGCATTTATTTGTATAGAGGAGATTACGCAAATGCAGCAACTTATGCTAAACTAGGAATGATTAGCGGTGATAAAGCATTTCAGGCTTTACATAATATAAATCAGGGTAGCGATTACTGGGGTAACTCCGGTGCCGGAAGAACACAATTTGTTTGCGATCCTAGATTCAAAGCTTATGTTGATGCTGATCCAAAAGAAGCAAACAGAATAAAACTTGCGTCAAAATTAGGCAGCGATGGAAAAAAGACCTATTACTACCAGGTAAAATATCTTCAGGATTCACCCGAAGATGCAATGACTTGGCAGGAAAATAACTTAATGCTAGCTGAACTTGCATTAAGAGGACAGGCAACTGGTAACGCAGTGACACTCGTGAATGAAGTTAGAACTTCACATAGTCTCGATCCTCTTCTCCTTGTGAATCTAGATGTGATTTATGCTGAGCGCGACAAGGAACTTTTCTGTTCCGGTTCAAGGCTTCCAGATCAACGCAGGTTTAATAAATGGCATTTAGGCACTGGTACATGGCAATATTTTCCAATAACCAGCGATGAAATAAATAGTAACAAGAATCTGTAATAGTTTTTTTTGTTATATGTTGTAGACGGTAAAATTATTTTCTCATTAAAAAAGGCTGCAAGAAATTGCAGCCTTTTTATTTTTAAATTTATAATTGTTCAAAGAGATTGTACAAAATTAAAAGTTATTGAAGAAGGTAGCGTTGGATGATTCATTAAGCCGACTGAAACATTCCAGCTAACTTCTTGTGGGAGATTTTTATTATAAGCAGAAACTAATCTAACAGCATTGACAGCACTTATCAAACGGTTAAGTATTAAAGCACCAACTACAAATCTAACATTTGTGTAGGCTGATTCGCTGGAAGACCACAAATCACGATACTGTTTGCGCTGATCGTTATCGTTCCATTTCCAATAGTAAGAAACCTTATTGTAAGTTTTATCAAAATCGCGGTTTAATTCCATAGCAGCATTATAATCATCTATGCTTTGATAAATTCCTATGTTGGCAAAATATTCAGCCTCTTTGCCGTTAAGATTAACTCCGGCTTTTGATTCCGCAAATGATTTGTAATCGTTTTCCTTCCATTTACCATAGATTTCAAAACCGGCAAACGTACTCCATAAAACACCATCAGCAATTGTAAAATATTTTCCACTGGAATAATCCCCGGCATACAACTCGCCCATTCCTGGTAATAACATTGAATATAAAATGGCAAGTGCAGGATTCTTTTTTCCTGATACAGAATTTTGATCTGTTATGAATTGCTGTGAACCGCTAACTGCAAACTGTGATCTGCTAACTATAGAAAGCTGTTTTAATTCGATTAGACTTTTTGATTGCAAAGCTTGTGCAAATGATATTGATGAAACTAGCACAACAAGAGAGATAATGGTTTTCATTTTCAACCTGCTTGAATGTTTATTGATTCATTAATTGAAATATTCTCTGTTGTACAAATATTTTCATCAACCTCCTTAATTTTAGTCTTCACAAATTTATTAATTAATTCTTCATCAAACGAATGTTTTACTCTAACATAATTTGAGGAAAAACCTTTCATCAATCCGTTATGATCTTCGTGTTCGAAAAGCACAGTTAATTCTTTGCCAACCATCTTTTGATAGAATTCATGTTTTTTCTTTTCACTCAAAATTCTAAGCATATTACTTCTGCGTTTTCTTTCAACAGGATCAACAGAATTTGCCATTTCAATTGCTTTAGTTTCCCGCCGCTCGGAATAAGTGAATACATGCAAATATGAAATTGGTAAATCTTTTAGAAAGTTATAAGTCTCAAGAAAATTTTCTTCCGTCTCTCCGGGAAAACCAACAATAACATCTACACCAATTCCAAGACCAGCAATTTTATTAACAGCCTTGTAGATTAGGTTTTGATAATCTTCAATGCGGTATCGTCTCTGCATTAGTCTTAATATTTCACGACTGCCGCTTTGTAATGGAATATGAAAATGATTACACATTCTTTCATCGTTAGCCGTTAAATTTAATATCTCATCTGTTAAAAGATTAGGTTCGATTGAACTAATTCGAATCCGGTAATCCCCATTAACATCTAACATTTGTTTTAGTAGTGAGTATAGGTCAGTATCAAAGGAATCTCCATAATCACCAACATTAACTCCGGTTAAAATTATTTCTTTATATCCTGCTTCCAGTAATTGCTTAAACTCACTAATTACTTCATCAGGACTGGCGCTTCTACTTTTACCGCGTGCTAAAGGAATTGTACAGAATGAACATTTATAATCGCATCCATCCTGAATTTTGAAAAATGCTCTCGTACGGTTATCTGCATCGGTTGAATAAGAAGGATTGAATGAATCTAAATTTTCTGTTGAAGAAACATAAATACATGATAGTTCTTTCTTCTGAAAATTTTCCAAATAAGAGAATAAATTAAATTTTTCATTACTGCCCAGCACAGCATCAACACCATCAATTTTTGCAATCTCATCCGGACGTAGTTGTGCATAGCATCCTGTAACTACAACAAATGTATCGGGATTATTCCGAAGTGCGCGGCGTACAATTTGCCGGCATTCACGGTCCGCATTTTCTGTAACAGTGCATGTGTTTATAACAAATACATCCGCTTTTTCTTTTTCATCAACAATACTAAATCCATGTTTTAGAAATTGCTGTCCTATTGCCGATGTTTCTGAAAAATTAAGTTTACAACCTAATGTATGGAATGATACTTTGTATGACATTACTACCTTTAAATCTTGATCTTGCTCATGATCATAATCGTGATCTGAAAAAGAGTAAGATCAGGATCAAGAGCATGATTAACAAAAACAGTTTATCAATTATAATTAACAAAATGGGCTGTATTCAATTCAAACATAAAAACAAATTTGATTAAATACAGCCCGAATATTTCTATTACACTAATAGCCAACGGCCCGCTTCGACGAGTCGAAGACGAGGCGAGCTAAAAGCTACTCATCTTTTTTCTCTTCCGCAGGAGCAGCAGGAACTTGCGGTTGAGGTTTTGCATCCTCGTACAAATTAAAATCCGATGAATCAAATTTACCTGCATCCGCCTGTTTCAAGTCTGCCACTGTTACTTTCTCCAACTTGAAGTCGGAAATGTATTTTGCAATTTCTTCATCTGATTTTTCTTTTAACGCCGCAAGTGCGCTAAGAACAATTTTCTTATTATCCTTATCGAACTCTACAACTTTCAATTCAAGCTTTGTTCCGATTGGAAAACAGAAAGAAAGATTTTTGATCTTTGAAGTTGAAAGTTGTGTCGCCGGAATAAATCCGTCAACATTCAATGGAAGTTCAGCAATCAATCCTTTTTCGATTATGCGGACAATCTTACCTTCCGAATTTTTTCCAACAGCATATTCTTTCTCAAAATTATCCCACGGATTAGCATTGATCTGTTTATGGCCAAGAGAAATTTTTCTTGAATCCGTATCAACACCGAGAACAACGACATCAATCTTGTCGCCTTTCTTAACAACTTCACCGGGATGACGGATTTTCTTTGTCCATGAAAGATCGCTGATATGGACTAATCCATCAATACCTGGTTCGAGTTCGACGAATACGCCAAAGTTTGTTAAGTTACGCGCAATACCCTGATGCTGTGAAGCGACAGGATATTTCTTTAATAAGTCTGACCATGGATCCGGTGTTAATTGTTTCATACCAAGTGAAATTTTCTTTTCATCTTTATCAAGACTTAAAATAACTGCTTCAACAACTTGTCCCATCGAAACAAATTGAGATGGATGGCTGATATGCTGAGTCCAGCTCATTTCGGAAATGTGAATTAATCCTTCAATACCTTTTTCGATTTCAATGAAAGCACCGTAATCTGTAAGTGAAACAACACGACCGGAAACTTTATCACCGATCTTTAATTTATCTTCTATTTTTTCCCATGGATGCGGTAAGAGTTGTTTCAAACTAAGAGAAATTCTCTTGCGTTCCATTTCAAAATCAGTAACAACAACTTTAATTTTCTCATCAAGTCTAAGAATTTCGCTAGGATGATTAATTCTTCCCCAGCTTAAATCCGTAATGTGAATAAGACCATCAACACCGCCTAGATCAATGAACACGCCGAAATCCGTAATTGCTTTAACCGTACCTTCAAGAATTTGTCCTTTCTCGAGTTTATCAAGAATTTCTTTACGCTGATCTGAAATCGTTTCTTCGATAAGAACTTTATGAGAAACAACAATATTTTCTGTCGGGATATTTACTTTCACAATTTTGAAATCCATTGTTTGCCCAACGAACGCATCAAAATCACGAACTGGGCGAATATCAATTTGTGAACCCGGTAAGAAAGCTTCAATTCCCATCAAGTCAACAACCATTCCGCCTTTAATTCGTTTAAGGATTTTTCCGGGAAGAACTTTTTCATTTTCGAAAGCATCCATAACTCTTCCCCAAATTTTAAGGAAGTCTGCCCTCTTCTTGGAAAGAACTAAGTTTCCGTCTTCATCTTCAACGCTTTCAATTACAACATCAACTTTTTCACCAATCTTAATTTCTTCTGTTGCAGTGAATTCTGATTTTGAAATTGTTCCGTCGGATTTGAAACCTACATCAACAACAATGTTATCGGCATTTACACCAACGATTGTACCTTCAAGAATTTCTCCTTCCTTTATATCGCGGAATGAATGCGCATAAAGCTCAGAAAGTTCTTTAAGATCTTCGGGAGAGTATTCATCTGCATTGATGTATCTTTCTCTTTTTACTTTAGGTGCTTTTTTCTTAGCATCCTTTTCTAACTCTAACATTTTAACTCCTACTGCTGTTACTCTGCTTCGAACATTCCGCCATCTTGAATTTTCTTAGCAGTTTTGGTTTAGTTTAACATTTGTTATGATGGCTTTTACAGCTGTTAGCTATTAGCAATTAGCTTTTAGCTTAAAACTCAGGCACTAAGGAACTTAGACACTCAGTTACTCGATCACTTTTTCAATACCTCTTTAATTTTTGTCAATAAGAATTCATAATCTTGTTCAGGTGTTAATGCAGAATTATCAAATTCAATTGCATCATCAGCTTTTTTCAACGGAGATATTTCCCTTCCGCTGTCAATTCTATCTCTTTTTTCCAAATTAGCTTTTACTTCTTCAAACGAAGTTGGAATATTTTTATCCTGAAACTCTTTTAATCTTCTCTTAGTCCTTATGTCTATCGAAGCTGTAAGAAATATTTTCAAATCCGCATTTGGAAACACAACCGTAGTAACATCTCTTCCTTCAGCAACAATATTTCCTTCTTCGCCCATTCTTTTCTGAATCTTAACTAATTCTGCCCTTACTTCTGGTATTCTGCTTATGTCGCTGACTTTTCCGTTTACTTCCGCAGTTCTAATTTGTTCTGTTACTTCTTCTTCATCAACAAAAACTCTAGTAACACCGTTTTCAAATCTTAGCTTTAATTTGATCCGTCTTGCCATTTCTATAACAGCAGGAATATTTTCTGCAATGCCGTTACGTAAAGCAATAAAAGTAATAGCGCGATACATCGCACCGGTATCCAAATAAGTAAAACCAAGTTTTTGTGCAATGTTTTTAGCAGCAGTACTTTTGCCTGAACCGGCGGGACCGTCTATTGCTATGATTATTTTCTTTAACATTTGGCTGGCAAAAATAGGAAAACTACCCCCCTACCGCAAATTTAAAAGATGAGGAAAACCAGGATTTATCCCCCTCTTAGCGCGTTAACAATATTAAGCCTTGAAGCTCTTACTGCAGGTAAAAATCCTCCTAAAAGCCCCATAATAATTGCAAAGATTAAACAGGAGATTATTATTGATGGATTTAGAGCAAACGCAAATGATAAATCGGAGAATGAATTAAAGTTTAATGTTGAGATAGTAAATAACTGCAAGAAAGATGCAAAGAATAATCCAACTGCGGCACCGATCAAAGTAATCAGTAAAGATTCGCTTAAGAATGCGAACAAAATACTTCTGCGTTTGAAACCAAGTGAGCGCATCGTTCCTATTTCTACCGTTCTGTTTGCAACAGCAGCATACATTGTAATTGTTGCGCCAATAATTGCTCCGAAACTAAAAATTATTGTAATAAATGTTCCAAGAACCCGGATGAACATAGCAAGAAATTCAGATTGCATTTCAAAGAATCTTTTTTCCGTCAAAACTTCAAATTGTTGAAGCCTTCTATCTGCATTAAACGCTCTTTGGAATCTTTCAAAGTTATTCTGATCATCTAATTTTACTGTCATTGTTGAAACAGTATTGCCGCGGTTAAATGCATTCTGTAATTGAGTTGCATCGCCCCAAATTTCGGATTCGAATCCGCTTCCATTAGCTTCGAACAAACCAACAACGCTCCAGTAATCACCGGCAAATTTTATTTTACTTCCAATCTGAGCCCCGGCAAATTTATTTGTTACCGATTTGCCGACAATCAATTCTCTTAAAGAAGGATTGAACATTCTTCCTGCGGTGATTTTTAATTGCGGACGCAAAATATTAACCAATTGCGAGACACCCCGCACAGTTATGTTACTCATTCCGCCTTTTTTAATTTCTAAATTAATTATCACCACCGGTTCAGAAGAAATTATTTGTTCACCTTTATTATTTTTCGCAATGTATGGTAAAGTTCTAACTACATTTTGTGTCTCGCCGTCAACAATGCTGGAAATTTCCCCTTGGGAAGATTTTCTTTGCACTTTGACATTATCTACTGTTCCCGTTGCAACCAAAGTTTTTTCAACACCGTAAGCCATCATAAGAACAGCGGCAAAGACAAACACAACAAGAGAAATACCGGTAACTGTAATTAATGTTGTAAGTTTTCTTGTTATCAAACTTCTTATAGTATATTTAAATGGAACAGCCATGTTTACCTCTTTTTGTCATTCTGAGGAGCGCAAGCGACGAAGAATCTCAATGATTTAATTTAGAGATATTTCGCTTCGCTCAATATTAATTAACCTACAAACCTAAATCCGTCAACTATTTTTGTCCCGAGTGCTCGTTGGATCGGGAATATTGCGGACAAAAATCCGACCAATAACGTTGCCGTAACAGCAAGGACAATCGTTATCGGTTCAATAAAAAAGAACGGGAAAAATCCTTTTGGCATAGCTTGTTCAAATCCAGATACAATTGGGAAGGTTAAAGCCAATCCAATTCCTCCGCCAAGACAAGCTATTAACATTGATTCACCAAGAATCAGTCCGGTTAAATGCAAAGCAGAAAATCCCAGCGTTTTAAATACTGCGTACTCGCGCGTTCTTTCACGAGCAGACATTATCATTGTGTTTGCAACAACTAACAAAATAATTCCAATGATCATAAATGACATCCAGTTCATTGCGGTGATAATTGCACCCGATGCCGAAACAAATCCTTGAGTAAATGCTTTTTCAGTTTCGGTTTTTGTCTCCGCCGTAGAATTCTTGAACAATGCATCTATCTGATTTGAAATTTGAGCAGAACGGTTTGGATCTTTAATCTGAACCATATACCACATAACTTGATTAGCACGTGCAGGTGTTTCAGCTTTCATACGTTCGTTTAAATAATCTATATGAAATAGCATTTGTGTTGCATCTGTGTTTTTATTCTTCGGCTGGTAAATTCCGCGGACTTCAAATTCCCACCTGCCGGGAAAGATATCACCATCTAAAACAATCTGATCACCAATTTTAAAATTATATTGTTTTGCAATCTGAGATCCTACAACACAGGCATTTCTCTGTTTCTTATAATTTTCAAACTCCTGTTTTGATAAAACTAATTCCGGATAAACTTCAAAATAATTATCATCAACCGCGACTCGTGCAAAGAAATTACTTTTATCTTTATAAACACCCTGGAACCAAGCTGCACCACTAACATTTTTCACACCGTCAATAGATTCAATTTTATCCTTATAAGAAAATGGGAGCGGAAAAATAAATGAAACGGATTGACGAGTTACCAAACGGTTTGCCATTGTTGCATCAACGGTTGAATCCCAAATTGTAACTACTGTCCTAAGAAGTCCAAATGCGATGATCGCAATTGTAATTCCAAGAATTGTAAGGGATGTTCTTAGTTTATGCCGCAGTGCATTTCTAAAAATTAATTTAAATACTTTCATATCGGCTCCTTACACCAAATCGCCTTTATCGAGATGAAGCTTGCGTGAAGCTTTCTCGGCGGCGTGTGGATCGTGAGTAACCATCATAATAGTTTTTTTGAATTCTTTATTCAACCGATCAATCAATGTTAAAACTTCTTCGGCAGATTTTCTATCAAGATCGCCTGTTGGTTCATCAGCAACAAGAATTACCGGATCTGTAACAATAGCGCGTGCAATTGCTACGCGTTGTTCCTGCCCGCCGGAAAGCTGCTTTGGATAATGACTCATTCTATCGCCAAGCCCGACAATATTTAACGTTGCTTCTACATGTTTTCTTCGTTCAGATTTGGAAAGCTTTGTAAGAAGAAGAGGAAGTTCAACATTTTCAAATGCAGTAAGAACCGGAATTAAATTATAAAATTGAAAAACAAAACCAACATTTGATGAGCGCCATTTTGCAAGAGCTGATTCACCAAGTTTTGCAATATTAGTTCCTGCTACAGTAACTTCTCCGTTTGTCGGACGGTCAATTCCGGCAATTAAATTTAACAATGTTGTTTTTCCGGAACCGGATGGTCCCATCAGTGCTAGAAATTCTCCTTCTTGAACATCAAGTGAGATATCATGAAGAACAGGAATTTCCAAATTGTTCCGCCAATAAGACTTCGATAAATTTTTTACTTGAATAATTGCACTCATTCAACACTCCTTTCAAAATAATTTTCTAACCTCCCGCATGTCCCCCTCCTTTAGTTAAGGAGGGGGAATAAAAGGGAGTTGGTCGGATAATCTTATTTATTAATTTTTACCTTCACTCCATCTTTAATTTCATCTGTAACATTATCAATAACTTCATCGCCGTTTTCCAGACCAGATGTTACTGAAATGAATGAACCAAAATCTTTCCCTGTTGTTACCGCAACTTGAACAACTTTCTCTTCACGAACTTTGAAAGCAAATTGCTGGCCGCCTCTTGTTACGATTGCAGTCTTAGGAACAACCAAATTTGGTTTTTCTTCTTTGGATTCTTCTTTCATTGCTTCACGAAGGAAAAGAACTTTTGCGCTCATTTCCGGAAGAACTCTTTTATCATAATCTTTGAATCCAACTTTTACCATTACAGTTGCTTTACCGCGGTCTGCAGTTGGAACAATCTTAGCAACATAGCCGGCATAGTTATGCCCGGGATAAGCATCGAGGGTAATTTGGCAATTTTGATTTGGTTCGATCTTTTCAATATTTGATTCGCTCACATCTGCTTCGACTTGCAGAGAATTCATATCAGCCATTGTAACCACTGCAGCTTTAGAATTTACGCCCGCTCCCATTGGTGCAACTACTTCGCCGACATCAGCATTTTTTGTTAGTACTGTTCCGTTGAACGGTGCTCTAATCAAAGTATTTTCGAGAGCAACCTCCGACTGCGAGACTAAAGCTTTAGCCACATCAATCGAAGCAAGAACTCTGTTATATCTTGTCTCTGCAGCATCAAATTCCATTTGGCTAACTGAACCTGTTTTTAATAAATCTTTTTGACGATTATAATTTTTCTCAGCATCATTCAGATCTGCTTGACTAAGTTTCAAATTTGCCTTCGCCTGATCAAGCTGTGCTTTGATATCGCTGTCTTCCAGTCTTGCAATAACCTGGTTAGAAAAAACTTTATCGCCTTCAACAACGCCAAGATAAACTAAGCGTCCCATTCCTTTTGAAGCAACAGCCGCTTTTCTTTGTGCCACTACATAGCCGCTTGCTGTTAATATTGCACTGCTCTGCGCGGATGATTGCAACGAAGCAAAAGTCATCTTCACTTCAACTGCCGGACTTGTATAAGATCTAAATAGTAATACAATTACAATTAAAATAGTTACAATACTTACTCCGCCAACAATCATTTTAATGAACTTTCCCTTCTGTTCGGGATTCACATTCTTTTGGGTTCGGTCAATTTTTAATGAGGATAAGTCTGCGTTTTTTGTTTCCACTTTCTCGCTCTTATATTTGTTTTTACATGATAGGTTGCGCTAAAATAATAAATTACATTATTCCAAAACAACAAAACGGAATATTTTTTTGTTAATTGAGACGTATAATAGTAAGTATAGTTACACGAAAGCGATTTCGCATTTACTATCATTTCATTAAAATCATTTTCTTACTAAGAGAAAAATCTTTTGTTATTAGTTTGTAAAAATAGACCCCGCTTGCAAGTTTACTTCCATTAAAGGTTGTTTCATAATTCCCCGGAAGTTTTTCTTCGTTAACAAGAGCAACAATTTCTTTCCCGAGAATATCATAAATTTTTAATGTAACATGTTGTTGTAGAGACGTTCCATGGAACGTCTCTACGGCTGGGATTGAATACTTTATTGTTGTTGTCGGATTAAACGGATTGGGGTAGTTTTGAAAAAGATGAAATGAAAGAGGCATTTCAGTTTCATCATTTATGCTTAAGTAAGTACCGTATTCTTTCCCATTAATTTTTGCATATACAAGATCATAACTATTTCCTGTTGCAGTCACAATTGCAAATGTGATTCCCTGCTGGTAAATACCAATATCCATTGCCAAATGCCAAGTAAAATCTAATCCGTTAGTAGTTATTGGCCCACCAATTGTTTTAACTTTTCGCAATTGACCAAACACTGTATCATTATAAACTCCCCAGCAAATAAGTCTTTTATATATTCCAAAGTAACTATCTCCCATTTCACTGAATAAACTGTCCACCTTTTCTTCCGGTTGTTGATTAGTAATGTATTTATAAACTATTCCACTTGTAGTGTCAATTCTAATTAGTACTCTTTCTAAATTCTTAATCTCATCGTAAGTAAACGGCGGTTGCTCAATAAGGAAATATTTTCTCCCATTTGATAATACTGTATCACTAATAACTCGCTTTATTAAATAAGAAATTCTTTCTGGAAATCTTTCTGGAGTGTAAGTTACCTTGTACTGCCAAACATCTCCAATATGCAGAGGGTAATAATTTAATTCATCTCTAACTTGAGAAAACAAATTTGATACTACGAAAAAATATACGATGATCAATGGAATTATCTTTTTCATTTCATACTCTAATTTTAATGTACCCTGTAATATCCAATTATACTTTTAACAACTCCAACATTTTCTGGTGAACTCTATTATTCGTCGCCAAAATCTGTTTAGAATAGATGTCAATCTTCTCGTTATTAAAATTTGTAACAACACCGCCGGCTTCTTCAACAATCAATTTTCCGGCACAAATATCCCAAGGATGAAGATGAACTTCCCAAAACGCATCAAATACACCAGAGGCGACATAACAAAAATCAATTGCTGCCGAACCAAGGCGGCGGACTGCTCGTGCTGCTTTAAGTGATGCAATAAATCTTTCAATTGCATGATCGGGATTTTCAGAAATGTTGTATGGAAATCCTGTCACAAGAACACTTTTTCTCAAATCATCGTTTGTGCTTACATGTAACTTTTCTCCGTTACGGAAAGAACCGCTTCCTTTTTCTGAAGAATAAATTTCATCGCGCGTTACATCATAAACAACCCCGCAAATTGTCTCGCCATTTTTCTGAACACCAATTGAAACAGCAAAAATCGGAAGACGATGCGCAAAATTTGTTGTACCATCAAGCGGATCAATTACCCAAAGATATTCTGAACTTGTTCCATGTTCACCGCTTTCTTCTGCAAGAACCGAGTGAACGGGAAATTCTTTTTTTATAAAATCTATTATCAAAGCTTCAGATTTTTTATCTATTTCAGTAACAAGATTAGATATATTTGTTTTGTACTCAATAGAAAAATTTTTTCCGAATCCTTCTCTTACAATTTCTCCTGCCTTTTTTGAAATTTGAATTACTTTGTTAATCATAGATATACCAATTTTTTATGCTTAAAGATAATCATTATCATACTCTTACTCTTGCTCGTAATCTTAATCTAAGTATTTAATATGAGTAAGTCAGGATTAAGAGAAAGATTATGATTAAGAGAAAGATTATGATTAAGAGTAAGATTACGATTAAGAGTAAGAAATAAATACATAAATATATGCTCTTGACGTTATCTTGATAGCCCACAGATTTGTTGGTATATTTGCTTCAAGATTAACTAAAACAGTGGAGAAATAAATTTTAATGGATGAAATTATTAGCAAGACAAGCAACGATTACTCAACAATAGACAGTATTCCTCGCATATTACCTGTTCTACCGCTTCGTGATAACGTAATTTTTCCGTACATGATATTTCCGGTATTAGTCGGAAGAGAACAATCAATAAAAGCCGCAAACTTTGCTCTCGAAAGCTCTAAGTATATTTTTCTTGCCGCTCAAAAAAAATCTAATGTAGAAGAACCGACAAAAGAAGATATTTATTCGGAAGGAACAATTGCAAAAATCATTCAAATATTAAAGCTGCCGAATGGCTTACTTAAAATTTTAGTTGATGGAATAATTCAAGGAAGAATAATCTCATATACCGATAGAACAAATTTCTATGAAGCAGAAATAGAAGTTATTACTCAAAAAGATGAAGACCCGCGCGAAAAGAATGCATTGATGAGACAAATGGCAAATCTTTTCAAAGAATATGTAAAAATAAATAAAGCTGTTCCGCCCGAAGCTGTGAACGCTTTCGACAATATTGACGAACCGGATCGCAAATTATTTTACGTTGCGGCAAACATCAATCAGCAAATTGAAGTTAAGCAGATCATTCTTCAAAAGTTTTCTTTAAAAGATCAGCTTTACGAGGTTATCCGAATTCTTAACTCAGAAATTGAAATTTTGAAAATCGAGAAAGAGATAGAAGGAAAAGTCCAAGAAAATATTCAGAAGACTCAGCGCAAGTTTATTATTCAAGAACAGATTAGAATTTTACAGGATGAACTTGGCGAAGAAGATGAAGCTTCTCCGGAATTTACAAAACTTAAAGAGCGAATTAAAAACTCCAAGATGCCTAAACCGGTTTATGAAAAAGCTATTGAAGAATTTAATAAATTTAAAAAAACTCCTCCGAGTTCTCCCGAATCAACCGTCATTCGAAATTATCTTGATTGGTTGCTTGATGTTCCCTGGCATATCAAAACGAAAGATAATCTCGATATTAAAAACGTGCGTAAAATTTTAGACGAGGATCACTACGGTCTTGATAAACCTAAGGAGAGAATTGTTGAACACATCGCAGTTCTAAATCTTGTAAAAAATATGCGCGGACAAATTTTATGTTTTGTTGGACCTCCCGGAGTTGGAAAAACTTCGCTTGGAAAATCTATTGCAAGAGCGATCGGTAGAAATTTTGTTCGCATCTCTCTTGGCGGTGTTCGTGATGAAGCTGAAATCCGCGGACATAGAAGAACTTATATCGGTTCTATGCCGGGAAAAATAATTCAATCAATGAAGCGTGCTAAAACAATTAATCCTGTTATGCTTCTTGATGAAATAGATAAGATGAGTATGGATTTCCGAGGCGACCCGTCATCAGCAATGCTTGAAGTTCTCGATCCTGAACAAAACCATACGTTCAACGACCATTATCTGGATATAGATTATGATCTATCGCAGGTTATGTTTATTACAACTGCAAACGTTCGTTATAATATTCCGCTTCCTTTACAGGATAGAATGGAAATAATTGAGCTGCCCGGTTACCTGGAACATGAGAAAGTTCGGATAGCAAAACGGCATATTATTCCTAAACAGATTCAAGCTCATGGTCTTGAAAAATATAACGTTGAATTCAAAGATGAAGCAATTACCAAAATAACTATGGATTATACGCGTGAAGCAGGTGTTCGAAATCTTGAGCGCGAAATTTCATCTGTACTTCGTAAAACAGCACGCGAAATAATTATTAGTCATTCCAACAACGGGAAAAAGAAAGAATCTAAAAAGAAATTTTCTATTGATCCACCACTCGTAGAAAAGTTTCTTGGTGTGCCAAAATTCAGAAGTCAAAAAGCCGATAAAGAATTACGAATAGGAAGCGTTACCGGTTTAGCATGGACAAGCGTAGGTGGTGAAATTCTTCAGGTTGACGCAACCGTTATGACAGGTGCAGAAAAACTTACACTCACAGGACAAATCGGGAACGTGATGAAAGAATCAGCGCAAGCTGCTCTAAGTTATTTGCGTTCAAATGCAAAAGATTTTGGATTGGAAACTAATTTTGCAAAGGGCAAAGAGATTCATATACATCTTCCTGAAGGGGCTATCCCGAAAGACGGACCAAGTGCAGGCATTACTTTGGCATTGGCAATGTTTTCTGCATTAAGCGGTAAAGCCGCCCGTAATGATGTTGCAATGACGGGAGAAATTACTTTACGCGGAAAAGTTTTACCAATTGGCGGACTAAATGAAAAACTACTTGCTGCTAGGAGAAGCGGAATAAAAATAGTTTTAATACCAAAAGAAAATGAAAAAGATCTGAGTGAAATAAAAACCGAAGTTAAAGATGGACTGAACATTATTCCGATTCAAACAATAAAAGAAGCATTGAAATTTGTTTTTGAAGATGACAAAAATCAGAACAAAAAATTATTGAAGAAAAGATAAAAGTAATGGCTGAGATTTTAGTTATTAATAAAAATCTTTCATTGCAAGAAATTTATGAGTCGTTACTTCGACAGTTAAATTCTTTGGTCAATCCGGATGAACCGTTAATTTCTAATCTTGCAAATATTACTGCAGCACTAAAAGATACTTTTGAAAAAATTAGTTGGGTCGGATTCTATCTCTTAAAAAACGAGATTCTTTATTTAGGTCCTTTTCAAGGGAAAGTTGCATGTACAGTTATTGAAATCGGCCAAGGTGTATGCGGTAATTCTGCAGCACGAAAAGAAACGATAATTGTAAATGATGTTGATCAATTTCCCGGACATATTGTATGTGACAACGGTTCACGATCCGAGATTGTAATTCCTTTAATAAAAGATGAAAGGATTTTGGGAGTTTTGGATTTAGATAGTTATCAACTTTCTGCTTTCAATGAAACAGATAAATACTATCTAGAAATTTTATGCAAAACATTAATTCAAAAACTTTCTTTTGAAAGAATAGTTTTGTAAATAGGAATCATAATGGCTGAGCAAATAAAATATATTGTTACCGCACGCAAATGGCGTCCGCAAACTTTTGCAGATGTTGTAGGACAAGAACATATTACTACAACGATTAAAAATGCAATCTTGAGCAATCGGATTGCTCACTCATATTTATTTGCCGGTCCGAGAGGTGTTGGTAAAACAACCACAGCACGAATTCTTGCAAAAGTTCTAAACTGTGTAAGTCCAATAAATGGTGAGCCATGTAATGAATGCGACATGTGTAAATCGTTTGCCAATTCACAATCGCTTGACATTATTGAAATAGACGGGGCATCCAACAGACGTATTGAAGAAATTAGAACACTTAGAGAATCCGTTAAGTACGCTCCAACGAAAGGTAATTATAAAGTTTATATTATAGATGAAGTGCACATGTTAACAACAGAATCATTCAATGCACTTCTAAAAACTTTGGAAGAACCGCCGGAACATACCGTATTTATTTTTGCCACTACAGATGTTCATAAAGTTCCGTTAACTATAATTTCCCGCTGCCAGCGTTTCGATTTCCGCCGTATTGAGATGAGTGTTATTAAAAAACTTTTGAAAGGGATCGCTGAAGCTGAAAAAATTAAAATTGATGATATGGCCCTTACTCTAATTGCAAAAAAGGCAGACGGCGCTCTTCGTGATGCACAGAGTTTATTTGATCAAGTAATTTCTTTCAGCGGGATGGATGTAGATTCAACAGATCTTTCAAAAATGTTTAATCTAATTGATGAAGAGATTTATTTTAATATTTCCGATGCGATTCTAAACAAGAATTTTGCCGCCGCATTTGATGCCTCCCAAAAAATTTATGAGAACGGATGGAATTACGTAGATTTTATGGCTGGCCTGATTGAGCATTTTAGAAATATAATGACAGCAGTTATCCGTAAAAATTGTGATTTGATAGAGGAAGCTGAGGTATATAAAAACAAATATTTGGAATATACCGGCGAGTTTTCAGAAGGAGATCTTTTAAGAATTTTTGCTTTCCTCAATAAAGTTCAGTGGGAACTCAAATCATCTTCAAATCAAAAATTAAAAATCGAAATTTCATTAAGTCATCTAATTGGTTTAGAAAAGTCTTCCACCATAACAGAACTACTTTCTAATATTGATAAAAGCGAGCCTGATACAAAGACAAAAATAGTTATTGATTCTTCAACAAAATACAATTCTTCATCTAAACAAATTAATTTACCAATTTCTAATGTACGGCCGGTACTAAAAGAAGAAATTATTGTTCCTGAAATAAAAGAATTTGTCGTTCCAACCTTAAATGGCAATACAGATTTTAATGATATAATTTCAAAGTGGAATAATTTTATCGAACAGGTAAGATCTGAAAAATTATTTTTTGCATCAGTTTTATTAAATTCAAATCCGATTGAATTCAATAATCATCAATTACACCTTGAAGTTGAACACCCGGAAGACGGTGACATAATAAACGACAACAGAGCATATCTAGATAAAAAGACAAAGGAAGTATTCGGTCAAAAAATTGAAATGAAAATTTCAAAAGGGAAAAAGTCTTCCGCAACAAAAAAATCTGCAACTGTAAATTCCAATAATAATTCCTCCACACTGACCGAAGACGATGCAATCGCAAATGCAATAATAAACGAGCTTGGTGGAAGGGAAATTAAACGGTAGTTTTTTTATTTATTAATTTTTATTAACAAAAAAGCCCACACGAAAATCGAATGGGCTTTTTAATTTTAATCCTGGCGGCTACCTACTCTTCCACGCACCTGCGCACGCAGTACCATCGGCGTTTAAGGGCTTAACTTCTCTGTTCGGAATGGGAAGAGGTGTTTCCCCTTAGCTATAACCACCAGAAAACTTTGTCCCGCAGCGCGGGATCTAATTTCTGTCAAACATAAAAATGAAAGAAAGAAAGAGTCAGAATCTAATTGTAACAACTATCTTGAAATATAATAATGGCTAAGTCTCACGACTTATTAGTACTGCTTGACTTAATTCCTCGCGGAACTTGTATCTGCAGCCTATCAACCTTGTAATCTCCAAGGAGTCTTTAGGTCTTGCGACGGGATACCTAATCTTGAAGTGTGCTTCGCACTTAGATGCTTTCAGCGCTTATCACATCCGCACATAGCTACCCAACGATACCACTGGCGTGATAATTGGTGCACTAGAGGTGCGTTCACTTCGGTCCTCTCGTACTAGAAGCGACTCTTCTCAAGTATCCTGCGCCCGCATAGGATAGGGACCGAACTGTCTCACGACGTTCTGAACCCAGCTCACGTACCGCTTTAATTGGCGAACAGCCAAACCCTTGGGACCTTCTTCAGCCCCAG
>Ga0172370_10000223_pt1 | contig 84242 bp, 91 predicted proteins | sample LakKiv5m_FD_114538 | JGI IMG/M metagenome (GOLD analysis project Ga0172370, IMG submission 114538) | Freshwater microbial communities from Kabuno Bay, South-Kivu, Congo - kab_022012_11.5m | ecosystem: Environmental > Aquatic > Freshwater > Lake | place: Democratic Republic of the Congo... | reverse complement strand
GACTTGTTTTATCTCCGCCCAACCGAACCAATCGCCCAAATATTTAAAAACCTAAATTTTAAAGAAGTTCTATAAGTATGTCTGATAAAACACTGACTTGTTTTATCTCCGTCCAACCGAACCAATCGCCCAAACTGGAATATATTATAGCAAAAAAGTTAAATAAACAACTTTGTGATAATATAAAAACATGGACTCAATAAAAAAAGTGGGAATCATTTATGAAGATGAGAATATTGTTGCCATAAACAAACCGAGTGGTCTTGTTGTTCACCACGACGGAAAGACAGAAGAACCAAATCTGTGTGATTGGATACTAAAAAAATATCCGGAAATTGAAAATGTCGGAGAGCCTCTGATTCTTTCTTCAGAAAGACAAATAAAAAAACCAGGGATTGTTCATAGACTGGACAGAGATACTTCCGGAGTTATTTTGATTGCAAAAAATCAAGAAACATTTTTGAATTTAAAAAAACAATTTCAAAACAGAAAGATAAAAAAAACATACAAGGCGTTGGTTTATGATGAGATAAAAAATGACGAAGGGATTATAAATCGGCCAATTGGAAAAAGTAAAAAGGATTTTAGACAAAAATCAGCAACTCGTGGCGCGAGAGGAGAATTAAGGGAAGCAATAACCGAGTATAAGGTTTTGAAAAAGAATAAAAATTTTTCTTTTGTTGAAATTTATCCAAAAACCGGCAGAACACATCAAATCAGGGTTCATTTTAAAGCAATAAATCATCCAATCGTTTGTGATAAATTATATGCTCCAAACAAAAAATGTCCGATTGAAATTGGAAGACTCGCTTTACATTCTTTCTCCGTTGAATTTCAAAACCCTCAAGGAAATTATTTTAAAATAGAAGCGCCATTGCCAAACGATTTTGAAAATGGCCTTAATCTTCTCAAATAAAAAATATTGCGATATTTAAACTTATGTGCTAAATTACTCTGCGTTATGGCTACAAAAACTTCGGCAAAATCAGAAATAAATATTTCTCCGGTCAACATGGAAGAAAGAAAAAATCTTGGAATTAAAGCAGGAGACACCATTCGTGTTTGGCAGAAAATTCAAGAAAAAGGAAAAACAAGACTTCAGGCCTTTGAAGGTATAGTTTTGGCAAAAAAACACGGAAGTGAGGCGGGGGCGACTTTTACAGTAAGAAGAGTTTTGGATGGAGTTGGTGTTGAAAAAATTTTTCCGCTTTATTCTCCCGTGATAGATAAAATAGAAATTTTAAAGAGAACAAAGATAAGGAGAGCAAAACTTTATTACATAAGAGATAAAGCAACGAAGGAGATAAAAAAACAAATGAGAAACGCAAGACAAGTAGACATTTCAACCAAAAGCGGAATGGAAGAAAAAAAGAAAATAGATGACAAAGAAAGGGAAGAATCAGAAATAAAAATAAAATCGGAAAAGACAGAGAAAGAAAAAATTGAAAATATAAAAGAGGAGAAATAATCTCCTCTTTTTAGTTTTTAAAATGATAAGTTATAATGTACAAATATGCGCAGGTGGAGAAACAGTAGACTCGCCATCTTGAGGGGGTGGTGCCGAAAGGCGTGGAGGTGCGAATCCTCTCCTGCGCACATTACAAAGATGTGATTCTTTGTAAATATGGTGCCTATGGTGTAATGGTTAGCACTAAGGTTTGTGGAACCTTCAGTTCGGGTTCGAATCCCGATAGGCACCCCTGTCGTGATTTTCTCAATAGAATTTTTGTCTTCTATTTGTTAAACTTTTATTATGCCGAAGGAAAATGTAAAAAAAATATTTGATGGATATTTAGAAAAACACAACAAAATAAATAACAGCAATATTAATTTAAAACGGTCAGCTTTTTTAATAGTGTTTATTTTTTTTGTGACATTATTGATTGGAATTATACAAAATTATTTTCCGCAAAGTTTTCTTGTTTCATTGGACAAACAAATTTTAAATAATATTTATAATTTTCGTAACGATGCACTACTCAATTTTTTTTATTTTGTGACATTATTTGCTGAAGCATCAGTTATTGTTGTTGCGTCTGTTTTCATTTCTGTATTTTTTTGGATTCGCAAACAACGCATTTATATTTTTTCTTTGTGGTTTGCTTTATTGGTGGGCGAGGGGTTAACTTTTTTTGAAAAATATTTGTTTCAAAGAGAACGACCGGACATTTTATTTCGCGCCGTTTCTGAAAGTTCTTTTTCCTTTCCAAGCGGACATGCAACGGTTGCAGTTTTGTTTTACGGTTTCTTTGTTTATTTGATTGTTAAAAACTATAAATCGTGGAAAGTTCGTGCTGTAAGTTTTTTATCCATAATTCTCCTTATAATCTTTGTTGATTTCAGCAGGCTTTATTTGGGTGTCCATTATTTAACTGACGTTGTGGCTGGGAATCTTATAGGACTTGCGTCTCTGATTTTTTCTATAGGAATAATGGAATGGATTATTTCTCGCAAACAAAAATTGGAATCCTTTAAATTTTAATTGTGTATAACTAATTCTTGACTCTTATACCCCTTGGGGGTATTATATGTTTATTATAAATTAAATTTAATATCATGATGTATTACTACAACAGTTTTTATCCATTTCATATGTTTGGGTTTGGTTTCATGGTTTTGTTTTGGGGACTTGTTATTTTTGGACTAGTTTTGCTTTTGAAAAAAAGTTCATCATCAAACGAAAAAGACCGCTCAATAGAAATTTTAAAAGAGCGTTATGCAAAGGGGGAAATTACAAAAGAACAATTTGAGAAAATGAAAAAAGATTTGCAATAAAAGATTATAAATATGCAAAAACAAAAAATTGTTCGCCGTCTTAAAATAATAGAAGGACAGATTCACGGACTTGAAAAAATGATAGAGGAAGACATTTATTGTATTGATGTTATTACTCAAACGTCGGCAATAAAACAGGCCATATCGGGCATAGAGGACGCTTTAATGGAAAATCATTTGAATACTTGTGTCATACGTCAAATAAAAAAGGGGAAAGAAAGAACTGCGGTTGACGAAGTACTCAAGGTGTATAGATTAAAACGAAAATAGTCTTATGAAAAATAAAAAGACTTTTAAAATTCATGGGATACATTGCGCAAGTTGTGTTAAAACCATTGAACAAACCCTCTTAAAAACAAACGGGGTACACTCAGCGTCCGTTAATTTTGCTTCTGAAACCGCATTGATAGAGTTTGATGAAAAAATAGTGTCTGAAAAACAACTTGCCGAAGCGATTAGTTCCGTTGGGTATCATCTTGATATATCCACAAACAAGGCGATAATAAATAAAAAAGACGCAGAGAAGATTTCTTTAAAAGTGATTGGGATGGATTCTCCACATTGTTCAGCTGTTGTTGAGGGCACTTTAAAAAAACTAAACGGAATTAAAAATATTAATGTGGATTTTTCTAACCAAAGAGCCAAAATTCTTTTTGATCCGCTGACGTTAGATGAAGAAGACATTTTAAAAGCAATTTCCGATTCCGGCTACAAGTCATTTGTTGAAGAAGGCGATGTTGAAGACGTATTGGATAAAGAAAAAACCCAAAGACAAAAACAAATTAAAACGCTAAGAACAAAACTTTTGGTCGGTGGAATTCTTTCCGTAATTATATTTTTGGGCAGTTTTCCGACGTGGTTTTCTTTTGTTCCTAAAATTTTGAATAATAATTGGGTGCTTCTGGTTTTAGCAACCCCGGTCCAGTTTTGGGTTGGGTGGCAATTTTATTCTGGACTTAAACTTTTTATAAAATATCGTACAGCAGATATGAACACACTGATTGCTGTTGGCACACTTTCTGCGTATTTTTATAGCGCCGTGGTTGTTTTTTTCCCGTCTTTATTTAATGAAAGCGGTGTTTTGCCCGAATTGTATTTTGACACATCCGCAATAATCATTGTTCTAATTCTTCTTGGAAAATATTTTGAAATAATAATGAAAGGACGAGCAAGTGATGCAATAAAAAAGTTGATAGGTCTTCAGTCAAAGACAGCGATAATTTTAAAGGATGGAAAAGAATTTGAAATACTTATTTCAAATGTTAATGTTGGTGATTTGATAATTGTAAAACCGGGTGAAAAAATTCCTGTGGACGGAGAAATAATAGACGGAAATTCGGAGATTGACGAGTCAATGGTTACAGGAGAATCAATGCCGGTGCATAAAACATCAGGCAGTTTGGTTATTGGAAGCACAATAAACACATTTGGAACTTTTACTTTTAAAGCCACCAAAATCGGGAAAGACACACTGCTTTCGCAAATCATAAAAATGGTTGAAGAGGCGCAGGGTTCAAAAGCTCCGATTCAAAGGCTTGCTGATCTGGTCTCCTCATATTTTGTCCCGGTGGTATTTTTTATTGCGGTCTTAACTTTTTTTGTGTGGTTAATTTTTGGTCCGGTTCCTGCTCTTAGTTTTGCATTGGTGAATTTTGTCGCCGTGTTAATAATCGCTTGTCCATGCGCGTTGGGGCTTGCGACACCGATGGCGATTATGGTTTCTTCCGGAAGTGCCGCGTCCAAAGGAATACTAATCAAAGACGCAACATCTTTAGAAATTGCCAATAAAATAGATACAATTATTTTGGACAAAACAGGAACGCTCACTCAGGGAAAACCGCAACTCACGGATATTGTTGTATTTGATGAAAGTAATGAAACTGAAATTTTAAAATATGTTTATAGTTTAAACCAAAAATCTTCACATCCTCTTGATAGGGCGATAATAGATAGAGCAAAAAAAGAGAAAATAGAACCATATAAACTGGAAAAATTTGAAGCAATTTCAGGAAAAGGTTTACACGGTTTTTTAGACATACAATCAAAAAAAGAAGAAGTGTATTTTGGGAACAGATTGATGATCTCCGACATCAATTTGAATGTTAATAAATATGAAGATAAAATAAAAAAATTTGAGAGTGAAGGGAAAACCGTAATGATATTTGTTGTTTATAATAAAATTAAAGGAGCGGTTGCTGTGGCAGATGTTTTGAAAAAAGAATCTTTTAGAGCGATAGAGGCGTTAAGAAAAAATAAAATAGAAGTTTGGATGCTTACCGGAGACAATAAAAGAACAGCTGAAGCCATTGCAAAACAGATAGGAATAAAAAATGTTATGAGTGAAGTTTTGCCAAATCAGAAATCAAACAAAATAAAGGAATTGCAAAATCAAGGGAGAATTGTTGCGATGATAGGAGATGGTATTAATGATGCCCCCGCTCTTACCCAGGCCAATATAGGAATTGCGATGGGAGAAGGGACAGATATCGCGATGGAATCGGCCAATATTACTTTAATAAGAGGTGATTTGATGCTTGTTTCTGAAACGATAAATATTTCTAAAAAAACGATGAGAATAATTAAACAAAATCTTTTCTTTGCTTTTTTTTATAATTCCGCGCTTATTCCGGTTGCCGCAGGCGTTCTTTTTCCGTTTTTTGGAGTCTTATTGAATCCAATTTTTGCCGGAGCGGCAATGGCGCTAAGCAGTATCAGTGTTGTTTTAAATTCATTGAGACTGAAAAAGGTTTAACAATTTTAAACATGGAACACTTAATTTCATCATTGTTAATAATAAGTTTAATAGCTACAGGTATTTTTGCTTTTATGTTTTTTAATCACGACACGAGTAATCAAAGCGGAGACTGCATAGCTACGATTATCGGCGGCACTATATGTCCGACAAATATAGTCAGTTTTGTTCAACATCATATTTCGGCTTTTCAGACATTTTTTAATATTTCAATATCAACCGCATTTAATATTTTCATTTTTCTTTTGACAATTTTACTTTTTGCTCGGATTTTTGTGTTTGTAGACAAAAATTTATTTTGTTTAAAAGCAGATTTTTTCTTGCAGTGCTTGCGGGACGCATTATTTAATAATCAACTTACACGAATAAGACTAATTTCGTGGCTTTCTTTATTTGAACACAGCCCGTCTATTTAATATTATGCACGCACATTAGACCGCGAGGTTTTTTGGTGTGCCTGTATATCCTTCACAAGGTAGTTTTTCTTTTGGTTTTAGAATTTAATCAGAAAAAATATGAAAAAAAATACTATTATTGTTTTTTCAACAGCCATCATAGTTCTTACGGCTATTATGCTATTGAGTAAACCAACCCCAAAAAACATAGACCAACAAACTACAATAACACCCGAAACGGGGCGGGTAAACTTATTAACCGTTTCAGAAAAATTATTTGATTTCGGAACAATATCCATGAAAGACGGCAAGGTAAATCACTCATTCAAAATTACTAACCCAACTGACAAGGACATTTTTCTTAAAAAAGTTTTTACTTCGTGTATGTGTACAAATGCGTACATTATAAATTCAAACGGTGAGAAAGGGCCGTTTGGAATGGAAGGTATGAGTTATGTTCCACCAGCGAATGAAACAATCAAAACAGGAGGGTCGATAGAGATAAATGCAGTTTTTGATCCAAACGCGCACGGGCCGGCAGGAATTGGTCCCATTGACAGATTTATTGTTTTGACAGACGAGAACGACAATAACCTCGAGCTTGAAATAAAAGGAGTCGTAACGCCATAAAAATATGAAAAAAATCATAGTAACAATCTTAATCATAGTCGCTGTTTTTGTGGGTGTCGTACTATTGAAATATAGCTCTACCGCTACCGATTTACTCTGGAGTATCAGTAATAAAGGAGTCTGGCTTTTACCTCTCGTTTTGTTTTCTTCACTCTTGGACAGTGTTCACCCATGTTCGTTTTCAATTCTTCTCATCACTATTGCTTTTTTGTTCGGAATACAGATGACTAGAAAAAAAATTTTACAGATCGGTGGAACATACATTGCCGGCATTTTTTCGGCATACTTATTTATTGGACTCGGGATACTTAAGGTATTGCATTTGTTTAATACCCCGCACTTTATGGGAAAACTCGGCGCATCGCTTTTGGTTGTTTTTGGAATTATAAATCTTATCAATTATTTATTTCCAAGATTCCCGATAAGATTAAAAATTCCTTCCGTCGCGCATACTGCAATGGCGGGACTCATGGAAAAAGCGTCATTTGGCGCGGCATTCGGGTTGGGACTTCTTGTCGGCGTTTGTCAGTTTCCGTGTATGGGAGGTCCATATCTGATGGTTATTGGATTACTTCGCGACCAGGTAACTTATTTTAGCGGATTTGGTTATTTACTGTTATACAACATTATTCTTATAATTCCGCTTGTTGTTGTGCTTTGGATTTCCGCCAATAAATTGCTTGTAGAAAAAATGCAAGAGTGGAAAACTGCAAATACGAAAGGTGTGAAATTATGGGTCGGATTAGTAATGATTATTATCGGCATATTAATTTTTTTCATCTAACATGATTCAACAAAAACAATTATCAATGGAAAAATTTTTGGCAAAAGTGGAATTTCTTAAAGAGAAATCGGGAGTTGATCTTTCAACAGCTGAAGATTTAAGTCTTGCAGTTATGAACATGGTAAGTCTGGAAGAGCATTTCTTTTTTACTGGAGTTAAAACAAAAAAGAATGAGTACTTTGACACTTCCCTTGAAATTCGCGGGCTTAGAAAAAAACTTTTGGCTGAATTGATGCCAAATAATGAAGGAGAAACATGGTGTATATCAAAACATCTTCTGTCCGCGGCGATGAGACTTATTGAAGTCGGAAATAAATTACAATCTGAAAATCAAAAAGAAAAAGCAGGAATAATGTTTGAAAGAGCATACAAAGTTTATTCAATTTTTTGGGCCCTTAAATTAAAATTGATTACCGGAGAAAAAATAAAAGAAACAACAAAGAACAATATGCAAATTGAGGACTTGGTTAACAAACTTGCAGATTGTTGTGACGAATAATAACTTAATTCGTCCGGTGAAATGTGACGCTTTATTGTCGCATTTTGCCGGATAAAAAATATGGAAAATCAAGAATATAAAAATCATCAAACACATTCGCGCAATTCACATGAAAAAAACGACTCACTTTCTGCATCAATAGCGGTTGTTATTGCGGCGATTGTGATTTTTGGATTGTGGATGTATACACAAGATGGTCAAGACAGCAGAAATACTATTACGGGGAATCAGAATGTTTTAGGTAGACAACACAATTCTCTATCCGCAGACGAAGAAGCGATAATTCCGTCAAATGGTGTTATTCTACCGGTATCTTGGGGGAACCTTGGGGCAAGACTTATAAAAAGCGGAGTGATTGACGGCGAAAAATTCATGACTCTTTATGAAGAACGCGAACAATTTAGCAAGGAATATGAAAATCTGTTACTCAAAGACAATAATGGAAAGATTAAAATTACAAAAGACAATGCTGGATACCTGTTAAATCTTTTTTGGGCTCTCGGGTTGGCAAATAAAAATAACATTTTGGATTCCGGAGAAATGACCGATTCAAGATATGGAGGTGCGGGAAATTTTGCTTCAACCGGCGGATGGACGATGTCTGTTGGAGACCCTATGAATCATTATAGCCAACATATATTTTTTAGTTTAACACAAGAACAACAGGTGCTCGTAGATAAAATATCCAAGGGAATATACAGACCATGTTGTGGAAATTCTGCTCATTTTCCAGATTGTAATCACGGAATGGCAATGCTCGGACTTTTGGAGTTGATGGCTTCACAGGGAGTAAGTGAACAGGACATGTGGAAAACCGCGCTCGCAGTTAATTCATACTGGTTTCCGGATACATATATAACAATCGCAACCTATATGAAAAACAAAGGAATTGAATGGAAGGATGTAAATCCACAAGAAGTACTCGGAGTAAATTATTCCAGTGGACAAGGGTTTGCAAATATTTCTTCACAAGTTGTTCCGGTGGGGAAGTTACAAGGAGGAAGCGGATGTGGTGTTGAATTCGGACAACCCGCACCCGTACAACAGAGACAACAAAGCGGTTGTGGAATATAATATATAATAATTTAATTTACTCAATAAAATATAATGTTGAAACATAATATTTTATTGAACAAAAAATATGGAAAAACTTTCATTAAAATCATACGGCTGGAAATGTGTTCTGGGAGGAGAGATATTATTTATTCTTTGCTGGCTGGGAGGTTTCTTGTCGCTTCGCTCGGAAGCAGGGACAAGCTTGCATCATCAATTATTTGAGACTTTTCCAGAAATTATTTGGGGAACACTCGGTAGCTTTATCTTAATGGCGATTTACGTCTTTACTTTCTCGTGGGTGTTTGCCGCGTACTACGTCTGGATGCACAACTCAAGTTTGGTTGGTAAATAATACGAACATATTATCTCGTTGTGGTTTAACTAAAATTTAAAAATACAAAACGGAGAAGAAGTAGCCTCCTACAGTACTTTGCTGTACAATAAACGGAAAATCAATGACAAAAGACAAGTATATATTTTATATCAACGGCATGCATTGTGGCGCGTGTGTTTTGCTCACTGAGAGTAAATTAAAAGAGGCATCCGGTGTTGTAAGCGTAAAATCGGATTTAAAAACGCAGACGGTTGAAATAGTCGGAGATTTCGGAAACAAATCCACAGAAGAAATAGCGAAGGAATTGTCAAAAATCATTGAAAAAGACGGTTATACTATTGCTTTGGAAAAATTTTTAAACAAAACGACAAAAAACAAATGGTCAAATTTTAAAATTGCTATACCAATAGCGGTTATTTTTGTCGCAGTTTTTGTTTTGATACAAAAAATGGGCATTGTTAATCTTGTGGATACGAGCAATGTTTCTTACGGAACTACGTTTATGGTTGGTATCGTTGCGTCACTTTCAACATGTATGGCGGTTGTGGGCGGACTGCTTCTTTCTATGTCGGCCACATTTGCTAAAGATGGCGATAAAACAAAACCACAGATTTTATTTCATTTCGGACGAATTGTTTCATTTTTTGTTTTTGGCGGTATTATCGGCGCAATTGGTTCCGTATTTACGTTAAGTGTTTTTTCTACTTTTATTTTAAGTTTTTTTATCGGAATAATAATGTTAATTCTCGGCATAAATTTATTAGGAGTATTTGGTTGGACAAAAAAATTACAACCGTCAATGCCGAAATTTTTATCAAAACACGCTCTTGGTGTATCAAAAATTAATCACACGCTTACACCACTACTTGTCGGTGTTGCCACGTTTTTCTTGCCCTGTGGCTTTACTCAATCAATGCAGTTGTACACCCTTTCAACGGGAAATTTTTTAAACGGAGCTCTCACAATGTTTTTCTTTGCTCTCGGAACATTTCCAGTTTTGGCGTTGATTAGTTTCAGCTCTTTCAGTATTAAAAATAATTCTAAGTCTGATATATTTTTTAAAACAGTAGGATTGGTTGTTATAATTTTTGCGCTGTTTAATTTAATCAACAGTTTGGCAGTGATAGGAATTATTTCACCAATATTTAATTTCTAATTTTATGAATAACATAAAAATCATTATTTTTTCAATCATAATTGCAATTGTGCTTGTCGGTGGTTTTTTTATGTTTTCAAAAAATATTCCCAAAGGAAATTCTAATACCTTTGTTAATAGTGGCGATAATAATGTAAATAATGTAAGCGTTGTTGATGGAAAACAAATTGTAGAAATAAAAGCCAAAGGCGGTTATTTTCCGAGAAGAAGCGTCGCCAAAGCCGGAGTGCCTAGTATTTTACGATTTAATACAAACGGAACTTTTGATTGTTCTTCATTTGTTAGGATACCAAGTATGAATATAAATAAAAATCTCATTCGCACGGGAAGTACTGATATTGATATAGGCGTTCAACCCGCCGGAGTCTTTAATGGCAGTTGTGGAATGGGGATGTATCCTTTTGAGATTGATTTTCAAAATTAAAACGGATTTAATATTTTATGTGATATAATAAATTTATTAGTAATGATTAATTAAAAAAATATGGAAAATCTTTTTCAAAACAACAAAGACAACATATCAAAAGCAATTTTTGCCTTTGTTATTATAGTGTCAATTTTTTTTGTCGCCAAGGTTATAAATGAATTTAAATCAAGCAGTTATATTGGCAGGGAAGGAAATATGCAAAGCACAATATATGCCGAAGGAAAAGGAGAAGTTTTCGCAATGCCGGACATCGCAACTTTTTCTTTCACAGTAAGCAAAAAGTCAAAAACAGTTAAAGAAGCACAAGAAACAGTTACGGATAAAATGAATAAAATTCTTGATAACATTAAAGAATCTGGGATTGAGGACAAAGACATAACTACAAGCGGTTATAATATAAATCCAGAATATGAATATCAACAAATAACCTGTTTTGCTTATCCATGTCCCGAAGGTAAAAGAATTTTGACCGGGTATGTAGTAAGCCACAGCATTGTTTTGAAAGTTAGAGAGTTGGAAAAGGTTGGAACCTTGCTAAACTCTCTTGGAGAACTTGGCGCGACAGATGTAAGCGGTGTAACATTTTCAATTGACAAACAAGATGAGTTGAAAAAAGAAGCAAGAAACAAAGCAATTGAACAAGCAAAAATAAAAGCAAAAGAACTTGCAAAAGAATTGGGAGTCAAATTGGTAAGAGTAATAAGTTATAACGATTATAGCAACGAGCCTGTTTATAGAGGTTATGAAATGATGAGCAGTAAAGTGGACGGTTATGGTATGGGTGGCGGAATGCCGGCGCCACAAATTCCAACAGGAGAAAATAAAATCGTTTCAACTGTAAATATAGTTTACGAAATCAGATAAATGCAGATTACATAAGAACTTATACAAAAATGGCGAGGACTTGAATAAGGCCTCGCCATTTGCTATATTATTTAAACCAAAGAAGCAGGCAGTGAATACACAACAAGCCCTGCGGAGGTCGAAAAAGCGGTCTTTTCTTTGGGCCGTTATTTTATTTAAAAAATAAAAAAATATGGCAATAACAAAAGACAAAAAGAAAGAAATAATATCAAAACTTAAAGACGTTTTTGATAATGCAAAAACAATTGTTTTTGTAAACTTTCATGGATTAAATGTCGGAGATACAACAACAATAAGAAAAGAATTAAGAAAAAACAATATAAATTATTTTGTAGCAAAAAAAACTCTTGTAGGGAAAATTTTAGAAAACAAAAAACTCGGTAAGGATTCCTCGGAATTTAAAGGCGAACTTGGTTTGGTGTATGCCGACGACGAAATGTCTCCAGCAAGAGAAATATATAGTTTTGTAAAAAAATATAAAGAAAAATTATCAATTCTCGGAGGAATTTTTCAAGGAAAGTATGAAAATGGAGAAAAAATGACAGAGATAGCGCAGATTCCGGACATGATTACTCTTAGAGGACAGTTTGTAAATCTCATAAATTCTCCCATTCAAAGATTTGCAGTTGTTTTGAATGAGATAGTGAAGATAAAATCATAAAAGCAAAACTAGTAGGTTATTAATTTATTTTTAAAAAATTAAAATTATGGAAAACGAAACAAAAAAAGCTGAAGTTCCTGCAAAATTTCAAAAGTTAGTTGATGAAGTAGAAAAAATGTCTGTTTTGGAACTCAACGAACTTGTTAAGGTTTTAGAAAATAAATTCGGAGTTTCTGCATCTGCCGTTGCGATGGCGTCTGCCGGATCCGGTAATGGAGCAGGAGAGGAAAAAGAAGAAAAAGATTCTTTCACTGTTGAATTAAAATCAGCCGGTGAAAATAAAATTGCGGTTATAAAAGTTGTTAAGGCTTTGTTAAATCTCGGGTTGGCTGAAGCAAAGGCGTTAGTTGATAACGCCCCCTCTACTCTTAAAGAAGGAGTAAAGAAAGCAGAGGCGCAAGAAATAAAAAAAGCAGTTGAAGAAGCAGGAGCAAAAATAGAACTTAAATAAAAAATTCATTTCGTATTTAATACAGTTAAATAGCGAATAAAAAATAAACATCCCCACTTGGAGCTTCAGACACCAAGTGGGGATGTTTTGTGATGGCTCTATTTTGTCGGGGTATGGAAATTTAAAATCATAGTGTTAGAATGGGTCTATATGGAAAGCTTAGCAAAACTATTTGACGGGATGAATAGAGTCAAAATAATGCGTCTTTTTCTATTTAATCCCGATAATTCATACGATAAACCCGATATTATTAAAAAATCCAGAGTATCTTCCGATTTGGCATATAAAATAGTAAAACAAATGGAAGAGGCGGACATGATAGAAAGGAAAACTTTTTTGAAGGAGAGAAAGAAAATATTGAAAGGGAAGGAAAAAATAGAAAAAAAGAAAGCGAATGGATGGTGTTTGAATAAAAATTTTTCCCATTTAATTCCATTACAAAATTTGTTATTAAATAAAGAACTTCTGGAAGACGGACAAATAGTTGAGAAATTAAAAAAGACTGGGAAAATAAAATTGATTGTTCTATCAGGAATTTTTACAAACAGAATGGAAGAAAGCAGGGCGGATATCCTTGTCGTTGGAGACAAAATAAATAAAAAATCTTTGGAAAATGTTATGCAAGACCTGGAATCGCAGGTTGGAAAGGAGTTAATGTATGCTGTATTTAGCACTGAGGAATTTTATTATCGTTTGGATATATGTGATAAGTTGATAAGAGATATTTTGGATTATCCGCATAAAAGAATTTTGGGGAAATTATAAACAACGAAATAGAAAATAACAAAAATCCGTTATTTCGTGAGAAAGAATAAATTTTGCAGACTTTATAAAATGTTCCCGCTGGCATTTTCAATTATCCACATACTATAAAAAACCAAACCCAAACAATGGTATTATTTAGGTCGACCCGTAATAAGGTTATTGGTTAATTTGGTCAATTTATTAATTTTTTAATAATGAGTTATCTGAGCCAAAAACTCGGACAATTAATAGAAAAGAATATGATATTAAATACGTGGGGGAATGTTTTAACAAGATCATTTCAAGATCTATGGGTTGGAGTAGTCGAATTTATTCCAAACCTGGTTATAGCGTTTTTGATTTTTATTTTAGGATGGTTGATTGGCGCGGTTTTAGGAAAAGCTGTCAGCCAAATATTCAAATCATTAAAGATAGACAATCTTTTAAAGAATGCTGGATTTGAAACTTTTGTTAACAAGGCAGGTTTCAACCTTGACTCCGGTGCATTTGTGGGGGGACTTGTTAAGTGGTTTGTAATTATCGCATTTTTGATTGCGTCTCTTGATGTTCTCGGCCTTGATCAGGTAAATGTTTTTCTACAAAATGTAGTATTGCTATTTTTGCCTAGAGTAATTGTTGCGGTTCTTATACTTCTTGTTGCGGTTGTTATAGCGGATGCAATGCAAAATGTTGTCATTGGGGCGGTCAAGTCAGCGAATGTTAGGTCGTCTAAATTCTTGGGCGCGATAACAAAATGGACAATATGGGTTTTTGCCGCTCTTGCCGCATTGTTTGAACTTGGCATAGCAATAACATTTATTCAAACACTTTTCACCGGTATTGTAGTTGCATTGTCCTTGGCGTTTGGTCTCGCGTTCGGATTGGGCGGTCAAGATGCTGCTGCGAGATATCTTGAAGGAATAAAGAAGGAAATAGGAAAAAGAGAATAAAAATCTACAAATCGGCAAATATAAAAAGTCAAAAAATTATAAACAAAAACTCCATAATTGGAGTTTTTGTTTTGCTATAAAATGTTTGACTTTAATGTTGAATTTGTTTATTATACTGGTTAACGCGCTCTTGCGTTTTTTTGATTTGTACAAATTAAAAAAATTTAAAATTATAAGATTAATCAATTTAGCCACGATTTTTAATTAACATTTGAAAAATTACGGCTTAGTAAAAACATGACAGAAGTATTTGATAGGTCAAAACCACACGTTAACGTAGGAACAATAGGTCACGTTGACCACGGAAAAACCACTCTCACGGCTGCTATTTTGAAAACTCTCAATATGGCCGGGGATGGATATAAGGCGCAAAATAAAGACATCAATGCAATTGATAATGCCCCAGAGGAAAGAGAAAGAGGTATTACAATCGCTTTGGCGCACGTTGAGTATGAGACGAAAAATCGTCACTATGCGCACGTTGATGCGCCAGGTCACGCCGACTATATAAAGAACATGATTACAGGGGCCGCACAGATGGACGGAGCCATATTGGTTGTTGCCGCATCTGATGGGGTTATGCCGCAAACAAGAGAACACATTCTTCTTGCAAGACAGGTTGGTGTTCCAAAGGTGGTTGTATTTCTAAACAAAATAGACCAGGTAGATGACAAAGATTTAATTGATTTGGTTGAGGAAGAGATTCGCGAACTTCTTACAAAACACGAGTTTGACGGTGCAAACGCGCCTGTTATTAGAGGTTCCGGATTGAAAGCATTGGAATCAAAAGATATAAATGATGAATGGTCCAAGAAAATAATGGAATTAGTTAATGCTCTTGATACATATATTCCAGTTCCGAAAAGAGATATTGAAAAACCGTTTCTTATGCCCGTTGAAGATGTTTTCTCAATTGAAGGAAGGGGAACAGTGGCAACTGGAAGAGTTGAAAGAGGAAAAATAAAAATTGGTGAAGATGTTGAATTGGTCGGATTAAAACCAACAATGAAAACAACTGTTACAGGAATTGAAATGTTTAATAAATCACTTAATGAAGGTTTGGCTGGAGACAACGCAGGAATCTTGTTAAGAGGAGTAAAAAAAGAGGATGTTTTGAGAGGTCAAGTTATAGTAAAGCCGGGGTCAGTTACACCTCATACAGAATTTGAATCAGAAGTTTATATTTTGAGCAAAGAGGAAGGCGGTAGACACACGCCATTCTTCAGTGGTTATAAACCTCAGTTCTATATAAGAACAACAGACGTTACAGGTGATGTTACCCTTAAAGAAGGTGTTGAAATGGTTATGCCCGGAGACACTGTTACATTTAAAGTTAAACTCATTGCCCCAATTGCGCTTGAAGAGAAACAAAGATTTGCCATAAGAGAAGGAGGTAAGACAGTGGGTGCCGGAGTTGTCACAAAAATTGTTGCTTAAACAATAAAAAGGGTTGAGCGGAAAATAAATTTTATTAAAAATTTATTTTCCGCGGAAACCGTCTTTTTAAACAATTTTAAACAAATGAATCCTGCTAGGGATGAAAAACAGGGTCGTTGTAGAAAAAATAGTTTGATATAATACGACAAGTTAAAAATAAAAAATTATTGGTTAATTTATGAGAGTCTCAGGCTCTCTGTCTCCAAAGAGATGGAAACAACAAAGACAAAAAAAGTTTTGAAAAAAAAGGAAGAGAAAGAAATTTCACAAAAATTGAGAATAAGGGTTAGAGCCTATGACAGCAAAATTCTTGATATATCAGTAAAACAAATTATAGACACGGCTTTGCGTTTTGATGCAAAACTCAAAGGCCCGATTCCTCTCCCTACTGAAATAAAGAAATATATCGTTAACAGATCAACTTTTATTTTTAAAGACGCGAGGGAACAATTTGAAATGAGAATACATAAAAGACTTATTGACATAATAAATCCTGAGGCTAAACTCGTTGAGGCTTTAACAAATTTGAGTCTTCCATCGGGTGTTACGATAGATGTTAAAATGATGTAAGGTAAATAATGCCTTGCTTAAAAGCTTATTAGAACATCTAAGGGGCTTTATTTTTTTGAGATATGAAATTTATATTGGGTTTAAAAAAGAACATGACGCAAGTTTTTAATCAAAACGGAGTAGTTTCACCCGCGACCGTTTTGGAAGTTGGTCCGGTTGTTGTCCTGCAAAAGAAGAACAAAGAAAAAGACGGATACAATGCGGTCCAGGTTGGTTATGGAAGTGTAAGTGAAAAAAAACTTACAAAAGCCGACATTGGAAATAGAAAAAATCTGGGTAATTTTAAATATATTCGTGAATTTAGATTGAAAGATGAAAAAGATTTGGATAAATATAATATCGGAGACAAATTTGAGGCGTCTCTTTTTGAGGAAGGTGAGAAAGTAAACATTAGCTCAACATCAAAAGGAAAAGGTTTTCAGGGCGTTGTTAAAAGACACGGATTTCATGGTGGTCGCAGATCACACGGACAAAAACATTCTGAAAGAGAGCCTGGTTCAATCGCCGCAACTGGTCCGCAAAGAGTTTTGAAAGGAACAAGAATGGCGGGACGAATGGGAAGCGACACTGTCACTGTAAAAAATTTGAAAGTTGTTCAAGTAAACGAAAAAAATAGTTTGATTTTAATAAAAGGAGCTATTCCAGGGAGAAGGGGAACGCTCGTTGAGATTGTTGCAAAATAATTAAATTTTTATAAATAAAATGGAAGCAAAGATATACAACAAAAAAGGAGAAGAAAAAGGCAAAATAAAATTACCGACTTCCGTTTTTGGTTTAAAATGGAATGAAGATCTCGTGTATCAAGTTGTTACAGCAATGATGTCAAATGCGAGAAGTTCTATTGCTCATACAAAAAATAGGGGAGACGTAAGAGGTGGAGGTATTAAACCATGGAGACAAAAAGGAACAGGACAAGCCAGACACGGTTCAAGAAGATCTCCTATTTGGAAAGGTGGAGGAACTACATTTGGTCCAAGAAACGAAAGAGACTTTTCAAAGAAAATAAACAAAAAGATGAAAACAGCGGCATTTTATGTTTTGTTGTCTAAAAAATTGAGAGATAATGAGATTTTATTTGTTGATTCAATTGTATTGTCAGAACCAAAAACAAAAGAAGCAAAAAATATTTTATCTAATTTCAGTAAAGTTTCAGGATTTAATAACATACTTTCAAAAAGAAATAATTCAATGTTGTTAGTTTTATATAAAAATGACATTAACACGACAAAAAGTTTTAATAATTTTGGAAATACAAAAATTGTTGATATAAAAAATTTAAATACCTTAGACTTAATACAATATAAACACATTGTAATAACAAATCCGGAGGAGAGCGTTGGTTTTTTGGAAAATAAAAACAAAAAAACAGATAATAAAGAAAAGATTGTAAAGACAAAAATAAAAACAACAAAGAAAACAAACGTAAAGAAAATTGTTAGGGTTAAAAAAGTATCTAAAAAATAGTTTTCATTTTAATATTTAAATTCATAATATGGCATTATTCAAAACCAAAAAAGAAACAGAAAAAAGCAAATCAACAGTTGATGATGTTGCTAAGAAAATTTCTGTAAAGGAAAAAAAATCTGTTTCAATCAAAAAAACAGATGAAAATAAAACGAGCGATACTGGCGCGAATCTTTTTTCTGTGCTTAAATATTCGCGTATAACGGAAAAAGCCACCGATTTATCTCAAAATAATAATGCGCATGTTTTTGAGGTTGATAAAAATACAAATAAAACACAAATAGCAAAAACAATAAAATCTTTTTACAATGTTGTACCAAAAAAAATTAGAATAGTAAGAATACCTCCAAAAAATGTTATTTCTCGCGGTAAAAAAGGAGTAAAGTCTGGAGGAAAAAAGGCATATGTTTATTTGAAAAAGGAAGACAAAATTGAAAATATTTAAAAAATATAAAAATATAAAAAGTTAAATTATTAAAAAAGACAAGGTCAATATTATTAAAGTCAAAATTAGTGCAAGAATGAAAACATACAAACCAACAACACCATCTCAAAGACACACGGCGACACCTTCTTTTAAAGGTGTTTTGACCGCATTTAAGCCCGAAAAAAGTCTAACAAAAGGTTTTAAAAAAGATAAAGGAAGAAACAATGCCGGCAGAATAACAACCCGCCATAAGGGAGGAGGACACAAGAGATCGTATAGAGAAATTGATTTTAAATATAATAAATTTGATGTTCCGGCAAAAATTGAAACCATCGAGTATGATCCAAACAGATCTGGATTTATAGCACTCGTTTGTTATTCAGACGGAGAAAGAAGATATGTTTTATTGCCAAGTTCAATAAAAGTTGGAGATACTATCATTACTTCTGAAAAAGCAGATTTAAAACCCGGAAATAGATTGCCATTATCAAAAATTTCAGTTGGAACATTTGTCTATAATGTTGAGTTAAAACATTTTGGCGGGGCAAAAATTGCGAGAAGCGCTGGAAATTATGCGGAAGTTGTCGCAAAAGATGCGGGCTATATAAATTTAAAGATGCCATCAAGTGAAATAAGAAAAATTCCGGAAAATGCATGGGCATCGGTTGGTGAAGTTTCAAATCAAGAGCATAAATTGAGAAATCTCGGAAAAGCCGGAAGAACAAGATGGCTTGGTGTAAGACCGACAGTTAGAGGAACTGCGATGAATCCAGTTGATCATCCGCATGGTGGAGGTGAAGGCAGGCAGGGAAGAGGTTTAAGAAGGGCAAAATCAATGTGGGGCAAACCGACAGGAAAAGGTCAAAAGACACGCAGAGCCAAAAAATACTCCAATAAGTTAATTGTTCAGAGAAGAAAAACGGGAAAGAAAAAATAGTAGATTAAACGAAGAAAAGAAAAAGCCGACTTTATGTCGGCTTTTTTGTTAATATAAAATATTAACTTAAAATTTCAAACATTTTAGATTTTAAATTTCTAATAGCGGATGATAAATTTTTCATATTTTCTTCCGCATCTCGGTGTTTTTTCTTCGATTTTATAATTATAGTGTTTCATCATTTTAAGTTGACATTAGTGTCTATTTTGATACTATATTTCTTAAGCTCTTCGGGGCTTTTATTATTGATATGTCCAGATCTGTTAAAAAAGGACCGTATATAGACCCAAAACTTATTAAAAAAGTTATAGGTAAAAAACCGGAAGATGCCGGCGTTATTAAAACCTGGGCAAGAAAAAGTCAAATATCTCCAGAAATGGTTGGTTTTACGTTTGGCGTCCACAACGGGAGAACCCACGTGGATGTTTTTGTTTCAGAAGACATGGTTGGCCACAGATTAGGAGAGTTTTCTTTAACAAGAAAATTTGTAAGACATGGAGGTAAAATGCAAAAAGAAATAGAACAGAAGAAAAAAGAAGCTGAAATAACAGCGGCAAAAGCAGCCAAAGCAACGATAGAAACAAAGAAATAACATGAAAGCAATATTAAAACAGTATAGACAATCACCAAGAAAAGTTCGCCTACTTGCGGGTGTAATTAGAGGCAAAAGTGTTGAGAAGGCGCTCGCAGAATTGAGGTTTGTTCCAAAGAGGGCTTCTGGTGTTATTGAAAAACTTATTAAATCAGCAATATCAAACGCCGAAACAAATCACGGTAAAATAAAGGGTGATCTGTTCATAAAAGAGATAAGAGTTGATGAAGGAGTAACCTTAAAAAGAATGAGGCCGAGAAGCAGGGGTAGAGGAAGCAGAATAAACAAAAGAACTAGTCACATAATTTTGGAACTTGGTGAAAGAAAGGAAATAAAAAATCCAAAAAAACAAGAAAATAAAAAATTGAATAAACAAGAAACCACAGAAACAAAAAAACAACTAAAAACAAAAAAGATTACAAAAAAAAACACCTAAGAAATAATTTTACATTTTGATTTTTATATTTTAAATTTATTATGACACATATAGTTCACCCATACGCGCATAGATTAGGAATAATAAGAGGATGGAAATCCAGATGGTTTGGCGTGAAAAAGAATTATAGCGAGATGCTAAAATCTGACGTACTTATTCGTGAATATTTGGAAAAAATATTGAGGAATAATTATGTAAGCTCAATAGAAACGGAAAGAAATCAAAAATATTTTAAAATTATTATAAAAACATCTCGTCCTGGGATTATAATCGGAAGAAGCGGAGACGGCTCCGTAAAATTAAAAAAACAGATTGATGAATTTATTAAAAAAAACAAACTTATAATAGCCGAAGAAATAAAAATTGATATAGACGAAATAAAATCACCCGAGTCAGATGCGAATATTGTTTTGCAAATGGTTAGAGAGGGCCTGGAAAAAAGGTTGCCATTCAGACAGGTTCTTAAACAAACAATTGATAAAGTTATGGCAAATAGAGATGTCCAAGGAGTCAGAATAAAACTCTCGGGAAGATTAGGTGGTTCTGACATGGCAAGAAGGGAAGGAATAAAAAAAGGAAGAATCCCGCTTCAAACACTTAGGGCAGATATTGATTTTGCAAAAGGCGCGGCCACACTCCCGTACGGAGCGATTGGCATAAAGGTTTGGATATATAGAGGTGAAATTTTTTAAAAATTTAAATATATGTTATTTCCTAAAAAAGTAAAACACAGAAAGTGGCAAAAAAAGAGAATAAATCCTGCCAAAAAAAGCGTTGAAACGAGAGGAACGATTCTTTCTTTCGGTTCTTTCGGTTTAAAGGCGGTAACCGCGCACAGAATAAATTCAAATCAATTGGAATCTGCAAGAAGAGTTGCAAAAAGAGCCAGCGGTAAAACAGGAAAAGTTTGGACTAGAATATTTCCTGATAGACCATACACAAGAAAAGCTGCGGAGGTAGGTATGGGAAAAGGAAAAGGAGAACCCAAGGGGTATGAATTTGAAGTTAAGCCCGGAAGAATTTTATTTGAAGTGGACGGGGTTTCCGAAGAAATTGCGAGAGAGAGTCTTAGAAAAGCAGGTAAAAAATTACCGCTCAAGACAAAAATAATAACTAGAGATTAATTTTTTATATGGTAGAAATAAAAGGAAAAAATAAATTAGAATTAAACAGAATGCTTTCTGTGGAAAGAGGAGCAATGAGGACTTTTAGATTTTCTGGAGCTGGAGGAAAAACCAGAGATGTGAAAGAGGGAAGGAATATAAGAAAAAATATTGCTAAAATTTTGACTGAGCTTAACTCATTAGAACAAAAGAAATAAAAAAACAGACATGAAAAAAGAAAACAATAAAAAGGAAAATAGAGGCAAAATTTTAAAAGGAACAGTTATTTCAAACAAAATGAAAAACACCGTTGTTGTTTTGGTTGAAAGATATGTGAAACATTTAAAATTCAAAAAATATTTTAAAAAAAGTAAAAAATATAAAGTACATGATTTTGGAAATAAATGTAATATTGGCGACAAAGTTGTTATAGAGGAAACAAGACCAATTTCAAAAGATAAAAATTTTAAAATTGTTGAAATTCTTCCAAAAAATTTATCAAGTGAGATTGGAGAATAGTGTTTTTATGATTTAATGAATTTAATATGATTCAACCAAGAACATTAGTTAAAATAACAGATAACTCAGGTGGTAAAATAGGCCGTATTTTCAAGGTAATTGGAGGCACAAGAAAGAAATATGCCAGAATAGGGGATATAGTAATTCTATCTGTTCAAACAGCTGAACCGAGAAAAGATGTAAAGAAAAAAGATGTTTATCAGGCGGTGGTCGTTAGACAAAAACAACCATTGAGAAGAAAAGACGGATCGTATATTCGTTTTGATGAAAATTCCGTAGTTATTCTTGAAAAGGACAAAAAGGATCCTAAGGCGGGAAGAATTTTTGGTCCAATTCCACGAGAACTAGGAGAGCTCGGATATCAAAAAATAGTTTCATTGGCGCCGGAAATTGTATAAATGATTAATAAATCAATTATGAAAATTAAAAAGGGACAGAGTATAAAAGTTATAACAGGAAAAGACAAAGGTAAAACTGGAAAAGTTTTGCGCTGTTTTCCAAAAAACAATCTGATTGTCGTTGAAGGCATAAATATTGTAAAAAAACACCAAAAGGCCAAAGGACAACAACAAAAAGGCGGAATAATTGAAAAACCAATGCCTATGCATGTTTCTAATGTGAAAGCGGAACAAACAACCACAAAAGAAAAAACCAAAAAATCAAAAAAGTAGAAAAATAACATGAACTCAACAAAAGAAAAAGAGAAAAAAGTTTTTGAATTAATGAAAAAGAAATTCGGTTATACAAATTCAATTGAATCGCCTCGTTTTGTTAAGGTTATTGTTAGTTCTGGAACAGGTTCAATGAAAGATAAAGATAAAATAAAACTTGTAGAAAATCGTTTAACAAAAATAACTGGACAAAAACCTTCTCCATGTTTAGCAAAAAAATCAATCGCGTCTTTTAAAGTGAGACAGGGTGATGTTGTAGGGTATCAGGTAACTCTTAGGGGTGACAGAATGTTTGGTTTTTTGGACAAATTTATTAATATAGCGATGCCGAGAACGAAAGACTTCAGAGGAATATCAAAAGACAATATTGATAAAATGGGCAATTTCACTATAGGTATAAAGGAGCACATAATATTCCCGGAGACATCAGACGAAGAATTAAAAGACGTTTTTGGTCTTTCTATGACGATGGTCACAACTGCAAAAACAAAAGAAGAAGCCATCGCTTTTTTTGAATATTTAGGGTTTCCTTTTAAGAAGAGTGTTCAAAAAACAAAGTAATATATAGTTAATTTATTGACAAAGACATTTCATATTGCTAATATTGGCAATGGCTTAAAGGGCTTTAATGCCTTTTTTGTTTATAAAAAAGTTATTTATGGCAAAAACATCGGTTATAGCAAGAAGTCAAAAAAAACCAAAATTTTCGTCACGTACAGTGAGGAGATGTTTTCGTTGTGGAAGAAAACGCGGTTATATGAGGGATTTTAACTTATGCAGAATTTGTTTTAGAGAACTGGCAAATGAAGGCAAAATTCCAGGGATAAAAAAATCATCATGGTAAACGATCCAATTTCAGATTTCATATCAAAAATTAAGAACGCCACCTCCGTTGAAAAGGAGAGCGTTTCAGTCCCATATTCAAATTTAAAATATTCAACGGCTGTTTTGCTTTCAAAGGCCGGGTTTGTTGGAGAAGTTTCTAAAAAAGGAAAGAAATTTAAAAAAACAATTGATATAGGACTTATATATAAGAATAAAAAATCCAGAATAAACGGATTTAAAAGAGTATCAAAACCGTCAAGAAGAATTTATTTTGGTGTAAGTGATATTAAGCCGGTAAAACAAGGCACTGGTTTATTGATATTATCAACACCAAAAGGAATTTTAACGGATAAAGAAGCAAAAAAAGAAAAGGTTGGTGGGGAAGCTTTATTTAAAATTTGGTAATAATATGTCAAGAATAGGAAAACAAAAAATAGAAATACCGGCAAAAACAGAAGTAATCATTGCAGACGGCGTTGTTACCGTTAAGGGACCCAACGGAACTCTATCAAAAGAAATGAAACCAAATATTTTAATTGAAATAAAAGACAACAAAATATTACTTACTCCAAAAGATGAAACAATTGAAACGAGGTCTCTGTGGGGGACATATGCATCACATATAATAAACATGATAAAGGGTGTTAATTCTTCTTTTAGTAAACAACTAATAATAGAGGGAATAGGTTATAAAGTAGCTGTAGTCGGAAGTAATGTGGTTTTAAATATTGGATTTTCTCACCCAGTTAATATAAAAATTCCAGAAGGAATAAAGGTGTTAATAGAGAAAAATGTAATAAACGTATCTGGAATTGATAAAGAGGCAGTCGGACAATTTGCCGCAGTAATAAGGTCAAGAAAAGAACCCGAACCATACAAAGGGAAAGGAATAAGATATATAGACGAGGTAATAAAAAGAAAGGAAGGCAAAAAGACTGTGTAATTATCAAGATTTGGTTAGACAATTTTAAAATGCTGGATAAATCAAAAGAAAAAAGAATAAACAGAGAAAAAAGACACAAGAGAATTCGTGCGAAAGTTTTTGGAACAAAAAAATGTCCACGCCTTTCAGTCTTTAGGTCAAATCATTATGTTTATGCTCAAATTATTGATGATGAAAACAGCAATACACTTGTGCAATCATCGTCCAAAGATTTGAAAATTAAAGAAAAAGGAAAAATTGCGTTCGCAAACGCAGTAGGAAAAGACATCGCGAAAAAAGCGACTGAAAAAAAGATAAAAGAAGTGGTTTTTGACAGAGGGGGATATATTTACACTGGAGTGATTAAAGCAATCGCAGACAGCGCCCGAGAAGAAGGTTTGATTTTTTAATTTTATACGCGAATTAATTACAGAAAATTATTAAATAAAATTTAAATATGGAAATCGGAGAAGATAAAAAAGAAATTATTCAAGAAGATGAAATTGAAAAAGTTCAGGACGTTTCTGCTGATGTTCCAATAGTTGGCGCGAAGAGCGCTTACAAAATAAAACAGGAAGATCACAAGTCTCTCAAAAAAAACCCGCGGAAATTTGTTAGAAGGGAAAGAGTGAAAAATGAATTTGACCAAAAAATTTTAAATATCAGAAGAGTTACACGTGTTGTTTCTGGAGGCAGGAGATTTAGTTTTAGTGTCGCAATTGTTATAGGAGACAAAAAAGGATCAGTCGGAGTCGGAACGGGAAAAGCCACAGATACATCTCTCGCTATTGAAAAAGCCATAAGAGACGCAAAGAAAAATATGATAAAAATTTCTTTAAATAAAAACATGTCTATACCAACAGAAATAAATGCAAAATATTCCTCATCAATAATTGAACTAAGACCGGCTGTTGGCAGAGGAGTTTCTGCCGGGAGTGCTGTTCGTGATGTTATAGAGATGGCCGGAATAAAAGATGTTACATCAAAAATTCTTTCAAGGTCAAAAAATAAATTAAACATTGCGCAAGCGACAATAAAGGCTCTTAAATCAATAAAATAATATGCAATTACACGAACTTAAAACAAAATCAAGAATAAGAAAGAAAACCCGCGTTGGACGAGGCGGAAAAAGGGGAAAAACGTCTGGTAGCGGTAATAAAGGACAAAAAGCAAGAGGAACTCCAAGACCGGAAATTCGCGATGTTATAAAAAGAATTCCTAAAAACAGAGGGTATAGGTTCAAAAGCATAAAAACGAAACCCAGAGCTGTTAACATAAAGGTGATTAATGAAAAATTCAACGATGGAGAAGTTGTTTCTCCAGAAACTTTATTTGCAAAAAAAATAATAAATTCCAAATATGGTGATACATTAAAAATAAAAATATTGTCAGACGGCGAGATATATAAGAAAATAATTGTTGATAATTGTTTGGTTTCCGAAAAGGCGTCTGAAAAAATTAAAAAAGCCGGAGGAGAGATTAGAGAAATCAAACACAACGAAGCCAATCTTGCGCGAATTAAAACCGCTAGATTACGCGAGGCGGGAATTTTGTCTGGGAAAAAGATAAATGTTCAAACAAAATCAAAACAGGAAGTTAAAAAAGTAAAAGTAGTAAAACAAAAAATAAAATAAAAAAATTTTACAATTTTACATCATATTTTTTTATTTTGGTTTTTTACATTTTAAATTTAAATCATGCAAAAGTTTATAGAAAAAATTAATCATATTTTAAAAGACAGAATTTTGAGAAAAAAGATTTTTTTTATTCTTGGTGCGTTTATAGTTTTTAGAATATTTGCCTCCGTTCCAATACCAGGGATAGACATTGCTAATTTGGAACAATTTTTCTCGCAAAATCAGTTTTTGGGACTGTTAAATATTTTTTCAGGAGGCGGTTTGTCAAATCTTTCTCTGGTTATGCTTGGTGTCGGCCCATACATAACAGCGTCAATAATAATGCAGCTTCTTACAATAATGTTTCCTAAACTTAAAGCGCTGTATCACGAGTCTGGTGAAGCCGGAAAGAAAAAATTTACTCAATATTCCAGATTATTAACATTTCCTCTCGCTCTTATGCAAGGGTTTGCGTTTTTAATGCTTTTACAAAAACAAAATGTTATAGGCCAATTGGGAACATTTGATTTGGTTTCAAATATTTTAATTATTGCCGCCGGCTCAATTTTCTTGATGTGGGTTGGTGAATTAATGACAGAATTCGGTATAGGAAACGGCGTTTCGTTATTAATATTCGCCGGCATTGTTGCAGGGCTTCCTGCACACATAGGTCAACTTTTATTTACATTTGATGTATCTCAAATTCCAATTTATCTAGGATTTATGATTATAGGCGCTCTTGTAATTCTCGGTGTAGTTATTGTTACGGAAGCGGAAAGACCAATACCAGTTACATACGCAAAAAGAATTAGAGGAGCAAAAATTTATGGAGGCATATCAACATACCTACCGCTCAGAGTTAACCAGGCGGGAGTTATGCCGATTATTTTTGCACTCTCAATACTTTTATTTCCACAAATGATTTTTAGCTTTTTGGCTAATGTTCAAAATCAAACGATAGTTGCGATTTCAAGTTTTGTAATGAAAATTTTATCAAACCAATTATTTTACGGTATTTTGTATTTTATACTTGTATTTCTTTTTACATATTTTTATACTGCGATTACGTTTGATCCGGATTCAATCGCAACTAACTTACAAAAAAATGGGGCGTTTGTTCCTGGTATAAGACCAGGGAAAACAACATCAGAATATATTGCAAAAACTCTCACAAGAATTACTTTTGTTGGCGCACTTTTCTTGGGAGCAATAGCAGTACTGCCTCTTATAATGAAATCAATTACAGGGATTACATCACTTGCAATTGGAGGTACTGCGCTTTTGATTGTTGTATCCGTCGTTATAGATTTAATAAAGAAAATTGAAGCCCAGATAGCGATGAGGGAATATTAAAAATTCTCAAAAAGAATTTGGATTTATAATATTTAGTTTCTAATTTTCAGTACAATAGAACCCCAAGATTTTTATCAAAATCTTGGGGTTTGTTTTTGGCTTAAAACATAGTAATATTGATGACAATGAACAATATTACAAAACCAGAGACATTTATATTTATAGGACCGTCTGGATGTGGGAAGGGCACACAAGCCGAGCTTTTGATTAAATATCTTAAAGAAAATGACATAAACAGAAGTGTTTTTTATTTAGAATCAGGGGAAAAAATCAGAAACTTTTTAAAAGGTAAAAAATATTCAAACAAACTTGCGATGGAATTTTATGAAAAAGGCAAGTTACAACCAGAATTTTTGACTGTTTGGGTTTGGGCAGGTATTTTAATTGAGAATCTTACCGGGATGGAGCATTTGGTTATTGACGGCACGCCAAGAAAATTAAGAGAAGCGAGAGTTTTAGATACGGCTATAAAATTTTATAACAGAAACGGAACACATATAATTTTTTTGAATGTGTCTCACGCGTGGTCAAAGAATAGATTAACAGAAAGAGGAAGAGCTGACGATAAGACAAAAGGAGACATTGAAAAACGACTTGATTGGTATGAAAGAGAAGTTGTTCCGACGATTGAATATTTTAAAACAGACAAAAATTACAAATTTCACGAAATAAATGGAGAACAAAGTGTAGAGCAAGTTCATAGTGAAATTATAAAAAAAATTTTTAATTTCTAATTGTTAATTTCATTAGAAATTCTATTCTTTATGATTATAAAAACAGACAATGAATTAGAAATTTTAAGAGAAGGAGGCAAGCGCCTCGCTTTTGTTATGTTTGAATTAATAAAAAAAGTTGAAATCGGAGTTTCAACAATTGAATTAGACAAATTTGTTTATGATTTAATTAAAAAACATGATGGGGAGCCTGCGTTTTTGAATTACAAACCGGAAAAAAAATCAAAACCATATCCTGCAAGCGTTTGTGTTTCTATAAACGAGGATATAGTTCATTGTGTTCCGACAAAAAAAAGAATAATTAATGATGGGGATATTGTTTCTTTGGATTTGGGTATGAAATATAAAGGACTCATAACCGATATGGCTTACACAGTTGGTGTTGGTAAAACAGACGAAGTTGCAAAAAAATTAATTAAAACGACCGAAATGGCTCTGTTAAGCGGTATAAAAGAAGCACGAATTGGTAATTGCGTTGGAGATATCGGCTTTGCTGTAGAAAAAATAATAAAAGAAAATGGTTTTTCGGTTTTTGAAGAATTAGTTGGACATGGTGTTGGAAAAAAATTACACGAAGAACCGTTTGTTCCAAATTTTGGTAAAAAAGGCAGTGGAGAAAAATTAATAGAAAGAATGGTTTTGGCAATTGAACCGATGGCAGGTGAAGGGCAGGGGAGAATAATTTCAGGTGATGATGGTTTTACATACAAAACAAAAGACGGAAAAAGAAGTGCGCACTTTGAACACACGATTGTTATAACAAAAAATGAACCAGAGATTTTAACAAAAATATAAAATCCAGTTTTTTTCTTGCAAAATTTTTTTAAAAAGTTATTATTCAAGTTAAATTATTAAAATATTAAATTTATTAAAGTCATGATAAATCCAAAAGAAGAAAGAACTTTTGTTATGGTTAAACCCGACGGAGTTAAAAAGGGTCTGATAGGAGAAATAATAAAAAGACTGGAACAAAGAGATTTGAAAATAATTGCTCTTGAAATGTTTCAACCCACATTTGACGAAATAGACAATCACTATCCAAAAAATAAAGAGTATATAACACGTTTAGGCCAAAAAACAACGACAACATATAAAAAATACGGCTACTCAGCAAAAGAAGAATATGGAACAGAAGATGAATTTGAAATAGGTCAAATGGTTAGAAAATGGCTGGTTGATTATATGACATCAGCGCCATTAGTAAGAATGGTTGTTCAAGGAATTCATGCAGTTGATACCGTTAGAAAAATTGCTGGGGTCACAATGCCTTATTTGGCGGATATGGGGACGATAAGAGGTGATTTTTCAATTGATTCGCCCGTTCTTGCAAATAAAGAAAAAAGAGCAGTTATGAATTTAATGCACGCTTCAGAAACACAAGAAGAAGCAACACATGAAATAAAACATTGGTTTGGAAATAATCCTCCAATTTTTGATTATAAAAGATTTGGAGTGGATAACTAAGAAATTTTATAAAACAAAATTTCAAAAATTTCTCATTTTCAATTTCCAATTAAATTTATAAATGCTAAAATGCTCACTTTTTTGAAAAATGATTTGACCTGTTGGGTTTTTAGTTTTTAGTTGCTGTTTTGAATTTTGACTTTTAAGTTTTAGGTTATAATTAATGAGGGTTGTTTGTTGAAACTAGTCCACAATAGAGCTCAAGGGAGTCTTATATCCTAACAGAATTTAATTCTGTTTATGCGGACACCCACTTATTTTCTCGGCGGGCTCTTTTCACAGACAACCCCAATAAAAACTCCTGCTTTGCAGGAATTTTTATTTTTAAATTATATTTTGATATGAAAAATAAAATTTTTTTAATTTTGGTTTTGCTAATGTCGGCACTTCTTGCTGTTCTTAATTTTTATGCAGGTCAATATTTTTGGTATTGGAGATTTTCATGGTTTGATTTATTAATGCACTTTATCGGTGGAATAACATTGGCGCTTTTATTTTCTTATTTATATAAAAAACTTGTTTCTGATTATGAAAAAATAAAATTGGCCTATTCAATTTTTTTACCAATCATAATCATTGCTGTTCTTTGGGAAATAATGGAATTTATGATAGACGCCAATTTATTTGGAAAAAATTATTTTATTGATACACTGACAGACATTTTTATTGCACTTTTTGGTGCACTGATAATATTTCTTTTTTCTGATAAAATAGATATAAATGGAAAATAAAAAATTAAAACTGACTTTTTATGGAGGAGTTGGCACAGTCACTGGCGCAAATTTTATTTTGGAAACAATAAACGAAGAACAAGAAGAAAAAAAATTTAAAATAATGGTTGATTGTGGTCTTATTCAGGGAGGGGAAGAAAGAGAAAAATTAAACAAACTCCCTTTTAAATATGATCCGAAATCTGCGGACTTTCTTTTTGTGACTCACGCACACCTTGATCACATAGGAAGAATTCCTAAATTAATCAGGGATGGTTTTAGAGGGAAGATTTATTCTACTCCCGCAACAAGAGATCTTTCATCTATAATATTTGAAGATGCTCTTAAAATTATGTCTTATGAGCCGAATAAAAATGATCAACTTTATAATCTTGAAAATGTAAGTACAACAATGTCTCTATGGGACACTATTGAATACGAAAAAGAAAAAATCTTTGAAAAGGGATTTTCTGTATTTTTTAAAGACGCTGGTCACATAATCGGTTCTTCAATCATTGAAGTATCCTACAATGGCCTGAAAGTCGCATTTACGGGTGATTTGGGCAATTCTCCGTCTCCAATACTCAAAGACACTGAAATACCCACTGAGGCTGATTATTTAATTATGGAGAGTGTTTACGGCGACAGAAATCACGAAAAAAGGGAAGAAAGAAAAGATAAATTTAAAGAAATAATAAAAAAAACAATTAAAAAAAACGGAGTGCTTTTGATGCCTGTTTTCTCTGTTGAAAAAACCCAGATCATTTTATCGGAATTGAACGAACTCATAGAAAAAAAAGAAGTGGAATCAATTCCTGTTTTTTTGGATTCTCCACTCGCAATAAAAGCGACAGAAGTTTATAAAAAATATCCAAATTATTTTAAGAAAGATGTACAAAAAACAATTAATGCTGGAGATGATATTTTTAATTTTCCAAAACTTAAATTAACAAAAAGAATAGAAGAATCGGAAAATATTAAAAATACACCAAATCCAAAAATAATAATTGCAGGCGCCGGTATGTCTGTCGGTGGTAGAATTTTATCTCACGAGATTGAATATTTGTCGGACAAAACCACGACGGTGCTTTTTACAGGATTTCAAGTACCAGGAACAACAGGAAGACAAATTTTAGACGGATTAAAGAAAATAAATATTTCCGACAAAAAAATTGAAGTGAAAGCCGATATAGAACAAATACTAAGTTATTCTAGCCACAAAGATTCTGATCACTTGGTTGATTTTGTTGATCAGATTGGTAAAAACTTAAAACAAGTTTTTGTTGTTATGGGAGAAATGAAGGCTGGACTTTTTTTTGTTCAAAAAATTAGAGATAATTTAGGAATCAAGGCGGTATACCCGAAAGAAGAAAGTTCGTACGAAATTTGACTTTTTGTTATTGGTGACTATTTGTTGTATTTCAAACCTATTTGAAAAAAAGGACAAGATTATCATCTTGTCCTTTTTTTATTTGTTTTAGTTTTTATTTTTTTGTTTGCTCGATTATTTTTTTAAACGATTCTGGGTTTTCTTTTGCTATCTGAGCCAAAACTTTTCTATCCAACTCTATTTTTTTGTCTTTTAAAAGTTTTATAAATTTACTATATGTAAGCTCCGATTGTCTAACTGCAAAATTTATTGTGTTGGTCCAATCTTTTCTGAAATTTGCCTTTTTGTTTCTTCTATCATTAAACGCGTGTACTCCTGCATGAGAAATTGCTTCTCTTGCAAGTCTTTCTTTATTTCTTCGTCCAAAACGATAACCCTTTGTCATTTTTAAGACGCTTTTTCTTCTCTTTAATGAAATTGTTCCTCTTTTTACTCTTGTCATTTACCCTGTGGAATAATAATTCCGATTAAACTAATAATTTTCGAATTTTTTAATAATTTTTTTATTTTTTTAAACCCCCGATTAATTATTCCACGGGGTGAACTCTGTGGAATAATAATTCCGATTAAACTAATAATTTTCTATTTTTCTAAACCCCAACTAATTATTCCACGGGGTGAATTTATGTGTTTGGTAAAAATCTCGCCCTTGATTTATTGGTCATAACAAAATTTGCTTTTCTTTTCTTGTTCATTTTACTGCTACTGCTTGCTTTTGCGTTAAAGTGGTTAAGTCCGGGTTTTTTTACAATAATTTTTCCGCTTCTTGTTACGCGCATTCTTTTTGTAAACGATTTATTTGTTTTCATCCCGTTAGAGACAGGTCGCGATCAAACACGTCCTGTCTAATTAAGCTGCTAATAAAAAATACTTCTTTTTACTACTACAAATCCAGTTTTGAAACCGTGACCGCGGTCTCTAACGGGATGAATCTCATTAGAGACAGGTCGCGGTCAATCGAACCCTGTTTAATTAAATTTGTTAATTTAAAATACTATTTTCTTTGTTAACACAAATCCTATTTTGAAACCGTGACCGCAGCCTCTAACGGGATTCATCTCATTAACTTTTAAATTTTTCACTCTCTACTTTTTCTCAATACTATTTATGTTCAACAGTTATTGACATACCTTTTGGACTTTTTTTAATGTCGTCTGAAATCTTGTATTCTTCTGTTATTAATTTAAGTATTCTGTCCATTCTACTTTCCAAAAAATTCTTCTCCATATATTTTGTTCTCCCGAAAAGAAAAAGATCTATTTTTACCCTGTTTTTTTCTTTAAGCCATTCTGACACTTTTTTTGCTTTTAATTCAAGGTCATGTTCGCTTGTTCCAACTTTTATTTGTATTGATTTTGTTTCTGTTTTATGTGCCTTGGATTTTGCTTCACTTTGTTTTTTACTTTGTTCGTATTGAAATTTTCCGTAGTCTATTATTTTAGCGATAGGAGGAACAGCGTTTGGTGAAATTTCAATTAAATCTAATCCTAAGCTTTTTGCTTTTTCAAGCGCCTCTTTGAGTTTCATTGTTCCAAGATTTGCGCCGTCTGATCCTATTATTCTTAATTCCTCGGCTCTTATTTGTCCGTTTATTCTATTTTCTAATTTTTTCGTCAATGTGTTTTTTGTATTTAGTTCTAAAAATACCATATATTTATAGCATATTGCGTAATTTTAGGCAAATAAAAAGTCCGTTTTTGAAACGGACCATAAAATAAACAAAAAATTTAAAAAACATTCCCGTTTCTATCGGTAATAACCTTGCCCGCGGTTATTGTTGTCTTTAATTTCTTGTTTAGTATCGTTCTTTTTAATTTTAATCTTACTGAAATTTTCCACCCGACATATTTTTGCAGATAGAGGTAATTTTTTTCATTCATCGATATTTTTACTATACCGTATGCCGTTTTACCAATGACAAAAAATTTCTTTCCCGATAAATTGTTAACGGAAAGAATACCGGAAGGTATTTTTTCAACAGAAAATGAGATTATTTTTAGTTTAGTGTCTTTAAAAAAAATCTTATTTTTTGTTAAAAATTTTCTTATTATTTTTACCATAAAGAACTCCTTTTTGCGTTTGTTAAAAAATTTCTGCCCACATGTTATAACACAAATAGTTTTATGTCAACGGATTTTTAAGAAAGCAGTGGTTTTATGAAAATAAAAAAGGGGGGTTTTTAATTCCCCCAAACTATCCGCTTCCGCATCCACAATCGCAATGTAGAACTGCTGGAATAAACCATTGTATTATGTGAAAGTTTCTACGCATAAATCCTCCGGTGTTTTTGTCTTGAAATAAAAATTCGTTTGTAGGAGGATTGCTCTCCAAAACCTACAAACGAATGAACGACAGAATTAAAAAAGTATAACGACAAGACCGATATCGCACTGACGACTCCACCTATCCCGGAGAACAGGTTTCAAAGTCATCTCGGTTATTCTCACGCTCCGTCTTTACCTTTTTAATCTCTTGAATGCAAGTCAGCCATGGTTGCATTCTGTTCTGAAATAAAAAACTTTTGGTAAACATATTATCATAAATTTGTTTTTTATCAATAAAAAAGCGTGATTTTAAATCACACCTTATTTAACACTTAGTGGATTGACCTCTTCCATTTTTACTCCCTAATCGCGACTATCGGTTATTATCATATCTTCCACAGCTCTCTGCTTTTCTCCGCAGGTTTTTGCATAATGTGGTTTGTATTCAAAAACAGAACAAACCAAATTTCTTAAAAAATTTATTATTACTAACGAAACAGTTAATCCAATACCCGTCGGCACAAGAGACATTCTTTCATCATAAGTATGTAATGGCAATTCTTTTTCTGTGCGCATCCCTTCTTCATGTGGCTTTAGTTCAAGTTCCTCATAAATAAAATGATGGGTTGTTGTCCTGTTACTTATCTTTTCAAGAATTTCCTTACCTAAACCAAGTGGTTCGTCAGAAATAATGAAAAGTACATGTTTTTTAATATCCACCTTAGCTCCAATTTGTTAAAGAATGTTTATTATTCTGTTTGAAATATACATTAATTTTTAAAAAAGTCAATTTTAATTTTTAACCGAAATACTTGTTCGTCGGTGACGAAAAACAGTTTGTTTTCTCACTTCCACAACACAAAATGAAAATCGCCACAAAGTGACTGCTCATTACTTGATTAAAAAATATTTGCCAGTCGATTTATCTCGCTGAAGATTATATTTAGTACCTTGGAAATATTCATCAATTGCTTTTTTGGCGCCGGGGAATTTAAGGTTTTCTTTTTTGTTAGCATATTCATCAAAAAGTATTACCCCTCCTTCAACAACTTTTGGAAACAGATATTGAAGGCAGATTTTATAAGAATCATAAAGGTCAACGTCTAAATGGAGAAAAGATATTTTGGAAATATTGTTGTTTGGAAGAGTGTCTTGGAAAAATCCTTTTATTATTTTGATATGCGAATCAATCCACCGTTTTTTGAATCCGAGTATAAGAAGAAATTTAGCAACATCTTCTGCATTAATGTTTTTCCATTCCCCCTTTTGTGGATTACGAACAGACAGATCTTCTGAAGTTGGCTTTGGGAATCCCTCAAAAGAGTCAAATCCCCACAGTTTCTTAGCAGAATCTTCTTCAAGCAAGAGTTCGGCGAGTATCTGAAAAGTGCCCATTTTACCAATTCCGCATTCTATTATATCGCCGTCTAGTTTGGCAGTTTGTTCAAACATTTTTTCATATAAAAATATCTTTTATCAGGACGACTAACTTTAAATCCCAAATGATAAAAAATTTTTTTTATTAATTTTCGTAAAGTCATAAATATTTTTTTCTATATTTTAAATTTTTTTCCAATATTAAAATACATTTAGATCTAATACACCCATAAATTCTTTGGCTATTTTTGTTATTATAGCCAAAGTATAGAGCGAGGCAAATTCTTCGGCAAATCTGAAATGGTGGACTATGTCCGCGTGAATTGGAACCAGATGCTACAAGGATTGACATTAATTAGTTCCGCTTATACCGAACAATATCTTTAACTCATTTCTATTCTTTTTTGTAATTTTAAATCCTGAATCGGTCGATAATATGAATACTGTTTTAAAAATCCAAAAACGCAGGTAATAACCTTTTATGACTTTTGGTTTAATTAACTTAGGAATTCGATACTCTTTGTCGCCATTCTCTATTTCGGTTGATAAAAAAGTATCATTACCTAATCCTATTTCTGCGAATACTTTTTCCATATTGGTTCCAATAAAAACAGATTTTGTGGAGATGGGCGGAATCGAACCGCCGTGTAAAAGATTATTTAATGCACATCTACAAGATTTAGTTTATTTTTTGATTTAAGTGAATGGACTAAAAAACAAACAAAATATCCAAACACCGATTTCCTTTTGCCTCATGGCTTTCAAAATTATAATGGAAAATTTATAATTTCAAGTTCGAATTTTATAACATTAGTTTTATCATATCGAACATCTGATAGACCAATGCCGTCCAGACCCTTAGGCGTAGACGAACGCCAACTTATTAAAATAAGGTGACGCTACAGATTTCTCTGCACTTATTTTTTCAGCTTGTTAAAGAGGACTGAAAACTCTTATCTTGCACACATTAAAATGTGTCTATTATCAAGGCCGATCATCCCCATAAAAAATACTTTTATCAAAACATACTTTATGCGAACGACCTGATTTTAACTTTTCAAAGTTCTTCCCAAATCTCTTTCAATATCTTTCTTTTTTATTGTCTCTCTTTTATCAAATTTCTTTTTTCCTTTAGCAATCGCAATTTCAATTTTTAATTTATTGTTAACATTATATATTGAAATAGGCACTGTTGTCAATCCCTTTTGTTCGCTAACACCAAAAAGTTTTTTGATTTCATCTTTGTTCAGAAGTAATTTTCTTTTTCTGTATGGATTGTATTCTTTTGGCGTATTGTTTGGTTGATATGCAGGTATATGTGCGCCAGTAAGAAAAATTTCTCCACCGTCAGTGATTACATAAGAACCGTCAAGAGAGCCGTGTCCGCTCTTTAAAGATTTCACTTCAAATCCAAAAAGCTCAATTCCTGCATTGAATTTTTCAAGGATTTCATAATTGAAACTTGCTTTTCTGTTGTATAAAAGTTTTTCGGACATAATACAATAATACCAAATTTAAACACTTTTTAGAATTTTGATTTTATGATTTCGTGATTTTGTGTATAATACTTCCACCTATGAAAATACAACTTAGAATCAAAAAACTGGACAAAAAAAAGTTAAAAAAGTTAAAAATGCCCAAATTAGGTTCGCCGAAAGGAATGAGATTTTTGAGTAATATTTTAAGTGTAATTTTAATATTTTTTATAATTGCCTCAATTTACTCGTTACTTACGGGTGGTTCGGAAAAAACTAACGAGAAAATTTCTATTTCGGAATTGGCACAAGAAATAAAACAAGGGAAAGTAAGTCAGATATCTGTTGAAGAAAACAACATTGAAATACTTCTTACAGATGGAACAAAAAAGGAATCAAAAAAAGAAACAGAAACTGCTCTGACCCAAACTCTTGTAAATTATGGAGTTGATTTGAAGACAATAAGTAATTTAAAAATTGAAGTAAAAAATCCTAGTGGATTATGGTACTGGATTTTAAATCTTTCTCCTTTCATAATTCCGATTTTATTTATTTTATTTTTTGTATGGATGTTATCTAGACAGGTTAAAGGTGCGGGAGCACAGGCTTTCAATTTTGGACAATCTCGCGCAAGGATAACGGATCCAAAAGATACAAAACAAAGAATTACATTTGAAGATGTTGCTGGAGCAAAAGAAGCAAAAGAAGAATTGCGTGAAATTGTTGACTTTCTTAAAAATCCTAAAAAATTTTTGGACATAGGCGCGCAAATTCCAAAGGGTGTTTTGTTAATGGGTGCTCCAGGAACCGGAAAAACACTTTTAGCTCGCGCCGTTGCAGGTGAGGCGCAGGTGCCTTTTTTCTCAATTTCTGGTTCTGAATTTGTTGAGATGTTTGTCGGAGTCGGCGCGAGCCGTGTTCGTGATTTGTTTAAAATAGCGAAACAATCGGCTCCTGCAATTATTTTTGTTGATGAAATTGATGCGGTTGGTCGCGTTCGTGGAACAGGTGTCGGTGGTGGTAATGATGAAAGGGAACAGACACTGAATCAGATTTTGGTTGAAATGGACGGATTTGAACAAAATGAAAAAGTTATAATTATGGCGGCAAGTAACAGGCCCGATGTTTTGGATCCAGCACTTTTGCGTCCAGGAAGATTTGACCGTAGGGTTGTTATTGATTTGCCTGACAGAGATGATAGGGAAGCAATTTTGGGAATTCATATTCGTAAAAAACAATTGTCCGAAGATGTTAATATGAAAATTATTGCCGAAAGAACTCCCGGATTTTCTGGTGCGGACATTTACTCGCTTGTGAATGAAGCGGCAATTCTTGCGGCGCGCGAAGATAGAAAAAAGATTTCTCAATTTGATTTTGTAAGGTCAATTGAAAAAGTTATGTTAGGCCCGGAAAGAAAAAGTCATTTGCTTATAAAAAAAGAAAAAGAAATAACCGCCTATCACGAAGCCGGACATTCATTAGTTGCATCCGTTTTGGAACATGCCGACCCTGTTCACAAGGTTTCAATAATTTCTCGTGGACATGCCGCTGGCTATACACTTCACTTACCGATTGAAGAAAAAAGATTGAGATCAAAAAAAGATTTTCTTGATGACTTGGCTGTTTCTCTCGGAGGTTATGTTACCGAACAATTTATTTTTGGGGATATTACGACCGGTTCTTCAAGTGATTTGCAGGTTGCGACTGCGCTTGCGCGTGATATGGTTACTAAATACGGAATGTCGGACAAACTCGGTTCAGTTGCTTTTGAGGAAGAAATTGGCCTTGTGATGAGAGGAAGTAAAATAATTTCTGAAAAAGAATATTCTGAAAAAATTACTGCGGAGATTGACGGTGAAGTTATGAGAATAATGAAAGAAGCGCACGATAGGGCAGCGGAAGCTGTAAAGATACATAAAAAGTTATTGGAACAGATTGCCAAAAAACTTATTGAGGAAGAAACAATTGAAAGAGATGAATTTGAAAAACTTTTAATCGCAAACGGAATTGTTCCAAAGAAAAAAGAAATCTGATTTTTAATTTTATTCACACAAAATTTCTCATATAAATTTCCGAACCGTGATATAATATACATATGAATAGTAATTGAAGGTTCGGTTATGGCAAGAAGAAAAGACAAAGAAATTGCAATTAAGATGCGCTTAAAAGGTGCGAGTTATTCTCAAATAAAAGAAAAAATTGGTGTTAGCAAAAGCACTTTGAATTATTGGCTTTCTGAATATCCGCTTTCAGATGAACGAATTAAAGAACTTCGTGATAATAATCCTAGAAGAATCGAAAATTACAGAAACACGATGAGAAAAAAGAGGGAAGACAGATTAGAAAGAGTTTATGAAAAAGTTTTAAAAGATATTTCTAAATTAAGTAAGAGAGAAATCTTTATTGGAGGTTTATTTTTGTATTGGGGAGAGGGCTCTAAGTCTAAAATGTGTACAACAATGTTATCTAATACTGACCCAAAAATGTTAAAGTTTTTTATAAAATGGTTTGAATTACTAAAGGTCCCAAAGGATAAATTAAAAGTAAGATTACAATTATATTCAGATATGAATATAAAAGAAGAAATTGATTATTGGTCCAAAGAACTTAAAATTTCTAAAAAAATGTTTGGTAATCCTTATATTAAAAAATCAAAATTTAGTAAGATAACATATAGAAAAGAATTTTCTCATGGAACCTGCGGGGTTTATTTTGATAATAGAGATGTTTCAGAATATGTTTTGATGGGAATAAAATATTTCAAAAACATGGAATTATGATAAAATGACCTTGTTAAACAGATTGCGCACATAGCTCAATTGGTAGAGCTCCAAGCTTATACCTTGGCGGTTTGTAGGTTCGAGTCCTACTGTGCGCACAAGAAAATTTAAAAATTAATTTTTAAATTTATGAAAAAAGAATATAAAATATTTGGGATTGTGTTATGGTCGATAATTTGAAAAAATAATTTTGTAAATCTTACATGCAAAAATCACGCATCTACAGTTGGATAATCTTCGGTATAATTTTCCTGTTCGCATTACAATGGCAAATAAGTAAAATTGACCGGAAGCTGACTTGTATTTACAATTCAGTAAATGGTCTGCCAGCTTTGGTTGTTCCAGAATTACGAGCTGACCCCACTGCTCTTCAAGAACAAATTGATAGTGTTGAATCATCTTGTGATAGAGGATATATTTTCTTTGGTTTTCATAAATAGGAATTTGCCGCAAAAGAAAAACTTGAAATTGTCAGCGGTGCGGCTTTGCCGCCTTTCCGAATTTTCGCAGGGGGATTTCCTCGCCGCCTGCGGCGGCGAAATGCGTTCGGACTAATTCAAGAATAATGCATCATTTAAGTTTGTAAAAAATACCCTTATGGGTGTTTTTTACTCAAAATGTATTTCCTTATCTCTGTTTTCAATTTTTTCTTTCAACAAAGGATATTTTTTTAACTCAAAATCTTTTTCAATAATTTCATGAGCTTCCGCACGAGCAGCCTCAACCATTTTTATATTTCTTATTGCTTCCATTCCGATATCTGTGATACCCCATTGTTTTCCTCCTCCAAGCTGTCCGGAACCACGGAGCATTAAATCTTTTTCTGCAAGTTCAAATCCGTTTTTTGCAATTTTTAACGCTCGTAATCTTTCAAGTGATTTTTGAACTTTTGTTTCTGTAAAAATATAACAATATGCCTGATGTGAACTTCTCAAAACACGACCACGAAGTTGATGTAATTGTGCAAGTCCAAATCTTTCGGCGCCTTCAATAACAATCATTGTGGCGTTTGGAACATTGACCCCTACTTCAACAACGGAAGTTGAAACAAGAATATTTGTTTTTCCGTCTGAAAATCTTTTCATAATCTCTTCTTTTTCCTTCGGTTTTATTTTGCTGTGTAAAATTTCAATTTCAAATTCCGGAAAAATTTCTTTCTTAAGTCGCACAGCCTCTTCTTTAACTGATTTAACATTAAGTGCCATTTCTTTTGTTTCATCTGGAATATCTATGCGCGGACAAATTACAAACATCTGCCGTCCTTCTTTCAGTTGTTTACGGATTTCTTCATAAGCATTTTTTCTTTTATCAGGCGAAATAATTTCTGTAATTACGTTTTTTCTTCCGGCAGGCATTTCATCAAGAAGTGTTAAATCCAGGTCGCCATAAATTGTTAAGGCAAGCGTTCTCGGAATCGGTGTTGCCGACATTGATAGCAGATGCGGGATGAACGCGGACCTATGCGGACTAGACGCAGACTCTCTTGCTGTGTCAAAAATTACACGATTGATTTCCACGTCTTTATTAGAAAAATTAATCAAAAGTCCTAAACGATAATCTGAACCCTTGAGATATGTCCACAATTGTTTTTTTTCTTTTATTCCAACAAAATTTAAAGATTTTAATTCCAAAACAACTTTCTCATCAACAACAAAGTCAGGAACATAAACCCCAACTTTCTTTTTTCCATAAAAAATTGGTATTTGAACTTCTTTTTTGAAATGGATTTTTAATTGAGTAAATTCTTCCTCTAATGCTTTTGAATAAACGGATTCTTTATGCCCAAGTCCCAAATCCTTTTTTACTTTAAAAATTGCTTGTCTTATACGATATGTAATATCTTTGTATATTAATAAATCTATTTTTTCATCTTTTTTATTGTCTGCGTTAAGTCCGCGTTCAGTCTGCGTCTTTCCGCGTGCCAGAGCTTGTCTCTGGCGAACTCCAAAACGATGTTGTTCATCAATAATTACATACGCTAAATTTTTAAATTTAACGGATTTTTGTATAAGTGAATGCGTTCCAACTAAAATAGGAATTTCTCCATTTTCAACCCACTTTAATAATTGAGAACGAGAAATGTCAGTATATTTTTGATATGAAACTTTTGATGGAAATTTTTTGCATCCACTTGAAGTAATAAGTCCAATTTGAATCGGCAAATGTTCAAAATATTCTATAAATGACTCAAAATGTTGTTTTGCCAAAATTTCCGTAGGAACCATGTATGCAACCTGCAGATTACCAAAATCCTGTTTTTTGCCGTCCGAATTATTTGGGTGAGTCATAACGGTCGCATAAGCAGTAGTAGCGGCAACTGCGGTTTTTCCAGACCCAACATCCCCTTCAAGTAAACGGGACATAGCATGATTTCCGTTAAAATCATCCAAAATTTGATTTATAGCCCTCACCTGTGCGTTTGTAGCAGAAAAAGGGAAACGATTAACAAAATTTTTAACATCTTCAAACGAGTGCTCTATTTTAAAAGAAGGTTCCTGCTCATATATTTTTTTCTGTTTTTGTTTTTGTAGTTGTATTAAAAATACTTCTTCAAACGCAAATCTTTTTTTAGCCGCCAAAGCATCAGATTCTTTTTTGGGAGTATGAATCCATATCAATGCGGTTTTTAATTTTGGTAGATTATATTTATTTAAAATTTCTTCAGGAATTGGATCTTCAACATTTTCAAATTCTTTAAGCGAAAAAATTTTTTGCACGACATGATAAAACCACTTTGAAGTTATTCCTCGGCTTTCGGGATAAGCAGGTTGAGCTAAAATTTGTGATTTTTTTTCTTCAAACAAAGGACTTCCTGTTTCAACCGGAATTTTGTCCAAATATACCACTTCGGGGTTTGAAACATATAATTCATTTCTTCTTTCTGCGATTTTTCCTTCTACTCTAACCAAAACATCCTCTTTTATCATTTTTGCAATGTATGGTTGATGAAACCAAACAATTTTTATTTTTCCCGTATCATCTTTTAACCATGCCTCTGCCATAGGAATTTTTTTACGAAATGCCTTACTCATTTTTAATTTTTCAATCTTTCCGTGCAGAATTGCGCCGTCTCCCTTTTTTAAATCAATAATATTTTTTATATCCGCAGAACTCACATATCGTGAAGGGAAGTGGTACAACAAATCACCCATAGTTTTTATTCCCATTTTATCAAGCGCTTTTTTTTGAACCGGTAAAATTCTAGTGAAGTCCTCAATTTTTATATTTAAATCCATAGTTTATTCCACAGGGTAAATCATACCAGTTTACCCCGTGGAGTAAAAACTTTTCGAGTTTTATGACACTGAAGTGTCATACTCCATAGTTTACCCCGTGGAATATGATGCTTTAGCATCATAAAATCTAAAGATTTTTATTCCACAGGGTAAATTCAGATAAATAAAAAAAGTCCACTATACGTGGACTTCAACTTTTATGCAGCTTTTAAAACGGTAAATCTAAATTTTAACCAGGACATTCTTCTTTTTTCTTCCAGAAATTTTTGTGATATTTCAAGAGCTTTCAAAAGCGTATTATTAAAAATGACCAATTGTTCCAACGTAATGATATCTTTAAGTTTTGGATTTTTTTCAGTATCATTATAATATTTGAAACAATCTACTTTATACTCATCAAAAATTTCGCAGAAGAAAAAATCCATCAAAGAATTATATCGATCAATATTTTTTCTGGAACCAACGAATTCTAATGATTTTTGATATTCAGTCCCGTTTAAAAGCAGAGCTTCAACTTGTGGAAAAATTGTTTGTGTCATACCACCACAAATCTGAAGTGATTGTATCATTTCACATTGAAAAGTTATTGATAGTTGCACAATTTCCTCCGTTATTTTAATGTAATTTTCTACCTATAATTATACAGGATACTACATAAAAGTCAAGTATTTTTAAAATTAAATAAAAACACATTTTCTGATAAAATTATCGGATGAATCCCGTTAGAGACCGCGGTCACAGTTTCAAAACAGGGTTAAATAATAAAAATGAAAATATTATTACAAAATTACAATTTTAATTTAGGCAGGGTGCGGTTGACCGTGACCTGTCTCTAACGGGATGAAAAACTTTATACAAGAATTTAGAAGTTTTGCCATAAAAGGAAATGTTATAGATATGGCAGTCGGAATTATTATAGGTACAGCTTTTGGGAAAATAGTTTCTTCTTTGGTTTCTGATGTAATAATGCCACCAATAGGATTAGTAGTCGGCGGGATAGATTTTTCAAAATTGTCAGTTGTTTTAAAATCAGCAACCGAAACAACCGAAGCAATAACTTTAAACTACGGAATCTTTATAAACACTATAATTGATTTTCTTATAGTCGCGGGATCAATATTCTTTGTTATCAAACAATTAAACAGATTTAAAAGAAAAGAAGAAGAAAATCCGGCTGTTGAAAAAACACCAGAAGATGTTCTTTTGTTGAGAGAGATAAGAGATTCACTTAACTTTAAAATCTCCAGTGGAGATTTTAAAGAGTAGTGCCAGATTTTCATTCATAAAATAAAAAATGATGCAAAAAAAAATTCTTATATTTTCCACAACTTATTTCCCATTTGTAGGCGGAGCTGAAATTGCTGTAAAAGAAATAACAGATAGAGTTTCTGATATTCAATTTGACATGATAACTCTTCGTTTTGACAGCAAGTTGCCAAAATTTGAAAAAAAAGGAAATATAAATATTTACAGAATTGGTTTTACAAAAAAATCCCCGACAGGCACTGATCTTTTAAGATTCCCATTGAAATTAAATAAATTTCTTTTTCCGTTTTTTGCGTGTTGCAAGGCTTGTGAATTAAATAAAAAAAATAAGTATGATGCCATTTGGAGTATAATGGCGGCTTATGCGGGTTTTGCTGGAATGTTTTTTAAATGCACTCACAAAAAAATTCCATTCATTTTAACTCTACAAGAAGGCGATCCAATTCCGGAAATAAAAAATAAAGTTAAATTTGTGTCGCTATTATTTAAACGAATTTTTTTGAAAGCGAATGTCATTCAGGCAATTTCAGTTTATTTAAGCGACTGGGCAAAAGAGATGGGTTTTTTGGGAAAAATTGAAATTATTCCAAACGCAGTTGATACAAAAAAGTTTTCAAAAGAATTTTCAAAAAACGAATTAAACGAATTAAAACAAAAACTCGGTAAAAAAGAAAATGATATTTTCATAATTACCACCTCGCGACTTGTTAGAAAAAACGCGATTGATGATGTTATAAAATCTCTTAAGTATTTATCGACGAACATCAAATTTATTATTTTGGGAGTGGGCCCCGACTTGCTTGATTTAAAAAATTTGAGCGTAGTTGAGAATGTTGAAAACAGGGTTATGTTTGTCGGACAGGTTGAACATGATGAAATTCCGAAATATTTAAAAGTATCTGATATTTTTATTCGCCCATCTTTGTCGGAGGGATTTGGTAATTCTTTTATTGAAGCGATGTCGAGCGGAGTTCCTGTCATAGCAACTCAAGTTGGTGGAATAACAGATTTTATTTTTGACCCGCAAAAAAATTCTGATAAAAAACCAACGGGAATTTTTGTTAATGTAGTTGATCCAAAAGATATTGCAGAAAAGATTAATTATCTGCTAGAAAACAGGGAAGTGAAAAATGAAATAATAAAAAATGCAAAAGAATTAGTTTTTGAAAAATATGATTGGAATTTAATTGCAAAAGATATGAAAGAAAAAGTTTTTGATTTTTTGCTTGGAGGAGAAACCTATAAGTAAAATAAAAGGCTCGCGAGGGATAAAAATACCCCGCGAGCTTTGTGCTCATATAGATCATGGCTCAGTGGTGACATAAAGCGAGTGGTCCCAAAGACACAGCCGATAATCTGTGCTAAGTTTACTACACAACGATAGAAAATCAAAACATTTTAAGTCGTTGACTTTTTTATTGATTATATTATGATATCAGCATTGAAAATTTTGTGTTGGTGATTAAACGCGATGGTCACACCCGTTCCCATTCCGAACACGGCAGTTAAGCATCGTAGTGCCGATGATACTCTTCACGGGGAAAGTAGGTAGTCGCCAGCACAAAATTTTCAATTTTAAAAACTGGGTTCAACTCGGTTTTTTTATTTATGTTATAATATTTTAATAAAAATTTTATGTCCGGTTTTATGTTTTTATGATTTAATGTTTCTGTAAAATTATGTTCTGGTCAGAAAAAAAGAAAATGCAATATATCGTAGTATTTATTTTGATAATAATATTTTTTCTGTTTGTTTTTGTTATTAATTTACAAAAACCAACATGCAATGACGGAAAACAAAATCAAAACGAAGAAGGTATAGATTGTGGAGGTGTGTGTGAAAGAATTTGCAGTTTTTCCGCGGAGGATGTTGTTGTAAGGTGGAACAGAATGTTTCTTGTTAAAAACGGAATTTATAATGCAGTAGCGTACGTTGAAAATCCGAACATAAGTTTTCAGGCATTGAATATGTCTTATGTTTTTAAATTTTATGACGAAAACGGAATACTAATTTATGAAAGAAAAGGAAAAACAAATATTCCCGCTCAAAGAGTGGTTCCTGTTTTTGAAGAAACAATTCAAATGGGGAATAGAATTCCAAAAAGAACTACATTTGAGTTTGCATCAAAACCTGTTTGGGAGAAGAGTGCGGGAGAAATATCCGAATTAAAAACGGAGAATATGTCCATAAGAAATGAAAATGGGATTACGAAATTAGAAGCCAGTTTACAAAATCCAACACTGAATAAAATTCAGAATATTAAAATTATCGCGATACTTTTTGATGTAGAAGGAAATGCAATTAATTCTTCCAAAACGGCTTTGGACTTAATAGAAAAAGATTCTACGGAAAAGATTGTGTTTACTTGGCCGTTTGAGTTTGCCGACAGTGTCGCAAAAATAGAAATAATTCCAACAGAATATACCGTTCTGAAATAACCCTCCGATTATATGTTTTTATAAATTTTTATGTCTCAACTCTATACCAAAAAAGAAGCCATTATGAGCTTTATTGATTGGCCGTTGTTCTTGTCAGTAATTCCACTTTTGGTTGTCGGTTTATCAACGATGTATTCATTTGTTGGCGAAAATTCTTTTTTCCAGAAGCAATTATTATGGATAGTTATATCTTTAATTGTTTTCTTTTTATTGAGTTTTGTTGATTTCAGATTTTTAAATAACACAAATATTGTGATTGGTCTTTTTCTTTTATCAATATTTGTTTTGGTCGTTTTGTTTTTACTCGGTTCTGTAATAAAAGGGGCGCAGAGCTGGTTTGATTTTGGAAAATTTTCTTTTCAACCGTCAGACCCGATTAAATTGGTCGTTATTATTTTGTTAGCGAAATATTTTTCCAGAAGACATATAGAAATTGCAGATATAAAACATATTATAATTTCCGGTGTCTATACATTTTTAATATTTGCCTTAGTTTTTTTGCAACCCGACTTTGGTTCCGCAATAATAATTTTTCTTTTATGGTTGGGTATGGTTTTGGTTTCGGGAATTTCCAGAAAGCATTTGGTTTTAGTTTTTCTTGTAATTTCAGTCGTTTTTTCTTTTTTTTGGTTTTTTGGATTGGAAAATTATCAAAAACAAAGAATAATGACATTTATTTATCCTCTCACCGACATATCAGGGACCGGATATAACGCATATCAATCAACTATAGCGGTTGGTTCCGGACAAATAATAGGAAAAGGACTTGGATATGGAACACAATCTCGTCTTCAGTTTTTACCCGAGTATGAAACCGATTTTGTATTTGCGGCCTTTGCGGAAGAGTGGGGTTTTGTAGGTGTTCTTATAGTTTTTTTGCTTTATGGAATTGTCATTTATAGAATTATAAAAATTTCAATGACAGGCGCGACAAATTTTGAAATATTATTTGGACTCGGCCTGGCGATACTTTTTGCAAGTCATATTATTATTCACGTTGGAATGAATATAGGATTGCTCCCGGTAACAGGAACGACAACGCCATTTTTGAGTTATGGAGGTAGTCATCTGCTCACCGAATTTGTTGGTCTTGGAATTTTAATGGGTATGCGTCGTTATTCTCGTGCGATACACAAAGAAGATATGCGTAAGGAATTTTTAGGGATGGAGAAGGCAGAGGGAATTTAATTTTTTTTCACACAGAAACTCTACTTGAAAGTTCTTCACTTAACACTTGGAGGCGAAGCCTCCAAGTGAAAGAGACAAAACCACGGCTCTGAAGAGCCGTGGTTTTGTTGTTTAAAAAAGAAAACAAAAAGAATGATAAAAACACTTGACAAACTACACATAAGTGTGCTATCATATAGATAGATAGTTGAAATGGATTTTTGGGAGAACATTGGAGAGGCCAACAAACATTATAATAAACGACCTCTCCAGCGTTCTCCCAGAAAGGTTAATTTTCAGAGAATACGGATAACCGAAGTTGGTTATCATCAGTCATAGGACCGATGCAATGTTCTCTGGGAGTCGAATTGAAATCACTGAGAGGCCTTGCCTCTCAGTGGAATAAAGTTCCTTAAAAAATTTAGTTAGTTCTAAAAAATTATAACTTTTTATAATTTTTTAGAACTAACTAAAACATGGAGAATAAAATGAACATTTTTATTTTTATGGTTATATTTGGAGGTTTAATTGCCGGAGCTTTAAACTATTTTATTTACAAACCCGGCATAGGAGCTATAAAAAATTTTTTTCTGCCAGTTTTTGTGATAACGCTAATTGTTCTCACACTCATATTTTCCCCAGCTTTGTTTTTTGGGGTTAAGTTGACAATTTTCTTTGAAATTTTTATTGCCCCACTAACGATATTTATCGGTCTTTTTTGTTTTACTTCAATGTTTTTTGTTCTTATAAACAAAAGGTCAAAATAGTTTGCTCTTTAGAGCCGAGATGGGTTTTTATCTCGGTGTCAAAAAACAAAAAACAATTCGGAATTTTTGATTAATTTTTCTCACGAGAGAATTGGTCACCAAAAGTCTCAATCGCCACAAGCAACACGAGACCGAAGGCAGACACAATTCTCTCATTCTGTCTTGAGATGTGTATCTCAACTGATGAGCTCAATCCCGTCAAGGTGGGACAAGCAGAGCGAAACAGAAAGTTCTTTAAATAAATAGAGGAGACGACAATGTCAGATTCAAAAAGACAATTTAGTGAAGAAGAAATTTCAGAGACAATATGCTTCTTCAAAAATGAATTTGGGAAACTGATTTCTATCTCGGAAGCAAAAGAATTTTTGCAAGAGATAGAAGAAATGGAAAATTATAATAGTGAGTCGGCTGATTATAATTTTCAAATGCAAAAAATTGAAGACGCAATGTGGCGCGTAGCTTCAAATAATCAAATCAAAAATGGAATAAAGCCACTGATGACTTTTTAATAAAGTCAAAACCTCAACTAATGTTGAGGTATTTTAGTATCTAATTTTTATAAATATCAACCGTTTTCTTTATCATCTCATCAAAACTAAATTCGGTTTTTATTTTATTTTTTGCATCATAACCCATTTTGTTTCTTGCATCGCTGTTTTGTAGAAGTGTCATAAAAGAATTTACAAAATCATCTGACATTTTTTCAATATCATTATTTTTTTCAACAAGAAATCCGGTTTTCATATCCTCAATAATTTCTGGAATACCACCAACATTGGTTGCCACGGACGGTAGGCAAGCATTTCCTGCTTCAAGCAAAACATATGGCAATGCCTCTGTCCTTGAAGGTAAAAAGAAAATATCAAAGGCTTTTAAATACATTTCGGCATCTTTAATATTTCCGACAAGAAAAATTTCAGTACTCATGTTTTTTTCTTTTATAACTTTTTTGAGTGAAACCATTTCTTCTCCGTCTCCAATCACAAAATAAACAAATGATTGTCCGTATGATTTAAATTTTTGTGAAAGTTTTTCCATAACTCTTATTGCTACATCAATTCCTTTGTTTTTGTGAAGTTCCGCAATTGTTCCGAGCCATGCAGTTTTTGTACTCCACGAGTTTATGTCTTTGCTAAATAGTTCCGTTTTTTGAAATAAAAATTCTCTCGCTTCGTCCCTAGAATAGAATTTTTGCTCTTTAATTCCATTGTGAATTACCACAATTTTTTTAGAGACAAATGGCAATTTTTTGATGATTTGTTTTTTTGTCATTTCTGATACCGCGATTGTTTTATGGCTAAGAATAATTGTCAGCCAATGCAAAAAAACAATTAACATTTTTGAAACATATCCGCGATCTTCATTGAAAGCCCATCCGTGTCCTGTGAAAATTATTTTTTTAACACAGGCAAGTCGTCCTGCAAAAGTGCCAAGTCCTCCAGCCTTTGAAGAATGAAGATGAATTATGTCCGGTTTTTCTTCTATAAAAATTTTTAGGAGAGAAAAAAATATTGAAATCTCTTTAAATAAATTTACATCCCTCTCCATTTTTGATAGGGGAATCACTCTAATATTTTCTTCAAGTAATCTTTCTTTAAACAACCCTTTTCCACCCACAATAACAGATACGGCGAATTTATCTTTTGGTAAATTTGTCGCCAAATCAAAAACATGTCTTTGAGCCCCTCCCCAAGACGCTTTTGTTATGACGAACATTATTTTTGATTTTTCTTTCACCTTGTTAATAATAGCTCAAATTAAGCTTTTTTTCAGCACTTGACAAATAAACCTGCCTGTGATATCATATATGCAGAAATCACAAAGGTTAGAAACCGTTCCTTTCCAAATGTTTTGGAAAAATCGGCTCAAATGTACATTTAAATAGGAATGGTGCAAAATGAAAAACAACACCGAACAAACCTCGACCGAAAGTGGTTGGGGATTAATGTCAGACATCTGCCACAAGGCAGACAAAAACGAAATGTTTCGCAAGGCCTTAAAGAAACTTGCGAATATGAACAAAAAATCTCTCGCTACATTCTTGGGCGAAGTCCAAATTTTCTTTGGCCGATTAAAAAAAGTTGTTTCTGAAATTACTTTGGAGGCTACCGAGTCATTTAAAACTTGCGAGTTTTTTAAAACCAAAGATCAAGGCGGAATATTCGCTTATGTTGACCAAGACGTTTTTAATTGGTTTAACAATGAAGTGAAAAATTCACCAGCCAAAAAATTGGCTAATTATGAATTTGTAGAAGACATCACTGAAGAAAACATTATAGGTGATGCAAAGTCAACTCAAATGTATGAAGAAGTTGACCTGGCACACATAAAGCAAATTTGTGAACGCCATATCATCAAGGGCGAAAAATTGCTTGATGAAAGTAGTAAAGCAAATCTTTTTTGGTTAAGAAACAAAAAATGTGAGCTTTGCAGGCTGAGCGTTTGGCTGGACGGTGGCGGTTGGTTCGTGAGCGTGAGCAGGTTCCGCGCCACGAGCGAGTGGAATGCTGGCAATCGATCTTTCTTCCGCAACTGAAATTTTGTACCTTAGTTTTGTTGAGCCCTTGATACTTTGTATCTTGGGCTCTTTTCTCTTTTTATATTATAATAAAAATGAAATTCTCAATAGTTTTCCGGTTAAGACTCGAAAACGAGGATTTTGGAAAAATAATTTGTGGGAATTATGCTGACAACGACTTACGTAAGTGTGCAATTATTTTTCTCTAAATAAAAAAGAAAAATGTTGAGAAAATTTGAAAAGAACTTTAAAGAAGAAACAAAACAAGCATATTTAGGGCTTTTGAGATATAGGAGCAGTTATAAATTGAGAAAAAAACTCAATTTATAAATATTTAATTTTCTTTAAATAATAAAAAAATTTTCTTGCTTTATTGTTTTAATATTATCAGTCTTCGAATGTGCTACCAGATGAATTTTTTTGTTTTTGACTTTTAGTACTTAAATTGTATAATACATACCAATGTATATTTCTAATAAGAAAGAGCCGGTAATACTATTGTTTGGTGATCTAGTGATTTTTTTTGTATCTCTCTGGTTTGCTCTTTTTGTGAGATATTTTGAATTTCCAAACATTAATACATTGTTGGAACACATCTCTCCTTTCACAATTTTGTTTATAGTTTGGATTTTTATATTTTTTATTTCCGGCTTATATGAAAAACACACTCTAATTTTAAAAAACAAACTTCCAAATATTATTTTAAATACACAAATAACAAACAGCATCATTGCCGTGCTATTTTTTTATTTGGCGCCATCTTTTGGTATCGCGCCAAAGACAACCCTTTTCATATATTTGGTGGTATCTTTTATTTTAATTTTAATATGGAGGAACTATTGGACGCATTTGTTTGTAAATGGTTCTAAAAAGCAAGATGGGATTATTATAGGTAATGGGGAAGATGTTGATGAATTGAAAAAAGAAATAAATAATAACGAAAGATATAGTATAAAAATAATTGGACTTATAGATCCGAATAAAATTAGTAACGAAGAAATACAAGAAAAAATTTTGGATTTTATACAGAAAGCAAATATTTCTGTAGTTATAATTGATATGCAAAACAGAAAATTAGAGCCGATACTATCAGGTTTTTACGGTCTTATTTTTTCTTCAAATACTCATTTTATTGATTTATATAAAGTTTATGAAGAGATTTTTGACAGAGTTCCGATTTCTTTGATAAAGCACAATTGGTTTTTGGAAAATGTGTCCTCATATTCCAAGGTTATGTATGATGCTTTAAAACGACTTATGGATGTGACAATTTCTTTTGTTTTATCAATTTTCTCACTGATTTTTTATCCGTTCGTTATAATTGCCATAAAAATTGATGATGGTGGACCTGTTTTTATAAAACAAAATAGAATCGGGAAAAATAATAAAGAAATAAAAATTATTAAATTTAGAACAATGAAAAATGATGACAAAGGTAAGCAGGTTTTGAAAACCTCAGATGATAACAGAATTACAAAAGTCGGAAACTTTTTGAGAAAATTAAGAATTGACGAACTGCCGCAGTTGTGGAGCGTTTTGGGAGGCAGTCTATCTTTAATCGGACCGAGACCAGAAATGCCGATGCTTACAATGATTTACGAAAAAGAAATTCCTTATTACAACGCGAGACATCTTATAAAACCAGGATTATCAGGTTGGGCACAACTTTATCAGAATACTCCGCCAAAATTTCAAGTGCAGTCTGACCAGACAAAAATAAAATTGTCATACGATCTATATTACATAAAAAATCGCTCTATTTTTCTTGATTTCAAAGTTGCTCTTAAGACTCTGAAGATTTTATTTTCTCGCTCGGGAATTTAAAAAATTTTAAATTAAAGACGAGTTAATTTTGAAATTTAGTGTAATCAAAACCATATGGTTTTTTGTTATTAATTTATTATTGTATTTTTATAAGAAACCATTATACTTGTATCTGTATGTGGAAAATACGAGTAATCGCTTTAATATTATTAATTGCCGGGATTTGGCTCGGTTTCTTTTTGTATACAAGCGAAAAAAACCCAAACTCTTCTTTTCACTTTAAATTAGGACTGGATCTTGCAAGTGGAACGCAACTTGTTTATAAAGCGGACACTTCAAAGTTGGAATCAAAAGATGTTTCTAGCTCAATGCAAGCACTTAAGGAAGTTGTTGAAAAAAGAATAAATGTATTTGGAGTTTCAGAACCGATAATTCAAACAGAAAGCGGCGGTTTGGGAAATTCCGATGAAAAAAGACTTATTGTTGAATTGCCGGGCATAACAGACATAAACAAAGCCGTTGAAATGATAGGGAAAACGCCCCTTCTTGAATTTAAATTAATGAATAAAAACTATACTCCGACAGAAGAAGAAAAGAAAAATAATGTAATTTCAAGAGACGCATTTTTAGATACTGGTTTAACCGGCAGATATTTAAAGGGTTCTCAATTACAATTTGGACAAAAAGGTGGATTTGCCAATGAGCCGATAGTTTCTTTGACCTTTAATAGCGATGGGAAAGATTTATTTGCAAAAATTACAAAAGAGCATATAGGAGAAGTATTAGCGATTTTTTTGGACGGACAACCGATTTCTTTGCCCGTTATTCAGCAAGAAATTCCTGATGGCAGTGCTCAGATTTCCGGAAAGTTTACGGCAGATGAAGCGAAAGAATTAGTCAGAAATTTAAATCTTGGAGCATTACCTGTGGCGATTGAATTAGTATCAACAAACAGTGTTGGCGCTTCGTTGGGCAAAGATATTTTAGATAAAGGAATATATGCAGGAATTATAGCAATAATAATTATTTCTTTGTTTTTAATTCTTTGGTATCGTCTTCCCGGTTTGATTTCGGTTTTGGCATTAGGAACATACATAGTAATGATGTTGGCTATCTTCAAGTTGATTCCAGTTGTGCTTACAGCGGCCGGAATAGCTGGGTTCATTATGTCCATAGGAATGGCCGTTGATGCAAATATACTTATTCTTGAAAGAATGAAAGAGGAATTTAATGAAAATAGAGATAATATGGAAGAAGCAATAAAAAATGGATTTGCAAGAGCGTGGCTTTCAATTCGCGACAGTAATATTACAAGCATAATAATTGCAGTGGTTCTTTTTTGGTTGGGAACATCTGCCGTTAAAGGATTTGCATTAACATTTGGCGTTGGAGTCTTAATTAGTATGATAAGCGCAATTTCAATTTCAAGAACATTTTTGTTGGCAATCTTGAAAAAAAATCATGGAGGTTTTATAAAATTTATGTTTGGTATTGGAATAAAAAATTAGTTTTAAATTATTATAATGTTTGTAATTAAACACAGAAAAATATTTTTAATAATTTCATCAGTAATGACGATTATTCCTATTATTTTACTTTTTGTTTGGGGTTTAAAACCAGGAATTGATTTTGTCGGAGGTTCAATTCTTGAGGTTTCATATCCGGACGGAAGACCTGACATTAAAGTTGTTCAACAAAGAATAGATAATCTACCAATAGGTAATTATTCAGTTCGTCCAATGGGTGAAAACAGTTATGTGGCAAGAACAAAATTTTTAAATGAAAACGAAAGGGTCGCCTTACTAAATTCTCTGTCTTCAAATGGAGAAAATAAAATTGTTGAAGAAAAATTAAATTCTATCGGCCCAACGATCGGACAAGAATTAAAAAACAAAGCATATGTTGCTATATTGTTATCCATTCTTTTTATAGTCTTATTTATAGCATTTGCTTTCAGAAAAGTTTCTAAACCCGTGTCTTCTTGGAAATATGGTGTAGTTTCAATAATGACTTTAGCGCACGATATTTTAATTCCGACCGGAGTATTTCTTTTTTTATCAAAATTTGCAGGAGCTGAAATAGATGTTTTGTTTATAACCGCGCTTCTTGCAATTCTCGGATATTCAATAAATGACACAATTATAGTATTTGATAGAATTCGTGAAAATTTAAATATTAGATACCAACACCATAATTCTCGCGAAACATTTGAAGAAACAATAGGGAAAAGTTTAGGTCAGACATACGGAAGATCGTTTAATACATCTTTTACAACCTTTTTGACCGTTTTGGCACTATATATTTTTGGTGGAAGTGTAACTCAAAATTTTGCGCTGGTTCTAATGGCCGGAGTTATTGCCGGAACTTATTCATCTATTTTTATTGCGGCGCCTTTATTACTTTTAATAAGTAGAGAAAGAACGGAAAAAAAATAAAAAATTAACAGGGCAAGAAATAATAAAAAGAAGAAACAAAACTCACTATTAGTGAGTTTTGTTTCTTCTTTTTGAAATGTTAATATGTCTTTATGAAAAAGGTTTCTATATTGGGATATGGAGAACTTGGAAAAGCAATCGGTTTTCTTTTAAGTGAAAATAAAATTGAATTCTCGCATGCCGATGTTGGAGAAAAAATTCAAAAAGAAACTGAAATTGTTTTTTTGTGCGTCCCGGTCGCATTTTTACGAGAAGCTTTAATTTTTAATAAAGAAAATTTTAATCCGGAAACAATTTTTGTTAATTGTTCAAAAGGAATTGAAAGTGGGACAGGATTTTTACCATTTCAAATAGTAGAAGAGGTTATTGGTGTGAGAAACTATAACACAATGGTTGGTTTGTCGTTTGCAGATGAAATAATTCAAAAACAACCAACGCTGATGACACTCGGTTATTCGGACAAAATTAGTTTAGACACAATAAAAGAAACTGTACAAACAAAATATTTTAGAATTGAGGAAACGCCACATTATAAAAGTTTAGAACTGGCATCTGCTATGAAAAATATTTATGCAATTATATGTGGGTATGCAGATGGCCTTGGTTTTAAAACGAACACAAAATCAAAAATTATTACACTTGCTCTGAAGGAATATGAAACACTGGCAAAAGAAATGAAATTTGAATATGACACACTTGCTCTTTCCGGAATAGTTGGAGATTTTGTTTTTACATGTTTTTCATCTCAAAGCAGAAATTACAGTTTTGGTTTAGATTTGGCAAAAATGCCCATTGAAGATGTAATTGAAAAACATAAGAAACAAACAATAGAAGGTTATAATACGATAAAATCAATTTTAGTGCTCATTGATAAATATAAAACACAATTGATATTGGTTAATTTGTTAAATAATATTATTGAAAAAGGTCTGAATTTTAAACAGGATTTTGAAAATTTTATAGGAATTGTTAGTTAATTTTTTTTAAGTAGTTTTTGTTATTTAGAATTTTTAAATGGAAGAAAAATTTCACTTCAAAAAGTATTTTTTAGGAGTCGCGTTAATAATTTTATTATTAAGTTTTTATTTTATTTTAAACAATATGCCAAAAAATGAAAAAGATTGGTACGAGAAAGAAGTTAAAACAACAAAAGAAAAAGATGAGGATTCTAAAAAATGTTGTGGTCCCGATACTCCGCCAGATTTTGATTTAGGACTTGAATTTTTAGGAATAGAAAATTCAAACAATGAAGGAATTTTATGGACCAACATAAATAAATTCGTTGATAATTGGTTTGAAAATCCAGAAAAATTTATGAGGCTTAATGAATATAATTTACCAAAAGATGAAGATATAAAAATAAAGGATGATTTCATAGAATTTCCTTCTATTCTAAACAAAAATCAAACAGCAAGATTTAAATATAATCCTCAATCTGATAACTCCGTCGGTAGAAAAGTAGCTCTAATATATTTAATGCACTTGAATGGAAAACTAAAATATTATGATAGTACTGTGAGCATATTAAGAGGAACGTTTTTGCCCATATCCACACTTATTCATATTCCAGCAGGAAGAGGAGATAATCCGGGCGATGATAGTCCCGCTGACTATGAATCAGTCAGTCCAAACATAGGAAAGACAATTTTTAAAACCAGACAAGATGTTATGGATATTCAATTTATGGCAAAATATTTAAAAGAAAAACTCGGATATAAAGAAGTAGGATTATTTACTTATAGTATAGGAAGCTTAAAAGGAATTATTTCATCAATTTTTGAGCCGGATTTTTTTGATTTTGCCGTGTTTCATATGGCTGCGGATAATTTTACTGATTCTGTAATGAAGGGTACTGCGACAGAAGATATAGCAAAAAAAATAGAAGGGAAAATAGATATGAATCTTTTAAATACAATGTGGTTAACGATATCTCCAGGAAGATATTCTTCTTATCTTAAAAACTTACCTAAAAAAACAAGAATAATTCAGGCGGAATATGATTATGTTTTTGGACCAAAAAATGTGGATAATTTTGATTACATTGTTAAAAAAGTTAGACCGGACATTGAAATTAAAGAAGAATTGGTTGGACATTCAACCTTTGATTATTTACCAGTCGCAATTCCTGTTATGATGAATGATATAAAATTTATATATGAAAATACTTTTATGAAGGAACACTTTAAATCAAATTTATTTGGAATTTAATTATTTGGTTATTTTTAGACTGGTACATTTTTGTAAACAAAATAATATGCTAAGTTGACTTTTTTTCTTAAAGATATACTATATAAGAAGCCCTGAAGGGTGTTTTTTTAACTCAATAACTAAAACATTATGAATCCAGTTAGAAGCCGCGGTCACGGTTTCAAAACAGGGTTTATGATAATAAAGAAAAAAAGTATTTCAAATTAACAAATTTAATTTAAGCAGAATGCGATTGACCGCGACCTGCTTCTAACAGGATGAAACTTATAGATTATCTAAAAAGCACAAAAGCCGAACTTAAACACGTAAGTTGGCCAACAAAAAAACAAGCGATTGCGTTTACTATTATTGTTGTTTTGATTTCTGTTCTCACTGCGCTTTATTTAGGATTTTTTGATTTTATATTTTCAAAAATTTTACAATTTTTTATTTTAAAATAATTTAAATTATGGCAAAACAATATACAGACGGAAAAAGACATTGGTATGCAATTCATACTTACGCAGGATATGAAAACGCAGTTGTAAGAAATTTGAAACAACGCGTGGAATCTCTTGGTATGGAAGATAAAATTTTTGATGTTATGGTTCCTATAAAAAATGTTGTTAAAGTTAAAAGAAACAAAAGAGTAGAAGAAGAGGAAAAAGTTTATCCCGGGTATGTTTTAGTTGATATGATTGTTGATGATGATTCTTGGTATGTTGTTAGAAATACGCCAAGAGTAACAGGTTTTGTTGGAACAGGCGTTCATCCAACCCCGTTAGATGAAAAAGAAATTGCAGAATTATTTGATAAAATGTCTCACGAAACAATTGAACATAACATTGACTTGCAATCAGGAGACGCTGTTGTTATTGTTGAGGGGCCATTTAAAGACCTTGAAGGTAAAATAGGCGATATTGATAAAAACAAGGGCAAGATAAAAGTATTAATTCCAATGTTCGGAAGGGAAACTCCGGTAGAGTTGGATTTTTTACAAGTTAAAAGGATTTAGTTTATAATACTAGAATCAAATTAAAAATAGTTAATTCAATTTTAAAATTTAAAATAAATTTATGGCTAAAAAAATAATGAAAAAAATAAAATTGCAAATTCCGGCCGGAAAAGCAACACCAACACCACCGGTTGGACCAGCGCTTGGACAGGCAGGAGTTCCGATTGGTGATTTTGTGAACAAATTTAATGATGCGACAAAAGGAATGATTGGAGATATAATTCCAACGGAGATTACCGTATATGAAGACAGGAGCTTCTCTTTTGTTTTAAAAACACCACCAGCATCAAGTTTAATATTAAAAACAATTGGTATTGAAAAAGGTTCAAGCAAAAACTTAACAAGTAAAGTTGGAAAAATTACAAAAGCACAAATAAAGACAATTGCTGAAAAAAAAATGAAAGATTTAAATGCGAATAGTGTGGAGGCGGCAATGAAAATTATTGAGGGAAGCGCCAGGTCAATGGGGGTAGAAATTAAGTCATAAAATCAGAAAAATCAGAAAAATGAAAAAACAGATATGAAAATATCTGTTTTTTTTGTATACTAATTGTATGATAGACGAAAAGATAAAAAAACTAATTAAAGACACGACAAAAAATCTCGGAATAAATTTTGACGAAGAAATAAAACTTGAACATCCAGCCGATTTAAATTATGGGGATTATTCAACAAATATTGCAATGATTCTTTCAAAAAAGAAAGGGATTAATTCTAATAATTTATCAAAGAAAATTGTTGAAGAATTAATAAAGAATAAAGCAAGGGAGATTGAAAAAATTGAAGCTGTTGGCGGGTTTATTAATTTTTATTTATCAAAGAGTTTTTATATAGAAAGTATAAAAGAAATTTTGAAACAAGGAGATGATTTTGGAAAAAATAAAATTTTTAAAAAACAAAAAACAATAATTGAATATACTGACCCTAATCCATTTAAGGAGTTTCACATCGGGCACTTAATGAGTAATACGGTTGGGGAGGCGATTGCGCGAATTTTTGAATGGAATGGAGCAGAAGTTAAAAGGGCGAATTATCAAGGGGATGTAGGGTTACATGTGGCAAAAACCATTTGGTGGCTTAAAAAACAAAATATTCAACCGAAAGATTTTACAACAAACACTCTTGCAGCGGCATACTCGAGCGGAGCAAAATCTTACGAAGAAAATGATGAAATAAAAAAAGAAATAAACGAAGTAAACTTAAAAATTTATAACAACAATAATAAAGAATTAAATAAATTATATAAAGAAGGGAAAAAATTAAGTTTAGAATATTTTGAAAATATTTATAAAAAATTGGGGACAAAATTTGACTACTATTTTTTTGAAAGTGAAACGAAAAATGTCGGTGAAAAAGTAGTTAAAAAATTTTTGGATAATAAAATATTTGAAAAAAGTGATAAGGCGATTATATTTAAGGGCGAAAAATATGGCTTGCACACTCGCGTGTTTCAAAATTCAGACAGTATTCCCACATACGAAGCGAAAGAGCTTGGCCTTGCGAAGATGAAATATGATAAATATAGATATGATAAATCAATAATCATCACAGGAAACGAAATAAATGATTATTTTAAAGTGCTTATGAAAGTAATGAGTTTGGATGACGAAAAAGATAAGAATAGTTTAAAAAACTTGTCAGAAAAAACCACACACATTGGACACGGGATGTTGCGTCTTCCAACGGGCAAAATGGCATCACGAACAGGAGACGTTATAACATTTGGGAGGTTATACGAAACCGTTTATGACAAGATTTTTTCTATACTCGAAAAAAATAATTTAATTAACGAAAAAGAAAAAAAAGATATTGCCGATAAAATTTCAATTGCTACATTAAAATATTCAATATTGAAACAAGGGATAGGAAAAGATATTATTTTTGATCTAGAAAAATCAATTTCTTTTGAGGGTGACTCAGGACCTTATTTGCAATATACATTTGTGAGAGCAAAATCAGTTTTGGAACAAACAAATAAGAAACCAAAGATGACAATAAATTTAGACGAAATTTCAAATATTGAAAAACTTTTATATAAATTTACGGAAATAGTTAAAAGAGCCGGAGAAGAATATTCTCCCAATTACATTGTAACTTATTTGATTGAGGTTGCTTCCGCTTTTAATTCATATTATGCAAATAATAAAATTTTAAATTCTGAAAATGAAAGTTATCGTCTTGGAATAACAAAAGCGGTTTCTGTTGTTTTGGAAAACGGCCTTAAAATTCTTGGAATAAAAGTTCCAGAAAAAATGTAATTTTATTTTTTCAAAATAGAAAAAAAATCCTTTTTCTGTTAATATTTTAATATGGACGCTAAAAATAATAATCTTATAAAGAATGATAATCCTAAAAAATCTGCAATGGCGGAGAAGGAAGAAAAAATTTTAAAGTTTTGGGAAAATAATAAAATTTTTGAAAAATCTGTTAAAAAAGAAGCCCCAAGGGGTGAATTTGTGTTTTATGAGGGTCCACCAACTGCAAATGGAAAACCGGGATTTCATCACGTTGAAGCAAGGGCATTTAAGGATTTGATTCCTCGTTTTAAAACGATGAAAGGGTTTAGAGTTCAAAGAAAAGCAGGTTGGGATACTCATGGATTACCTGTAGAAATTGAAGTGGAAAAAAATTTAGGGCTGAAAGGCAAAAAAGAAGTTGAAGATTATGGTATTGAAGAATTCAATAAAAAATGCAAAGAAAGTGTCTGGAAATACAAAGAAGATTGGGAAAAGATGACGAAGAGAATCGGATTTTGGGTTGATATGGATAATCCGTATATTACTTATGACAATAATTACATTGAATCGCTGTGGTGGATTATAAAACAAGCACATGAAAAAGATATTTTATATAAAGGATATAAAGTTGTTCCAAATTGTCCGAGGTGCGGGACCGCGCTATCTTCTCATGAGGTTGCGCAGGGTTATAAAAATGTGGAAGAAGATTCTGTTTATATAAAATTTAAAATTAAAGGTAAAGAGAACGAATATATTTTGGCGTGGACAACAACACCGTGGACATTGCCGGGGAATGTCGCTCTTGCCGTCGGTGAAAATATTGATTATGTGAAAATTAAGCAGGGGAAAGAAAGTTTAATTCTTGCGAAGAATTTGTTAAACAAAATAAATAACGAATACGAAATAGAAAAAGAAATGAAAGGGTCAGATTTAATTGGAATTGAATATGAACCACTTTTTTCTGGAATTATTTCAAAAAATGTTGATAATGCGAAAAATGCATTCAAAGTTTATTCTGCTAATTTTGTTTCAACAGACGATGGAACGGGGGTTGTTCACACGGCTGTTATGTATGGAGTTGATGACTATGATTTGGGTGAAAAAATTGGTTTACCAAAAATTCATACTGTAAATTTAGACGGAACATTTAATGATTTGGTTTCAAAATGGAAAGGTAAGTTTGTAAAAAGTGTTGAAAAAGAAATTATTGAAGATTTAAAACAAAGAAATATTTTATACAACGTTGAAAAATATGCTCACGATTATCCGTTTTGTTGGAGGTGTGGAACTCCACTTATTTATTATGCAAAAAATTCATGGTATTTCAAGATGAGCGCTCTTAGAGAAGATTTAATAAAAAATAATGAAACAATAAATTGGATACCAGAAAATATTAAAGACGGAAGATTTGGAGAATGGCTTAGAGATGTTAAAGATTGGGCGATTTCTCGCGAAAGGTACTGGGGAACTCCGATTCCGGTTTGGGAATGTGAGAAATGTGAAAATACGAAGGTTATCGGTTCAATTGAAGAGATAGAAAAAGAATTTAAAGGAATAAATAAACTTTTTTTGATTCGTCATGCGGAAGCGGAAAATAATGTCAAAAAAATTAATAATAGTATTCCAGAAACAATAAAATATCCTTTAACGACAAATGGTGTTAAAAGAGCCGAAGAATTGTGTGAAGAATTGTTAGATAAAAAAATAGATTATATTTTTTGTTCTCCAATTTTACGAACAAGAGAAACAGCTGAGATAATCGCTAAAAAAGTCGGAATTGAGATTATTATTGACGATCGTCTTGTAGAGACAGGATTAGGAGATTTTAATAATGAAGTTTACGACAAACTTCAAGAAGCTTACTCCAATAAATTTTTGCGTGCAGAAGAAGCGGATTATGGTGTGGAAAGTGGTAAAAAGATATTAGCTAGAATTGAAAGTTTTTTGAACGATATTAATACTAAATATAAAAATAAAAATATAGTAATTGTTTCTCACGGAGATCCTGTTCAAATTTTTTATGGATTGACTCAGGGTAAAAATTTATTAGAAAGTATGAAAGGATGGTACCCAGAAACTGGAGATATGAAAATTGTTTATTCAAAACAGATAGACTTACATAAACCATATATAGATGAAATTAAATTAAAATGTGAAAAATGTGACGGGGAAATGAAAAGAGTACCAGATGTTATGGATTGTTGGTTTGACTCTGGTTCAATGCCATTTGCTCAATTACATTATCCATTTGAAAACAGAGAACTTATTGATAAAAATAAATTTTTTCCTGCTGATTTTATATCTGAAGCAGTTGATCAAACTCGTGGCTGGTTTTACACGCTTCTTGCCGTTTCAACAATATTGGGAAAGGGTGCCCCATACAAAAATGTAATTTCATTAGGGCATGTTTTGGACAAAAAGGGTAAAAAAATGAGTAAAAGTTTAGGTAATATTGTTAATCCTGAAGAAATGACAAATAAATATGGCGCAGACGGATTGCGTTGGTATTTGTACACGATTAATCAGCCAGGTGATCCGGTTCTTTTTGATGAGGAAGCACTTAAAAAATCGGGAAGAGTTTTTGTTACACTTTCAAATGTAATATCCTTTTATAAGATGTTTTCAGAAAATTACGAAATTAAAGAAAATGATTTTGGAGAAGCAAAAAATATTTTAGACAAATGGATTGTTGGACGTATGAATTTATTGATAAAGAATGTAACCGAAAATCTTGAAAAATATAATATCACTACCTCTGCAAGAAAAATTGATGATTTTATAATGGATTTATCGCAGTGGTATGTTCGCAGGTCTAGAGATAGGTTTAAAGGAGAAGATGAAAAAGACAAAGAAAATGCCCAAAAATGTTTGGGATTGGTTTTATGTAATCTAAGCAAAATTCTTGCTCCATTTGTTCCTTTCACTACGGAAAATATTTATAAAGAAATCGGGATAAAAACAAAAGAGTCGGTTCATTTAGAGGATTTTCCAGTTGCAGATGAAAAATTTATAAATGAAAAAGAATTTGAACTTATGGAAGATGTCAGAAAAATTATTTCAGTTGGACTTGAAGGAAGAATGGCTAAAGGAATTAAGGTTCGTCAACCTCTGCAAATTTTAAAATTCGGTAAAAAATCTTTGAGTGATGCTAATTTACATTTAGAATTAATAAAAGATGAGGTTAATGTAAAAGAAGTTTTATTTGATGAAAAATTGGATGAAAACGGCGTATGGCTTGATTTGAATTTAACAAATGAATTGATTCAGGAAGGTGTTATGCGTGATTTATTGAGAACAATTCAAGATATGAGAAAGAAAAACGGTTTAATGCCTAAAGACATTGTTTCTCTTGAGGTTAAAACCGATGAAGTCGGGGAAGTTGTTATTAAAAAATTTGAAAGTATTATTAAAAAAATAGCCGGATTAAAAGAAATCAAATTTGTAAATAAATTAGATACTAATATAGTAAAAATAGGAAACATAAATTTTGAATTAAATATTTTTTAATTACTCCACAAATAGACAATCGATAAATTTTGTGTCTAAGTAAAATAAAAGCGATGTTTTTAAATCATCGCTTTTTCTCGTCATTGTTTAACGCAATCTTTTTCTATTCGTATGTAATATCCGGGAATATTTTTTTCAATCCATTTTCTTGAAAAATTGAGGTTATTTTCTTCAAGAAAATTTAACAATGTTTGTTTTACAACCGGATACGAATTTATAACCGCCTGTCCTTCTGGTGAAAAGGAAGAAACAAGTCTACCCAAAAGAAAAATCGGTTCGTCACTGTAAGGATATCCTGGCCAAACTTCAATCTCTCGACCTTCAAGTTCTTCAGAGACCCTTTTAGGAAGACAAAGGTTTATTGCGTTTTTAAAACTCAGTATTATTTTTCTTGGTTCAGACATTTTTTACCCCATCTTGTTTATAAAACTCTTTGTTCACTTTATTCTTTACACACATTTTTGTCAAATTGATTTTATGTTTTCATGATTTTATGATTTAATGATTACATGTATCAAATCTACACAACCAAGACCTTAATAATAGAAAGTAGAAATTTTGGTGAAACAAACAAACTTTATTTCCTTCTAACCAGAGATTTGGGTTTAATAAAGGCAACCGCGCAGGGTGTTTGTAAAATACAATCAAAACAGAAGTTTGGACTTCAGACGCTTTCCTTTTCAAAAATTTCTTTAGTTAAAGGAAAAGATATTTGGAAAATAACCAGCGCTATATCTGGTGAAAATGTTTTTTCATCTTTTCGTGGTGAAAAAGAAAAATTAAATATTTTTATTAGAATAGTGTCTTTAATAAGAAAAATTTTGTCCGAAGAAGAAAAAGAACCAATTTTTTTTGATGCTGTTTTGTCCATTTTCAGATTTTTAAAATCTGTGAGTATTAATGACAGAGACAAATTAAGTTCCGCGGAGTTATTGACCGTTATGAAAATTTTACATGCCGCAGGCTATTTAGGAGAAAATAAAAATTTTAAAAATCTTTTAGATACAAATAATTTTGATGATGAAATGTTTAATAAAATGAGAAAAATAAAAAAAGAAATGTTGAAAGAAATAAATACAGCAATGCAGGAAATATAAATGAAAAAGCCGAGCCGTCTTAACAGACAGCTCGGCTTTTTGGTTAACTCGAAATTATATTGTAAGAATATTTTACACGCATTGTTTCTAATGAGTTAGTTTCAGTGTTATAATTATATACATGGAACCCAGTGGTTATAAAAGCAGAATAGAAAACTTGAAGAACTATCTTTATTCCAGAAAGGAAAAAATTGTAAGAAACAGGAAAAATATAAACCTGAAAGAAAAAGATTATAACCTAAAATCCGATTGGGGTACAAAAAATCCAAATGAAGACAATATTTTAAATATAAGCGATATGATGCAAAAAAATAAAAAATCAACTCTGGGCAAATGGTTTTTTGTTGCAGTAATTTTTCTTTTGTTTTCTGTGGTTTTTGCTTTCTTTTCTTTTAGGGGCGGAGGCAATGACATATCATCGGAAAATATAGACATACAATTATCAGGCCCAGTTTCAATTGGAGCAGGAGATGTTTTGTCTCTTGAGGTCTATGTTTTAAATAAAAACTCTGTAAATCTTGAAACGGCAGACCTTTTGGTGGAATATCCAGATGGAACGAGGTCTTCAAGCGATGTAAAAACCGAACTTAAAAGACAGAGAGAATCTCTACAAACAATAAAACCCAATGAGAAAAAAAACATTGTGGTCAAATCTATTTTATTTGGAGAAGAAAATAGTAAAAAAGAAATAAAAATCGGTCTTGAATACAGAATTCCCGGGTCAAATGCAATTTTTTATACTGAAAAAAAGTATGAAATAGAAATAAACTCTTCCCCAGTGTCGTTAAATGTTTCTTCACCAAAGGAAATAAATTCCGGACAAGAAATAGAATTCAAAGTGGATATCAAATCAAATTCAGAAAACAAAATAGAAAATTTGCTTTTAGAAGCTGAATTTCCGTTTGGTTTTAAATTGAGCAAGTCAAATCCGGAATCATCGTTTGGCGATAATTTGTGGGATGTTGATTTAAAACCCTTAGAAAAAAAGACTATTTACATAAAGGGTTCAATCAATGGTCAGGACGGAGAAAAAAGAACTTTTAAATTTAATATCGGTATAAAGAAAGAGGAAGATGAAAAATTAATAGAAGTCAATTTTGTAACATATTCGGAAGAAGTAATGATTAAAAAATCTTTTTTAAGTTTAAACGTCGCGCTTGACAAGGACTCCTCATCAAATGATTATATAATTGGAGTCGGTGAAGTTATTCGTTTTGACATATCATGGAATAATAATCTGGAGACAAAAATAATTGATGCTATCTTAAAAGTAAAATTGAATGGCGATATTATTGATGATCAATCAGTATCTTCAATGAATGGTTTTTATAATTCTTCCGATAACACCATAATCTGGGACAAAAGAAGTATTCCGGAGTTAGCGATTATTGAATCTGGAAACAGCGGAAATACCAGTTTTAACTTCAAATCGCTTAATTTGATAAAAAATATATTAACAAAGGTTCCAGAAATTAATGTTGAAACGACAATTAGCGGGACAGAGCCGGCGGGTCAAAACTCTTCATTAAAAAATATTACTACTACGGTAACAAAAAATATAAGGATTTCTTCAGATGTATTACTAAATTCCAGGGCTACATATTTTTCCGGGAAATTTATTAATAGCGGTCCGATACCGCCAAAAGTAGGCAGTGAAACAACATATACTATTACAATTTCTCTCTCAAATTCATTGAACGATGTTGCAGATGGAAAAGTTACAATGGTATTGCCGCCATATCTAAGATGGATGGGTGTTATTTCACCGTCTGACGAAAAAATCAGTTTTAATCCAATTGGAGGAGAAATTGAGTGGAAAGTTGGAGATGTATATAAAGGGACCGGATATTCTAAAGACGCAAGAGAGATTCAATTTCAAGTGGCCTTCATTCCAAGTTCTAGTCAACGCGGGTCATCTGCCGTTCTTGTTGATAAAATAATTTTTACCGGAATGGACACGTTCACTGATAGTGAAATAAAAACAAGCGAAAAACAATTGACTACCAGAATAAAAACGGATACATACTTTAAAGATGGAAACGACATTGTCAATTAGGAATATCTTTCAGCGGATTGTTTTTAGTTTTTGCTCGTCTAACTTTTTTATAAATGTAATTTTTAGAAATAGTTGTTTAACACGACCGGTTCGTTGTGATATTATTTTATTAATATGAATAAAGAGAAGGAAAATTTAACCATACGGGTTGATTCTGGAACGATTATTAAAACAATAATAATAGCGCTCTTATTTGTCGCTTTATATATTATAAAAGATATGGTTTTAATTATATTGGTCGCTATAGTTATAGCCTCTGCTATTGAACCGGCGACACTGTGGTTTCAAAAAAAGTTGCACATCCCCAGATTGTTGGGAGTGATAATTATATATTTATTGGTTTTTATATTTACCTTCGGTATTCTTTATTTTTTTGTACCGCTGGTTTTAAACGAAACAATAGATGTTATTTTAAGAATTCCAGAAATAGCTAAATCATTTGGTTCTGACCTTACAAGCGGTCAATTTCTTAAGTCAGGCAGTGCTCTTGGAAATCTATCAAAAACAATTTCTCTTCAAAGTGTACTGCTTCAACTTCAAACACTTGTATCCAATCTTTCAGGAAGTGTTGTATCTATTTTCAGTAAAGTTTTCGGCGGACTGTTGAGTTTTATACTTATCATAGTTATATCGTTTTATTTATCTGTTCAGGAAAAAGGTATACATAATTTTTTAAGAATAGTAACCCCATACAAAAATGAAAAATATGTAATAGGACTTTGGGACCGTTCACAAAAAAAGATAGGGAGATGGATGCAAGGTCAGTTAATATTGGCAGTTATAGTAGGAATTTTAGTATTTTTGGGTTTAACAGTATTAGGTGTAAAAAATGCTCTTTTACTTGCGATACTTGCGGCAACATTTGAAATAATTCCTCTTTTCGGACCAGTTCTTTCAAGCATTCCGGCAATAGCCATAGCTTTTGTTGATGGAGGCATAACGTTGAGTTTGATGGTTATAGGCCTGTATGTGATTATCCAACAATTTGAAAATCATCTGATATATCCTCTTGTTGTAAAAAAGGTTGTTGGAGTTCCGCCATTGATTGTTATTATTGCTTTAGTTATTGGAGCAAAACTTGCCGGCTTCATAGGGATACTCTTGTCGGTCCCAATAGCAGCAATTCTTATGGAATATGCAAACGACTTGGATGAAAGAAAAAAAAGGTTATATGAGAAAATGTGTTCGGAAGTTATAGACGATTCAAAAAAATAATTTTTATGTCAAAAATTCCGTTTTATTTAACCACCACTCTTCCTTATGTTAATTCAGAACCTCATATCGGTTTTGCTTTTGAAATTGTTCAGGCGGATATAATTGCTCGTATGAAGAGGATTGAAGGTTACAATGTTTTTTTTAATACGGGGACAGATGAGCATGGTCTTAAAATTTATAATAAAGCAAAAGAAGAAAAAACAGACGTGCAAGATTATGTTGATAAATATGCAAAAAAATTTGATAATTTAAAAAATGGACTGAATTTGAGTTATGACACATTTGTGCGGACGACCGACGGACACCACATTTTAGCCGCTCAAGAATTTTGGAACAGGTGTTTAGAAAAAGGAGATATATATAAAAAATATTATAAAGTAAAATATTGTGTTGGATGTGAATTGGAAAAAACAGAATCTGAATTAGTCGAGGGAAAATGTCCAATACATCCAAATAGAGAATTAGAAGAAATAGAAGAGGAAAATTATTTTTTTAGATTTTCAAATTATCAGAAAGGACTGCTTGACTTGTATGAAAAAAACAAAGAATTTGTGGTTCCAGATTTTAGATTTAATGAAATAAAATCTTTTGTTAAAAACGGGTTGATGGATTTTAGTATTTCTAGACTCAAAGAAAAAATGCCGTGGGGGGTACCTGTTCCAAATGATGAAAAACATGTTATGTTTGTTTGGTTTGATGCCCTTATAAATTACATATCTACTCTTGGCTGGCCGGAAAATAAAGAAAAATTTGAAAAATTTTGGCCCGGAATTCAGTTTGCCGGAAAAGATAATTTACGACAACAATCAGCAATGTGGCAAGCAATGTTATTGTCAGCCGATTTACCTACTACAAAACAAATAATAATACACGGGTTTATTCTTACAGAAACCGGTGAAAAAATAAGCAAAAGTTCGAAAGTTAAAGAGATTACAGACCCATTCTTTTATATAAATCAGTATGGAACAGACGCTGTTAGATATTATTTAGCGAGACATATTAATCCATTTGAAGATACTATTTTTTCGGTTGAAAAATTTAAAGAAGCATATAATGCAAATCTTGCGAACGGATTGGGAAATCTGGTCAGTAGAATTGTAAAAATGTATATAGATTATGATGTATCGGTTGATTTGGATATGTTAAAAAATATTTGGAGTTCAAATTCTGATTCAGATTTGAAAGAGTATAAAAATTATTTTGAAAGGTTTGAATTTCAAAAAGCTCTTGATTTTGTATGGACAAAGATAGGACATATGGATAAAAAAATTACAGAAACACAACCATTTAAACTTATTAAAACAGATGAAACAAAAGCTAAACAAATCGTTTCCGAACTTGTGTTTGATTTATATAAAATTTCAAAATTACTTGAACCGACAATGCCTAAAACTGCTCAAAAAATTCAAAAAATTATTGAAAATAAACAAATGCCAGAGCCAATTTTTTTAAGAAAAGAATAAAAATTGAACGATGTTTGATTATATAGACATTCACTCGCATCTTAATTTTCCTGACTTTGATAAAGATAGAGAAGATGTAATTAAAAAAATGAACGATGAAAAAATCGGGACTATTTGTGTCGGTACTGATTTAAAAACTTCTCGCGAATGTGTTGAATTGGCGGATAAAAATAAAAATATTTGGGCAACAATTGGAATTCATCCGAATGACAGCAAAGAAAATTTTACGGAGGATAATTATTTAGAATTGGTAAAAAATAAAAAAGTTGTTGGAGTAGGAGAATGTGGTCTGGATTATTTTAAGATAAAGGGCGAATTAAAAAGCGAGAAGAAAAGGCAAAAAGAACTTTTTGAAAAGCAAATTCAATTTGCCGTTAAAAATAATTTGCCCCTCATGATTCATTGCAGGGATTCTTATGAAGATGTCTTTGAAATTTTAAATTTATACAAAAAAGAATACGAGGATAAACTTTCAGGAAATATACATTTTTTTGTAGGAGACAAAGATATTGCAAAAAAGTTTTTTGATATTGATTTTACGATTTCTTTTTCCGGGGTTATAACTTTTGTGTCAGATTATGACGAAACTGTAAAATATGCGCCAACAAATAAGATAATGCCGGATACAGACTCTCCATTTGTGTCCCCGGCGCCATTTAGGGGGAAAAGAAACGAGCCTGTGTATGTTAAGGAAATCATCCGCAGGATAGCGGAGATAAAAGAAATGGATATTAATATTGTTAAAAAACAATTGGTTGAAAATGCGTTAAAAATGTTTCATCTTAATAATTAAACAATTAAGTGATGAACTAATGAATCAACGAAGAATATTGCCTACCGCGACGAATCATGCTATTCTCTATTTTATGAAAAAAGGAGAAAAAAAGAGAACAGACGCGGATGAAATGTTAAAGGATAAGGATGAAACTGGAGAACTTGACCAAAAAGAAAACAGAGTATATGAACTCGGTTTTTTGTTGAACCCGAATATTTCGGAAGATAAAATAGGGGTGGAATTTTCTTCCATCAAAAAAATTATTGAAAAAAACAATAGTGTTTTTGTTTCTGAAGAGTTTCCTAAAATCAAAAAATTGGAGTATACGATTTTCAAAGCATCTCACGGCGGTAAAGAAAGACATGACAGTGCTTATTTTTCATGGATAAAATTTGAAACAGCCCCTTCTTCTATAGATAAAATATTTGAAGAAATGAAAAAAGAGGAAAATGTCATAAGATTTTTGATTATAAAAACTACAAAGGAGGATACAATGACAATTATTAGAAGACCATTTGTGGGAGTGGTTGAAAAAAGAAAAATTGTAAATAAAAAAGAGGAAACTGGAGTGTCTAAAGAAGAATTGGATAAAACAATAGATGAATTAGTTATAAATTAACAAATTAAATAATATGTATTTAAATAAAGCATTTGTCATAGGAAATTTAACAAGAGATCCAGAAATGAAGGCTCTCCCGTCCGGCATATCTGTTACGACATTTTCTCTCGCGACAAATAGAGTTTGGAAAGACAAGGAAGGAAAACAACAAGAAAGCACCGATTATCACAATATTGTTGTGTTTGGAAGACAGGCAGAGTCAACCGCAAAATATTTAAAAAAGGGAAGTTTGGCGATGGTTGAAGGAAGGATGCAAACAAGAAGTTGGGATGCTCAGGATGGAAGTAAAAAATACAGAACAGAAGTTGTTGCAGACAGAATCCAATTTGGACCAAGATCAGTTGGTAACGGAGGCGGGTCGGAAAATTTTAAAAAACAAACTCCAAATAAAGAGGAGAAACCGGAAGAAATTGATACAATACAATATCCAGATGATGAAATAAACCCGGATGACATTCCGTTTTAAATTCAAAAGCGATGAATGAGCTTTTGAATCCATAATAAAAATAAACAATATGAATCAGTGCTATTTTTCAAAAAATAATATTAAATATATAGATTATAAAAATACAGAACTTTTAAAAAAGTTTCTTGATTCTCATGCGCGGATAGTCTCACACAAGAAAAGCGGTATTTGTGCCAAACACCAAAGGGAACTTAGCAATGCCATAAAAAGAGCTCGATTTATGGGTCTATTGCCATATATTTCAAAATAATTTATTTTTTAAAAGCACTCTACAGAAAAATACCCCATCGGGGGTATTTTTTATTTGACTCTATTCGTATATTCGCCAGAATCTGTATTTATTTCAATAATATCTCCTTCGTTTACAAACAGAGGGGCGGTTGCTGTTGCGCCGGTTTCAAGAATGATTTGTTTTGTTGCTCCTTGAGCAGTGTTTCCTTTTACGGCCGGAGGCGCTTCTTTTACTCGTAGCTCAACTTTTATTGGTATTTTTACCCCTATAATTTTTTCTTTGAACATCAAAACATCAACAAGTGAATTTGTTTTTATAAATTTTATTCCTGCGCCAACAACGTCTGAAGGCAAAGAAAATCTTTTACTGGGATCTTTTTCTTCACAAAACCAATATTCTCCTTTATTTTCATAAAGATATTTTATTTTTTTTGTTTCCAAATCAGCTTCCTCCGCTTTTTCTGATTGATGAAAAGAATATTCGGTAACCCTTCCGGTTATCATATTTCTCAATTTTGTTTGGTTTACAGGCTTTCTTTGTTGTTTTCGGAAGACATGAGACGACAAAACTTCATACGGCTCTCCGTCCATTTCAATATATTTTCTTTCTCTTATTTCATTATATTCCAACATAACATCATAAAATCACGAAATCATTAAAACATGAAATCATAATTAAAATTAAAAAAGACACTAAAGTAATAAACAATATTCTACCAGAAATAAAAAATTATTCAATGTTTGACTTAATAATTTATTAGAATAATATTTAAAACAAATAACAAGTTCTTTAACATTTTAAAGGAGACAAAATGGAGAATGTAAGCGACAATTCTCTTTATACTAGAGAAAAAATTCGCGCGCTCAATCTTTCACTTTCGTCTCCCAAAGAAGAGGCGAGAAAGGAAGAGCTTGAAAATTTTCGCATAGATTCCGCGATAAAAAGTTTGGAAATTCTAAAAACTGAAAATGTCGGAATTATTGCAGACACGGGAACGGGGAAGACCGTCATAAGTTTTATTGTTATTCTTGTTCATAAATCTGAAAACAAGAATAACAGAACTCTTTTTTTAGTTCCAAGAAGAAGTTTGGCGCGACAACATGAAAAACTTTTTCATAAAGTTGAGAAAGAAGGAGTGACTCAAACAGCCGTATTTATAGGCGGAGTTAAAAAACGCAGATGGCACGACAAAGAAAAAAGTATTATATTTGCGACACCTCAAATGTTCATGAATGATTTTTACAGAGGAATTGCAGATATAGAATATTTTGATGAAATCGTGATTGATGAATTTCATCATTCGCAAGGCAATTATAGTTATGTAAAAATAGCCGAGCTTGCAAAACAATATAATAAAAAAATAATCGGGCTCACGGCTTCCCCCGGCGACAAAGAGGAAAAAATTGAAAAACTCAAAAAAAGTTCAAACATTTCCAAATTAATCAGAGCGGAAGTGAAAAGACCGAAAAAATTACAAGATGTTGTTTTTGCCGAAACGGACGAAACACTTCTCTTAATTGAACAATACTTTTTCAAACTTTTTTCTGCTGTTGAAAAAAGACTGGAACAAAACGGAATTTTTTTGACAAAAAAAAGAGAAGATCTCGGTCAATATTCTCTGAGCGGTGAACTGTCTATTTTAGCTAAGAATATCCAATATCAGCTTCTGAAAGAAACGGAATTGAAAGATATAGAGAAAACTATAGAAAAAATGCCTAAGTTTGAAGAAAAAAAATGGAAGGCCCTTATGTGGAATGTTGTATATCGCAAACTAAAGCATGCGTATGCGGTCTGTATTTCTGAAAGTTATTTCACATTTCTTTCGTATGTTGCCAAGATGAAAGTTGATAATACAAAGGCATCGCAAAAAATTCTTGCGTCGTCCGTCTTTCAAAAAATAATTTGTTTGGCGGAAACATACAAAAATGAACACCCTAAAATTTTGGCTCTGATAGAAAATGCAAGACACCTTTATCGTTTGAAAATGAGGGCGATAATTTTTGTGGGGGAAAAGGTCACAGGCGAACACATAAAGGAAATAATGAATAAGAAAGTTCCAATTTCTGAAGTTGCTTTTGGCGGGCAGAAAAACATGAAAAAACAGCTGGAAGCGATAGAAAAATTAAAAAATAAAGAATTAATGTTTCTTATTTCTACTTCCGCAATAGAGGAAGGACTCAATGTTCCTGAGGTGGATACTGTCGTTCATTATTCGATGCCCATGATGGGTATATCTCGAATACAAAGAAATGGAAGGACCGCGAGAGTTCAAACCGGAAACATAGTTTTTATTGAATTGAATCATCCTATTGATAAATCTCTATTTTGGATTACATTTCGCGCTGAAAAAAATATGAATGAAATTCTCAAAAAGATGAATATGACAGATTCACAAAAAGAAATTATTTCAGAAAGCGAAATTACCCCAGACGGGAAACTTGTTTTAAAAGAAAATTTTTCAGCGATAGAAAATATTTATAACCTTGAACCTAATAAAGTCAAAATCTTATCTCACACAAAGTTATTAAACAAAAAAAGAAAAAGAAAAAGATGTTTAGAAACCTTGGATATGTTCCAAGAGAAAAAAACATTACAAGTGATTCAAATGAATGAAGAAACAAAGAATTTTCCGATAGAAACAAAAACAAATTGTTTACAGCAACTTGAAAAACCAAAAGAAATTCTTATAAAGGATAAAAAGAAAAAACAATCCATTTTTTCAATCATTTGTTCCTTTTTTAAGAAAATATTTAAGTTTCAGTTCTTTGTTAATTAAAAACCGAGCCGTCTTAACAGACAGCTCGGTTATTTTTTTTATTTATTTAAAAAATCTTTTACACAAAACATCACTATAGTGATATTTTGTGCAAAAAGAAAAAATAGAAATCTTTCTTCAAATTTTATTAGGAATTAGAAATAAAAAATTAATTGTGGATAAAAAAGCAACTTAGGTTGTTTTTTATTTAAATCTCTTCTCTTATTTCTGCACTTATTTTTTTAGAAATTTCGTCTGCGATTTTTTTATTTTCTTTTTCCTTCAAAAAATCTTTTGCGGAATCGTAGCCTCTGCCGATTTTTATATCTCCGTAAGAATATGAATTTCCGGATTTTGTTATGACTCCATATTTTTCTCCAAGTCCTAAAATTTCTCCCTCCTTTGAAATTCCGATATTATACATAATATCAAACTCTGCATTTTTAAAAGGGGAGGCGACTTTATTTTTTACAACCTTGACTCTCGTGCGAGAACCGATTATCTCTTCACCTTTTTTAATTTGAGCGATTTTTCTTATGTCTAATCTAACGGAAGAATAAAACTTTAAAGCGTTTCCCCCAGGGGTCGTTTCCGGATTTCCAAACATAACTCCAATTTTCATTCTTATTTGATTTATGAAAATAACGATTGTTTTACTTCTGTCTACTATGGCGGTCAATTTTCTTAATGCTTGTGACATAAGACGCGCCTGTTTACCGACATGATGTGCTCCCATATCGCCCTCAATCTCGTCTTTTGGAGTTAACGCGGCAACTGAATCAATCACGATAACGTCTATTTTTCCTGTTCTAACAAGTGATTCAACAATTTCAAGCGCCTGTTCTCCCGTGTCTGGTTGTGAAATTAACAACTCTTCTATTTTTACTCCGAGTTTTTTGCTGTATTCGGGGTCCATTGCGTGTTCCGCGTCTATAAAGGCGCATATTCCACCTTTCTTTTGCGCTTCTGCTATGACATGCAAAGTGAGCGTTGTTTTTCCGCTTGATTCTGGACCGAATATCTCAATAATTCTTCCTCTCGGCAAACCTCCCACCCCAAGAGCGATATCAAGTCCCAAAGAACCGGTAGGTATTGCTTCAATACCGACCCGAGGTTTATCGCCTAATTTCATTATAGCTTCTTCACCGAATTTTGTTTTTATTTGATTCAACGTATCTTCAATGGTTGCGTCATTTGTTTTTTTTGCGACGGGAGCGATATTTTTTTTATTTTTTATTGCCATAATGATTTATATTTATTTTAATACGACATTAATAATTTTTTCTGTTTCTCTGTTAAACCTATCGTTGATTTTTAGAGAAATTTTATTTAAACCTTTCGCCAAAATATATTTTTCATTAAAAAAACCGTTTTTGTTTATTGAAATTTGCTTTCCATTAAGAACTACATTTGAAACATTTTTTACAACCCCACTCACATCTATAAGCGGCGAATCATATGTAAAATTATCTTTTGGTTCATTTAATTCAATTGATGGACCTTTTATAAAATCAAATGATCTAAAAAAAACATAAACTATTATCAAGAAAGCAAAAACTATTCCTAAAATTATCTCAATTCTTCTTAATTTATTGGGCATGAAAATTTATTGAAGATATTCCTCGTTGTCTGGTTTGTCTGTATTATTTTTATCTTCAACTTCATCTTCAACTTCAAAATCAGAATCTGATTCACCAAAACCGGTTGTATCGGCAGACTTTTCAATTACTTCTCTTGGTTTTGAGCCGTTTGATGGCCCTATTATGTTTCTTTCTTCCAATATGTCCATAAGATGGGCGGCCCTTGAATATCCTATTCTCAACTTTCTTTGTAAATAAGAAGTTGATGCTTTACCGGCTCTGACAACTATATTTTTTGCTTCGTCATAAAGATCATCGTCGTCATCCAATGATTCTTTTTCAAAATCTAAGCTCGTTGAAAATAATAAATTATTTTGTTCTGTTGATGATATGTCCACTTCGTCCGGGATTTCGTCCCCGTATTCTCTGACTAAATATCTAACAACGGATTTAACGTCTTTTTCAGAAATAAAAGCGGATTGCAATCTAACCGGTTTTGACATTTCTCCGGATAAATAAAGCATATCTCCGGAACCAAGAAGTTTTTCGGCTCCAGCCGCATCAAGAATTGTTCGTGAATCAATTTGTGAAGCTACCTGTAGCGCTATTCTTGCCGGTATGTTCGCCTTGATTAAGCCGGTAATAACATTAACGGAAGGTCTTTGTGTTGAGAGTATCAAATGTATCCCGACCGCCCGGCTCATTTGTGCTAGTCGCACAACTGCAGACTCAAGCTCTCTTGGATATGTGTGCATTATGTCGGCCAATTCATCAACTACTATGACTATAAAAGGCATTTTTTCCGGCAGTTCGGCGTCTAAGGGTATCTTGCCGTTGTTTTTGTTCATTATTTTCTCTATAGAAGAAGTATAAATATTTTTATGATATGACTGAATATCTCTTACGGCGCACTTTTCAAGAATATTGTATCTTCTCTCCATCTCTTTACCCGCCCACTTGAGAGCTAAAATGGTTTTTTTGGCGCTCGTTATGACCGGAGTTAGAAGATGAGGAATTCCGTTGTAAAGCGTAAGCTCAACTCTTTTTGGGTCAACCATTATAAATTTTACATTTTCCGGTGAATTTCTGAATATTAAGGAATTTATTATTGTGTGTATAGATACGGATTTTCCTGAACCGGTCGCTCCGGCTATCAACAAGTGCGGCATTTTTGAAAGGTCGCCAAAATATGAATTTCCGGAGATGCCTTTTCCAAGAGATATAAAAAGTGGTTTTTGTGATTGTTTATATTCTACGGACGACAACAAGCCACCAAGCCCGATTGTTGCTTTTGCCATATTTGGAACTTCAATACCGACTAAAGATTTTCCTGGTATTGGCGCTTCAACTCTGAGCGGATGGGCCGCAAGTGCAAGTTCAAGATTGTTTTGTAAACCAAGTATTTTTGAAAGACGAACCCCTTCAGCTGGTTTTAAAGAATAACGAGTTACGGTCGGTCCTATTGTAATTTCATCCATCTCTACATTTATTCCGAAATTTTGGAGAGTTCTTTTTATTATATTTGCATTTGCTTTTACATCACCCACGTCTGGCCTGCCTTTATCTTTCTGTAAAAGCGAAAGTGGGGGAGGGATATATTCTTTATACGACGCCATGTTTGTCGTAAGCTGTATTTCTTCGTCGTCTTCGTCTGTTTTATTTTTTTTATTTAAAAAACCGCCAAGTTTTAATTTGTTTTCTTTTTGTTCCTCTTTTTCTTCCGTTTCTTCATTTTCTTCTTCTGATTCTGTTTCATCGTTTGTATAATCTTCAATCTCAGGATTGGATTCTTTTTTCCACCTTCTCCAAAAAAGAATTGAATCCAAAGTTATTTTTGTTTCAAAAATTAACACCAAGGAAATAAACAAAAACGCAATCAGAATAACCACACTCGCGTAGAAGTCAAAAAGTTTCAAAAAAGGATACGAAATTAGATTTCCTATGACCCCACCTTTTTGTTTTGAAAAAAGGTCAACAAGTCCAAGTCCCGACACAAACAAAATGATGGCGCTGATGATTTTTATTATTTTTAATTCCTGCTTCAGCGGTCTGATAAAAGAAACACCCAAAACAAACAAAACCAATGGAATAAGAAAATATCCTATTCCGAGAAGGTAAGTGGAAAATTTTAAAATGTATTTTCCAGCCACTCCTGCTGACTCAACTGCGGATAAAATGAATATTATTCCAAGAACAAAAAACAATATTGCCCACACAGTATTCATGGTTTCTTTCTCAACATGTTTCGTTACGATTAATTTTTTTACTTTTTCTGATTTTATTTTCTTTTTTAGAGCCATAATAAAAATGTTTTTATACAGTAATTTTAACATAAAAATAATAACCTTGATAATAAAAAATAAGAAAATAATATTGAAACAATTAAACAGCAAGGCAATTTATTCTGTTGAATTTATTTAGAAATAATTTTTTATCGGCCAGTTATTTTAACAGACAAAAGTTTTTCTTTATTGTAAGTTCTTTACAAAAATAAATGTCCGATATATAATAAAGGACATTAATTATAAAAGACAATAAAAATGGAAAAGGACAAAAATATAAAGGACACACAAATCCAAAATGTCTTTGAACAAAGCCATTATTTTGATTTTATACTAAAAAAGGCAGAAAAGATTGTAACTGCGCTATATTTGGTTACCAATCTATTTCCTCAAAACGACCCGCTTAAAAACTCTATAAGAAGAAGGGCTATTTGTCTTTTATCAGATGTAAATTATATAAGACAAAATTTTAATTCTACAAATATTAGACCAACGTTAAATTTTAATTCATCAATATCAAATATTTTATCTATTTTATGTATTGCAAAAAATGTTGGGTTAATATCAGAAATGAACCATACCATTCTTGAAAAAGAAATAAAAAATCTTGCAGGAATTGATATTAATGATAGTGAAAAAACAATTAGGTCAGAGGCCATATTTCACGATAAGTTTTTTGAAACGAAATATAATAATTTAATTACAAACCAAGAAATAAATATTTCACATTTAAATTCTAAAACAGAAGTTGCAAATCCTGGCAGATTTAAGAAGGAAATGTCCTATAGAAATAACAACTCTGCGATGTCCTTTAGAAAAGAAAAAATATTAGCAACCGATACAAACAAAAACATACTTAAAAAAATAGGCCAGAAAGTTCAAGAAACAAAGAATAAAAGAAGGGCTTCAATAAAGGACCTTATGAGAGATAATAAATTTATAACGATAAAAGACGTTATGAAACTAATGAAAGATTGCAGTGAAAAAACTATACAAAGAGAGCTAAATTCAATGGTTTCTGAGAATCTCATTAGAAGAGAAGGAACAAGAAGATGGAGTAAATATTACCAATTATAAAATTTCTAATTTAAACAAAAAATGATTTTTTTAAATACCTGCGATTTTATTGACTTTTTATAGAAAAAATGAGAAACTATACCATATAAAATGTAGGTTTTTTGTCAGTTTTTATTTTTTTGTATTTGCCTTTAATAACACCATAAAATTTTTTTGGCAGTTATCCACAATGTTTTTTGCTGTTAAAGCAAGTAAATATTATAATGTTTCGCGAGGATACAATATAAGATTATTTGGTAAATAAGGTTGATTATTTTTAAGAGAGTCACCAAGCTTTTGTTCTTAAAAGCAATTAAAGTTGGTGGTTCTCCGGAAGATAATCTTTCGGTTGTGCATGTCTCATATGAATTATGAATATGGGGCAAAACAGAACCTTGAAAACAGAAAATAATTCACTCATCCATAGTGAGTTTTGGAAAGTTTTTGGTGTCTGTATATTATTATTAGTCGATTAGTTATAAGCGGTAGTTAGTTTTGGAATTCGAAGTCCAAAACTTTAAAAGAAAGATGAAGCTGTTTTGAAAATCATGTCGATGGGTTTCAAATCAGTAGTCATAATTACGAGCAACATAATTTTGTTGTTTGTGATTAATAAAATTAATTATTAGTAATTATAAGTTTATAAGTAGAAAACAATTTGTTTGTGTTAACAATTTTTTTGTTAACCAAAAATATTGTTACACATTTTATTATGAGTAAATTTCAAAAATCTAAGTTCGCGAAAGCAACAGCAGGATTTGTAGGTTTGGCTTCAGGTTTTGTTATGTTGGGAATGGTTGCAGTTGCAACTCCAGCACAGGCACAGACCGTTGAAGAACTTACAGCACAGATTCAGAGTTTGCTTGCGACAATTACGGCACTACAGTCACAATTGTTAGCAATGCAAGGCGGAACAACATCTGCAAAATGTACGTTCACAAAGGATCTAACTTTGGGTTCAAGAGGTGACGATGTTACTTGCCTTCAAGGTTACTTGAAAGCGGGAGGACATCTTGCAGTTAGCCCAACAGGATACTTTGGTTCACTGACAAAGGCAGCAGTTGTTGCATGGCAAAAAGCCAACGGAGTTACACCGGCAGCTGGATACTTTGGCTCAATTTCAAAGGCTAAGTATGCATCAGTAGCAGGCACAACAACCGGTGGTACAACAGGCGGAACTACTACAACTCCTCCAGCTTCAGTTGGAACAGGATTGACAGTATCAAGCCCAGTTCAGCCAGCAGCATCACTAGCGCCAGAAAGTGCGGCAAGATTAGCTTTCACAAAAGTAACCCTTACAGCCAGCGCTGATGGAGATGTTACAGTTGATAGCATCGTCGTTGAGAGAACAGGTCTCGCAGCAGATGCAGCATTTTCAGGAGTAGTTTTGTTGGATGAAAACGGTACACAAGTTGGTATCGCAAAGACATTAAATTCAAATCACCAAACAACTTTGACAGAGGACTTTGTTGTTAAGGCGGGTCAGTCAAGAACAATGACTATCGCCGGCAACATGGCATCAGACAATGATACAAGAGCAGGACAGGTAGCAGGATTGAATGTTGTTGCAGTTAATACTTCAGCAACAGTAAATGGAACATTTCCTATAACAGGAGCTGCTCACACAATCAATGCAACATTGGCAATTGGTTCTGTAACAATGGAAAGAGGAAGTGTTGATCCAGGAAGTGCACAAACAAAAGAGGTTGGAACAACCGGATACACATTTTCAGCTGTTAGAGTTACAGCAGGCACAGCAGAAAAAGTAATGTTAAATTCTGTTAGATGGAATCAAACAGGTTCTGCTTCAAAAGAAGATCTTGCAAATCTGAAGGCATATGTAGACGGAACTGCATATGATGTAACAGTAAGTTCAGACGGTAAATACTACACGTCAACATTTGGTTCAGGTATTGAAATTGATAAAGGCTTCTCTAAAGAGGTTTCTATAAAAGGGGACATCATTGGAGGTTCAGCTAGAACAATTGATTTTGATATCGCAAAAAGAACGGATGTTAACGTTGTAGGTCAGCTTTATGGATATGGTGTAATTCCTCCACAAACAGGAACAACAACATACTCAAGCACAGACACAACATCTTACTTCACAACTTCAGAAGATCCTTGGTACAACGGTGCTAAAGTTACAGTATCAGCTGGTACTATGACTGTTAGTTCAGACACAGCGATAGCAGCACAAAACATTGCTGTTAACTTGGCTAATCAGCCATTTGGCGGTTTCATCGTTGATGTAAAAGGAGAACCAATCTCGGTTGCTAAAATGATATTCAATCTTCAAGCAACAGGAGATGAGGCAGAAAATATAACAAATATAACATTGGTAAATAAAAACGGTTCAGTTTTAGCAGGACCAGTTGATGGCGTAAGCACAGCAACAAATTCTGCACACGGAACAATTACATTTACCGATACAGTTACATTCCCAGTTGGAATAACAAACATTGTTTTGAAAGGAAAATTAGGCACTGCATTCATATCTAATGATACGGTTCAGGCGTCTACAACACCTTCATCTCAATGGACGACTGTAACAGGTCAAACAACTGGAAATTCATTGACACCAAACCCAACTTCAGCAGTATCAGGTTTGACAATGACTGTTAAAGCAGGAGCCTTGGCAATTAGTCAAGCAACACAACCTGTTGCGCAGAGCGTAATCGCAGGTCAGCAACAGTTTGAATTTGCAAGATACATTCTTGATGCTTCACAATCAGGTGAAGATGTAAGAATGACTTCATTCATCCCGTTGTTCTATCAAGCTGGTAGTTCAACAGGTGACACTTATGCAACTGACTTAACAAATTGTCAGTTATATGATGGAACTAAGTCATTGACAACAGGTTCAAATGCAAAGAACCCTACAACAACAGCTGATCAAACATTTACATTTGATGGAACAGGGTTTGTTCTTTCAAAAGGAACTTCAAAGACACTTTCATTGAAGTGTAATGTTTCAACATCGGCTTCAGGTAACTATGCATGGGGCTTAACTGATAATTCATCGACATTTACAGGAGCAACAGGTTTGACAAGCGGTCAAACAATTGCAGAATCAATGACAGCAAATTCAACAGGCATAACAATGACAGCAGCATCACAGGGTTCATACACAGTTGTTGCTGATACATCAAGCGCATACAATTACAAGATGGTACAAGCAGGAACAACCGATGTTCCTTTGGCAGCATTCAGATTTACAGCTGGTTTAACAGAAGACATAACATTGAAACAGATTGCATTGCAATTGGGCAATACAGCATCTAACTCACCTTCTGATTTAGTAGGTCAGCAGGTAACATTGTGGAATGGTGCAACACAAGTTGGTATAGCTCAATTCGGTCTTGCTAACGCAGACAACGCTACGTCAACACTAACAGCGCCAGTTCTTATTAAGAAAGGTGAGGTTGGAACGATCGTTGTAAAAGGTAGTTTGGTAACACACGATGCAAACACAAACTCAAGTAGCACAGCAGGAAACGGTGGTTATGGAGCATTCTTAGCAGTTACATACGACGGCAATAATGTCGGCCTAAATGGTAACTATGCTACAGGAGCAGCTTCAGGAGGCACAATTTCAAGCGGCACAACTTCAGATGTTACAACAAACGGTATAAGAGTATTCAGCTCAGTTCCTTCAATAGAAATATTGAGTAATGGAGGCGCTTTGGCAGCTGGTGTTGATCTCTACAAATTCAAGGTTACAAATCCAGGACCAAGAGATATAGCGTTTAACAAGTTCTCATTCTCATTTGCTACAACAGGCGGTGCGGTAACTGGCTTCACACTTTATGGTGATGGAGTTGCAGCAAACGCAACAGCTATAAATGCAACAGATGTTGAAACAGCTGGTTCCACATTTGACGCACTTGAAATGCAATTTGATGACACAACGGCAGCTAAGATTGTTCCCGCAGGTAGCTCAAAGACATATGTCTTGAGAGCTGATACAGCAGTAGATACAGCAAGTGTATCCGAGACATTGAACTTGGCACTTCTTGCAGATACAGGTTACCCAGCAATGCCTCTATTAATGGGAGCAGTAACTGGCGTTGATGTATCAACAGCTTCAACAACAAACAACATAATTTGGTCACCTTCATCAACAACCACAGTTACAGCAACTGCAGCTGATGAAGATAAACTTGACTGGACAAACGGCTATGGTTTGCCAGGTTTCCCATCAGTAGGAAGCAACTTCCCAGTTCAGGTATTCACAAGAGCAAATTAATAAAAATCTATCTGGTCATTTCGTTTAACCAACGAAAGATAGTAGAAAACCCTCGCAGAAATGCGAGGGTTTTCTCGTATAGGCGAGACCAAGCACTTATTTTTTGTATTACAAAAAATAAGTGCTGGGTTATCCACATTGATTTTTAATTTTATTTTTTATTGGAGTTATAATTTAAATAGTCTAGAGTTTACGTTTTCTAATCAATAGCTTGTAATCACCTGCATGGGTGTTTTAAGATTTAATCCGAAGTGATATCTTTCTTCGTTATAATATCTTAAGTAATTTTTTAATGCTTTATTTATAATATTAATAT
>Ga0172370_10000222_pt1 | contig 84358 bp, 82 predicted proteins | sample LakKiv5m_FD_114538 | JGI IMG/M metagenome (GOLD analysis project Ga0172370, IMG submission 114538) | Freshwater microbial communities from Kabuno Bay, South-Kivu, Congo - kab_022012_11.5m | ecosystem: Environmental > Aquatic > Freshwater > Lake | place: Democratic Republic of the Congo... | reverse complement strand
GGCCCCATTCCACCAAGTACTCCAATTGTTTTATTTTTTTGAATCATATTAATTGAATATCGTTAGAGATTTATAAAATTATTGTATCAGATATGTGCAAGGCAAGTTTTCAAATTTCGCCTAACTCGTTTCTGTCTGAATAAAAAAGTTGATAATGTTTGTAATTTGTGTGTTATCTGAATAGTTGGTATAATTGAAGACAATTTAAACGCTCACCATTCTTAACTAAATTATACTAAATTATTATTTTTTATGCAAAATTACTTAGAGCAAATAGATACTGAGTTACGGTTGCGTAATTACAGCCGCAGGACTATTAAAAGTTACTTGGCATATATAGCGGAATATTTGCGGTTTCATGGCGCCACGCCAGAATGTTTGGACGAAGGCAAAATCAAGCAATTTCTTCTCCAAAAGCAAGATAAAAATTACGCGCCACAGACAATCAATCTTTATCTTAATGCCATCAAATTCTTCTATCGTGATGTCCTGAAAAATTATCAGAAAATAAGCATAAGATTTGCCAAGCGCAACAATCGTTTGCCGGTGATTCTGACCCGCGACGAGATTAATTTAATTTTGTCCAATATTAAAAACACAAAACATCGGTTGATGATCGCCTTGGCTTATGGCGCCGGACTAAGGGTCAGCGAGGTAGTAGCGCTTAAAGTTCGCGATGTCTTGCCGGATGAATTGATTGTTTGCGTCAGGCAAGGCAAGGGCAGGAAAGATCGGCAAACGGTTTTTCCCGAAAAACTCAAAAACGACATTCATTTTTTAGTAACTGGCCGCGAGTCGGGTGATTATTTGTTTGAGAGCGAGCGGGGCGGCCGACTTACTGAACGAACCGCACAGGCGGTTTTTGAACGCGCACTTGTTAAGTCAGGCATAAAAAAAGACGCCACTTTTCATAGTTTGCGTCATTCTTTCGCCACTCATTTGCTGGAAAACGGCACCGATATCCGTTATGTGCAGGAGCTTTTAGGCCACGCCAATATCCGTACCACGCAGATTTACACCCACATTACCAATCCGGCAATACGGAATATCAAAAGCCCTTTTTAGTCGCTTTTTTTCTCCTCAATTTTCGGGTTGGGGGAGTAGAGCTTGTTTTTTATTTAAAATTGTTGATTTTTATTGTGGATAAATGCCTCTTGACAAAAAATCTTGGTTTGCTATAATGATAATGTCGAGTACGGATTCTATCTGAACTCCCGAAGTCCGATCTTATTGGTCGGACTTTTTTGTTTGTCTAAAATTACGATAAAATTATTTTGTGGAGCTTGAGGGGCTACCTCATGGTGAGGAATCCGCACTCGACATTCGGATAGAGGGGTTCAATACCCCTTGGCTCCACGCTAAAGACCGTCTTGATAGGCGGTTTTTGGTTTTAATGTTTTTATGTTTTTGTGTTTTCATGTTTTAATGTCGGGTTGGGGGAGTAGAGTTTGTTTTTGATTTTCCAGCGGTCGACGAACTGGCCGATGCCCTCACGCTCCAGCTTGTTGCGCAGTTTGGGTCGGCTCTGCGACCATTTGAGCAAGCTCTCAAAGTTGATTTTGTAAACACCTCGGACGACAATATAAATCACCTCGCCGTTAGAGATGGCGCGGCGGATGGTTTTCTCGTTGACTCCGAAGAGGTTGGCCGCTTGGGAGATTGTTACCCTGACGGGCGTTTTTTCTGGCATAAATGTCCAGGCATGTCTGGACAAATCGTACCATCCGCAGTGATTAAAGTCAAATGATGGACACAATCAAGCAAAAGCCGAAAAATCTGAAAACCTGTGCATAACTTTTGTTGACAGTATCTTGGTCGTGTTATAAAATACAGGCACTTATTCTACAAAAAAGGCAGTTTAAAATATCTTAATTGGAGGGGACAAATCAGCATAAAATAAAAATTTTAACTGATTTGTTATTTTTTATTAAGCGAGAAAGTTCCATGCCAGAACAGGCAATAACCATTGGCATTTCGAAATTTCCTTGTTTTGGCAAACACGGTTTTTTGCCGTCGTTTGTGACTTATAATCTCTAAATAAATTAGGGATTTTTTTGTTGCTAAAAAATAAATAAAATAAAACTATGAAAAAATTTCTGGTAATTTCGGTTTGCCTTCTTTCCTTTGCGGCGATGGCGGCTTCGGCCTTGGCGGCTGACAGCTACTACCACTTCAAGGGACAACTCGGCCTGACCGACGTTAATGTGATCAACTCGCAAAACACGGTTGACGCTGGTTGGACCGAAGCCACGGGGCATTATAATGCCTGGTTTGCCGATGGCGATGCCAAGGGGCATCTGAAAGTTACCGCCACCGCGGCCGATGGCAGTAAATACTATTTGGCGGTCAAGTGGTCTTCTGAAAATGGCTATGGCATAACCGTTACTCAGAATGATAATTACGCCATCAAGTTCCTGGCCAACGCCAAAGTCACGAGGAACGGCGAAGTCAAATACAACCAGCCGGTTTATGTGAATTACAGTAAGATAACCGGAAGTTTTGTCGTCAGGGGCACTGGATTCAGAGTTGAGACCAAGCCGGTTCAATAGGTTAAAATAAGTCAAAATACAACTAAATTTACATACATCACTCTGATAATTTATGGTTGTCGCAAGGTCGAGTTGCTTTTAGCAAACTAAAACCATAATAATCGGAGTAAGGAGGAGTTTTAACAAATTTAAAAATTAAAAAAAGAAAAATTATGAAAAGAATTATTATCAGCTTGGCTGTCATCGGCGCTGTCGCCGCGATAGCCATCGGTGCCACCACCGCCTTCTTCAGCGACACCGAAACTTCAGCCGGCAACAGTTTTGCTGCCGGTGCGATTGATTTAAAAGTTGACAGTGAATGTTCTTACAATGGCGCGGCGTCAAATCAATGCGGGACTTGGGAAGCCAAGGATTTGGTCGGTGATACTCAAGGCGAGGGCGGCTTAATTCTCGGCGATCGTTTCTTTAATTTCAACGATGTCAAGCCCGGCGATTACGGCGAGAACACCATCAGCTTGCATGTTGTGAATAATGACGCCTGGGTTTGCGCCGAGGTTTCTAATTTGGCCAGCGCTGATAACAGCTGCAATGAACCGGAAAAAGTCGCTGAACCGAATTGCGAGGCAGACAATGTTGGCGAATTGCAGAACGCCTTGGTTATGACTGTTTGGAAGGATGATGGAGTTGAAGGCGAGGGCGCTTGCAATAATGTCCAAGATCCCGGAGAGGTTACTTTAGTTTCTGGCCAGCCGGTCAACGGCATTTTGCCGATCTATGATTCGGTTACCAATAACGGCGCTTTCTTGAAGGCCGGAGATACCACCTGCCTGGGCGTTTCCTGGAGCTTGCCTGCCGCAACTCAAAATGAAGTCCAGACCGACAGCTTGACCGGCAATATCAGCTTTAATGTTGTTCAATCCAGAAATAACGACGATTTCCGTTGTGTTCCTGAAGTTGTGACCCCGCCATTAAATTAAAGAAGTTATCGTGACCAATTAAGCTTTTTCTAAAATAAAAAGATATGAACAAAAGAATAATAATCAGCTTAACCGTCATCGCGGTGGTTGCGGCGATTGCTATTGGCGGTACCATGGCTTACTTCAATGATACTGAGGTCTCTTCGGGAAATATTTTTACCGCCGGGTCTCTTAATTTGAAAATTGACAATGGCAAGGCCTATTATGACGGCATGGTTTGCGAAAACGGCCAATGGAACTGCGAACCCTGGGGCGATTACATAGTTGATTTCCATCAAGGTCTGCGCAGAAACGGAACACCGGTTCTGCCTGAGCGCAGCGACCCGACAGCGGCTTTGGGCCAGGCCCAGAGCGCCGGAAATCCTTCTGATCCCACTCAGCCGCCCTACTCCTTCGCGAGTTTGGGCTGGAAAACCGGGTTTGGAGGAGACATTACCATCGGTTTTACAAATAGAATCGTGAACGGCAGCGGCAATGATTTGGCGGTGTATGAAGTGACCGGCGGCACATATCCGGATGAAAAAATCAAAGTGGAGGTGAGCAAGGACGGCATAAACTGGTCTGAGGCCGTTCCGTCAGTGATAACCCGAGACGGCCAAGTCGACTTGGGGAATTTGGACTGGGCAAAGTTCGTCCGGCTGACTGATGTGAGCGATAAGTCGCTTTTTGAATCAACGGCTGACGGCTATGATGTTGACGCTGTCAAGGCATTGCATTGCGAAGCCGATCCCAACCTGGTTGGCCAGACCTGCAACGGTTCTTGGAACCTCACTGACTTGACCGAGGAAAAATTTTATAATTTTTCCGATGTGAAACCTGGGGATCAGGGCAAGAATGTTGTCAGTTTCCATGTTGATAGCAATGACGGCTGGGCCTGTTTGTCCGTGACCAATAAGCAGGATAATGAGAATGAATGCATTGATCCGGAAGTATCGGCAGAAGACACAAGCTGCGGCGATGGCATTGATCAGGGAGAGCTCTCCCAATATATAAATGTTTTTGCCTGGCGCGATGACGGAGACGGCATTTATGAACCCCTGCAAGGCGAGGAGTTTATCAGCAATGGACCGCTCGGTTCACTGATGGTAAAGGTTGCCGATTCCACGACCGGCGGACCGCTCGCCGCCTCTGATACCAAATGGATCGGGCTTGACTGGTGTGCCGGAACAATCAACGTCAATGGCTGGGGCGGCATGACTTGCGATGGCTCGGCCATGGGAGATGCGGCTCAGACCGATAAATTGTCAGCCGACGTGGTCGCGTATACCGAACAGTGGAGAAACAATCCCAATTTCGTTTGCGGCGCTCCAACCGCTTCAACCACTCCGAATTAATTTCGCGGTTTAAGTTCAGGATTTTTTAGGTTGCCTTAGCCAAAGCTAGGGCGACCGCTAAAGATTCCAAATAGGCCAGATTCAAAATGAAGAAATTTTTTAAAATTTTATATTACTGTTTTTTGGCGGCGATTCTGGCCATCGGTCTCTTGCTGGTGGTTTCCATCTTTCCCATCACCGGCAATTACAAGTTTTTGACTGTGCTGTCCGGCTCAATGGAACCGACGGTTAAAACAGGCAGTGTGGTGCTGGTTCAGCCGCAAAATAACTACAAGATCGGGGATATCATCACTTTCGGCCCAGTCAGCAAAACCAGACCTCCGACCACCCACAGGATTTACGAGATCGAGGTGCAGGCGGGCGTGCCGATTTATCTGACCAAGGGCGATGCCAATAAGGCGCCCGATGTCAGGGAAGTAAGCAAAATCGATATTATCGGCAAGGTGCTGTTTGTCGCGCCATTTATCGGTTATGCGGTCAGCGCCGTGCAACAGCCCTACGGCTTCATACTTATTATCATAGTGCCGGCCTTAATCGTCATCTACGACGAGGCCCAGAAAATTTTTATGGAAATCAAGAAAAATAAAATTGAAGATCAACCACATGACAAGCAATAAATTGACGGCCGGGGGGGGCGTCGAGAAAAAAAATATCAGCAATGCCATGGCCAGAAAAGCTGTCGCTGGCTTTGGTTTGCGCCGGCGGTCCGTGGCAAAGGTTGTCGCCTGGACCTTGATAGTCGCCCTGAATTATTCGGGACTTATGTCAGTGGGAAGAACCGGCGCGTATTTTAATGATATGGAGTCGGCTGACAATAATGCTTTTACTGCCTCAAGTTTGGATTTTTCTTTGGATCTGTTGCGCTGGGACGGCTTTCATACCCAGACCCAGGGCGGCTGGGGAGCAGACCCCCAGGGCGTTAATTCCGGCGCCTATCTTCAAGATAATTTTTATAAGGCCTTTCCGGAAGGGCTGACGATTGGCGATGGCCTGGGCTTGGCCGGTTTTTCCGCTCACTTCACCTCCAGCACTGACATCAATAATTTTCTGCCGGCTGAAGGCGCGCCAGCGGTTTTCTCGCAAAACCACCTTAATCCGGCAGCGACTGAGGCCGGGGTTTTGGCCGGACAGGCCGTGGCCCTGACTTTAAATCTCGGTTTTGACATTTATGATGCTGACTTTAGCACCAATACCTCCAAGCTAAGTGATTTTAAGGCCAACAGCAGTTCCAGCCCCTGCGCCAATCTGACTGCTGGCGAAGTGTTGACTGAGGCGAATAAAGTTTTGGCCGGGAATTTCAGCTTATTCACCCCCTCAGCCATTAATGATTGCGTGACCGAGATCAATGAAAGGTTTGACAATGGCGCGCTGTTAAAAATTACTCCGGATGAGCCCGCCGTCAGGGAAATTACCATTTCAAATGATGCTGAATTGGGTTTCCAGCATCAGCTGACGGTTGAGCAGTCATCGGGCGACTCTGACTTTTGCCAGGGATTGCTTGTTGATGCCTATCTCAATGGCAATCTGCTTTATACCGGCAATTTGTCTGGTTTGACTCACGCGCCAGTCGTTTTTTCTCCCACCTCTACCAATCACTGGCTGCTGCAAATCGCCCTGTCGACTGATGCGCCTGTCGGCTGGCAGAACAAGTCCTGCGGCCTGAAATACAAGGTGGCCGGCTGGCAGGAAACCCTGTCCTCATCTTCTGAGGGGTTTTGGGACGAAGAAGAGGTTTATGATGAAATTTTAAGCGGCAACTGGAGCAAGGTGCTGATCAATAAGGTTTATTATGATGTGGACGCCGCTCACGGCGCTGACAGCAATAATGAATGGGTTGAGCTTTATAATCCTTCTGATAATCCGATTGATCTATCGGGCTGGAAAATCTGCGATAACACCTCTTGCGACAATTTGCCCGCTTCCACTACTGCCTCTACAATAATTCCGGCCGGCGGCCTGGCCATTATCACCTATAAAACCAGCACTTGGAATTTTTGGGAGATTCCAGCCGGCGTTATTAAGATTGCTTTGAATAGCCCTATAGGCAATGGTTTGTCAAACAGTTCTGACCGGGTGATCCTAAAGACTGCGGATAATATAGAAATCGACGCCATGAGTTATGGCACAGACAAATACGCCTTTGATCCCGCCTGCCCGGATGTGGCTCGCGGCCATATGCTCGGCCGGGTGCCTACCGGCTTAGACACAGATCAGGCCTCTGATTTTAAAGATCTGAACCTGCCGCAGGTGACTGTTTTGGTGCCTAATGGCGGCGAGGTCTGGTGGGTGGGAAGAACCTCCACCGTGGAGTGGCTTGCGACCAATCCCAACGGGACAGATGATCAGCTGAAAGTTGATTTGTGGTATTCCAAGGATAGCGGCAATACCTGGGGCAATATCGTCAAAGGCGCGGAGAATAACGGCAGTTATAGTTTCCGCGTGCCCTTATGCCTTGACGACGGCCATGGCGGGTGTTATTATACGCCATCACACAATGCCAGAATCAAGGTCGTGGTCTGGGGGCCGGAGAATTTCATGGTGCAGAACCAGGACATGAGCGATGCGGATTTTTGCCCGCCGATCGATTATGATTTGCTTCTGCCTGAAGAGATTGAACTGCTTAAGACCCTGGGGATAATGATTGAAGAAATTCCGGCGCCGATAGATGAGCCGGCAGAGACCTCAACCAGCACTGAGTCCACCACGACCGATGCCATCATTGATAATCCAGTCACTAGCACTGATGAAGCCATAACTGAAACGGCCACAACCACTGCGCCGGCAGCTGATCCGGCGACGAGCGGCGCCGGTGAGACGTCAGCGCCAGTCGAACCGCCGATAGAACAAGAACCGGCGCTTGAGCCGCAGACGGTCGAGCTGCCAGATGCGCCGCCGGCGGACGACAATAATTCTGATGATCCGGAATCCATAACCGAGCCCGCAGTCCAGTCAGAACCGCAAGTCCAACCCGAACAGCCGAGTGAGGCGCCTGTTACAAGCGACTCCGATTCAGAGCCGGTTCCGTCGGCTGATTTGCCTGTGTCATCATAATCAAATTTATGACAAATAAAATATCAAAACTAATCGGAATTGTTGTCACCTTGGTGGTGGCTGGCTTTATATCTGTTTCCCCAGTTTTGGCTGTAACCGGCACACTCACCGTGGACTTCCATCCCAATCCGCTTTTTGGCGCGGTGAATTTCCTGCCTGGCGAATCAGTCACATCTCAAGTGGAGGTAGGCAATCACAGCGGCGTGACCAAGCCGATCGCCATTGAGGCGATTAATGTTGATGATCCGGATCATTTCGGCGACGTCTTAAATCTTAGGATCAAAGAGGGGAGTAATGTGATTTTTGATAATACCTTGGCTAAATTTTTTAACCAAGGCGAGACATTTTTGTCTAATTTGGCTGACAATACCACAACTTCTTATGATTTAATTATTACCTTTCAACCCGCGGCAAATAATGATTACCAGGATAAGGTTTTAAGAAATTTTGATATTCTTGTTGGTTTTCGGGGTGAGGAAACACCCCCCACTCCGCCAGGACAGGGCGGAGGCGGAGGAGGATATGTCCTGCCGCCGGGTTTGATTATTTCCGGCGAGGCGGATAAGGATATAGCTACTTCAACCGTAACAATAACCTGGTACACTAATTATTTATCCACCAGCCGCGTGATTTATGGCGCGGAAGGCGAGGCACATGAGTTTGATTTTACTTTGCAGCCGAACTATGGCTATGCCCATTCTACAATTGATGATTTGAACAAGGTGATAGTTCATTCGGTTGCTCTTATAGGTCTGACACCTGGAACGACTTATTATTACCGTGTGATCTCCCATGCCTCGCCTGACACAGTCAGCACCAACCACAGCTTTACCACCTTGGCGCTCGGCGGTTCCGGCGAACAGCCCGCGCAAAATCCTCCCAGTGAAAATAATAATCCGGCCAATCCTCCGATCATTTCTGGCACGGCTAACCCCGGCAATAGTTTGGGTGCTGGCGCGGCCGGCAGTTTGAGCGGAGAAACAACTGGCTCAGGAGAAAATAAAGATAATTTGGTAAATTCCACCTCTGCTGGTGAAGTGGCTGGCGCCTTTACTCTGGGCTCGGGCGGTTTTTCCTGGTGGTGGGTTCTACTGGCTTTGCTGGCAATTATTGTTATTTTGCTTTTTTTGTGGCTATTGCGCCGTCGTAGAGAAAACGATGGAAATCAGAACCAACCTCCTCCTTATAACCCTTCTAATCCTTAGATTTAGCTAGAAAAAATACTAAATTTAGATAACCCCACATCTTTTATAAAGGTGTGGGGTTTGTGGATAAAGTTGTGGATAAGTCAATAATAGTTTTTATCTAAATTGTCATCACTGGAAAATCCGTAAGCAAAGCGGGAGGATTTATCCGGTGATCCAGAAACCTAAATTCCTGGTCAAGCCAAGACTGACGTTGGAGTGTGGATAATGTGACTTGTCAAATATTTCTAGTTATTGTTATACTTAAAATAATCCTATATCTCCATCTTTTTTAGGCGGAGATGACTCAGCGGTCAAGGATAAATTTGAGTTAGAATAAGTTAAAAAATTTGTTTAATTTTAGCGATTTTTTGAATCGTTATTTTTGCTGTTCCAACTGGCAATAAAGCTGTCAAATTTAGTGTAACGCCTGAGCAATTATTTCGTCTAATATAATGAAAAATCCCATTGCAGACAAAATACTGTTTTTACGGGTGCAAAACAAAGATCACGAGGCATTCGGCAGATTCTACGATTTATACGTGGAGAAAATCTACCGTTTTGTTTTTTTTAAAGTCAACTCCACTGAAGACGCACAGGATTTGACTTCTGAGGTATTTTTGCGGACCTGGCAGTACATCAAGGATGACAAGGCCATCAAGAATTTGAACGCTTTCGTCTACATGGTGGCCAGAAATTGCATCATTGATTTTTACCGCCAGCGCAGCCGCAAGGAGGGCAGTGAAGAGGTAATTAGTGAGGCGCACTTTAACATCAGTGATGACAGTTTGCTCAAAAAGCATATTGATAATTCGGAAACAGCCGAAGTGCTTCTGGCTTTGCATGAGTTAAAAGATGAATACCGTGAGGTTATTGTCTTGCATTATTTAAATGAGCTGTCAGCCAAGGAGATGGCGCAGATTTTGGGCAAGTCGCCGGGTAATATTCGTGTATTAATCTATCGGGCGCTTAATGCCTTGAAGTCGGCATTGAATAAAAAATAACATAAATTATATGCAGGAAGAAAAAACAATGACTACTAATGCTTATGTGACATATGTAGATGTTATCAAGGCGGTTGATAATCGAGTAAATGTATTGGTTGATATTTTACTTGAGAAAAAAATTCTTACCCCAGAAGAAGCCGATAGGGTTTATAAATTGTCTCCCTTTTTGTCCCCTCTTATTTAATTTATGGCAGAACAATTTCAAGACAAAATAGATGATATTCTCTTGGCGCTAAACATTATTAAGGATAATGCTGCCACCAAAGAGGATTTAAAGGCTTTTGCCACCAAGAAAGATTTAAAAGCGATGGAATTATCCATTTGCGATAAGATAGGCGTACAGATTGCGCAGTTGCAGGGTGAAAACGTTGCCTTGATGAGGAAAGAAGATCACAAGACCCTGGAAATAATTGAAATAACGAAGGAGAAGAGGATGTTTGATAAAAATGATTATACAAGGGTAGCCAAGTTAGAGCCGTTTCCTCAATTAATGTTATAAATTCTGTGTCTCATAAACTTTTAATCAACAACTTAAAGACCCTCAAAAACCTCGAGTCGGTGGGCCGGCCCGAGGCGAGCTGGGTTGCTGACAATAAGGAAATTCTCCTTCGTCAGATCAATCCCAATAACAAAGTCACGGCTTATTCACCGACGAGTTATTATTATGGGTATTTTACTGACTTATTCCAAGTCAAGCTTTTGCGCCCAATGGCTGTTGCCATAATGGTTTTTGGCGTTTATTTCGGTTATTCCGCTTTGACCCTGGCAGCCAAGGCCAGCTTACCCGGCGAGGCGCTTTATCCGATTAAGGTCTTGAGCGAGAATATTCAGCTGGCAGCCACTATTGGCGACGAGGGTAAAGTTAAATTGAAGATGGATTTTATTTCCCGCCGCGGTGATGAACTGCAGCAGTTGGCTCGCCAGCCAGAGATCAAGTCAGATGTCATCAGCGCAACGGTTCAGCAGATCACTGCTGATGTCAGGGATGTCCAGACCAAAATTGACAAGATTGCCACTGCGGCCTCGGCCAGCACCGTTATTAACACTGTCAAGGTGGTTGACGATAAGACGCTTAAAGTAGAGAACGATTTGGTCAAGGCACATACCGCCTTGCCGACTGATGTGAAAAAGGAAGTCGCTGGCGATGTCAAAGAGGCGCTGACTCAGACGGAAATTACCGGCACGCAGGCGCTTACAGTGATGGTTGCTAAGTCCGCCCAGCAGGATGTGAAAGACGCCAATCAGGCCGTGTCTGACAAGGAACTGATTGCCCGTGTGGGCGATCGCATTGCCAATAGTGAGCTGGCTGTGGCCGCGGCCGCTTCTGAAGTTAATAATATTGCCACAGGTACAGCCGTAATTTTAGACAAGGTGACTACCGCCTCCAGCACTAACCCCTCAGTCACCTCCACACTGAAGGATGCGGTTAATCAAGTGTCGCAACAGCCGCAGGCGGCGCAGGATGCCATTGATCAGGCCAAGGATTTATTGGATAAGAAGGATTTTACCTCGGCTTTGCAAAAAATCATGGAAAGCAAGAATATCGCGGCTGATGTCTTGGCCACAGCACCGCTTTTGGATACACAGATCAAAATTGAGATTGTCTCTAGCACGGCAGCTACTAACAATAAGAGCACGAGTACGGCGACGAGTACATTGATAAAATAAAATGTCATCCCGAGGGAGGATGTAACCAGCCGACCGTGGGGATCCCGTGTTTTTGCCACGGGATTGCCACGCTCTCCGCCTGCTGGCGGATCGCTCGCAATGACATTAAGTTATAAAAATTATCATTTCTCAACAAAGAGTAGAATTCTCCTCCCCACAAGAATTCCTCTCCTTGTTTGGAAACAAACAAGAAACACATTAAAATCTTAAGGGACTTGAGGGCTTACCCCGCTCTTGTCCGCCTGTCGGCGGAGGAAGTTGGGGATTCGGCCTCAGGATTCCGCAATCTTATCGGTAAAGGTCGTCATGGCAACCGCCTGGCTTATAAGATTGTCGGCTTATTCCATTTTTGACTCTTTATGCCTGTAGAGACGCCGCGCAAACGTCGTCTCGAAAGGGGCCCATGTCCTGGCCGAGGCGCGGTTACGTCGCGTCTCTACAACGGGATATCGCTTCCCGAGATGGATAATCCTGAGTGTCCGCCTTAAGTTGATAGGGTTTTAATCTTACAAATAACACAAACTATGAAAAAGTTTTTAACTTATTCCGTAGTCGTGGCCACTATCGCCTGGTCGATGGGTCTGTCAGCCGTTTTACCGGCTGCCGCGGCCTACTCACCAGCTGATGGCGATCTTATAAAGACCGCCACTTATCCGGCTGTGTACTACGTCACGGGCGGCAAAAAGTATCTTTTTGTCAACCGCGTAACTTACACCACTTGGAGCAATGCCGTCGGCGATGCCAACAACAGCTTCGCTGGCCTCAAGGTTGTCTCCCAGGCGGATTTTGACGCGCTGCCTTTGGGCGGCAACGTCACGGCCCGCCCCGGTGTCAGCTTGGTCAAGTTTGACAATTCGGCTGCTGTCTATGCTGTCACTCCGGGCGCTGTGTTGGTCAAATTGGCTGATTCGGCCGCTATGACTGCCCTTTATGGCACCGCAGCTCCGATCCTCATTCAGTCATCGTTTGAGGCCAACTACACCAAGTCCGCTACTGTCCTGACCGCTACTTCCAATTATCCTGACGGCGCTTTGGTTTCCAACGCCGGTACCAATTATTTGGTGTCTGGCGGCCAGTTACAGGCCGTTTCTGGAGATGCCTTTACCGCCAATAACTTCAAGTCCAGCTGGGTGCATGCCGTTTCCAGCATTTCCGGTTACACTGTCGGCTCTGCCGTTTCCGGCAAGGTCTCCTCTGTTTCCGATATTGTTGCTGGCGTAGGAACTCCGACGACTACATTAGGCGCTTTGAGCGTTTCTTTGGCCGCTGCCAATCCGGCTACAGCCACTATTATCGGCGATGCAGCCAATGGAGCCCAGGTTTTGGTGCCATTCTTGGCTATAAACCTGACCGCTTCCTCGGCTGGCGACGTCAAAGTTACCGGTATGCAATTTGAGCGCACTGGCATTTCCGCCGATAGTGACGTCATCACCACCTACCTGTATGACGGCAAAGCCAAATTATTGGAAGGCGGCAGCTTGTCCACTAAGAAGTTGAGCTTTAATGCTTCTAACGGCATTATCACGATTCCGGCGGGCCAGACGAAGACCGTTATGCTTAAGACCGACATGGTTGCTGGCTTGTCCGCTGGCAAATCAGTCGGATTTAACTTGACTGGCGTGACTTCCAATGCCACTTCAGTGTCTGGCACTCCTTTGACTGGCAACTTGATGAGTACTGCCAACGTTGATGACGCGGGTTATGTCTCCATCTCCACCAACGCCGCTCCGGCCACGGCTGATGTCGCGGTCAACGCCGGCGAAGTCCAGTTTGAGGCCCTCAAGTTCACCTTGACCGCCAATGATCAGGACGTGCAGGTTGAGGGTATTCGCGCCACTCAGATCGGTTCTGTCGCCATTGGAGATTTACAGAATATCAATTTGACCGTGGGCGGCACTGTGCTTGCCTCCGGCACTTTGGATGCCAACAACGAGGTCTACTTTGATCTCTCTGCGTCTCCCTATAAGATTACCAAGGGCAATGCCAAGACCTTGTCCGTCAAGGTTGATGCTGTCAAGGGTACCACCAAGACCTTCAAGTTCGCCTTGCAGTATGCCGCTGATTTGGTCATCAAGGATTTGGGTTACGGCACTTATGCTCCGACCTATCCGTCTGGCACCACTTGGACCGCTCAGAACCCGGCTGGAAACTACAAGATTTCTTCCGGTTCCATCAGCTTTACCAAGGATGCCACTTCTCCTTCTGGTTCTATCGCCGGCAACTCGACCAATGTCAAATTGGCCACTTATAAGCTTACTGCCACTGGCGAGGACATCAAGGTTAAGAGCTTGAACGTTGTTGCCAACTCCGGCGATACTGGTTTGCAGAACGGCAAAATTTATTTTGACGGCGTCCAGGTCGGTTCCACCAAGAATTTGACCGAAGACACGCAGGTTAACTTCACCTTCGGCTCTAGCTTCATTGTTCCGGCTGGTACTTCCAAGCTGATGGACGTTTACGGCGATATCAAGAACGTCGCCGGCACGGCCATTACTTCAGGTACTATTTCGGTAAGCGCTTCCACCACTGATGCCCAGGGCGTTGTGTCTTTGACCAGCGTCACCCTGTCCACTGTGGCCGGCAACACCTTGTCGGTCGGCGCTGTCTCGACTATTACCATGGCCAAGTATGTGGCTTATGGCAATCAAACGATGACTTCACCGGCTACAAACGTCAAGATCGGCTCGTTCACGGTCGCCGCGGCCGCCAATGAAGGCGTTGTCATTGACAACATCTACTTCAGAGGCGCTACCTCCGGCGAACTTGACGGCGGTCTGACCTTCAATGTCGGCGGAACCAATATCATCACCAAGGATACTTTGCCTTCGGTCAATACCGCCACCACCACTGTCAGCATGGGCAATAAGCTCACTCTGGCCGCCGGTGAAACCAAAGTCGTTGATATTTATTCCAATATCAAGTCCGGCCTGTCTACAGCTTCGATCACTCTGATCGTGGCCGCTGACGGCACCACGCCGAACACCAATACCGCGGCCACCGCGGGCGGTGCGACTTTGCAGACCATCACTGTCGGAGCCGGCTCTCTGTCGGTTGACACTTCGGCTTCCAAGCCCGATGCCAACATCGTCATTGCCGGAGCAACCACTGAAGTTACCAGAGTGTTCTTCAATGCCGCCAACGAGTCATTCACCATTACCAACCTGACCGTGTCTTCAACGGTGTATAACTTGAACACCACTTCTTCCGCTTCATCCCGCTCCATTGGATCAATTATCTTGGAGTATCCGAAGAAAGACGGCACGACTGGCACGGCTACCGGCTATCTGAATTCCAGTAATAAAGTGAACTTCAATAATTTGTCGTTCTATGTCGGTAGGAATGTCGGCGCCACTTTAAAGATCAAGGTCGCCTTCTCCTCTATCGGTTCCGGCGCTCAATCAGGCGATTACGCTGATTTCAACGTCAATCCGTCTGATGACACTGAGGCGACTTTCGCCGCCACTGGCGAGAACAGCGGATCGCGCATTTATGCTTACACCGGCTCGTCTGGCGTAACCGGCAACAAGATGTATGTCAGGCGCACTCGCCCGACTGTCTCTCTGGTTACTCTGCCTTCCACTGTACTGACCGACGGTACCAAGACCATTTCCAGATTCAGCATTTCCGCTGATTCGGCCGGAGATGTCACTTGGAAAGCCATTGGCTTCACTTTGTCCTCGTCTTCTGGCGTAACTATCACCGATAGCACCGTCAAGTTGTATAAGGATGGTGACGACACCGCTTTGAACACGGCTACCAGTGTGGTTAACCCGACCAATAGGGATACCATTAAGGTCACCACGACCGATGAGCAGACCATCACGAAGGGCACTTCCCAGACATACGTCTTGAAGGCCACTGTCGCCGGTTCTGCGGCTAATCGCTCGCTGGTTGTCAATGTCGGTATAAATAGCGGCGCGACCACGGCCGGCACCAGCACCGATTATACAGCTTTGGCCAATTATGAAACCAGTTTCCTCTGGTCCGATCGCGCTGGCGGCTCAACATTGACCGCTACCGACGATGCGATTCATACTGGTTCCACCTTCGATTGGTGCGATTCCAACTATGTCAAGTCTTTGCCGACGGATTCCCAGACCTTGTCCCAATAATTCAGGTTTGGTCTAGAATTTTAAGGTTGGCTTAATATAGTCAGCTCTCCGCCCTCCCGTTTCGGGAGGGCGGAGTTGTTTTTATCGATAATTTCTGCTATATTACCAGCAGATAAATAAGCAAAAACATTATGTCAAAACAAAGGAAGATAGCGATTGTCGCCACCTTCGTCATTGTCTTAATTATTGCCGGTGTGGGCATTTATTGGTATTCCGGCGGCTTCAGGCCGCAATCACAACCGGCCGCCGATGGATCGGCTGTCATCGGTTGGAGTAGGGAAGAAGTGACTGCCGATTTCAAGAATAACGAATTAAAGATCAGGGGCGACGCCGTTCCGCCGCAGGAGATTAAGGATCGTTATGGCGCGGCCATTGCCAAAGCCAAGCAGGCCATCAGCGACAATAAACCGACCATAAAGGGAGACAAGGATGTGTCCGGCGATTATATAACTGTGGCGTCTTCATACGCGATTCTGGGCGATTATGGCGAATCTGAAAATTGGTACAAAAAGACAATAGAGAAATTTCCTGACAATTACCTGGCGCATATGAATCTGGGCGATTTGTATATTTTGATGGGTCAGAGCCGGGAAGCGGCCGGCAAGTTTTACGACACACACAAACTCTACCCCAAGGATTCAGTGATTTATACCAAGCTGGCCGATTTGTATTATGCCTATGCTTTTGTTAATAAGGAGCGAGCTGATGCTATTTACGAGTTGGGCGTAAAAAATGCCGTTTATCCTAAGATAGTTCTTAATTCTTACATTTATTATTTGGAGAAACTCCGACCCAACCCAGCTAAATTGGAAGAGATGCAGCGCGAATACGAGAAGATCACCGGCAGCCGGTTGGAACAACGCAAGGAAAATATCCAAACGCAAGTAGAGATTGAATAAATTATGATCTGGGAAGAAAAGCTGAAGAAAATTTGCCTCTGGGGTGCGGCCGTTATGGTCTGGACGCCCCTTTTGGCCAATGTTAATTTTATTTTTCCTTTTATCGTGCCGAAAAACATGGTTTTCCGGCTGCTGATTTTGATTCTGATGATTCCTTTTGCCTGGCTTGTGATTATTAGTCGCAAGCTGCCGTTGAAAGGCAATTTTGTTTTTTGGGCTTTGGCGGTTTTTTTGGCGGCTAACACCTTGGCGGCTGTTTTGGGCGTCAATCCCTATCAGAGTTTCTGGGGCAGTTACGAGCGCATGGACGGTTTGTTTCATTTGTTTTTGCTCGGCCTGTTTTTCGCGCTGGTTACCGTTATTTTAAGAAAACGCGTTGATTGGCTGGTATTGTTTCATTCCTCCATGATCTGCTCTGTTTTTGTTGGAACTTACGCCTGGCTCAATCAATTCCAGTTCAAACTGCCCGTTTTGCAAAACGGCTATGGTGGCACTATTGGCAATCCTGATTTTTTGGGCGTTTATTTGATGTTGAATATTTTTATCGCCGCCGCCGCGTTTATTCTGGATAAAGAAAATAAGAATCGGTATCGGCTTTATGTAGTTTTGGGCGCACTGGATGTCTTATTACTTTTTGCCAATGCCGCTCGTGGCAGTATTTTAGGTTTTATTATTGGTACGATTATTTTGGCGCTGTTTGCTCTGCCCAAATTGGATAAAAAATGGCGCTGGGGTGTAGTGGCGGCGCTTTTAGCCGGCTTACTGCTTGCTGGAGCGGTTTATTTCCAGAGGGACGCGGCCTGGGTCAAGAAAGTCAATTTTATCAATCGTTTTGCCGCCATCTCACTTCAAGACCAGAATGTGGCCAACCGTTTGCGCGTCTGGAAAGTGGCGTTTACAGCATTTCAAGACCGGCCGCTGTTGGGTTACGGTCCGGAAAATATCATGTATGGTATTAATCAGCATTTTGATCCCGATTTTACCGAGCAGTGGTTTGATCGGGCGCATAATTTCATATTTGACTATCTGATGTCTTCCGGCATCATCGGCCTGCTGTCATATTTGTTGATATTTGCCGCGGCCTTCACTGTTTTGTTCAGAAAACTTAAGAGTAATTATTGGCTCTCAGTCGTATTGTCGGCCGGATTGGTCGCTTATCTTGTCAGTAATTCATTTGTTTTTGACACGTTATCCAGCTGGTTGATGATTTTGTCCCTTCTGGCTTTCATCGGCGTCTATGGCCGGTCGGATGACAGACAAGACGAGTTTGCCTTGCCGCCCATTTTGGCCAAGGTTGATTTCGCTGTCATCGGCCTAATAACTTTATTGGTTATTTTTGTCGCTTATATTAATATTGTTCGGCCCCTTCTTGCTAATTTGTCGGGAGCCGATTATTTCCGTTGGAACAAAATCGATCATGAAAGGGCCTTGTCACAGCTGCAAAAAGGCATAGCTCTGAATACTTTCGGCAGCAGAGAACTTATTTTACAGCTGTCGCGATTCTCCAGGGATATGTCTGATAACCGGCGCATTGATCCCATGTTCAAGAAAAAGGTCATGGAAGAGGCGGAAAAATATTTATTGGCATTATTGAATCGCGATTCAGCCGATGTTCAGGCCCGCTTGGCTCTGGCACAGGTTTATGAAGCATACGCTTCGGAAAACAGTTTTTATGCCGATGAGGCGATTAGGGTTTTGGAGGCCTATAAGAGCGATTTCCCCAATCGGGCCGAATATCTAACATCACTCGCCCAGGCGTATTATTTGAAGGGCGATTTGGATCAGACCGTTCACTATTTGAAAAAAGTATTGGAATTATCGCGGCGCGACGAGCAGGACTATCTCAATATCATTAATATTCTGGCGCAGAAAAAAGACCTGACTGAAATGGAAAGTTATGTGGCGGCCTTTGAGGCGGCGCATCCCAGGATTTCCACGGTGAATTATGTAAAATTAGGGCAATATTACTTCAATGCCGGCCTAATAGATAGGGCGGAAGAAATTTTGACGCAGAAAGCCATACCGTCAAATCCGGCCAATTTTTCTCCGCATATCGCTTTGGCCTCGATCTACGAATCGCGAGGGGATTGGCGGCAGGCTATTGATTATTGCCGCGGCGTCATTGAAAAATATCCTCAAACCAAGCCCGAATTGGAAGAGTACATTAAGTATTTGCAGGACAAATATAAACAGTAAGTTATCAACAGGGCAGATGTTTTAATGACTAAAAATGTGGTATAATGGAATCAAGCTTTTAAATAAATATCCGCCTCGCGCGGTAAAGTAAAAGTAACAAAAACAATATGGAAGGTAACAAAAACGGCTGGTTTTTTCATCTGGCCAGTAATTTAGTCATATTTATAACGACTATTGTAGTCATCGGCCTGACGGCTCAAATCGTTTCAGCGGCTCCCGTAACTCCGACACGGTTGTATACGACAGCCACTTCTACAAGCGCCATAACTATCGCCTGGGCGACCAGCACGACTGACACCTCAACTTACTATGATGTCGCTTATTCGACTGACGGCGTCACCTGGTCTACAACCACTATCGCCACTTCCACTCCGGCCGGGGCGGGCACTGGCAACAACGCCAGCTCAACCTTCACAAGTTTGTCTGTTGATACTCGCTACTATTTTCAAGTGGCGGCTGGCAGCGGCACGGCCACCAGCACAGTTATCGCCCTTAGTGTTTTTACTCTGGCGAATACGGCCACTGTTACCGTAGACACGCCGACTTCCACTGCCGCCCTGCCGATCACAATAAATATTAACGGCAATTCCACCACCACGACTTATGCCATTTATAATTACACTTCCAGCACATATCTGACTTCTGCCGGCGCGGAATCTGCCAGTGCTGTTTATTACACCACCTCTACATGGAACACGGCCGGAGGAGCAGCACAGGGCTTGCTGGCCAATGAAGCCTACCAATTCACGATAACGCCTAAGAATGGCAGCGGTTCCACTGCCGCAACATCTACTGCCAGCACCGCTGTTTCCACTTTGGCTAGTGCTCCCGCTTCAGTTACAGCCTCAGCTACCTATTTTGATGCCACTATTTCTTGGACGGCCAGTAATGCCACGAATTATTATGTGGAAAACACCACTGCCAGCACTAACTCTGGCAATATCACCACTGCCAGTTATACCTTTTATACCTTGAATTGCGGTACTGCTTACTCATTTAGAGTTAAAAGTTTAAATACAGATGGAGTCGCAAGCGCTTGGAGTACAATTAATAAAACCACCGAAAGTTGCACCGGTGGAGGTGGAGATGTTACGCCAGCTACCTCGGCTACACCCGCAACGCCAGCAACTCCGGCTGTCCCAGGCGTTACCCCTGCTGTTCCCGCCACTCCCGCAACTCCGGCCACGCCTGCATCTGTCACTGTCAGCAATACTCCCGGCTCAATCATCAAAGTTAATGCCAAGGATCGCCCGGCTGTCTATTACCTCTTGGACGGCAAGAAATACTTGTTCGTCAATCGAGTCACTTATACGACCTGGAGCAAAGATGCCGGCGATATGGCTAATAATTTCTCCACACTTAAACTGGTCACCCAGGCGGAGTTTGACGCCATCCAGCTGGGAGGCAATCTGGTTGCCAAGCCGGGCACGTTAATTAAGTTTGATAATGGTCCCGATACTTACGGCGTCGCCACCGGAGGCAAACTCTTCCAGTTGGCCGATTATGCCGCGCAGGTCGCGCTTTATGGCGATGTGACGCCCGTCGTTATTCAGAGCGGTTTTAGGACAAGCTATTACGACAATGGCAACGCCATCGGCATCCTGCCCGCCAACTCGTCTAAACCAAAGTAGGTATTTTAGTAAATATTTTTGCCAAACTCCTTCACTTTCTTCGGGAGGAGTTTTTGTTTTTAGTAATTATTTGTTATAATTAATCCATAACAAATAATTATTAGGAGGGTATGAAATTATTTTTGTTTCGCACCTTTTGTGTCAGCGCCTTAGCGGCGTATTTTTTTGTGCTCGGCAATTCGGCCTCGGCTTATTGGGAAATCAATAGTGATACTGTCTGGAAGTTAAGCGACAGCCCGATAGTCACCAGGGACTCGGTCTGGGTCAAGCCGGGGATTAAATTGACTATTGAGCCGGGTGTGGTGGTGAAATTCGCCGCCAGTGATCCCTACAAGCGGATTTTAATCAATCAGGGGTATCTGGAGGCCATTGGCACGCCAGATAAACCGATAATTTTTACCTCTTATCAGGATGATGCTGCTGGCGGTGATACCAATGGCGACGGCACTGCCTCTAGCCCTCAACCCGGCGACTGGTGGTATTTGACTTTTCAAGGCAATAATTCCTTAACTCATCTGAGTAATGTGATTATCCGCTATGGCGGCTATACCTATCATAATGTGGTTGATGTCTATCAGAGTCAGGCTGAGATTACCAACACCATCATCACTGATAATGGCGCGGCTATTGATGTTATTGGAGGAAATTTAACCCTTACTAATTCTTCAATTTATAACAATTTGATGCCCGAGCCCGGTGGTCAGGTCGAATCCGGCATTCAGCATTATGGCTGGCCGGCTACAACTGTTTTGGCAACCAATAACTGGTGGGGGACAGTTGATGGCCCCTGCCCCTGGACTGAATTGGTGCCTCCTGGGACGCCGGCTTGGCAAGTGGATTATGTCAAGGTTTGCGGCCTGCGGTCTATCATAGACACTGGCATCGTCTATTCTCCCTGGCTTACTCAGCCGTCAGTTTTTGCCGCCAAGCGCCATCCGGTAATTATCATTCCCGGCATCCTGGGCAGCTGGCCGGATGACAGCGGCAAATTAGTTTTAGATCCGATTACTCATACTTATGACGATCTTTATGCGGCTTTGGACGCAGCCGACTATACGCCGGGCGTGACGCTTTTCACTTTTCCCTATCAGTGGCGATATTCCAATGTAATTACCGCCAAACTGCTTAAGGACAAGATCGCGAACGTCAAAGCCGTTTGTATTCCCTCTGACGAGATGGACTGTACAAAAGTCGATCTGGTGGCGCATTCCATGGGCGGGCTGGTGGCGCGGCAGTATATCGAGTCAGACGATTATAACAGCGATGTGGATCAGCTGATTTTTATCGCTGTTCCGCACAAAGGCGCGCCAAAAGCATATGCGACTTGGGAAGGGGGATTTATGGGGGAAAAAGGAACTGATCGTGTCTTATGGACTATACTAGCATTAGAAGCTTATAAAAGAACAGGTATTTGGGGTGATGCTGGCTTGGTTACTTATATTCATGATTATAATATTGATTCAGTCAAAGAGCTTCTGCCGGTTTACAATTATATCTATGATCAGGATGCGGGAAGCGTGAGGTATTATCCTGATAATTACCCAGCCAATCCATTTTTGGAAAATCTTAATGCCCCTGTCAATTTGGATAAATTGAAGGATTTAGCCCAAATGATAAATATTATAGGTAATACTGGCGATACCACGATTAGTAGTTTTAATGTTGTAAGTTCAACTAAGCCCTTGCCGCTTTGGGAAAACGGCATGCCAAAGGATTTTTATAGTTCTAAATCTGGTATATTAAAAAATAGTGGGGATGATACTGTACCAACTATTAGCAACAGTAATTTTTTGGGACTGTCTGATGTGACACTTGATTATGAACATGGGGAAGTCGTCGGGCAGTCGCAGAAAGAAGTGATCAAGAATTTAACCGGCAAGGAGCCGGAAACAGAAATACACAGCAATAAGATTACTAATTTACTTATGCTTTCTCTGGCCTGCCCAGCTGATATAGAGGTGATTGCTCCGGATGGCAAACGCATTGGCAGGGATTTTTCAAGCGGAGTAAATATAAATGAAATTTCTGGCGCCTATTATTATAATCCCGGAAGCGACACCATGCCAGAATTTGCTGTCATTCCCAATCCCTCAGACGGCGCCTATCAAGTCAAAATAAACGGCACTGACAGCGGCGGTTCCTATGCCTTGTCGGCGGATTATCTAAGCGAGGCGACTTCTACTGGGTCAAGCTTTGCCGGCGCCATTTTGCCCGGACAGGAGCGGACTTTGAGTTTTGATTTTTCTTCTACCTCCACCTACTTCACGCCAGACATTACTGCCAATATAACCATTAATACGGCGATTAGCGATATTACTCTAATCTATAATTCTGGATTATTGACGAATAATCTCATTAAGCAGAAACTGCTGGCTAAATACGCGGCAGTGAAGCTTAAGGCCGCCCTGGCAGGCGCGGCTATCAAGCTGGCAGAGAACGCCAGAACCGCGCTGGCAAACAATAGCAGGCTTTCCGACTTAGCTAAGGCCAAGTTGCTGGCGGCGTTGGACAGCCAGATTGCCAAGCTCAAGGCCGAACGCAAAAAGATAATTTTTGATTCCTTGTCTGATATCACTGATTATGCGGCATCGCTAAAGTCCTCTGGCGTGCTAAAGCCATTGGGTTATGATATAATTAAGGCAAATAACGATTATCTAATTAATAACTGGTAATTATATGAATATTTTTTTACGTGTAGTTTTATTTTTTGTTTTTCTTTTTTTTGGTGTGTTTATAGGTGAATTTATATTACAATATTTATATAATTTATTACCTAATAGTGGCGGCGCTTCATGGTTTGGAACAATGGGTTCTTTGTCACTTTTATTCGGTGCTATTTTTGCTTTTTATTTTTTTCTCCCATTACTCATCACTGCGCTATTCAATAAAGCCAAGTATTATTTATTAATAGTCAATATAATTTTATTGTTGCCGGTCTTATGGCTTTTTTATCCAGATTGGTGGTTTAATGGAACATTAATTGTTTTATCAGTTATTGGCTGGTTTGTAGGTGAAGGGATTAACAAAGTAATTACGAATTTCAAATTACGAATTACGAATTGAAACTCAAATTATTAGTTTCTATCACTTTACTTTTAGTTTTATGCTATAATGAAAGTATAATTGCCAGGAAGGTGACAATTGCCAAAAAGAAAACCCGCTGACCATCGGTCGCGGGTTTTTGTAGGTGCGTTATTGGCTGTTCGATTTTAGCTGGGCAAAGCATTTGGCGAATTCTTGGCTGAAGAAGCCAGCGACTTCGAGCTTGGACTTGGCCACATCATCAATCAGCGGCATATAAACATCTTTTGTCTCTTTAATTTTGCGCTCACGTTTTTCTGCGGCGCACTGATCCAGCGTGCGCAGATTGTGCAGGCGGTCGCAGAGCTTGATGATTTTGGCGTCAATCTTCGCATTCCTGATTTTAATAAAGTAGAACTTGTGGCGGGCTGAATCCGAGGGAAAATGGTTGCAGATTTTCTTCGGTTTAGTCAGAGTCACCACCAAACTCATTACCCGGACGCCGAAAATCAAGCGGATGCGGCTGGGAGGTGTAAGAAGGCAGTTATCTTCTAACATGTCGTGGAGTAATGCCGCCATAATCATTTCCGGATCGTAAATGTCCAGCTCATCCATCAGTATTAGGGCCGTATTGCGGCAATGCTCGAAATACCTTTCGCCGCCGTCGCGGAATTGGTTTTTGTGCCCATATTCGGCCAAATCATAGGCAAAATCCACAAGTTCCAGCATATCAGCCGAAATTCTTTGGCGAAGTCGATCCAGGAAACTTTTGTGGTTCTCGCTTTCTTGCAGTGCCGGAATCATGGTTTACCCTCCTTTTGGCTAAATTGTAATCTTAAAATGTAAAGTACTTTGATTAGATATAATAGCTTAAATCGGCTGATTTGTCAAAAAAGAAAAATATAATGTCTTAACAAGAAGACGGCTCGCATGATGAGTTGCTAGAGAAAAAAGACGGCATCTACCATAAACTCTGGCAGCTGCAGGCAGGTGGATTCATTAAATAATAAATTTTTTAAATGTGGCTTTCGCTTATGGAGTCGCATTTTTTTATTAAGCGTATTTATGATATAATATAAAATATGGCGATTGGCGGCCGGTTTATTTTGTGTTATAATTATTATGTTTAAGAGCCCTGGTATTAGCCAGCATAAAATCTATCACCGCTTGCTGTTTTTGGGCGGAGTCATTGTTTTTTGCATCATGCTTTTTGGCCTGATCAAGGAAATCATTAATCGCCGCCAGATTGATCGCCAAATCGCCGATTATGAAAGCCGGATTGCGGAATTAAAAGTGGAAAATTTGACATTAAACGACAAGATTATCAATTGGAATACCAGCGGCGAATTGGAATCTAGCGCGCGAGCCAAGTTGGGTCTGGAAAAGCCCGGTGAACGCACCATTATTATTGTCCGGCCGACAAGCACCAGCAACAACCAGATCGCTATTAAAAGCAATCAGCAGGAGATCAAACTGAACACGGCAGAATCTGACGAGTCGCGGCAATCCAATCTAATCAAGTGGTGGCAATATTTTTTTAACTAAATTTTAATTACCAATTTATCCTTGGTTATTGGTCATTGTTAATTGGTTATTGTAATCCAAAAAATTATGGCAACAAACAAACCAAATCTTTCGCCTGAGGTCAAACAACGGCTGAGGCGGGCGGTTTTAGGAGAATTAAACGCCAAATCGGCTAAGCCAGTAACGCCAGCGGCAAGAAGTATCACAGTCGAGCCGGTTGTCGCCAAACCAGCGCCGAAGACCCTGAAAAAAATACTAATTAAACCCAAGGCTGAATTTAAGGCGCCTAGTCGGCGGCGGCCAGTCAAGAAGGCCTCGGCTCCCTTAGTAAAATCGTTTCAAAAATCTGTACCTCCCGCGCCTCCAGTTGCAAAGAAACTTTTATCTTCTCCCACACAAATTAATCAACCGTCTAAGCCGGCTGTGACTACTCCCATTGCGAAGAAATTTGGCTTTCGCCAGCCGCGCCCCTCAGTTCGCGCCTGGGAGAAAATGCCGTCAGAAAAATCCCTGGAAACATTGTTTACCAAGCCCTCGGCGCCTAAAAAATTACCCTGGCAATTAACAGAGCCGAAGAAAAAGGTGACTGAGCCCAGTTATGGTGGCATCGGCCAGTTAAAAAATTTTAGGCAGACGATTGGCTCTGCCCCGACTAAACGTCACTTATTATTAAAATTGCTCGGACTGGTCGTTTTGCTCGCAGCCCTGGTTTTAGCCGTTGATATTTTGGGCTTGTACTTTTGGAGTTTTAGGGATCCGGTAAGTTTGCAGGTGGCCGGAACTTTGCAGCTGCCAGCCGGATCGGTTAACAGCCAAACAATTAACTTGGCTCAGTATCTTGGCGATCTTAAATTGTTAAGCCAGCCCTTGTACCAACAACGCGAGGGGCTGATAAATTATTCTGGCAAGAGCGATGTTTCTGATCAAGTTTTCTACCGTCTGGCGGCAGAAAAAGTCGTGGAACAAAAGCTCCGGGATTACAATAAAACCGTTACCAGCTCGGATGTCGATAATCAGATGAATTTATTGTTGCAGCAGACCAGCGGCCAGGATCAGGCCGAGAAAATCATCAGCAATCTTTATGGCTTAAACCTGGCTCAGTTTAGGGACAAGATACTTCTGCCCATGATGGAACGCGAGGTGTTACTGTCAGCCCTGATTAATGATGAGTTCCAGCCAATCACCAAGACGGCCAAGGATCGCGCTGACGAGGTACTTAAGTCAGCCCTGGCCTCCTCAACCAACTTTGAGGCCTTGGCCAAGCAGTATAGCGATGATGAAACTACGGTTAACACTGGCGGTGATTTAGGTTGGGCAGTCAAGGGCCAGCTCGATCCATCTTGGGAGGATTTGATTTTTAATACCGCAACCGGCACAGTAGTCAAGCAGGTGGTCAAGAGCCGTTTCGGGTTTCATGTCATCAAGGTGGATCAGAAGTTAGTTGACAAGGCAACGGGGGCAGTGAGTGTAAAGTTGCGGCATATTTTGATCAAAGTCGATGTGGATAAATATATTAAGGATTTGTTGGACACTAGCCGGTTGGTAAAGTACGTCAGATAAAATAATAAAACAGCCGAGGCGCTATTGCCTGGGCTGTTATGAGTGAGCCGACCGTGGGGATCGAACCCACGACCTACGGTTTACGATACCGTCGCTCTACCAGCTGAGCTAGGTCGGCGAAATTAACAAGCGGGTAACGAGAATCGAACTCGTGCCTCAACCTTGGGAAGGTCACGTTCTACCACTAAACCATACCCGCGCAAATTATTACCTATTATAGCCGATAATTATCAAAAAAGCAACATGAAAGTTCCTACCAATCAGTCTCTAAGGTTGATGAGACCGGCAATATTTTTTTTGACTTTGATTATAATTCTGCTGATTTTTGTCTTTGACCGTCTGCCGGTCAAGGCCGAGTATTTGTCTCTGGCCAGCACTATTCCATCAGAGCGTTTAAAGCCGTTTATTGTTACCTCGACCGATGGTTTGCTGACTTTTATAGCCAAAGCCGGCACCAGTACCAGTGATTTGCCTTTCCAGCTATTCACGCTTTATCCGCGCGAAGAGATTGCTAATAATTTTCCAGTCGCTGAGGGGTTGATTCCAGTGAGCGATTTGTTTGTCTTGGCCTTGTCATCTGTTAATTCATCTTCCACTTTGGCTGACTTTAATCCGCAGATTATTTTTAAGTATACTAATGATAACCGTTTGCGCAATTTATACATCTGGGATCCCTTGTCTAATGCCTTTATTAAATTAGCGGCCGTTAAGGATTTGAAGCGGCCGATGTTGACTTATAATGTCCCAGATTATGGCCAATTTGTTTTCGCTCTGTTTGAGGAGAAGGAGCTTGTGGGCAAGTCATCCTGGTATGTCCATCCGAGATATCGCAACGAGCTGATGGCCGCTTCGACGCAGTTCATGCGCGGTTCCAAAGTCAAAGTGACTAATTTGGACAATAATAAGTCAGTTGTCGTTACCGTCAAGGACTGGGGGCCAGATCCGATACTTCATCCTGACAGGGTGATTGATCTTAACAAGATCGCCTTTAAAAGAATCGCCTCCACTCGCCAGGGAGTTATTAATGTCAAAGTCGAGCCCTATATCGTCACCAGCACCAAGTTATCTTTGAAATAGTAAATTTGTCTCCGTCATTCCTGCGAAAGCAGGAATCCAGGTTGAAATTAATTCTTGATTCCTGGTCAAGCCAGGAATTACGAATGCCTTATAATTCGTAATTGATCCAGATGATTCATCTCGATAATGTTTCTAAAATTTTTCCGCCGGATGTTTCGGCCCTCAGAAATACCTCTCTCCATATTGAGGCAGGGGAGTTTGTTTCTATTGTGGGCCAGAGCGGATCTGGCAAAACTACTATCGTACGTTTACTCATCGCCGAAATCCCGCCCGACAGTGGCCAGATTAATATCGGGGGCTGGGATATCACCAAGATCAAGCCGCATCAGATTCCCTTATTGCGACGGCAGATCGGCGTGGTTTTTCAGGATTACAAGTTATTGCCCAAGAAGACGGTTTTTGAGAATGTGGCTTTTGCCCTGCAGGTTTCCGGCGCGCCCCGGCCCAGAATCGCTTCAGTAGTGCCGCAGGTTTTACACATAGTGGATTTAGATGACAAGGTTAATCGTTATCCGCAGGAGCTTTCTGGCGGCGAGCGTCAGCGCGTGGCCATTGCCCGTGCCCTGATCCATCGTCCCAAGGTGCTTCTGGCCGACGAGCCGACTGGCAATCTTGATGCCCTAAACTCCAAAGATATTATTGAACTACTAATCAAAATCAACGAGTTCGGCACGACCGTGGTGATGGTTACCCATAACAAGGAGATCGTCAATCAATTAAAGCGCCGCGTCGTCACTCTTGATCGCGGCTTGGTCGTGCAAGATCAGAAGGTCGGCAAATACGTTATTTAATTAAGAATTAACAATTAAGAATTAAGAATGAATTTTAATATTTATTTTTTGGCTGTTATAATTATAATTCGTAATTCTTAATTCGTAATTGATTTATGTTCATCCACGCTTTTACCAGAGGAATATTATTCGCCCTGCAGTCGTTCTGGCGCAACATCTGGCTATCTTTGGCCACGGTGTTTGTGGTTTTCTTGGCATTAATTTCCATAAATTTTTTGCTGGCGATCAACATCGTGGCTGACTCGGCTATTTTGGCGGTTCAGGACAGGATCGATGTCTCTATCTATTTCAAGCCAGATGTCAAGGAAAGTAAGATCGCTGAGGTCAAGAGCAAGTTGGAATCACTCTCGCAGGTCAAATCCGTGGTTTATAAGTCGCCGGAAGAAAACTTGGCCGCTTTTAGCCAGCGCCATCAGAATGACGCGCAGATCCAGGAGACCCTGCGCGAACTCTTAGGCAATCCCATGGGAGCAACCTTAGTCGTCAAGGCCAAGGGACTCAAGGATTATCCCGTTATTCTCTCTGCTGTAGATGATCCGTCATTCGCCGACCTGATTGAGGAAAAAAATTATGATGACAATCAGCTGGTAATTGACCGCATCAACTTGATTGCCGATAATGTCAAGAAAATCGTGTTGGCCATCTCCTTGATTTTTTCCATCATTGCCATCCTGATTGTCTTTAATACTGTGCGTATTGCCATCTTCACCCATCAGAATGAAATTGCCATCATGAAGCTGGTTGGCGCCAGCAATTGGTTCATCCGTTTTCCCTTTATTTTTGAAAGTATTATTTCCGGCATTCTGGCGACGATTTTGGCCATGCTTTTCATCTATCCCTTACTGTCTCTGGCTCAGTCGTATTTAGGCGCTTTTTTTGCCGGCGCCAGTTTTGATCTGGTCGGTTATTTTAATGGTAATTTTATTATGATTTTCGGGTTGGAATTCTTAGCTATCATTATCATTAATATTTTTTCCTCACTCGTGGCCATTTCCAAATACCTTAATGTGTGAGTTGACAAAAAAGTTGGAATTTACTAAGATGAGTTTGTTGAATATCGTATTGTTTCTTTAGTAATTTTATAACTGTGAAGAGGAGGAGATGGGCGCATGGATACCATCCGTGAATTTATCGGCGATTTGCTAATGATTTTGTTGGCGGTAGGATTCTGGTCATTTTTCGTAGGAGTAAAAGTCCAGTGCCATGAGTGCGGTGAAAGGTTTTATCACTGGGCAAAAGAGTGTCCGGCCTGTGGCTGGAAGTTAAGATGAGTTCATTATTAAGATCGGCCAGAGCCGGTCTTTTTTGATTTTTTAGTCCAAATTTAGTACAATATAGTCATGGAAAACACCCATTTTTTTCTTTATTTTGGCGTCGTCTTGGCCAGTTTTGTCTTGTCAGCGGCTTTAGTTCCGCTGATCCATTTTATTGCTTTGAAAAATAACATTATTGATCGGCCGGAAACAGCTGAGCGTAAAATTCATTCGACCCCTATCGCCTTACTCGGCGGTTGGGCGGTTTTTTTATCAACTACCTTGATTATCCTGGCAATAAGATATCTGCACTTGGCGGATTTTACAGTCATTCCGCTAAAGTTGTTTCTTGGAATTATTTTGGCCTCAATAGTTATTATTATTGGCGGTACGCTTGACGACAAATTTAATCTGCCTCCCCATGAGCAGATAATTTTTCCTCTGGCGGCGACGATTATTGTGTTGGCTTCCGGCCTGCATATTGGTTATATCACAAATCCATTTGGCTCGGCTGGTACGGTTATTTATTTCGCACAGATTATCGGCATTATCATTGCCTTTATCTGGCTGATGGGCATGATGTATACCACTAAATTTCTGGATGGCCTGGACGGCCTGGCCGCCGGTATCTCGGCCATTGCCTCGTTATTTATTTTTTTGATCTCCCTGCGTTGGGACACGCCACTCTCCGCCACTGGCATCTGGGCGCTGGCGTTACTAGGAGCGTCTTTGGGATTCTTATTATTTAACTGGCAGCCGGCCAAGATTTTTTTGGGCGAGGGCGGTTCTGTTTTTATCGGTTTTTTGCTGGGAGTACTTTCTATTATTACCGGTTCAAAAATCACCACCACGCTTTTGGTGATGGGCATTCCCATTTTAGATGTCTTATGGGTCATCATCCAGCGGTTGATTAGTCACCGTTCCCCTTTTGCCGGCGACCGCGGCCATTTGCATTACCGGCTGTTGTCGCTTGGACTGTCCAATAAGCAGGCCGTTCTGATTCTTTATTTTATCGCCCTGGGTTTCGGTTCGCTCGGGGTTATCAGTTCAAGTTATGGCAAGATGATATTAGTTGTTTGTCTGGTTGCGGTGATGGCGATGTTGTTGACAATTTTGAAAATCAAAATTTCCACTGAGAAAAATATTAAAGTATTTTAATATTATAATATTTGGTTATGTTAAAAGTCTATAACACTCTCTCACGGTCGTTAGAGGAATTTCAGCCGCTTAAAGATAATAAGGTCTCATTTTATCAGTGCGGGCCCACTGTCTATTGGACCCAGCACATTGGCAATCTGCGCGCCATGGTTTTGGCTAATTTGATTCGTCGTTCGCTTGGTTATCTTGGCTATAAAGTTAATTTTGCTCGCAATTATACAGATGTAGGGCATTTGACCAGCGACGAAGACGAGGGCGAGGACAAAATAATCAAGGCGGCCAGACGTGAGGGATTGTCGCCCGAGCAGATCGCCGATAAATATATCGCGCAATTTGAACGGGACGTGGCTGCTTTAAACTGCCTGCCCTTGGATAATAAGCACAAGCCGCGCGCCACCGGCTGTATCAAGCCAATGGCCAAGATGGTACAGACGCTTCTGGATAAAGGTTTTGCTTATGCCACTGATTTGGCGATTTATTTTGATGTGTCCAAAGCAAAGAATTATACCCAATTGTCGGGCCAGAAAATGGAGATGAATCGCCAGGCCGCTGGCAAAGGAGAGATTAGCGACAAAAATAAAAAAAATCCAGCTGATTTCGCGGTCTGGTTTTTCAAGGCGGGTGCGCATAAGAACGCCCTGCAAACCTGGTTGGAAAGATTTACTCTTCCTGATGGCTCAGTGATTGAGCAAGATGGATTCCCGGGTTGGCATTTGGAGTGTTCTGCCATGAGTCAGAAGATTTTCGGGCCGACACTGGATTTGCACATGGGCGGCGTGGAGCATATTCCCGTGCATCACACCAATGAGATCGCCCAGAGCGAGGCGGCCACAGGAGAGAAATTCGTTGATTACTGGCTGCATAACGAGCACTTGACTGTCGACGGTAAGAAGATGTCTAAGTCCGGCGGCACGGCCTATGCTTTGTCAGATATTATTGCCAAGGGTTATGATCCGTTGGCTTTGAGGTATTTTTTTCTGCAGTCGCATTACCGCAGCAAGCAGAATTTTACCTGGGAGGCGCTGGAATCAGCCAAAATCGCTCTACATAATCTAAATGCACAAGTTATGTTTGTGCGGCCGCCAACGTTGCCGCACAGTCAGGTTGATGAGGTTTTTAAAAATAAATTTATCTTCGCTTTGCAAGACGATTTTAATATCCCTCAGGCGTTGGCAATCGCCTGGGATGTGATTAAATCCAATTTGGCTGATAAAGTCAAGTATGCACTGTTAGTCGATTTCGACCGGGTTCTGGGATTGAATTTAGCCCAGGCAAAAGCTGATAAAATTCCCACGGAAATAAAAAAGCTCGCTGAGGCTAGGTGGCGGGCGCGAGCGAAAAAGGACTGGGCCGAGGCCGATAAGCTGCGCCAGCAGATTGAGCAGGCCGGCTGGCAGATGGAAGACGGCAAGGATGATTATAAATTAAAGAAAAAGTAAAAAAACACGGCATATGCCGTGTTGATAAAATGTGCTAGTCATTTTCGTTTTTGCCGGGTGGTCTTTCCAATGTCCCCCCTGATAATGTGCAATTCGCAAACATAATCGTCAAGCATTAGAAATGTCTCAGTATCATTGCCGGCGCCGTTGTCGTGGTTGATATTAAGTAAGCCCGTCTTCCAATCAAAGTCAATTGCTTTGATTTTGGGGTACATCATCTCATTGACAATCAAATTCATAACTGCATCGACAACTGTTATGCTTTTGACTATTTTCCTGTCATCGTGATCTATCTTAACTCCCGGACAGTTGAAACTTTTGAGTATGGCCACCACCAGCGCCTCGCGGCTGAAATATCCCGTGCTGTTTTTAGCCGCATCCTTGCCGTAGACATCAGATTTATTTTCCTGTTCGCTCATTTTTCCTTGCTCCTTTTTCGGCATCGTTATTTTTTAATCCTCTACGGCACATTTCCTGCTCGGCCTCCAATAGACCCCTCGCCCTGGTCAAACCTAGCCGTTCCATGATGCGCATGATGGCGCGATGCCCGCGATCGGGAATGTCCTTGGGCATGAATTGTGCCGCTAGAATATTGGGCGGCTTTACGGTCTCCAGAAGAATCTCCCAGGCCTGATCTCCGTGCAGGGCAATGAATTCTTACTGCGTCATGGTTTTATCCTGCGTCGATGCCTTTTGGACAGGGCTTGAGCTTTGGCGAATAGGGGATTAAACCCGCCGTATCTTTTCTCACATTCACCCTCTTTAAGTTCCTTGTGCGACCAGCGGCCGATGCGCGCGCCGCAATCCTGGCATTGTATTTCGCTGATGCCGTCGTAATGCTCAGGATCATCCGGTCCGTATTCAACTAGTAATATATTATCACTTTTGCATTTGCGGCATTTTGACATGTCAGGGGAAACGTGTTTTCTGGCTTTGTGCGGCATTACTTTTCTCCTTTATCGTTTTTAGATCAGAAACATTTCGTCTTGCTGGCGCCTGAACCATTCTTTGACGGCTTCGCTCGAATTAAGGTTTTCATCAATCTCGAATAGAATTTCTATTCTATCTCTAAGCGTCGCGTCGAAACCATAAAATTCACATAAGAAACAATAGAACGCTTCAACAAAAGGTATAGTTTTAATAAAACTTGATTTAGTCGTTCGATTTTTACTGACTTCTTCTTTCGCTATTTGTCTTATTCTTAGCAATTCTGAGGTTTTTAGAGTTAAGCCAGTAAAATGCTCGATATTTTTTCTGGCATGTCGGAAGTTATAAAGGATTTCTTCATCCATTGTCCGCCCTCTTTGACTCGTTCGGTTTTTGCTGGTAAGATAGTAGTTCTGTTGTCAAAGTTCGATTGATACTTTATCCTAATAAATTTGTCACAAAATGTCAATGGAAGATAAAATCACCATACGCGGGGCGCGGGTGCACAATTTAAAAGATATATCTTTGGAAATCCCGCATAACAAATTAACGGTTATGACGGGTGTTTCTGGTTCGGGCAAATCCTCTCTGGCTTTTGACACGATTTTTGCCGAGGGTCAGAGGCGCTATATCGAGTCGCTTTCCCCTTATGCGCGGCAGTTTTTAGGCCAGATGAAGCCGGCTGATGTTGACGAGATTATCGGCCTGGCGCCGGCGATTTCCATCGACCAGAAAGCCCTGTCCCACAACCCCCGTTCCACGGTCGGCACTCTGACGGAAATCTACGATTATCTGCGTGTTTTATACGCCCGTTTGGGCGAGGTTTTTTGTCCCCAGTGCGGCCGAAAAATTTCTAAAATGTCATCCGATGAGATGGTTGAGCTTATTATTAACCGCGCCAAAGCCACTAAGTCAGATAGCGTCAAAATCCTTTCACCGATAGTCATTGACCGCAAAGGGGAATATTACCAGCTGCTTTACGATTATCTGGCTCTGGGATATGTCCAGGCGCGGATCGACGGCAAATACCATTCATTGCGCGAGAGAATAATTTTAACCAAGAACAAAAAACACTCCATTGACTTGGTAATTGACGAGGTTAGGCCGGAGGATGAGACGCGGCTGTTTGAGGCGGTGGAAAATGCCATGGATTATAGCAAGGGTCTGGTCATCGCGATTTTTAAAGACGGTGAAACAATTTTGTCGGCCAATTGGACCTGTCCCTGCGACGGCTTCGCCTTTCCCGAAGTTGAGCCGCGGCTGTTTTCTTTTAACAGCCCGCACGGCGCCTGCCCCGAGTGCCACGGTCTGGGCAAGAAGGAAAAATGGGTCAAGAAGGAAAAGACAGATGAGGATGAGGAAGATCATTATGAAAGAATTGTGGAGGAATGCTTGACCTGCCACGGCTTGCGCCTTAATCAGAACGCCTTGTCAGTGAAAATTAGCGGCAAAAATATTGCCGAGGTCAGCGCCTTGAGCTTGAGCGGGGCGCACAAGTTTTTTTCCGACTATTACAATCAGATGACCGAGAGGCAGAAGACCATCGGCGAGACAATCGTTTACGAAGTTTCAGCCCGGTTGGACTTTCTGCTCAAAGTCGGCCTTGGTTATCTGACGCTTGACCGCGAGGCCGAATCGCTCTCTGGCGGCGAGGCCCAGCGCATCCGGCTGGCCTCTCAGATCGGCAGCCACTTGTCACACACGCTTTATGTCCTGGATGAGCCGACCATTGGCCTGCATGAACGTGACACTGAACGCCTGATTGAAACCTTAAAATCGTTAAGGGATCAGAACAATACAGTCGTCATCGTAGAACACGACGAGCGCACAATTAAATCTTCAGATTATTTAGTGGATTTGGGTCCTTATGCCGGCCGGCATGGCGGAGAAGTGACAGCGATAGGGGAAGTCAAAAAATTGCTCAAGGGCAAGGAATATCCCGAGTCATTGACCTTGCAGTATTTGCGCGGCGAAAAAGAAATCAATATTAATCGCGCCCGCCGTGCTAAAGACGCTGAGGCCTTGCGTATTATAGGCGCCAAGGTCAATAATTTAAAAAACATTAATGTTGATTTTCCGCTGCGCAAACTGGTGGCCGTGACCGGCGTATCTGGCTCAGGCAAGTCAACCTTGCTTTATGATTGCCTGTATGAGAATTTAATCAAGGTTAAACATGGTTTTCGTCAGGAAATTCGCGGCATTGCCAAGCTGATTGGCAGCGAGTATGTCAACAAGGTCGTTATCGTCAATCAGGCGCCGATTGGCCGCACCCCCAGGTCAAATCCCGCCACTTACACCGGAATATTCACCCCGATTCGGGAATTTTTCGCCCAACTGCCTGCGGCCAGGGAACGCGCCTATACTGCCTCAAGATTTTCCTTCAACCGGCCTGGCGGCCGTTGCGAGGCCTGCGATGGCGCCGGCTTTAACCTGGTGGAGATGCATTTTCTGCCGCCGGTTCTGGTGGAATGCGAGGTCTGCCGCGGCAAGAGGTTCAATCGCGAGACCCTGCAGGTCAAATACAAAAACAAGAACATCGCTGAGGTATTGCAGCTTACCATAGACGAGGCGTTTGATTATTTTGACGGTCAGTATCTGATTACTGATAAGTTAAAGGTATTGCAGGAAGTGGGCTTGGGCTATCTGCAGCTTGGCCAATCGGCAACAACGCTTTCCGGCGGCGAGGCGCAGAGAATCAAGCTGGCGCGCGAATTGACTCATACTCTTGGCGCCAAGACCCTGTATCTTTTGGACGAGCCCTCAGTCGGTCTGCATTACCATGATATTGATCTGCTGCTTCAAACTCTGAATAAGCTGATTGACCGTGGCAACAGTGTCATTCTGATTGAGCATAATATGCACATCATCAAGGAGGCGGACTGGGTGATTGACCTTGGGCCTGAAGGAGGGGAGGCCGGCGGTAAAGTCGTGGCCACTGGCACGCCCGAACAGCTGACTGCAGCCAAGAATTCTTTGACAGGGGATTATTTGAGGAAATATTTGTGATTTCTTGCTATAATATTAGCAGTATGAAGAATTTTATTTTTTTTATCTTAATAGTCGCTTGTCTCGGCTTAATTTATATTGGCCTGATTAGTAAGGGTGTACCAACTGCAAATGAACTGGCTATTTCTGGCCAGCAAACTGCGACTACTCCAGTTTCGACTCCAGCGCCGACAAAAAGCATCAGCCAGCAAGCCGCCGCGATTGTTTCGGCAACTTCCAATCCGGCGACAACGGTCAATAAAACAGAAATTCGGCATTTCCGTCCCGATACCTCATCACAGCAGGCCGGCCAGTCATCCGCATCGTCAAACGATTCGGCGCGCAATTTTATTGTCACGGTAGAACTGCTGGCCAAGATGCATCTGGTTGACAAGTATCGGCCAGGCATCTGCTTCGGTGCGCCAGTGGCCGTGCCGCAGGTGGCAATTGACAGCCTGCTCTCCGCCCAGAAGGATTTGTCTGATTTCCTGCGCCAGCACTATGGTCTAACCACTGATTTGGAAGTTTATAACAAAATCAAGCAGCTTCAGGATATCCAGTTGACCGCTCTCACCAGCAGTAAATTCAATTTTACTTTCATGGATGGCCAGTGCGCCAATTTGGTTTATTATGAAGGCACAGTTGAAGTTGTAAATAATGTCGCTACCGATACCGTAACTTCGCAGACAGCGCATTCTTATAAATAATTACTAATTAATTGCGAAAATGACCAAAAGATTTATTGGACAAGTTAAAATTATCCTGATCGTAATTCCTGTAGTGTTGTTGTTGGCTGGCTGTTCCTCACAGCCGGAGCTTATTAGCGTTAACATAAATCCCGAGATTGATAATTTGAAAGCGACTACTTCCGCATCAATAACCGCAACTGGCCAGAATAAACCAAAGATACCCACAACCACCGTCGCTGCCTCGAAAGCCGCATCACAGCAGGTGCAGGTTCCTAAGTCATTCGAGCTTGATGTTCCCTTTACTTCGCAGGCGCCACTTGCCAATTGGGATGCCCTGCATGAAGAGGCCTGCGAAGAGGCCTCAATGATCATGGCCTTCAAATATTTTAATCATCAGCCGCTAAATGATCAGATTGCCGAGCAGGAAATACAAAAAATCATTGCCTGGGAGACCGAGAGGGGTTATAAGGTGGATTTGACGGCCGAGCAGACAGTAAAAATTCTGCATGATTATTATAACTTGCCAGCTCAGGTAACGCGCGATGTCAACGTTGACCGCATCAAGTATGAGCTGTCCCGTGGCAATTTGATTATCGTGCCGGCCGCCGGCCGCGAGTTGAATAATCCTAATTTTAAACAGCCGGGGCCGATCTACCACATGTTGGTGATCAAGGGCTATAATGACAAGGAATTTATTGTAAATGATCCGGGCACGCGCCGAGGTAATGGCTACAAATACAGCTACCAGACCCTGCTTGGCGCCGTCCATGATTGGAATCAGCAGTTGGCTGATCAGTTGGGGGGTATGACAGAGGAGAATATGGTCAGGGGACAAAAAGTTCTAGTGATAGTAAGTCAGCAATAATCTTCCCGTCCGTTCGGGTGAGCTTTAATTTACTATAATTAAACTTGACAAGCTGTAAAGGTTGGAATTATAATGTTAATACATACTAAATTACTATGTATTAAAGTTATGCTTTTTACCACTAAAACAGAATACGGCCTGAAATCTTTGGTTAAATTAGCCAAAAAATCATCGCATGAGCCACTGTCTTTGGCTTGTATCGCCAAAGAGGAAAAGCTGAGCAAGATTTATCTGGAGCAATTATTTAAGAAATTACATGATCGCAAAATAGTCAAAAGCACCAAGGGAGCAAGTGGGGGATATATTTTGGCTCGTCCAGCCACCAGGATTAATTTGCTGGAAATAATCGAGGCCTTGGAAGGGCCGCTGGCCGTTTCTTATTGCTTCGGTGACAAGGCCGAGCTGGCCTGTTCCTGCCGCGGCTGTCTGACTAAAAAGGTCTGGGATAAGGTGCAAAAGAATCTGACACAGACGTTAAAGTCAGTTAAGTTGAGCGATTTAATTTGATTTTAAAAATTTGATAAACTTATTTCCCGGATTTCGGATATTTTTGCTTCGCCCTTCGGGCTTAACGCAAAATTCCGGAATGACGGAATATCGATTAAAACTAAATATTATGTATAACGAAAAAGTTTTGGAACATTTTCATCATCCGCGCAACCAGGGCACTATCAAAGATGCTGATGGGGTCGGCCAGGTCGGCAATCCAGTCTGCGGCGATGTGATGAAGGTTTATATAAAGATCAAAAAAAATAAAGCTGGCGAGCCGGTTATTGATGATATTAAATTCGAGACGCTTGGTTGTGGCGCAGCTATTGCCACCTCTTCCATGCTGACAGAAATGGTCAAGGGCAAGACCCTTGCTGAGGTCTTGAAGGTCGGCAAGTTGGATATTGCGCATGAATTAGGCGGCTTGCCTGAGGCCAAGTTGCATTGCTCGATTTTGGCGCATGATGCCTTGGCTGCGGCGGTTGATGATTATAAACAAAAAACTCACCCCATTTAATTAATTTATAAATTTATGACAGAAGATAAAATACTTACAAGTATCAAGTCAGCACTTGGAGAAATACGTCCTCAGTTGCAGTTCGATGGTGGCGATGTGGAGTTTGTTTCCTTTGATGAAAAAACGGGCGAACTCAAGGTGAAGTTGCAGGGCGCTTGTCATGGCTGTCCCATGTCGGCAATGACTCTGCAAGAAGGAATCAGCCGTATAATTAAAGAAAAAGTTCCTGAAGTCAAAGAGATAATTGCCGTATAATTTTTTATAATATAATAATATGAGACAAATCTACTTGGACAATTCGGCCACCACGCCAGTTGCGCCAGAAGTGACAGAGGCAATGTTGCCATATCTGAGTGAGAAATTTGCCAATGCCTCTTCGATTCATCAAGCTGGAACTGAGACGGCATCAGCCGTATCTAATGCTCGGTCAAAAGTCGCTAAATTTCTCAACTGTTTGTCTAAGGAGATCTATTTTACCAGCGGCGCCACCGAAAGCGATAATCTGGCGATCTTGGGGGTAATTAAATCTTTTGTGGCGAGGAATCCTGGAACCCGGCCTCATCTGATTATTTCCGCCATTGAGCACGAGGCGGTTTTGGAGCCAGCCAAGCATCTGGACAAAAGCGGCTTGGCTGAAGTCAGCCGTCTCAAAGTCGGCACTTCCGGCATCGTCGCCCCATCTGAGTTGGCCAAATTGATCAAGCCGAATACGGTTTTGGTTTCTGTCATGCTGGCTAACAATGAGATCGGCACGATTCAACCCATTGCTGAAATCGGCCGAATGATCGAGAAGTTAAACCAGAGTAGAAAACAGAAAATTTATTTTCACACTGACGCCACCCAGGCTCCGGCCTATATTGACTGCGACGTAAAAAAATTGAAGATAGATTTATTATCCCTGTCCGCCCATAAGATTTACGGTCCCAAGGGCGTGGGGGCTTTATATTTAAAAAAAGGTGTGCCTATTGAGCCGTTATTTTTCGGCGGCGGCCAGCAAAATGGCATCCGTTCCGGCACTTATAATGTCGCTGGCATCGTCGGTTTGGGGCAGGCGATAGAATTAATTAGCGGCAGGAAAAGGCAGCAAGAGAATCAGAAAATTGCGGCCCTGAGGGATTATTTGATAAAAAATCTTTCTAAAAAAATCACCAATGTCATTGTCAACGGCGATTTAAAAAGCCGTCTGCCCAACAATGCCAATTTTGCCATAAAAGGGGTGGAGGGTGAAAGTATGATCCTGATGCTCTCGCAAGCCGGTATCATGGCCTCTACTGGCTCAGCCTGCTCCTCGGGGTCGCTAGATCCCTCCCATGTCTTGTTGGCCATTGGCTTGCCGCCGGAAGTGGCTCATGGATCGCTTAGAATAACCTTGGGCCGGCAAAATAAAAAAAGCGACATTGACGCTTTAATAAAGGTCTTGCCGCCAATTGTCAGGAAGTTACGAGCAATGTCGCCGTTGAAATAGGGTCTTTCATTTTATGGGGGTTGTGGTTGAAGTTGTTGTCGATAGCGCTGGCACAGTGCTAGTAGCTGGCGCTAAGGCATTTCGTTTGCCGTAAATAAAGGGATTAGAGAGCTGGCTTGCGCCACGCCAAGATGATAAGTTTTTTTTCTCAGTCAATTTGCTGACAATACTATTGAAATTCTCTATACTCAGACGCTCTTCGATTACGTGGGCCTTTAGATTGCCCACAATAGCGACTTGTGTCATGGTCAGATAGACATTGTCATATAAAAAAAACATTAACCAAGAAATAAGAAGAGTAGCAATAATAATGGTTAGGGGATAAATATATCTGGCCAATTTAAACCAGTCAGGCAACTGTCGGGTTTTTTTTGCGCCCGACTTTGTGCCGGAAAAAAGCTTGTTCAGGTCAAAATTCAACGCCCCCTTTTTCTCAGCGGGATTTGCCTCTGTAGGCGTCTCCGCTGGTGTTGAGGTATTAATAGAACTGATTTTAATATCTTCGTCGGGCATAATTATGGCGTGGGATTTTTCATATAAACCTCACCGTTGATTGTCAGGTTTATTTTTTGATTACTTCCAACATCAAAAGATAATTCGTTGCCAATATAATAAAAGGAAGAGCCATCCAGATCATTTAGGAAGGAAATTAGATTATTGAAGTTGCCACTGGCCTCAATATCCAAGGGGATACGCAAAATATTGCCGCCAATATTCTGTCCGGTAAAGTTCGGTTTGAGTTTCACCTCGACTTGATTTTTTGCCGCCAGGGATTCAATATTTCCCAATAAATCCAATTCCTGCTGGGGCTGAATAAAGGCCACATCCAGGACAGACAGCGAGTTTTCTATTCCCACTAGCTCCTCTTTGATTTTTTTGGCATTTAGTCCGAGGGATAGTTTATTTTCTAAATTAGCTTTTTCCGTTTCTATTTCCGCTCTGATGGCTAGGATTTTGTTTATCGCCGGCCAAATGACAAACAGACCCAATACCGTCAAAAGGGCGATCATAAACAGAGAGGGAGTCAGGTAGCCATTATAAGATTTTTTCCAGGTTAATTTCATAAAGGCAGGAAGGCGCTAGTTGTGTTGAGCTCTAATTTAATGATGAATTTATTATTCTCCTTATCAATTAAGTCGGTGATCGGCAGATCAACATTTCTTATCCAGCTAGTTTTTTCTAATAAGTTTTTGAATTGCAATAGGTCGGCTCGCGTTTTGGCAGTGCCAATTAACTCCAGGGTCGACTCCTGGCGATATAGGCGCAAGGAATTAAGAGCGATATTTTCTGGTGTCAGTGCCGCTGTTTTCGCCACAAACTGCCCCAGTGGCACAAAATTGTTTTGGATGTTCTCTGTGGCTTTGATTTTATTATTTATGGCAATTATCTGGTCATTGGTGGCCTGATTGGATTTGATATTTATGGCATTGACGTTCATTAAGTTGGCCAATTCTTGCTCGAGATAGTAGCGGGAGACCCAGAGCATGATTGAACTAATGGCTGCGAATAATAAAATCAAAGTCACCGCCTCTTTGAAGGCAGCGTATAGGCGGGAATTTTTGAGAATATTTTTCTGTTCCTGGGGAATCAAGTTAAGAGTGATCATAATAGTTTTCCGGATGAAGGCCGCGCAGGCCAAGCCCAATAGCCGTGATAAATGACTGGGTCTTGTCCGGGGTAAAGAAGGGGGGATTAGGATTGGTGATTTTTTTAAATGGTTCACTCTGGACTGTGGTGATTTCCGTCGCCCTGGTTAGGACTTTGGTAATGCCGATAATGTTGGATCCGCCGCCGCAGAGGACTAACTTTTTTATTTCCTGGGGGTGAGAGAAATTTTCGTAATAAAAATTCAGGGCATTTAAAATTTGCCGGCCAAGTTCTTCAATAGTAGGAACCATCAACTCCAAGATAGCCCCTTGGCATTTTTTTTCATCAAGGCCGCAGACGATTTTGGCCTCCTCCGCCTGCTGTGCATCCAGGTCCAGTGCGCTGGCGATGGTCTCATCAATTTGCTTGCCGGAAATCGGCAGGCTGACGGTGAATTGCGCCGCTCCATCATAGAGAAACAGGCCGGTGCGGTTGCGGCCTATGTCAATGATTATTTGCGGTTCATCATCTTGGTTGTATTCGATCAACAAATGGGCAATGGCGGCAGCCTCAATTTCCAAAACTACGGGGGTCAGCCCGGCGGCGGTAAAAATCTTAAGATAATCGTCAACAATTAATTTGGGTGAAGCGCCGACAGTCACCCGGTATTGATTGCCGTTTTTCCTCGCTATCTGCCAGTCCCAATAAATTTCATTCATGTCCAGGGGCAGGTTCGGCGGTAGCATTTCTTCCACCCCATCTTGCAAATCCGATCCCGTCTCACTGGTAATTTCCAAACTTTTCAGAAAGGTTTCTGTTTCCGGCAGGGCGATTACCACGCGGCGCGCCAGTTGACCATGGCCCTGTTTTGTTTTGATTAGCTTGTTTAAGGCATCAGAAAAAACCTTCGGCTGTTTGATTTCGCCTTTCAGCAAACAACCAACCGGCAAGTTTATTTCATTGTAAGATTGGATTCTTACTTTCTTTCCGGCTTTGGCCAGTTCGATCAGCCGTAATGCCCCCTCAGAGATATCCAGACCAAAGGCCTTTTCGGTTGTGGAAAAGAAAGACATGGAATAGTCAATTACGAATTAAAAATTACGAATTACGAATCTGATTTATCTAGATTATATTATAGCATTTTTTAAAATAATATTAAAATAATAATTATGGTGCGCAAAAATTTGTATCTAAATTCGTAATTTGAAATTCGTAATTCGTAATTATTTAATATTCTTCTTCCCAATGCTCAACAGTAACAATCGGTGAGAATTGCGGGTTTCCCAGGCCATAGTTGACGATTGAATTATCGTAGATAATATTAACACCCTGCCATAAACTGGTCAGGGTGATTTTTCTGGAAACCAAGCCACCAGTGACGTTTATGTCATTGGGCAAGCTCAGAATGTTGATTTTGTCATTGGCGTAAATCAAGCCCTCGGCAGTAAAATTGTCAAGGCAGAGCTCAAAGTAGATCCTGCCTTTGCTTAGTAGTCCGGATGGTTCAGTTTCATCGACGTTATTGATGGTGATGTGTGAGCGGTTCAGGCAGCTTGAGCCCCAGCAGCAAAACAATGTGTTGGCGCCGACAGTGATATTACCGTCAGCCACGAGTGTGCCGTTGATAATCAGATCATTGACGCCATAAATTGTTATTGCGCCCGTAACATATGTTATGCCATCAAACGTCAGGGTCTGACCGCGGTTGGCCCAGAGCAGGTCGCTGAATTGCGAGGCGGTGTAAATGTGGCTGGCTCGGGCTTTGTAGGAATCGGGATCGCCAACATTATCAAATGAGACAGCCGGCATGGCGATGGGGTCAGGCGCCGGCGGATTGAGATTCTGGGCGTGAGTTGAGGAGGCGATAAGCTGGGACGAGTGATTGACATTGATATTATTAACGGCCTGGACAGCGCCGTCTGCGTTGATAATACTCCAAAAATTAATAATGATATTGATATTGGAAAAAAGACCGCCATTAAAGACATGAAGGACGGAGCCCGACATGTCTATGTTGCCGTCAGCGTATTCGCCATTTTTGCCGACCAGGCTGTCACCCAGGGCTTTATAGACAGTGGTTTTTACCACCCTTTTGGCTGTAGCCGCACCCAGATTGAGCGAGGCAGTTACCATAATATCGCCTCTGGCTTGCTCGCTGTTGGAGATTTGAATGCGGTAAGAGCCGTTGGGGTAGAGCGCCTGATTTCTAGTGTAATCAATACTCCAGCTGGCGTTGCCCTCGAAGCCGCTTTTCCAGGTCGGATCATTTTTGATTTTCCAAATAGCTTCGGCAATGCCGGCCTCGGCCAAATAATAGGTCTGTACTGAAGCAGCCTGGCTGGTGGAAATGCGCAGTTCAGTCAGAGTGAAGCTGACCAGATAAAGCACCAGCGACAGCAAAAACAACATGACAAAGAGCGAAGTGACCAAAACAAAACCGCGAGTTTTAGAGATTTCGGCCATAGACGGCGGTACTGATTATTGCTGACTCTCCGTTGCGCGACAGATAAAGGTCTATATTGACCAGGAGATCGCCCCAGAAGTCAATATCCGTGGCGTACTCTCCAACAATTTTTTCTTCCAAAATTTGCTGGATCGGCGGGCCGTGCGGCGGATCCTTGTCAGTATCATAAGAGTGGACGTAATAATCCGGCTGGATGGGAAAATAATAGGCGATTATCTGTCTTTTGATATTGGTGCCGTCAAGAAAATAGCGGATGTAGGTGGTGGTGGTCATGTTGTGGCCGTCCTGAAACATGATTTCTGAGGGCAGGGCGGCGGTATCCGAGGCATTATTGGGGAGTTCAGTAATGATATCCGGCGTCTGTCTGATTTCCCTGATCATGCGATCAAGGATGACCCGCCCATTTTGGATTATCTCACCCTTGGCATCCGCTTCTTTATAAGTGTTTTGCGATATTATATAAATACCGGTTAAAAGCAGAAAAATCAGTGAGCTGATTGCCAATGTGATGACTACCTCGATCATCGTGAAGCCGTTTTCTTTGGTTGGATGAAAAAGCATAAAGGGTTATCTTTGGCTGATTAAGGTAAAGATGGTGGTGATTCTTTCGACATCCAAATGCGGCGAAGTCCAGAAGACAGTAACGGTTATTTTTTTTAGTCCCGTGGGCGAGGCGGAATTTACCAGGTTGCCATCGACATAAGTGCTATCCGTCTGCCGCTGGTAGAAGTAAAAAGGATTACTGCTGGTCGGCGCCAGGCGATGCTTGGCCTCGATTTCTCCCAAGGGGATATTGTCATAACCCCAAGAGAATATTTCTTCGATCTTGGCCTGAGCCAGATTGGCGGCTACGGTTTCCTGTTCGGCGGTGCGTGAAATCTTAACGGCCACAGGAAAAACATTAATAATAGATAAAACCCCGACTATCAAAATAGCCACGGCCAAAAGCGCCTCAATCAGGGAGAGGCCGCGGGTATCTTTACTGCAATTTGACATATCCCGAAGGTTTAATTTCCACGGTGGTCTGGCGGTTGTCCGGAGCGATTAATATAATAGTTCCGGAAGCATTGGCCGCGCCAGTGGCGTTGAAGCTGACAGTGTCATCGGGCAGACCGATGACTGAGAGAATGGTAATAGGTTCTTTGATTTTTTTAGTTCTGACTATTTCGCCCGACTCGGAATTTTTGATGTCATAATCGCTTAGGGCAACATGAAAAATTACCTGGTAATTGACCTGGGTGGTCACGGCTAATTGCTGAGCGTAATGGAGGTCAGTGGCCAGGTCGCGAGCGGCGGCGTTTAGATTCAAATTGATGCTGGCGGAATGATAGAAGGGGACAGCGATGGTAGCAGCTATGGCGATGATGGCGATGACTACTAATAATTCAGTTAGAGTAAAGCCGGTAGAGAAATTTCGTCCATTTGGCAAAGGCACTTTCATGCTTTTTAAGTTTTTTAGAATGCCTGGGTGAGGGAATAAATCGGCAGAATGACGGCGATGGCGAGGCCGGCCACGCCAATACCCATCAAGATCATCAAAATCGGCTCGATAATGACAGGGAGGTTTTCCATGGTCTGTTCTACATCTTCCTGGTAGAAGTCAGCCATATTTTTTAGCACCACATCCAGCGAGCCTGTTTCCTCGCCCACGGTGATCATTTGAATGATGATAGGCGACATGATTTTGGGGTACTCTCGGAAGATTTCTGCGATTTTTTTGCCTTTTTTGACCTTTTCGCTCGCTTCCAGCACGGCATTTTTATAAACCTGGTTGCCCAGGACGTTGGCGGTGATTTTGAGGGCCTCAGGAATGGCAATGTCTGTCTGAATGAGATTGCTCAAGTTGAGCGCCAAGCGAGTGGTATTAATTTTTTTGATGATGTTTCCGGCAATCGGCAGGTGTAGTAGTAGGCGGTGCCAAATAGTCCGGCCGGCGCCAGTCCTCGTCAGGCGAATAAGAATTAATATGATAATGACAACCAGTGGCAAGAGTATCAGGCCATTGGCCTGGACAAAGTTAGAAATGGAAATAAGTACCAGCGTGGGCCAGGGTAATTGGGCTTTGACATCGGCGAACAGGGCAGTGATATTGGGCAGGACATAAATAATGACGAAGGTGCCAATGGCAAACATGGCGCAGACGATAATAACCGGGTAGGTCATGGCATTGCGGATTTTTGTCTTGAGTGTGTGGTCTTTTTTCTGCTGCAAATAAAGGTTATTTAGGACTTCTTCCAAGCTGCCAGAGGCCTCTCCAGCCGCAATCATGTTAATAAAAACCTCGCCGAAATCCTTGGCGTAGGGAGCAATGGCCTCGGCAAAGGTTTTGCCGCCGCGAATTTTTTCCTGAGTTGTGAGCAGGATATTCTTCAATTTTCGGTTTTTGGTCTGTTGGGCGATGGTGGCAATGGCGTCAGCCAGCGACAGGCCGGCCTTGGCCATTACTGAGAGGTTCTGCAAGAGGAAAATCTTAGAGGCCACGGGAATCCTTTGCAGGTTATAGAACCAATCTAAAAATTTATCCATATTATTTTAAAATTTCAATAACCAATTTCCAATAACCAATTTAAAATTAAACAAATTTAATTAAATTTTGGTCATTGGTCATTGTAATTCTATTCCTTAGTCACTCTTAGTACTTCCTCAATTGAAGTGATACCGTTTTTGGCCTTGATAAAACCGTCCTGGGCTACGGTCATCATGCCGGATTTGAGCGCCGCTTTTTGCAGTTCCTCCACCGTGGTTTTCTGCAGGATCAACTGTGAGATTTCCTCATTGATTTCCAAGACCTCGTAGATGCCAATACGGCCCTTGTAGCCAGTATTGTCGCACTGCTGGCAACCGCGGCCGCGGTAAAATAGTACCTCTTTCATTTTTTGTTTGCCGTCCAAAAAGCCCAGTTTGCCCAGGGTTTTTTCCAATTCTGGCATGTTGAATTGACGCTCCAGTTCGCTGTAGGTTTTGGCATCCAGGTTATAGCTCTGGATGCAGTTCTTGCAGATTTTTCGCACCAGGCGTTGGGCGATAATCATGTTAAGGGTGGAGGCGATGAGAAATGTTGGCACCTGCATGTCTAATAGGCGGGGGATGGTAGTGACTGCGTCATTGGTATGGAGGGTGGAGAGCACCAGGTGGCCGGTCATGGCTGCATTTATGGCGATGTCGGCGGTCTCATTGTCGCGGACTTCACCCACCAGGATTATATTCGGATCCTGGCGCAGGAAGGCGCGTAGGGCAGCGGCGAATGTAAAGCCGACTTTGGGCTGGACCTGGCTTTGGTTGATGCCTGGCATTTTGTATTCAATGGGATCCTCGATAGTGGAGATATTAACTTCGGGCTTATTGAGGATTTGTAGAATGGTATAAAGCGTGGTAGTTTTGCCGCTGCCGGTTGGTCCTGTGACTAAGATCATGCCATGGGGTTTGGAAATATTGCGTTTGACGATTTCAAAAGCCGACGACTGGAAGCCGAGTTGCTCCAAAGTCAACTGTTGGGCCTGGTCGGGCAGAAGGCGTAAGACGACCTTTTCGCCGTCAAAGGTGGGGATGATGGAGACACGAAAAGAAACCTGGTAATCGGCGGTTTTGATTTTGAAGCGGCCGTCCTGCGGCAGGCGGTGCTCATCCAACTTAAGATTAGAGAGGATTTTGATTCTGGCGATGATGCCGGCGTGTGTGGCCTTGGGCAGGGTCATGACTTTGCGCAGGATGCCATCGATGCGGTATCTTACCGAGACCTCCTGATCGCTTGGTTCAATGTGGATATCCGAGGCCTTTTCCAAAATCGCATACTCCAGCAGCGTGTCAACAATACGCACCACAGGCAAGTCCTGAGCCAGGTTTTTTAGGTTTTCCGGCTGTTCTTCGCCTGTTGTTTCTTCCTCTTCACCTAGGATCTCTGCCGATAGTCCGCGATGGTATTGTTTGAGGGCCTCTTTGATGTTTTCCGGCGAGGTAATGTATAAGCTGACTTCCAGGCCGGTTTTTTTGCTTAAAAAGTCGAATAATTCAATATTGGAAACATCTAAGGTGGCAACTTTAAGTTCCTTATTGTTCTTGTCAAAGGCGATGGTCTGGTGCGCTCGAGCCGTGATTTCTGGGATAATAAACAAAATATCTTTTCTGATGGCTTGATTTCTTAGATCAAGATAGGGGAGTTTGTAGAACTTGGCGGCTGTTTCATACAGTAATTGCGGCGAGACGATTTTTTTCTCCAGCAGGAAATCTTCCAGCTTTTTGCCTGCTATTCTTGACTTGCCGGAATAATCCTTCAATTCTTTCTCTTGTAGGATATTATTGCTGAGCAGTATTTCCTCTAAATCCTTTTGATTGAGCATATGTTAATTAATTACGAATTAAGAATTAAGAATTACGCATTAAGAATGGGATTCAAATAGTTGATTTCATGATTTATTATACCATAATCTGCCATTGACAACAAAATAGAAATAAAATAAAAATCCCGAAGCTGAATCGCTTCGGGAGAAGGTGCAGATTAGCCAGGGGAAGCTGTCTCTATTTTATCCACTTGGGTATCTATAGAGTAAGGATAAAGATGTTTTTGCCTGTTACTAGGATTATAGCGCATCTGATAAAAACCTGCTGGCGGCGCTACATCCAGGTCGTATACACGGAAAGTGCCATCTTTCATCATCTTTATTGTCACCCATACTCTGTTATTGTTTACCTCTTGACTGGATACGACCTGTACGATTGCATTGTTATCTATATTATTGATATCTTCGGCATAGCCAATATTTACCGATGCTATACCTAAATATAGCCAGACAAAAGTAAATACCGTTGAAAATATTGCGATTATGAGACCAATACCATCATTACTGTTATTCTCACTGATTTCATAACCCAATGTCACCCAAAGAATAATCGAGATTATACCTAAAATTGCACCAATAATGATCAGGATCATTGTTGTTCCTCCTTCTCTTTTATCTCGGCTCCATAGGAGACAGCTTCTTGATTGTTAGGTTTAATATTACAAATATTCTTATATTTCAATATTTTTTAGCAGTTTTTTGTTAAAGTTCGATTAAAACCTATTATTGATGTTTCATCTTAGCACTGGTTAAAATTTTTGTCAAGATTTGACTAATAATTGGCGATTTGTGTTCTGTTAAACTGGACAATCAGGGGTAAAATAGGTTATAATTAATGTATAAAATTTCAATTATCAAATGACCAATTACCAATGACCAAAAATATTTGAATTAATAAATCAATTGGTTATTGACCATTGGGATTTGGTCATTGTAATTTTACTATTGTGTTTATCAACAATCTTTTTTTTAAAGTTCGGGAAATTATCGTTAGCAGTCCGGCCAAAAGGGACTGGCGGATTTATTTTTCGCTGATTTTGGCTGGTCTGGCCAACTTGGCTTGTTGGCTGATCATCCTGGCTTATTTTTGGCAGGTGAATGATTTTATAGTGTTACAGTATAATATTTATTTCGGCATTTCTTCCCTGGGTCCCTGGCCTCTATTGTTTTTTATTCCGGCCAGCGGCCTGGTCGTCATGGCTATTAACTTTGCTCTGACTTTTTGGCTTTATCTGAGGGAGCGACTGCTAAGTTATTTTCTGGCCACTAGCGCCTTGCTTTTCCAGCTGATCATGCTGGTCGGCCTGATCTTGATTGTTTGTATGAATTTATAATTTATAATTAGCTTTTATCAAATAAAATGTCATCCTGAGCTTTTAGCGTTAAGCCCGAAGGGCGAAGCGAAAAGCGTGAGGATCTATAATTGAATTATACTATGCCCTTAGACAGTATTGTCATCAAGATTTTTTTCATCACTTTTTTGTCTTTTATTATCGCCATGGCCTGGACGCCGCTTCTGACTCATTTCTTGTATAAGTACAAGCTGGGTAAGCAGATTCGTGACAGCGCCAAGGCGCCGATTTTTTCCAGTTTACATCAGAAAAAGTCAGGAACGCCGACTATGGGTGGCATCCTGATTTGGCTAACGGTACTGGTTTTATCGGTGGTGATTTACTATCTGTCGCAGTGGTTTGACAGCTGGTTTTCTTTTTTGAATTTCCTCACCCGGCCGCAGACGCTTTTGCCGCTGGGGGCTTTGGTGGCCGCGGCGCTGGCCGGATTGCTGGACGATTATTTGAATGTCAGAAAAATCGGGCCTTATGGCGGAGGGTTGTCCGTCAGGCACCGCCTGCTGGTCTATACCATTATAGCCATTGTTGCCGCCTTTTGGTTTTATTTCCGTCTGGACTGGGACTTGATACGTGTGCCTTTCGTGGGCAACTTCAATATCGGCTGGTTGTTTATACCATTCGTGATTTTTACCATCGTGGCCACGGCTTTTTCCGTCAACGAAATTGACGGCCTGGATGGCTTGGCCGGCGGCACATTGATGATTTCTTTTGTCGCTTTCGGCGCCATCGCCTTTGCCCAGGGCAAATATGATCTGACGGCTTTCTGCGGCGCCATTGTCGGCGCACTTCTGGCCTTCCTCTGGTTCAATATTCCTCCGGCCAGGTTCTTCATGGGCGATACCGGCGCCATGGCTCTGGGCGTGACGTTGGCGATTATCGCCATTCTGACTAACTCTGTCTTGCTGTTGCCGATAATCGGTTTGCTTTATGTGGTGGAATCGCTCTCGGTAATTATCCAGATGACTTCCAAGAAGCTACGCCATGGCAAGAAGGTTTTCTTGTCCACTCCAATACACCATCATTTTGAGGCCTTGGGTTGGCCCGAGTCCAAGGTGGTGATGCGCTTCTGGGTCGTTTCCGGCGTTTTTGCCATCGTCGGTCTGGTGATGTTTTTGATGGATAAGGGCGCGTGGCATTAAAACAATTAATAATTATTTTAATGCCACGCGAGGACAGAAGCGAGACAAATCCGCCGCAGGCGGATGCAGTCGAGAGTCGCTGAATGCGACCCTGTGGAGCATTCAGCGCTGTCCCAGGACAGTGGCACTAGATCAATTACGAATTTCCGCCATAGGCGGATGCGCCTCTGGCGCAAAGAATTACGAATTAAAATTCGTCATTCCCGCGGCCTTTAGTCCCAGCGAAAGCCGGGAGGGAATCCAGGTTGATTTTTAATGTCATTTTTCTTTCTCTATGAGAAAGAAAAGCTGACGTCAAAAGAAAGAGTCGCGACCTGTAAAAAATCATGGCCAAATTTTAGACTTCGCTCACTAAATCAAAAACGCTTCGCTGTTTTGATTTGCCCTTCGGGCCGCTCGCTCCCGTCTAAAATTGGCACAATATTTTTTAACGGTCGCAATAAAAAAAATATGACATCAAATAAAAATTCTGGTGATATTGGAGAAAAAGAAATTATTGATTTAGTTGACTGCCCAAATTGCAGTAAAAAACTAATGATTTTACCACCTAATTATCCATTGTATGATGTGCAATGCACAGGATGTTCTTTTAGGGCGCAAGTAAAAACTAATAACTCTAAGCCAAAATCAGTAGTGTTTGGTGCTGGTTGGGATATAATGGAAAAAGTTTCAAAATCTGGTTTTATAACTCCATCTTTGTTTTTAAATTTTAAATGGCTTGATGGAAAAAGTTATAGACAGGAAATAAGATTTTACCCATTTGTACCGAAAAAAAATTTAGTTAAATATAAATTATCAGAAAAAGCCAGACGCGCAAATTATATGATGTTTAGATATGTTGGTATGAATGATTTACCTTATTTTGTTGTTTATAAAAAATAAATGCTCAACTTAAAAAACAAAAAAGCCACGGTCATGGGTTTGGGGCTGTATGAGGAAGGGAGCGGCATTGCCGCGACCAAGTTTTTACTGTCGCAGGGCGCAAAAGTGACTGTTACTGATTTGAAAACTAAAGAGCAACTGCAAGATCAAATTAAAAGGTTGGGTGTAGCGGCAAAAAAAATAAAATTTGTTTTGGGTCGGCACAGGCAAGAGGATTTCAAAGATGCTGATTTGATAGTCAAAAATCCCGGCGTGCCGCGGACTTCCAAATATTTAAAAATCGCCAAGGCCAGCAAGATCCCGATTTATACTGACATCTCATTGTTTTTTGAATTGTTTGACAGAAGCCGCATCATCGGCATCACCGGCACGCGCGGCAAATCAACCACCACCACGCTGATTCACGGATTAATCAAAACAATTGACAAGCAGGCGATCATCGGCGGCAACATCAAGAAATCCCCGCTGTTGCAGCTGCAATCAGCCCAGGGCCATTTGGCCGTACTGGAATTGTCATCATGGATGCTTGAGAGTTTGGCGGTCATCAGGAAGTCGCCGCATATCGCTGTCTTTACCAACATCTACCCTGATCACCTCAACACTTATTTTGGCTTGGCTGACTACATCAAAGCCAAGAAAAATATCTTCAAATTCCAGACGCCGCAGGATTATTTGGTTATCAGCCGTGACAATTCCCATACTGTTAAGGCTGCCAGTGAGGCCATCTCGCAAAGATATTGGTTTTCTAAAAAATATTTTTCCGAAGAGAATGGCTGTTTTATAAAAAATAATCAAATTATTTTCCGTCGGAATGGAGTTGAACACAAAATTTGTTCAGTCAGCAATATCGCCTTGATCGGTGAGCATAATTTGGAAAATGTCTTGGCGGCGGTCGCTGTGGCCATGATTTTCGGCGTCAAGGCATCGGCCATAAGGAAGGTCTTAAAGAGTTTTAAGGGCATACCTGATCGTCTAGAGCTATTGCGGGAAATCAAAGGCGTCAAATATTACAATGATACCACTTCGACCACGCCTGAGGCCACTATCGCCGCCTTGTGCGCATTATCCTCCCCTTTACGAAAGGGGAGGATGGGAGGGGTTAAAAATATAATTCTCATCGCCGGCGGATCAGACAAGGGGTTGGATTTTACGGAATTAGTAAAAGAGATGAAAAAACACTGCAAAGCAGTGGTGCTGTTAAATGGTACCGGCACGGAAAGATTAAAGAAACAATTACGAATTACGAATTACGAATTACGAATTATTGAAGCTGATTCAATACGAGATGCAGTTAGAGCAGCTAGGCAAATTGCCAAACGAGGCGACATAATTCTACTTTCTCCCGCCTGCGCCTCTTTCGGCATGTTCAAGAACGAGTTTGACAGGGGAGATCAGTTTAAAAAGCTTGTTAAAAAGTTGAAGTAATAAATTATGCGCAGATTCAGGCAAAAAATAAGTATCATAGACAGGATCAAACAGATTTTTCGTGGAGGTAAAAAATCCAGCGCCGATTGGTATCTCATCGGCGCGATTTGGCTCTTGGTGATTTTCGGTTTGATTATGATCGCCTCGGCCGGTGCGGCAATCGGCTGGCAAAAATATCATGATGTTTATTACCATTTCAAACATCAGCTGTTTTTAGGCGTTTTGCCGGGCCTGGCTTTCTTTCTCTTTTTTTATTTTTTTAACTATAAGAAATTAGAAAGATGGGCGGCACCCATGCTGTTTGCCTCCATCGCTCTTCTGGTTTTGGTGTTCATTCCTGGCATTGGCGCGCCCTGGGGCACCTCGCACTCCTGGCTTTATATTTTTGGCTACTCGCTTCAGCCGTCGGAAATTGTAAAATTAACTTTTCTTTTGTACCTGGCGGCCTGGCTGGCGCAAAAGCATGAGCATCATCTTAAGGATATTAATTACGGTTTCTTGCCTTTTATTATTGTACTGGCGGTTATAGCGGCACTATTAATTATGGAACCGGACACTGGCACCATGATCATTATCGTGGTAATGTCTCTGGCGGTTTATTTTGCGGCTGGCGGCAGTTTGGTTCATTTGACCTGGCTGGGTTTGGCAGGACTGGGTGGTTTGTGGGCATTGATTAAAATTTCTCCCTATCGAGCTCAGCGTCTGACGACATTTTTGCATCCTGAGCTTGATCCCAAGGGTATTGGTTATCATATCAATCAAGCGCTTTTGGCAGTCGGCTCTGGCGGCTGGTTCGGGTTGGGTTATGGGCACAGCCGTCAGAAGTTTGCCTATCTGCCTGAGGCAACGGGGGATTCTATTTTTGCCATCATCGCCGAAGAGCTGGGTTTTTTTCTGACTATTGCCTTAATTGCTGTTTATGCTTTTATTGCCATTCGCGGCTTAAAGCTGGCGGCCGTCTGCCATGATCCCTTCGGTCGCTTGCTGGTGGTCGGCATTATCACTTGGCTGACAGTCCAGGCCTTGGTAAATATTGGCGCCATCTTGGGAGTAATGCCCATGACCGGCATTCCTTTGCCATTCATTTCCTACGGCGGTACGGCCATGATGGTGTCACTCGCCGCTGTGGGAATTTTAGCTAATATTTCCAAACAAGCGAATTAATTTAAAATTATATGATTAGGAATCCGGAAATAAACATTCACGCCGAGAAGCGCGAGGAAGAAATTGATCAAGAGATTGAAGTGTTGAAAGAATCCCATCCTTTTATTACCAAGGAGGAATATTGGTCGGCTTTGAAGCGGGCGCAAGTTAGTTATGACAAACTGTTGACAATTTTTATGCCACTTCAAGAAAAGGTTGGCTCGGATAATGAACCAGCAGAGGAGGGCAAAATCCCCTTGAACGATGAGGCACGCCCTGCGCTGGAGGATTTGCTTTTAAATTGCCAAGAAAAATATTTGCCGTGTTTTAAAGATTTAACCGAATCAATGGATGATTCTTTTTATTTTTTATTACCGACAACCAGGCCGGCCTTTACTGAGGAGACTAATCCAATTTTCGGCGCGGAAAAATATGGTATACCAAAAATTTTGCCAACCGCACTAGTGGTACCAGAAAAAGAAATTTGGTTTAAGCTCTTTCCCAGTACAAAATATTTTAATGAGACTGAGGAAGGTTTTTGTACTGATTTTAATGGTTTTAATGTGGACAGAAAGGTTTTTCCGCAGAATAATATTTTTTCCCATTTGAGTTTAAATATAATTTATGGCAGGCGGCAGAAAAAATCTGATATGTGGCAATCAGTTGAGCATGAGAATATCCATGCCGTTGATTTTTTACTGGATAAAAGAAAAGGAATTGGCCAGTTAATTACGGAATTTATTGCTCATCGGATTGAGGGAAAGATCAGTAAACCTAAGATGTCAAAGAGTGGAGAAAATCCCTTTGATTTGTTTTTGAAAAACGCTTATATTTATGCCTTAAAGTTGCATTTATCTCCGGGCGAAGCTGGTCGCGCTATTGGACGATTAGAAAAAGCAGCTTCAAGAGCTGATGATATCCTGAGTTTTAGCGCCACCACCCAATTACTTCTAAATTGCGAGACGGTAGATGAATTTGTAGATAGTGTTAAAGAAAAAATAAAAGAAGCAAATGAACAAAAATAAAAGAATCCTATTCTCCGGTGGCGGCACCATGGGCTCGGTCAGTCCCTTGCTCGCCGTGATGGCCGAAATCAAATCCCGCCAGCCCGAATCGGAATTTTTGTTTGTCGGCACTTACGGCGGGCCGGAAAAAACGGCGGTGGAAAGCTACAAGTTGCCGTTTGTTTCCATTTCTGCCGGCAAATTCCGCCGTTATTTCGATTTGCGGAATTTTATCGATCCTTTTCGAATTATTGCCGGATTTTTTCAAGCGATAAAAATTATTCGTCAATTCAAACCCGATGCTATTATGGTAGCTGGAGCGTATGTCGGCGTGCCCGTGGCCTGGGCCGGCTGGCTTTTGCGCGTACCGATCTTGGTGCATCAGCAGGATATTGAGGCGGGCCTGGCCAACAAGCTGATGGCCAATGTCGCCAAAAAAATCACCGTGTCATTTGATGTCTCGCTTTCGGATTTTCCCACTAAGAAAGCCGTCTTGACCGGCAACCCCACGCGCTCGGAATTTTATTTCTGCGATAAGGAAAAAAGCCGGATGTTGTTTGATTTGAAAAGCGATTTGCCGGTCATTCTTATTACTGGTGGCGGTACTGGTAGTCAGAATATCAATAAGCTAGTGGAAAAGTTGTTGCCCAAAATTACCAAATTCGCGCAGGTGATTCATACAACTGGCGCGAAAAAAAGTTTCAGTTTCAAGTCGGAAAATTATCATCAGTATGAATTTTTATCCCACGAAATGCCGGAGGCGCTATGTGCCGCCGATCTGGTGGTAACTCGCGCCGGATTATCTACTTTGACGGAGCTATCCATCGGCGCCAAGCCCACAGTTATTATTCCGCTTTATGCCACTCATCAGGAATTTAACGCTAAATATTTTCAGAAAAATAATGCCGCGGTTGTCCTGTCCGAGCCGGGCTTAAATCCTGAGATGTTCGTCCGTTTGCTTCGGGACTTGTTGTCTGACAAGGAAAAGTTAAAAGTGTTAAGCGAAAATATTTCTAAGATTATGCCGCGTGATGGCGCCAAGAAGGTGGCGGAGTTGTTATATGGATTTATCAAAAATTAAAAAAATACATTTCATCGGCATTGGCGGTATTGGCATTTCAGCCACAGCCGGATTAGCCAAGGCCATGGGCAAGGATGTAGCCGGTTCAGACGCTATAAGCGGCGAGATAGTTGAGGAACTTCGTCAGCAAGATATTCATGTATCAGTGCCGCATTCGGCTGATAATATTTCGCCGGATATTAATTTGATTGTCTATTCCGTGGCCGTGCCAGAGGATAATCCTGAGAGGATTAAAGCCAGGGAACTTAAGATTGCCGAATTGACTTATCCGCAGTTTTTGGGCGAATTATTGAAGGGCAGGTACGCCATTGGCGTCTCTGGCACTGACGGCAAGACCACGACCACGACCATGATTGCCAAGATTTTGATTGATGCTGGGCTTGACCCCACAGTGATTGTCGGCAGCAAAGTTGATTTCCTTAAGGGCAACTGGCGTCTGGGGCAGTCCAAATATTTTGTTTTTGAGGCGGATGAATACCGTCGCGCTTTTGGCAACTACTTGCCGACCCTGGCGGTCATTACCAATATCAGCGCGGATCATCTTGATTATTTTAAGGATGCCGCTGATTACCTTGACGCCTTTAAAAAATATCTAAAAAAAATGTCGGCCGATGGTTTTGCAGTGTTGAATAACGATGACGACAATTCCATTGCTGCCGGCTTGAAGTGCCCGGCTCAGCCGGTAACTTTTTCTCTGATCAATAAGTCGGATTTTCAGGCCAAGGATATTATTGTTGATAGCGGGCTTGCCGCGGCTTTAGACGGGTATCAAAAATTTAAGGTCGGCGAGCACGAGTTTAGGATCAAATTGCCGGGGCAATACAATGTGGCAAATGCGGTTGCCTCTATAGCCGCGGCCAGGATTCTGGATATTGACTGGGAGGTTATTAAAAAGTCGTTAGCGGATTTTAATGGCGCCTGGCGAAGGTTCCAGCGGCTGGGTAAATTAGGCGAGGCGGAAGTCATTGCCGATTATGCACACACGCCGGATGCCGTCGCCAAGGTGATTAAGGCGACGAAGGAATTTTATCCTGATAAAAAAATTCTAACTGTCTTCCAGCCGCATCAGTATGCCCGAACAAAAAATTTGTTCAGCGGTTTTTCTGAAGCATTTGATCAAGCTAAAAAAGCGATTATCGTTGATATTTTTTATGTCAAGGGCCGGGAGAAGCCCGAGGACTTTGATGTGTCATCGGAAAAGCTGGTTGAGGCGGCCAAGGCAAGGGGAGTGGATGCTGTCTCTGGCGGAGATTTGGTTGAGTCAGAAAAAAAGATCAGAGAAATCGCTGGCGATTTTGATGTGATTTTGGTTTTAGGCGCTGGCAATGTTTATGACTTAGCAAAGAATTTGGTAAAATAATTTATGCCGATTGATTTATACAAGATTCAGCAAAAATTAGAGAGGCCGCGCAAGAGAAAAGCCAAAAAGAAAATGGCCGGTTTTGCCGTTCAGAAAAAAGCGCTGGAAGCGACCGGCTATATGGTGAAGGCAAAACAATCCCAAAAACATTAAAACATGAAAGCAAATATTTTAATTAAAGAGAATGAACCGCTGGCCAACCACACGACGTTTCGCATTGGCGGGCCGGCGAGGTTTTTTGTCATCTGCCAGAATTCGGATGAAATAAAGGCGGCGATTGAAGCGGCCAAGTCGGAAAATATTCCTTTTGTTGTTTTGGGTGGCGGCAGCAATGTTTTGGCCAGCGATGAGGGCTTTGACGGATTGGTGATAAAGATTTTTGGCGGTGAAATTAAGATTAATGGCGATGAAATTATCTGCGATAGCGGCGTGCCATTAACTAAAGCGATGAATGAGTCATTGGTCGCCGGATTAATCGGTTTGGAGTGGTCTGCCGGCATTCCTGGAACGATCGGCGGCGGCGTTCACAATAATTGCGGCGCCTATGGAGGCGAGATGGCGGATAGTGTCTCGGCCGTCAGTACTTTAAGAAATGGAGAGGCAGTTGAACTAACTAAAGAGCAATGCGGATTCGGTTATCGGGAGAGTATGTTTAAACAAGAGGGTAATCATGATGTTATTTTGTCTATAAGATTGAAATTAAAATCAACAACGCCAGAAGAAATTATTCAGGCAAAGGAAAAAATACAGAAAATTTTGGCAGAAAGGAAAAATAAGTTTAATGATTTGTCTGCCGGCAGCGCCTTTCGCAATATTTTGATGGCCGAAGAGGAAATTAGCGGATTCAAAGCCAAGCACCCCGAGTTGCCGGAACAGTTTGTGGGATACAAGAAAATTCCCGCGGCCTGGCTGATTGACGAGTGCGGCCTGAAGGGCAGGTCAGTGGGCGGCGCCAAAATTTCCGAAAATCATGCCGGAATAATCATCAATGCTGGCGGCGCCACAGCCAAGGACGTGATTATGCTTACAAGCATCATCAAGCAGAAAGTCCGCAGCAAGTTCAGTTTGCAACTTATGGAGGAAATTGAGTATATTGGATTTTAAAATTTTATAATTATTTTTTTTATGAACATCCAAATCAAAGGAACAAAAATTGAATTGACGCCGGCAATCGAGGCCACAGTTAATGAGAAAATCGGTTCGCTGTCGAAATATTTCGACAACATTCTGGAGGCGGAGGTTGAGGTAGGCCGGACCACTTTGCATCATCAGCATGGCAATATCTTCCGCGCCGAGGTGAATTTGAATGTACCCAGAACCATCATCCGCGCCGTGGCCCAGTCAGATGACTTTTATGCCTCTATAAATGAAGTCAGGGACAAACTTAAGCAGGAGATTATGAAGTATAAGGAAACTTTAAGAAATGTCTAATGTCATCCCGAGCGGAGCCGCGCAGCGGCATAGCGTGGGGATCCCATGTTTTTGCCACGGGATTGCCACGGTCGCTTCGCTCCCTCGCAATGACATTAGTAATTAGAAATTTGACATTTGATATTTGACATTATTTATGTTAGAATAGTTTCTTGAATAATTTGATTAAATTATGTCTTTTTTAAATAAAATTTTTGGCGATCCCAATGCCCGCGTGCTTAAGGAAATGCAAGAAGTCGTGGAGCAGATTAACGCTTTGGAGCCCCAGATTTCCGCCTTAAGCGACGAGGATCTGAAGAAGCAGACGGAAAAATTGAAAGGCGAATTGGCTGGCGGCAAAACCGTAGACGATATTTTGCCCGAGGCCTTCGCCACTATTCGAGAAGCGGCCAGGCGAGTCATCGGCCAAAGGCATTTTGACGTCCAGCTCGTTGGCGGCATTGCCCTGCATCGCGGCCACATCGCGGAAATGAAGACCGGTGAAGGCAAGACCCTGACTGCCACATTGCCACTGTATTTAAACGCCCTTGGCGGCAAAGGCACCCATCTTATTACCGTCAATGATTATTTGTCGCGCATCCACGCCGATTGGATGGGCCGGATTTATGATTTCTTGGGTCTCACGGTCAGTTGCATCCAGCAACAGAACATCTCTTATAGATTCGACGCCAAGTACGAAAAAAAGGAAGGCGATCCGATTCTGGATGTGCAGAATCTCGTTCCTTGTAGCCGCAAAGAGGCGTATGCCTGCGATATTTTATACGGCACTAACAATGAATTCGGTTTTGACTACTTGAGGGACAACATGGTGCAATCGCTGGATGACATGGTTCAGCGTGAGCTTCATTACGCCATTGTTGACGAGGTTGACTCTATTTTGATTGATGAGGCCAGGACTCCGCTCATTATTTCTGCGCCGGACGCGGAATCGACAGACAAATATTTCCAGTTCGCGCAGATCGCCAAGACCCTGGTGCCTGAAACGGATTACAAAGTCGATGAGAAATTGCGCGCCGCCACTCTGACCGAAGAGGGTGTGGCCAAGGTGGAACGCGCCCTGGGCGTGGAAAACATCTATACTGATCGCGGCATTGCCGACGTGCATCATATCGAGCAGGCCTTGCGCGCACAGGCGCTTTACCATCGCGAAAAGGAATATGTCGTCAAGGACGGCGAGATCATCATTGTTGACGAATTTACCGGCCGGATGATGTTCGGCCGCCGTTTCAGCGAGGGTCTGCATCAGGCGATCGAGGCCAAGGAAGGCGTCAAAGTCCAGTGCGAAAGCAAGACCCTGGCCACGATTTCCTTCCAGAATTATTTCCGTTTATATGACAAGCTGTCCGGTATGACCGGTACGGCCGCGACCGAGGCGGAAGAGTTCGCCAAGATTTACAAGCTGGAAGTTACCAGTATTCCGACTAACAAGCCGATGGTCCGCAAGGACTTAAATGATCGGATTTATAAGAATGAATCAGGCAAATACCAGGCACTGGTGCGGGAAGTAAAAGAACGCCACGGCAAGGGCCAGCCGATTTTAATCGGCACAGTGTCAATTGAGAAAAATGAGATTTTGTCGGAATTATTGGAACGTGAGGGCGTGCCCCATCAGCTTTTAAATGCCAAACATCATAACAAGGAGGCGCACATCATCGCTCAGGCCGGCAGGGTCGGCAGTGTGACTGTCGCCACTAACATGGCCGGCCGCGGCGTGGACATCATCCTGGGCGGATATCCCTTCGAGCAGGTCGAATACGAGAAAGTCGTGGCCTTGGGCGGGCTTTGCGTCATTGGCACAGAACGGCATGAGTCGCGCCGCATCGATAACCAATTGCGCGGCAGAAGCGGCCGCCAGGGTGATCCCGGCGAGTCCCAGTTTTGTATCTCCATGGATGACGATCTGATGCGCATCTTCGGCTCCGAACGGATGAAGAACATGATGACGACCTTGGGCGTGCCCGATGACATGCCGATAGAGAACAAGCTGATTTCCAAATCCATCGAGCAGGCGCAGAAGAAGGTGGAGACGCATAACTTTGACATCCGCAAGCATTTGGTGGAATACGATGATGTCATGAACAAGCAGCGCGAGACGATTTACCGCAAGCGGCGCCAGTTACTCGCCGGCATTGATACCAAGGAAGCCGTGATCGGCGCAATTGAAAGCGAGATTGATTTTATGGTTGGTAATTTTATGATGGCGGTAGCCAATACCGGTGGAGAAATTAATCTGGATAAACTGTATGATGAGGCGTCTGCCATGTTCGGCTTAAAATCCGAATCGCGCAAGACCTTAGAGCAGATAAAAACCGAGGTCAGCGATAAGGAAAACGAGCGCGAGGCGCTGGCTGGCTATTTGAAAAAAATAGCAGTAGAAAATTATAATATTTTAGAGGCACAGATAAATCTTTTACCACAGGGGGAATCGCCGCTATTACCGATGCGCCAGGTGGAACGGCAGATGTTTTTGCAGGTGATTGACAATTTCTGGATTGAGCACTTGGAGACCATGGATTATCTTCGCGTGGGCATAGGTTTGCGCGGTTATGGCCAGCGCGATCCGCTGGTGGAATACAAACGCGAGTCACTAAGATTATTCAAGGAACTTTTAGCGATGATTGATCGGCAGGTGGCCTATGCCATTTTTCATATTGGTTTTATCAATCCTGCGGAACTTAAAAAAGAAGACAGACCTAAGAACCTTCAGCTCAAGGGCGCGTCAGACAAATCGGCGTTTGAGGGTGATGAGGGATTACAAGAAAGAAAAGTTGATAAAATCATCAAAGATGCCAGCCACTATAATGGCGAGAAGGTCGGCAGAAACGATCCCTGCCCCTGCGGCAGCGGCAAGAAGTTTAAGAAGTGTCATGGGAAGTAGAAAAAAAGAAAGCCCGATTCTGATGAATCGAGCATAAATAAAGAACATTAATAAAGTTTAGGATCAGTAACCTTTTGGCGTGATTTTTACTTTTAGCTGAGCAAGAAGAAATTCAATATCTTCAACAGCGTGCGAGTACAACTCGCGAACCGCAGTGATTTCTTCACGAAAGTAGGCGTAAGGATCATTCTTGTGCTTATGATATTCCTTTACCCGCTTGCGAATTTCAGCTATTTTGGTCGTATTTGGAGTGTTCATGGTTACCCTCCCTTGTTAGGTTCTCTTGTAATCTAATAAAAAGAACTAATTGTAGTAGTTTTATATTATCAATATCCTTACTAATGTCAAGTATTGACAAATCATTTTTTACAATTTAGGATGTAGCAGTTCATTACAATATCCATTAATAATTATTCGTCCAGTTGTTTTTGCCCATCCAGAAAGGAGAAGCAAGCAATGAAGTTCACCATCGAGGTAGACGAGGTTGTTGCCGGACCGTTTGTCAATTTGGCCGGGCAGTTAAAGGTCACAGCTGAAGCCCTGATGGCTGAAGCGGTTGAGCAAGTCAGCGAAGTTTTAAGATTAATTGCGCCAGATGCGGAAGATGAAAATCAGATAGAATCAAGAAAGCCCAAAGGGCTTAGATTATTGCCCCAATGCGTTAACACTCTTCGTTTTATGGAAGAGACAGAAAAGTGGAATAAGGAATCCAGAAAAAGTGGCCGCATAATCGGCAATGATCGTGATGCTGAGACGGTCCATTAGTTCTTAGTTTAAGCCGCGTGGCATATGCTCGCGGCCTTTTATTTTGTTAAAAAAAATGCTATCCTGGTGGTATATGACTCTAGCGATCATTTCGACGAAATAATTGCCAATAGTTTGCTTAAAAAATAATTATTGATATTCAATTCGTAATTTGTAATTTGAAATTCGTAATTGATTATTTATGCCCGAATTGCCGGAAGTGCAGACAATTGTTTCTGAATTGGATAAAAAAATAAAAAACAAGACGATAAAAAGCGTCGAAGTTTTTAAGTTTAAGTCAGTCCGGCCGATGAACACAAAATTTGTTCAGTCAGTCAAGGGCCGGAAGGTCTTGGGTGTGGCTCGCCGCGCCAAGATGATCATCATCAATCTCTCGGGCAAAAAATATCTATTAATCCATTTGAAGATGACCGGCCAACTGGTTTTTACCGATAAAAAGGGCAAGGGGGTCTCTGGCGGACATCCCATTCCCATGCCCAAAGGCATCAGGCAGATTGTTGCTTACCCCATGTCCGGCGAGATAAAAGATCTTGGCCTGCCTAGTAAATTCACAAGAGTTATTTTTGATTTTACCGACGGTTCCAAATTATTCTTTAACGACATCAGGCGGTTCGGCTGGATCAAGTTTGTTGATGAGAAGCTGTATCGCGAGGAAACAGCCAAATACGGCCTGGAGCCGCTGTCTAAGGATTTTACGTTCAAGAATTTTATTGTAGTGATAAATAGATACCCTAATCGCAAAATCAAGCAGGTGCTGATGGATCAGACATTATTTGCCGGCATCGGCAACATCTACGCTGACGAGGCCTGCTTTGCCGCTCGGATTATGCCCACGCGGCCGGCTGGCAAATTGACCGACAAGGAAATCCATTCCCTCTACTTGGCCATCCCTAAAATTTTAAAATTAGCCATCAAACACAAGGGCACCTCGGCTGATACTTATGTCAGGACTTCAGGAGAGCAGGGAAGTATGCTGAAATACCTCAAGGTTTATGGCCGCGAAGGTATGTCTTGCCTCGGCTGTCCCGGCAAAGTCCATAAGATGAAGCTCGCCGGGCGCGGCACTCATTTCTGCCCCTCCTGCCAGAGATAGAGTGTCAGCTAGTTGAATTGTTATTTTAAAATTAGAGAATCCCTCTTATGTCTTCCCGGATATTTGTCGTAATCGACAAATATCCGGGATCCAGGCTGCAAACTTAGGTTCACAATAATTAATCTGGATCCCGGATCACCCGTCTGTCAACGCCTATGCGTAGCATTGCGGGCAGGAGTCCGGGATAATAATATAAATTTAAAAACCGCTCTGACGCAACGTCCGAGCGGTTTAATAATGTTCATTGTTGTTTTTCATCTGACTGGATTCCCAGATGTTTTTCAGTCAGCGTTTCATCATCGCCAGTGGTTGGTTGGCATTCATCAAGTATTTCTATTAATTCTTCAACGGGCGTGTAGCTGTCGCCTCTGCTATTGGCTGTATCAATTGCCGCCAAGTCGTCAATGTCATCTTGTGTCAGATTTTTCTGCGAATTCTCAAATCTTTTTCTGGCATCTTCATCAGCCAAAAGCTCAAGTAATTTGGGTTTGAGTTCTTGCATCGCCCTCTCGGCCAAGGCCTCATTTGCCTCTCCCTCTTGGCGGAAGAGGATGACGCCATCTAGTGAGCCAGGAAGAACAGAGTAATTGCCGTAAACCTCCTCAATTCCGATTACCATATCTGGCGATCGGTGTTGCAGGATTTCTGTCATATCAATATGAGCCCTTGTAGTCAAATAGGGATTGGGATCATCCTCACCTTCTCGCTCGCGGCGTTGTATGCCCAAAGCCATTTCAAGCTGTTGGCGATGTAGATAACCCAAGTCAATTAGGAATTGGCCGATTTTTTGATCGTGCAATTCATCATCTTGCTCATTCAGCGCCTCATTGAGTTGCTTTTGATCGATCGCTCCAATGGCAATAAGTACTTCACCGATTAGCGGTTCTGCCATGGTTTTCTCCCTTTTTTGGTTGTAAAGTTCAATTATTACTGATTTAATTCGTAATTCGTAATTTGAAATTCGTAATTATCTACTACACCACCAGCATAAGCCAGTAAAAAATAAATGTCAAGGTCACGCCAACCAAGAGTCCCACGGTAACCTCCAGAGCTGTATGGCCGATTTTTTCTTGCAACAGTACTTCAGGATTTTCGGGAAAGACCTCCTTAGCGATCGTGTTGGTGAGAACCGCATTCCGGCCGATTTCGCGCCTGAACCCGACAGCATCGCGAACCACCACAATCAGCAAGACAAAGGCCACGGCAAAAGCCGCTGATGACCAGCCGACTTCCAGGCCGACAATGGTGCAGAGCGATGCCACAAGCGCCGTATGGGAAGATGGCATGCCGCCGTAATCGTTAAACAGATGTTGCCAACTAAGGTTATTTGGTATACCATCACTTATGAGTTTGATAATCTGGGTGACCAGAGCCAATAGAATCGGAATAATTATCATTGAATACATATTTTTATGGATTATTTATTAGTAATTTTTGCCGGTGCCATTCAGGGCATTACTGAATTCCTGCCGATTTCCTCCTCGGCGCATTTGGTACTGTTCCATGATATTTTTAATTTAAATCTGCCGGATAATCTGGCTTTTGACGCTGTTTTGCACCTGGGTACTTTCTTATCTTTAGTGATATTTTTCTGGCATGAGGTCTGGCAGCTTATTAAGGGATTTTTTTTGAGTCTGACCAACTGGAATCTGGCGAATGATTTTAATCAGCGCTTGTCTTGGCTGATAATCATCGGTTCTCTGCCGGCGTTAGTTGTTGGTTTTTCCTTTAATGATCTGATTGACAGATATTTTCATGGGGGACATCTGGCCATTGCTGTCATCGCCTTGATGCTGGCAATCGGTGCCGTGCTGTTTTGGCTGGCTGAAAAATATACCAAGCAGGTTAAGGGAATGAAGGATTTGAATTTCTGGCAGTCATTAATCTGCGGCCTGGCTCAGGCCATTGCGCTTATTCCCGGGGTTTCGCGTTCCGGCCTTGTCATTATAACAGGTATGGCGCAGAAGATGAAACGTTCTGAGGCGGCTAAATTTTCTTTTCTGCTTTCTCTGCCGGTGGTTTTGGGCGCAGGGCTTAGCTCATTAGCCAAAGTCAGCTTTGGCGGAGAGATTGACTTGCTTTTGCTGTCTCTGGGTTTTATCTCGGCGGCGGCTTCCGGCTATCTGGCTGTAAAATATTTTTTGAAGTTTGTCTCTCAGCACTCACTGTCGGCGTTCGCTTGGTATAGAATGATTTTGGCGGCAATATTGGCATTGTGGCTGTTGAAGTGATATTACCTTTAATAATTTTCGGTTTGGCGGTTGTCTTAGGTGACAGCCGTTTTTTGTAAAGCCATGATAAGACTAACATGATAATGGCGATGAATAAAATATAATTCAGCCAGCCACTGATTGACTCCAAAAAATTAATCGTCGCCTCTCGCATACTCGGCTGGGTAAAATAGTTGTCAACATTTGTTGTGGTATTATTAATTTCCGTGGCTACTTCATTCGCACCCAAGACGCGCGAACCGAAAATCTGCACCACCACTGATGTCTCGCGACCGTTGAATTTTCCGGTCAGATCAGCGATGCCGATTTCCTGGAATTCCGGCCGCACGATGTTGGCCTTGTGGCTGGGGCTATTGAGCCAGGCGCTAAAAACATCCTGGGGAGTGCTAAAGTCAATTGCCAGGTTTTCGCCGACATAGAAATAGGCGTAGTTGACTTCCTTGACCCAGTCAGAGAATTTTTTACCTTCAGGCGAGGTGTGGCTGAAGTACTGCTCAGCAAGAATGTTCTTTGCCTTGTTAACTGCGGCCTGGGTCAGCCGGGGATTAATGATCAGTTGCGGCAGATCCAGTCCCTGACGATAGGCATTAGTCAGATCGATCAGGGTTTGGACTCCAGCATTGCCGGCGATAGTCGAGGTCTGAGTTACTGCCGGCGGCCACAAAAAAACCGCCGCGCTGATGCTGATTTTCAGCATGAGCAGAACGACAGCGATTGCGAATAAAGCTTTGGTCAGTCGACTAATCATGGTAGTATTGTAGCATAAAATTTGTGGTTTTGACAGGTGCGACTCGACTTGTTATAATTATTCCTAATTATGATTAGGAAAATAATTTTGTCAATTTTATTGATTACTGTTGTTGCGGGCGTAATAGCTGGCGTCTGGTTGATTTATGAAATCCAAACACCAGCACAGAATGCTGATAAATTCATTATTGATGTCAAAGCCAATTCCTCGGCTGGCGATTTGGCTGTACCTCTAAAGCAAGCCGGAGTTATTAGGAGTGTATTGGCGTATAAACTTTATGCGCGTTTTTCTGGCGCTGACAAGCGGTTAATCTCAGGCCAGCATGAAATCGCGCCACACTCCAATATTTCTGAGGTTTTTGTGCAGCTGGAATCAAAGGTTAATAACGAAAGGGAAATCACAGTCATCGAGGGATGGCGCCTGCAAGATATCGCCGACTCGCTGGCCTCGAATGGCGTCATCAGCAGAGAAGATTTTATGTCCGCTGTTGATATTTCCAACTGGCGGCCGCAATATGATTTTTTAAGCGATCCTAAAATCAAGTCGCTTGAGGGTTTTCTTTTTCCTGATACCTATCGCATTTATCTTGACGCCCAGCCCAAGGATATTATCAAGAAGATGCTAGATAACTTTGATCATAAATTGACGGCTGAGATGCGATCGCGGCTCACTCAGCAGAATAGGAAATTATTTGATGCAGTCATTCTGGCGTCAATCGTGGAACGCGAGGCCTTGTATGACGAAGATCGCGCCATGATAGCTGACATATTCCTAAAAAGATTGGCGAATAATATCGGCCTGCAGTCAGATGCCACCATTAGTTACATTACCGGCAAAAAAACCACGCGATCTTCTGCCGAAGATTTGGAGATTGACTCTCCTTATAATACCTATAAATACCGCGGCCTGCCGCCTGGGCCGATTTGCAATCCTGGCCTGGCTTCGCTTAAGGCCGCGATCTCTCCGCAGAGCAATGATTATTATTATTTTCTTACAGACAAGGACGGCCATGCGCATTTCGGCCGCACTTATGCCGAGCATCAGCAGAACATTGTCAAATATTTGGTAAATAACTAAAGTTGACAGGGCTGAATTTTTTTGCTATAATAAACTATTAAGTGAACTTTCAAAACTGAGTGATAAAGACAAGAAAGGAGTCTAACATGCCCAAAACAAGGTATTTCTTGGATTATTTTGCAGATGACATTGGTTTGGAAGATCGGCTGAATAGAGCTTTTGAAGAATTGGCGATCAAGTCAGATCATCGTCATGATATTGAAGCATTTTTGGAGCCGCTCAAAGTCAAGCATCTGCCCAGTTGGGAGCACTCTGTCCGCGTCGGCCTCTTGTGCTGGCAGATTGCCAAGTTGATGCATCTCGATCAAAAGACCATGTTTTTCCCCGGTATCTTGCATGATGTGGGCAAGGCCCAGGTTGAGTTGGCAACTTTAACCAAGACAATTGGTTGGACCGGTCATGACACTGCCCTGATGAAGAAACACTCCAGGTTGAGTTATGAGCTGATCCGCGACAAGTTTGATTTTAGCGCCGAGGTTGTGCTCTGGCACCATAATTTCCAGCAAGATGGCTATCCCAAGATTCATCCTCTGCCCCTACATGATTATGGTCTGGGCACTAGGGCGATGATTCCTTTTTATGGTCGTCTACTGGCCTTGGCTGATTTCTATGATGCCCTGCATCGTGTCAATGACAAGTTCCGCATAACTGATGCAACTGCTGGAGAGGCGATCAAACATCTGATGTTGGAAAACAATAAGGATCAGCTGTATCTGATTAATGAATTTTATGAAGCGGGTGTTTTTTCTACTTACATCAGACCCTAAGGTCATCCTTTGTAGTTTATTTGAACTTTGAGTGATCTATAAACCGTGGAGAAATCCGCGGTTTTTCTTTTGTTTTTTAATGTTGTCAGCCTCATTCACTTTTGGTATAATTGTTATAATGAAAAACATTACTAATATCTATGTGGGGAGATTCTAATAGTCTGGATCAGGATAAAAATTATAGGTTAACCAGATTTATTGCCCGGCCGGCGCTGTCGTGGTGGCTGGCTGTGGTTTTATTATTGGCGGGGTTGGGTGGTGGGATTTTAATTGGTGAAAATCTTTCCCCAATAACTCCTGAAAAAATCATTATCAAGGGCGGTGCTGCTAATACCACCGGCACAACTTCGGTTATTAATTCTACCGTCACTCCGACTATTATTCCCTCTAGCACCTTGACCACTTTGCCCGCCTATCTTAAGAAAGACGTGGATTTCCAGTTATATTGGGACACCTGGAATACACTTAAGAATAAGGCCTTTGATAAAAATATCCCTGATACCAAATTATTTTACGGTTCTCTTGAAGGCATGGTTGCTTCATTAGCCGATCCTTATTCTGTCTTTATGACTCCCACTGATGCCACGCAATTCCAGCAGGATTTGCAGGGGAACTTTGAAGGGATTGGCGCAGAGATCGCTGTCAAAAATAATCAGCTGGTCATTGTTTCGCCCCTGGAGGATTCGCCGGCAATGAAAGCCGGCCTGCGCCCCAAAGATTGGATTTTGAAAATCAACGGTACCTCTACTGATGGCATGAGTTCCAGTGAGGCAGTGTCTTTGATCCGCGGGCCGGCTGGCACCAAAGTCACTTTGACGATTTACCGTGAGGGCTTTGCCGCGCCGCAGGATTTTACCATCACTCGCGCCGCCATCAATGTAAAAAGCGTGAGCGGAGAATATTTGGCTGGCGGGATTATTGCTCACATCAAAGTCCGGCAATTCAATAATGACACCATGTCTTTGTTTGACAGCGCCATTAGCAATATCTTAAGCAAACCCTCTGTCAAGGGAGTGATTCTGGATCTGCGCGGCAATCCCGGCGGCTATTTGGATTCGGCGGTGCAAATGGCCGGTGAATGGGACGGCCAGGCAGTAGTGGTTTCAGAAAAAGACAGAAATGGCATTACCACCGATCATCAGGCCATGGAAGCACCGCGGTTGGCAGGTTATAAGACAGTCATTTTGGTTGATGGCGGTTCGGCCTCGGCCTCGGAAATTGTTGCTGGCGCACTAAAGGATTGGGGTAAGGCCACGATCGTTGGTATGAAGACCTTTGGCAAGGGCTCGGTGCAGGACTTGACCCAACTCGCTGATGGCAGTCAGATCAAGCTGACCATCGCCAAATGGTTCACGCCCAAGGGCACAAGCATTGACGAGCAGGGGATTGAGCCGGATGTAAAGGTGGACTTGACGCTTGAGGATTATAATAATGACAGGGATCCGCAGTTGGATAAGGCGGTGGAGTTGTTGAGGTAATTACGAATTTCAAATTACGAATTACGAATTAAATTTTTTAAAGTTAATCATGAAGATATTATTCATAAAAGATGTTAAGGGAACGGCAAAGCGCGGGGAAGTCAGGGAAGTGGCTGACGGCTATGCCGTTAATTATCTCTTGCCTCAGGGCCTGGCGGTTTTGGCCTCGGCAGAAAATCTTGTCAAGATAAAAAGCGAGGCAGACCGTAATGTTAAGATAAAAAATACTGCCGCCAGCCAGGCGCAGTCATTGTCAGAAAAGATTTTTGGGCGTAAAATAGAAGTAAGGGCTAAAGCCAATCCCGAGGGTAAGCTGTATGCCGCAGTCAGCGAGAAAGATGTCAAGTCCGCCGCAAGATCAATGGGTTTTAATTTGGATACGGCCAGGATTATTTTTCATCATCACCTTAAGGAGGTCGGTGATTATGAAGTTGGGCTTGACTTCGGTCAGGGAATTCAGTCAAAAATAATTGTCTTAGTCCGAGTATGATTGGATTTTTTGTTCTCGTTAATAAATTTAGGGGCGCACTGCCTCTTTTTTGATTTTTTATAAAACTGTGCTACTTTCCGTTTTATTCTAATTTATTTTTTATTATCCTATTTCATTTTTTATTATTTTTTCTCGTCATTCCTGGTCAAGCCAGGAATGACGGCTTATTATGAATGAAATCACCAAAATCGTCATCACCGGCGGACCTTGCGCCGGCAAGACCTCTATTATTGCTATGCTAAAGGAAGAATTCGGTGATGAGATAATCACTGTGCCAGAGGCGGCCACTCTGCTTTTGGCCGGCGGCTTTCCCGTGCCTGGCCAGCACGTTGATTGGAGCGACGAGTGGCAATACGCCTTTCAGAAAAGCGTCTTAAATCTTTGTAAGTCGCTGGAGCAGACCTACGCGCTGATGGCGCGCAGAAAGAACGCCGGCATCCTTGTCTGCGATAACGGCCTGCCCTCGGGCGCGGCCTACATGCCCGGCGGGCTGGCAGAATTTATTCAAATGTTTGATATTGATCTGCCGCAAGAACTAAAAAACTATCAGGCGGTTATTCATCTGGAGACCATCGCCCTGGCGCATCCGGAGCGATACGGCAAGCATAATAACTCCAGCCGCTATACAACTCTGGAGCATGCCATAGATTTGGATCTCTTGATTAAGGAGATCTGGGAGGATCACGAAAAAAGATTCATCATTCCCAGCGGCTGGAAGTTGGAAGACAAGTATCATAAGGTCAGGGAAGTGGTGAAGAAATATTTGTAAAAATAAACTGGATTCCGGATATTTTTGCTTCGCCCTGCGGGCTTAACGCAAAAATTTCGGAATGACAGATAATCGAAAATAACTAATTTTATGAAGTACATTTTCGTCTTGGGCGGAGTGATGTCGGGCGTGGGCAAGGGGATTGCCGCCGCCTCCATCGGCAAAATTTTGCAGGCGCGGGGACTCAATGTCACGGCTGTAAAAATCGATCCCTATCTTAATGTCGATGCCGGCACCATGAATCCAGTGGAACACGGCGAGGTATTTGTCACCGAGGATGGCGATGAGACCGACCAGGACATTGGCAATTACGAGCGTTTCCTGGACAAGAATATTTTCCGCGACAATTACATGACCACCGGCCGCGTCTATCAGTCAGTGATAACTCGGGAACGAAATTTAGAATACGGCGGCAAATGCGTGGAGGCAGTGCCGCACATTCCTTATGAGGTGATTGATCGGATCAAACGTGCGGCCAAGAAAGCCGATGCGAATGTGACGATAGTGGAAGTCGGCGGCACGGTCGGCGAATACCAGAATATCCTTTACCTGGAAGCGGCCAGAATGATGCACCTGAAGTCGCCGGAGGATGTGATTTTCGTCCTGGTCAGTTATCTGCCGGTGCCGTCAAAAATCGGCGAGATGAAAACCAAGCCGACCCAGCAGGCCACGCAGATGTTGAACTCTGCCGGCATCCAGCCGGATTTCATTCTCGGCCGTTCTAGTCATCTTTTGGATGAGCCGCGTCGTGCCAAGTTGGCGCTGTTCTGCAATGTGCCCAAGGAGCACATCATCTCCGCGCCGGATGTGGACAGCGTTTATGATGTGCCGCTTAATTTTGAAAAAGAAAAATTGTCAGACAAGATTATTAAGGCCTTAGGACTAAAAGTCCGCCAGCATGACTTAAAGGAATGGCGGAGGTTTGTGGCTAAGGCCAGGCACGCCAGAACGCCGGTCAAAGTCGGTATCGTTGGCAAATATTTTGAGTCAGGCGACTTTATCCTGTCTGACGCCTACATCTCGGTGATTGAATCGCTCAAATATGCGGCCTGGGCCAATAATCGCAAGCCGCTCATTGAATGGATCAACTCTGATGTTTATGAGAAAGACAAGAGAAAATTGCGCGAGCTGTCTAAGTTCGATTGCCTGGTGGTGCCCGGTGGCTTTGGTAGTCGCGGAATAAATGGCAAGATCGCGGCGATCAAATACGCTCGCGAGCACAAAATTCCTTATTTGGGCTTATGCTACGGCATGCAATTGGCGATGATTGAATTTGCCAGAGATATTTGCGGGCTTAAAGATGCTCATACGACAGAAATAGATCCGAATACCAAAAGCCCGGTGATTCACGTCATGCCTGAGCAGGCGGAAAAGCTGGCCAAGAAACAGTATGGCAACACCATGCGCCTTGGCGCTTATCCTTGCGTGCTAAAAAAGGGGACAGTGGCTCGAGCGGCTTATAATAAAGAAACGGTTTTTGAGCGCCATCGCCACCGCTATGAATTCAACAATGATTTTCGCGAGCAGTTGGAGAAGAAGGGGTTGGTGTTTTCCGGTACCAGCCCCGACGGCAAGCTGGTGGAGATTATTGAGTTGCCTCGCGACAAGCATCCGTTTTTCGTTGGCGTGCAATTCCATCCCGAACTCAAGTCCCGCCCGCTTAGTCCGCATCCGCTGTTTTTGGGATTGATTAAGGCAGGAATAAAGAAGTGATACAAAAAACATCCCGCGCATGCAGGATGTTTTGAAATATTTTTTATTCGATCGAAACCATTTGCGCGTATTCCAAATTGCCAGTGAACTTTTTGACTTTTTTCTTGTTGAATTTAACCTTGCCGGCCTTGACGGCAAAGATGGAATCGTCGTTGGCGCGTTTGGCGCCGTCGCCTGCCCTGTAGCGGGTGCCGCGCTGTTTGACTATAATAGCGCCGGCCTGGGCATATTCGCCGCCGTATAATTTGATGCCCAATCGCTGGGCGTTGGAATCGCGGCCTAAACGTGTACTGCCGCCTGCTTTCTTATGAGCCATATTTGGTCAATTACGAATTACGAATTAAGAATTACGAATTTAGGATAATTATATGTCATTTTTAAACTATTGTCAAGATAACTTTAAATTTACTTATTTTGTGTTACAATAAAATCATGAAATTAACTGAAAAGGTAAAAAAATTACCACTATCGCCGGGCGTTTATCAGTTTATCGGCGAGAAAGGCAAAATCCTCTACATTGGTCGTGCCACTTTCCTGCGCCACCGCGTTTTACAGTATTTCCAGAAACAGCTGGAACCGCGCATCGCTGAGATGGTCTCTTCTGCCAAAAATCTCAAAGTCATCAAGACGGACACAGTTTTAGAGGCGATTATTCTGGAAGCCAATCTGATAAAGAAGTATTGGCCGAAATATAATGTCAAGGACAAAGATGACCGCTCGTTCATTTATGTTGTTTTCCCCGGGGGTGATTATCCCAAACCGCTTATTGTTCGCGGACATGAACTAAAGAAATTCCCACGCGGCTCGGTCAAAATTTTCGGTCCCTTCATGAATGCGACATTACTAAGGAACGCATTACGTATTATCCGGCGGATTTTCCCTTACTCAACTTGCAAGCCGAATTCAGGCCAGGCCTGCTTTGATTATCAGATCGGGCTGTGTCCGGGCGCTTGCGTCGGCAAGATTTCTCCGGCCGAATATAAGAAAAATATTAATAATATTATCAAGATTTTTTCCGGACAGAAAAAACAATTGATCAGGCAACTGGCCAAATCCAATCCTGCTGCCGCGGTTGGATTAAAGCACATCAGCGACGCCGCGCTGGTCAGTCGGGACGAGCTGGGCTCGACCCGCAATATTAGCCGCATCGAGGCATATGACATTTCGCATTTTGCCGGGCAGGAGGCGGTTGGCGCCATGGCGGTCCTGACTAACGGCCAGATTGATAAGCGAGAGTATCGATTATTCAACATCCATGCGCCGGCCGGCGATGACTTGCGTGCGCTCGAGGAAATGATTACACGACGGCTTAATCACCCCGAGTGGCCATTGCCGGATATTTTCTTAATTGACGGCGGCCGGCCGCAGATTAATTTTTTAAAAAAGATTTTTAAAGAAAGGCATCTGGCCAAGCCATTAGTTGGCCTGTCCAAATTAGGCGGCGATGTCCTGGTTTTTCCCAGTGGCGTTTCAGCAGATGTCAAGGACTTGGCTTTGAGCATGAAGCCGCTCTTGCTTCTGGCTCGCGATGAGGCGCACAGATTCGGCAACTCGGCTCGCAAACGGAAGTTAAGGAATCGTTGAATTTTCGCCTATTTTTATTTTGTGGTATAATAAGGGCAAGAATTAAATATAAAACAATATACCTCGCAAAACATCACCTTCAGTCAAAGTTAAAGATAAAAAACCGAAAATCATTCTGACTGGCGATTTGATCAAGCAAACACTTGAGGTCTACCGCGTCAATTGGCAGAAGTTCGGCACCTTGTTGATTATTCCACTCATACTTTCTGCTTTCTCCTCTATTTTGTTTTATCTGATTAAAATATTAGCTGCGGATTTTAGCACCCCTTTTATTATTTTTTGGTTCGTCTTGTTTCTTGTCTGGATGATCATAAATGGCCTGCTATTTATTCTGGCCAGTATCGCCCAGTTGCTGTTGGTTAATGATCTCAAGCAGTCAGTGCAATTTGCCAATCTGCCAGAGTGGTTGAAGCGCAGTAAGTCATTATTCTGGCCGGCGCTGTTCGTTTCCATAATTTATTTTGTGTTTGCAGTCGTGGGTTTCATATTCCTGATCATACCCGGCATTATGGTGATGATTTATTTTTGTTTTACTATTTATTTGGTGATTTTGGATGGCAGCGGCGTGGAAGAATCTTTTGGCCAGAGCCGCCGCCTGGTACGCGGATATTTCTGGGCTGTATTTGGCCGCTTGCTCTTGGGTTGCCTGCTGATCTGGCTGATTTATTTGATCGTGACAGTGGTTTTAACTCTGGCGAGCTGGTTAATTAATTATTTTCCATTTTTACATCTGAGCCAAGAATTGGGGGGCTTACTCTATAATGTCCTGGGAATTTTTATTGGTCTAGTTGTCGGACCATTGTCAATTATTTATACTTATAACATTTATAAGTCATTAACTTCACTCAAAAGGTCAGTTAAATAAAATTATTCTTAACCTTAAATACTATGATCAACAAAAAATTTTATTTATTTGTTTTGGTTGGGATTTTGGTCTTGCCGCTGGTGGCTGGAGCGGCAAAAGAAAATAATGCCTCTGGCACTTTGCCTCGCGCTGAGGATGGTAGGAAAATAAGTTCCATCATCACTTCCACCGTGCCCAGAGTTGTGGCCAAGGATGCCACTCCCCGTTGCGCCATCGTTGAATCGAAGATCCAGGCCAAAGGAGTCGGCTTCGACAATATCAAAGTTAAGCACATGTCAGTTTATACTAATTTGGAGTCACGGCTTTCAAATTTGGTTGCAAGGTTTAAGGCCAAGGGTATTGATGCCTCGGCTCTGCAGGCGGATTTGCAGGTATTGGACACGAAAGTCAAAAAGTTTGGCGATGACTATGCCGCCTATGTGGCTTTGCTTAAGACCGGCCAGGATTATGTCTGCGGTCGGTCGCGCGCGCAGTTTTTGGTTCAGTGGCAAAAGGTCAAGGCCGCCTTGGCCCAGGTGCACAAGGATGCCACCGACATCCGCGCTTATTACGCCTCTACCATCAAGCCGGAATTGCTGAAACTCAAGGCCGCACTTGAGCCAAAAGCCACCAGCACGCCGCCCGCGGCTTCGTCTAGCGCCTTTGAAGTGCCGGCCGGCCAGGTCACGCCAGTAACGCCGACATCTTATTAATAAATATTTTTCTACCTTTGTACGGATAACTAATAAATTTATGAACAAAAAATATTTTTTTATGTTTTCCTTGGCAGTATTAGTGGTTCTGGTTGGTGGTTTGCTCGCTGGTTGTGATAGCGGCTGGAATAAAGAGTCAAGCGATTATACCCAGCAACCGAGCCAAGAAACGCCGGCAGTTGAGGAGCAGAATCAGCAGCCGGCTCCGGCTGATGTTACTGCCAGCGATGTTGATGCGGAAATCAATTCTCTGGACGCTTCCGTGGATACGGTTAAGACATCCGGTTTTGAGACGACGAATTTAAGTGATAAGGATTTGGGATTATAAATTTTTATTTAAGATTGTTTTTTGCCACCTTTTTAGAAAAGGTGGCGCCAAAAGCGCGACCTGCTAAAAATCATGGCTAGATTTTCAGCTTCACTCCCGAAAATTTTCTGACGCTTCGCTTGCAAAAAGTAAAAATCAAGAAATAATTTGTCAAGTGGTTTTGTTTCGAGTATAATATTGTTATATGCCAAGCCAGAAAAAGCGCAAATTCGACCTTATCACCATCGGCGGAGCCACTGTTGATATTTCTTTCTATTCCTCCGACGGCGAGCTAATTCCGGCGGGCTCAAGCAAGCAGAAGATGCTGGCGTTTGAGTATGGAGCCAAAGTCATCGCTGACCGCGTGTTTACCACCTGCGGCGGCGGCGCCTCCAACGTGTCTGTCTCGGTCTCGCGCCTGGGGCTTAAGGCCGCAGCCGTCTGCCGTCTGGGCCGCGACGATTACGGCCAAGCCGTCATCAAGAATCTGCGGGATAATAAAGTTGACGCCTCGCTTGTTAAATTTGACAGCCAGACCAAGACCGGATTTTCGGTGATTTTGACCATCAATAATCCAACCAAAGAACACATCGCCTTCATTCATCGCGGCGCTAATGCCAAGTTTTCCGTCCGCGACTTGCCAGCGGTGCTGGATGCCAATTGGCTGTATGTCACTTCTTTACCCGCTGACGGCTGGCAGGAAATTATGAAGCGTTTGGTTAAAGCCGGCACAAATATCGTTTGGAATCCGGGCAATGAGCAGCTCAAAAATATTTCGGCCATGAAGAAATTTCTGCCTCACGTTAAGTTGCTGATGGTTAATCACAGCGAGGCAATGGAATTCAGGAAATTAAAAGACATAAAGGGTCTGCTAAGGTATCTTTACGGCCTGGGGCCGAAGTTAGTAGTGATTACTGACGGCGCCAGTGGCGCCTATGCTTTTGATGGCAAAAAGTATTATTTCATGAAGGCCCGCTCCAAGAAGGTGGTCAACACCCTGGGCGTGGGCGACGCCTTTGGATCGGCCTTGACTTCTGCCTTAATCTGTGGTAAGAATATTAAAGAAGCCCTGGAGTGGGGGATTAAGGATTCCGCCTCAGTTGTCAGCGAGATTGGAGCGCAGAAAGGCCTGATGACCAGGAGGGGAATCGAGAAGTAATGGTCCGGATATGGGTGATGACGGACCTAAATATAGGTTCGTTTTTTTGTTCATTTACATTTAGAATATAGCCGGGCAGAGACCCAGAAAGGGACAACTAAATGTCTGAAGATCCTACAGTTCGTCGTCCAGAAAAATATTTAGTCGTAATGCGTTTGCCAAATATTAGTGATTTATTTTTTTCCTTACAGCAAAGTCTAAGAAGAGTTGAAGCGATGGTGAATTTACCCATTTTTGGCAATGCTATTATAAAAATTACAGTGAAGGCGATAACGCGGGTAAGTGATGTTAATAAAATATTTGGTGTAGAAGTTGATCTTGGGACGAGTGATAGTGGTGAGAATGTCGTTGTTGCCAGATCTTTGGGACTCGGCTCGGCTGAGATAATTCGTCTTTATGGTTGTTTCGATTATGGATTTGGACAAAGTTGGTTGGCTGTAAAAGAAGAATAGCTGATTCTCAAATTGATCTTTAGGGGAGATTTTTCTCCCCTTTATAAATCTTAATAAGTTGGAATATTAGAATTAAATTTTGCGACCGTTTAGCAAATCGCGCTTTTTGCGCCACTTTTTCTAAAAAAGTGGCATTAGATAAAATATTAATAATCAAATATTAGCTTATGTCAGAAGCGAAAAAGTTCGTTTACGCCTTTGAAGAAGGCAACAAAAACATGAGGGAGATCCTGGGCGGCAAGGGCGCCAACCTGGCTGAGATGGCCTCATTGGGCATCAGGGTGCCGGCAGGATTTACTATCACCACCGAGGTCTGCGATTTGTATTACAAGTCCAGTAAGACCATCACCAGTGAAGTCAAGGAGCAGATAAATCGCAAACTGGACGAGCTGGAAAAGAAAATTGGCAAGAAACTCGGCGATGCCAGCGATCCGCTCTTGGTTTCGGTCAGATCTGGCGCGGCCTCATCCATGCCCGGCATGATGGACACGATTTTAAATCTTGGTTTAAACGACCAGTCGGTATTGGGCTTGGCGATTAAGACCGGTAACGCGCGTTTCGCCTGGGATTCTTACCGCCGACTGATTCAGATGTTTGGCAATGTGGTTTTGGAAGTGGAGCACGCTGCTTTCGAGCATATCCTGGAAAATATCAAGGACACGGCCGGCGCCAAATTCGATACTGATCTGACTGTGGATAATTTGCAGGAAATCGTCAGCCGCTATAAAGCCAAAATAAGAGAAGCAAAGGGAATTGATTTTCCACAGGATCCGATTGATCAGCTGTTTTTGGCGATTAACGCCGTTTTTAACTCCTGGAACAACTACCGCGCCATCCGTTATCGCGAAATCAACGGCATCAAGGGGCTTATCGGCACTGCCGTCAATATTCAGGCCATGGTATTTGGCAACTTGGGCGAGGACTCGGGCACTGGCGTCTGCTTTACCCGCAATCCTTCCACTGGTGAGGCCAAATTTTACGGCGAGTATTTGATGAACGCGCAAGGCGAGGACGTCGTTGCCGGCATCCGCACGCCGAGGCCAGTCGCCGCTCTGGAACAGCAGAATCCCGAAATTTATCGCGAACTGGTTGATACCTGCAATAAGGTGGAAAAGCATTATCGCGACATGCAGGACATGGAATTCACCATCCAGCAGGGCAAGCTTTATATTTTGCAAACCAGAAACGGCAAGCGCACGGCCACTGCCGCTGTCAGAATTGCCGTGGAATTAGTGAGTGAGGGCTTGATTACCAAAGATGAGGCCTTGTTGCGCGTTGATCCCAATCAATTAAATCAATTATTACATAAGCAGCTTGATCCTGTCGCCAAAACGCAAGGCGAAGTTATCGCTCGCGGTTTGCCGGCCAGTCCTGGCGCCGCTGTCGGCGAAGTTGTCTTTACCGCCGCTGAGGCGTTTGCCAAGGCACAATCCGGATTGGATGTGGTTTTGGTCAGAATCGAGACCTCACCTGAGGATATTGATGGTATGCACTCGGCCAAAGGAATTTTGACCGCCAGAGGCGGCATGACCAGCCACGCGGCTGTCGTGGCCCGCGGTATGGGAACCTGCTGCGTGGCCGGCTGCGCTGACATTATTATTAACGAGAAAGCCAAGACCGTAACCATAAAGGACAAAGGCCTGACACTTAAAGAAGGGGATTTTATTTCCTTAGACGGCTCTACCGGCGAAGTTTACAATGGCAAGTTGGCCACGAAAGATCCGGAATTGTCCGGCAATTTCGGCACTTTAATGGGCTGGGCTGACGGAGTTCGCGAGCTTGGCATTAGAACTAATGCCGACACGCCGCATGATGCGCAAGTCGCCAGAAAATTCGGCGCTGAAGGCATCGGACTCTGCCGCACTGAGCATATGTTTTTTGAGGGCGACAGGATAAAGGCCGTTCGCGAGATGATTCTGTCCGCTGACTTGGAAGGGCGCAAAAAGGCCTTGGCTAAATTATTGCCGTACCAGAAAGAGGACTTTATCGGGCTGTTCCACGCCATGGACGGCTTTGCTGTAACCATTCGTTTATTGGATCCGCCCCTCCATGAATTCTTGCCAAAAGAAGAACGCGACATTTATGATTTGGCGAGGGAAATGACTGTTGACGTTGGAACTTTAAAAGCCAAGATCGCCGACTTGCATGAATTCAATCCCATGTTGGGCCATCGTGGCTGCCGCCTGGCTGTGACTTATCCGGAAATTTACGACATGCAGGTGACTGCCATCATTGAGGCGGCAATCGAGTGCGCCAAGAAATGCCCCGAGTGCGGCCGCGCCACTGCTGTCAAGCCGGAAATCATGATTCCTCTCGTGGCCACTACTAAAGAATTCTCAATGTTAAAGGATCGCACCATCGCCATTGTTGAGGAAAAATTAAAATCAGCCGGAATTAAGATTGAATATAAGATTGGCACGATGATCGAGGTGCCGCGCGCGGCTCTTGTCGCTGATAAGATTGTTGAGGCCGGAGCTGAGTTTTTCTCTTTCGGCACTAATGACCTGACTCAGATGGGCGCCGGCTTGTCCCGCGACGATGCCGGCAAATTTCTCAAAGAATACGTCAATCAGAATATTTACGAATATGATCCGTTTGAAGTTCTGGATCAGGAAGGCATCGGCGAACTTATCCGCATTGCCATCAAGAAGGGCAGAAGCGTTAAGCCGGACTTAAAAGTCGGCATCTGCGGCGAACACGGCGGCGAACCCAAGACCGTGGAATTCTGCCACCGCGAGGGTTTCAATTATGTTTCCTGTTCGCCCTTCCGCGTGCCGATTGCTCGCCTGGCCGCGGCGCAGGCAGTGATTAGGGAGAAGAGGTAAGTTGTCATCCCGGAATTTGTTGTAATCAACAAATTCCGGGATCCAGGCGATAACCTCAAACATGTTAGTGACTATTATGTTTATATCCTCGCCAGCTGGTAATTGTAAAATCCATAACAAGTAGTTAACCCAAGCTGATTCTCCTGGATCCCGGATATTTTTCTTCGAAAAATTCCGGGATGACAAAGAAGAAAGGGGAATTTATCTCGTCGGCCGGGATGACAATCATAAAACAATTCACCCCACACCTTTGTAAAAGGTGTGGGGTGTTTGAATGTGCTTGTTACTGCGGCGGCTTGTTGTTTGCCCGGACAAACCAGGTGACAAGTCCAAGGTAGCTAGGAGCGTGGAGTTTTTCCACCTCCACCACCCAGACATACTCTTTACCGTCTTTGATGTTGCGGACGAATCCGCCATCAACTATGGATGTGCCTGGCAGAAGATTGACCCAGACAATCCTTTGATTGAATGGATTGTCCGTCGGTAAATCGGGATTGTTGGCGATTTTGTAATACCACAATCCGGTTGCCGGATTGTATTCTGGCTTACTACCGATGCTTTCTCGCCAACCCAGATCAGTGACTTTGAAGTCAGGCTCGATAGTGGTTTCGGTTGTAGTTGTACTCTGTGTACTTTTTGCGAGTGTGGGGCTCATCACCATTACTGTAAAACCAACCAATGTAATTATGACACCGTATGTCATTATTACGGGATTTTTTTTACGATTGTTGTATCCTCCAATAAAAACAAATAAAACTCCGATAAATGTGCAGAGCAAACCAAGACCTAAGTAAAGCATATTTTTAGCTCCTTTTGTAACGTGCTTGACGGTTCTCCAAGGTGACCGCCTGACCTTTCTAGCCAATTTAGCTATTATTTCATAATATCATATCTTTAATTTTTTGTCAAGCGAATTATCCACAGGTAACTTATTGACTTTATTTTACTATCTGTTAAGATGGGTTTACTTGACGCTGGCAGAGCCCAGACGTCATCACAGATGCCGTCGGGCAGGACTGCTTCATAGAGCGGTGATTGGCTGGCTATAGGCCGCCTCACAAAGCTGATGCGCAGAACGCATCATGGCAGATCCTGCCCACGGCTGGATACACGCACCTTGAGGACTACTTCGGTAGCCCTCTATTTTTTTGTTTAAATTTAGGCCATAATTATCTGGACTATTGACTAATCTATTTCAGTATGATATAATTACCGGAATTGAACATTTAAGATTTCTCCCAATTCTGTTAAAAGCAGGTTGGTGATATGGGTAATAACTATCGGCGCAAAGCGGGATGTATTCGCATAAACAGGTCTTTGCTGGCATACTTAGAGCGATCGGGTCGCCAGAGCATTATCTGGCTGACGGCATAAATTTCAGCTCACACCGCTTCGATCGCCTTCCCTGTTCAAGACAGGGGAAAATGCTGGATCTGTGAAAAGCCAATAGTCACATGCCCGCAGTCAAGGGTTTCCTCCCTGACTGTTAAAGCGGCGGTGCTAAAACATCGCCGACCGTACATCCCACCCTCAAGTCGCTTCGGCTTCTCGAGGGTGTTCTTTTTATGCCGCAAGTAAATTTTCCCAAATGTCGAGATTATGCTAAAATATTAGCATATGGGCACAACATTACAGTCATTTTTTGCGCCTAAAATCATTGCGGTGATTGGCGCCTCCAATCATCTTGGCAAGGTTGGCCATGATGTGATGAGCAATCTGTTCAAGAATTATTCTGGCGAAATTTATCCCATCAATCCCAAAGACAGCGAAGTGGCTGGCAGGCCGGCTTATCCTTCGATTTTAAAAACTCCGAAAATTCCCGATTTGGCGATTGTCGTTATACCGGCAGAAGCCGTACCGCAAGCAGTCAAGGAGTGCGGACAGAAAGGTTGCAAGAATGTAGTCATTATTTCCTCCGGCTTCAAAGAAATCGGGCCGGTTGGCGCGAAATTAGAAAAGCAGTTGGTTGAACTTAAGAAAAAATATAAATTAAAAATACTTGGCCCAAATTGTTTGGGCTATATTGCCACACAGCCGGCGACTAACGCCTCTTTTGCCGCCACCTTTCCCAAAGCCGGCAACGTTGCCTTTTTGTCTCAGTCCGGCGCCTTGGGCACGGCGATTCTGGACATGGCTCAGGCGCAAAAACTCGGCCTGTCTTATTTTGTCTCACTAGGCAATAAGTGTGACATCAATGAATTGGATCTTTTGGATTATTTTGCGCAGGACAAAAATACCAAAGTCATTTTGGCATATTTGGAAAGCATTGATGACGGTCAAAAGTTTATTGAGGTAGCTCGGCGCGTGTCCAAAATCAAGCCGATTATAATTTTAAAATCGGGCAAGACCGAGGCGGGCAGTAAGGCGATTTCCTCGCACACAGGGTCGCTCGCTGGCGCGGCTCAGACCTATAGCGCCGCCTTCAGACAGTCGGGAGTAATTGAGGCAGAGGATGTGATGGATTTTTTTGATTTGGCAGAGGGGTTTTCCTATCAGGATTACCCCAAGGGCAACCGCGTGGCCATTCTGACTAATGCCGGAGGGCCGGGCATACTTTTGACTGATTGGCTGCCTTCATTCGGACTAAAACTGGCAGAACTGCCGGCGTCAACCCAGAACAAATTGAAAAAGATTCTGCCGCCAGCGGCTAATAGCCATAATCCCGTGGATGTCCTGGGTGACGCTCTGGCCGACCGCTATGCCGGCGTTTTTGAAATCCTATCTCAAGATAAAAATATCGATGCCATCATCGTGGCCTTGACGCCGCAAAGGATGACGCAGATTAGGGAAACAGCCGAGATGATCGGCAAGTTGAAGGCCAAATGCGATAAGACCGTGGTGCTGTGCTTTATGGGCGAACTCGAAATTGTCAAGAATTACCAGACATTTGCCGACAATCACGAGCCGGAGTTTAATTATCCTTTATCGGCTGTTAAGGTTTTAAGCAGAATG
>Ga0172370_10000219_pt1 | contig 85310 bp, 82 predicted proteins | sample LakKiv5m_FD_114538 | JGI IMG/M metagenome (GOLD analysis project Ga0172370, IMG submission 114538) | Freshwater microbial communities from Kabuno Bay, South-Kivu, Congo - kab_022012_11.5m | ecosystem: Environmental > Aquatic > Freshwater > Lake | place: Democratic Republic of the Congo... | reverse complement strand
TTTTTCATTTTCTAAAATAGCGATAAGCAGATCTTTAAAAAATTTTGCCGTTGAAATTGTTTTTAAAACCAAAATTTTAAAGCCAGACTCTTTTGATAACCGTTTGATTGTTGTTTTTGAAAAAGGTCTAATGTGACTTGGGTCATTCCAAAAATAAATTGACAAAAATGGAACGAAAAGCCTCGTCCAATTAGGTGTTTCCAAAAATAATTTACCCTTATTTCTCAAAACATATTTTATTCCGATAATTAAATCATATGGATATAACAAGTGCTCTATAACATGTTGACAAATTACTGCATCAAAAGAATTTTCATCAAAAATTTTATCTAATTGTTCTGCAGACTCCTTAAAAAATTCGGTTTTTTTTGAAATGTCTTCTTCAAGTTGATTTTTTATATCAACACCAAAAATAATCAGATCATCTCTTTCGGACAAAATAAACCTCATTGTCTTCCCTTTCCCACACCCAACATCCAATATTTTTGCATTAGGTGGTAACTCGTCTATAAACTTTTTTAAATGTTTAGTTATCATATATTTTAAATTTTTCCAAAATCGGTTTTACCACTTTTTCAGAAGTTAAATTATAACTTAAATCTAATCCATTATCTCCTATTTTTTCTCTTAATACAGAGTCATCAATCAATTCTTTAATATTTTTTGACAAATCTGAAGAAAAAAATATATTTTTTTGATCTTCAAAAAGTTCTCTCATTGCCGGTGTATCTTTTGTAATAACGGGACATCCGCAAGATATATATTCATAAATTTTATTTGGTATTACTCTATCTGTCTTTCTGGTATTACCAAACACTCCGAGACAAATATTTGTTTTATTTATTGCCTCATTTATTTTTTCCGAAGAAGATGTTTCATAAAAAAATATATTTTTTGCGTTGTTTTCTTTGTTTTCGTTTTTTATTCTCGTGCCATATATATTAAACATTATATTTTCGTTATCTTTTGCAACTCCCAAAATTTTGTTTATACCGTGAAGTGGTATTCCGCTTCCATGAAAATGAACAACAAAATCATCTTTCTTTATATTTTTGTCTCTAAAGAAAAAATTTTTATCACACCCAACCAGGATTTTTATAAATTTGTTTCTTTGGGTAAAATACTTTTTTGATACGTAATTTATATGTTCCTCTGTGTCTAAAAAAACAAAATTTGACACTTTTATAGATAAAAAATCTAACAACCAATAGTAAAAACCGAATGCGGTTTTTTTTCTGTCTTCAATCATGGATTCATATAAAGGCGCGAACATATCAAAAAAAATTTTCTTCCTGCTTATCATTCTAGCGAGAATCACGCATTGAAAACCGGGAAAACCGATAATTATAAAATCGTGTTTTTCTGTATTTTTATATTTTGACATTAATTCCACATACTTAAAAATCCCTTTCTTGTCGCTTTTACATTCAATAATATCAACCCCGTTCTTTTTCAGACCATCTATAATTATTCTATTCCTTGAATAATCTTTATTATAAATACCAAAATAACAAATCTTCATATTTTCATTTCTGTTAATAATTTTTGTGTTAGACCTTTTAAGCTGTGATTTTTAATGACATATTCGGACAAATTTGGTTTACCTTTATCTTTTAACAATCTATTGAGATTTCCCAAAACATCAGAATTAGATGTGAAATATTTTTTATCTAAAATATCTGAAAAAGCCTCGTTTGAAGTCAAAATTTTTCTATCACAGGCCATTGCCTCTAAAATAGCTTTATCCAAACTACCTGTATCACTTAAATTAACAAAAACATTACAATCATTCAAAAATTCCGAAATCTCTGCGTGCTTCATACTTTTCCAATTAAAATCTCTGAGCTCCGAAACATATTTTTTATCTTCCTCCGTTATTGGCTCTCCCGCAACCTTAAATTCAACATTTAGTTTTCTAACGGCATCTAAAATAATATGAATATTTTTTGATTTGGAAATTCGTCCAACCGTGCAAACACCACTACCCTCATTTTCATATTTAAACAAATCGGTGTCTATTCCGTGTCCAACGATAACAACCTTTTTAGAAGGTAATCTAAAACTTTTTTCAGATGCGGTAAAAATTTTATTTACTAATTTTTCAGCAATTTTTAAGGAAAGACCCACGCTCTTATGAACATACCAAAGAAAAACTCTTTTATTAAACCAGAAAGGAAATCCCAACAACACGTATATTTGGTTCATATGAACAAAAACACAATCGTAATCCAAACTTAATATATATTTGTAAAAATTAAACAAATATTTTATTTTTGATTTACCATTTTCTTTTCCTAAAGAAAAAACATTTTTTATAGAAGATTCTCCTTTCTCTAAACAAATAACTTTTAGATCCACTGTATTTTCAAATTCTTCAAGCCATTTGTGAAAAAATCCCAAGTTTGCATCGTTTTTATCTACTTTTTGTGTAATTATTAAAAGTTTCATTTTATTCCAAATTTTTTTTAAATTCTCTTAAATATTCACTTTTATTTATGAGTTTATATTCACCCACTTTTTTACTCTCATATAAAATTCTTTGTATATCGTTTCTCAAATTTTTTTCATCTGAAATACCAATCTCACATTCCTCCGCTATTCCAACATTTGTGGACAAAACAGGAATTCCGGAAGCAACAGCTTCAACTATTGTCATTCCGTATCCCTCATATTTAGATGTGATTAAAAACAAATCGGCTGTTTTATAATATGAGTATAAATCATTTGTCCAGTTCTCAAAAATAACATTTTGAGGAGCTTCTTTTTTTAATTTATCTTCCACAGGACCGTTTCCAACAATTATTAAACCGACATCGTTTAATCCATTAACAGATTTGAGAGCCAAAGAAATATTCTTTTCTTTTGACAGACGAGAGGCCATTAGAATTATTTTTTTAAATTGTGGATATTTCTTTTTTAAATTTGTATTTATAGAAGAATTTCTTATCTTTTCTACATCTATAAACAAAGGCAATACAAAAATTTTCTCTTCCAAAATCCCAAGCTTTTGAATAATATCCCTTTTTATTTTATTTGAAACAACTCTTATTTTATCAGCCTTTTTTAGCAAACATTTAGCAATTAAAACCCTAATTCTGTTTCTTATAGACTCTCTAATAAAATTTTCATTAAACAAATCTGTATGAACTTGTATTTGAAGTTTTGATTTTAATTTTTTTGAAAAAAACAGACCCATTACTCCGTTTTCAAAAGGATCTTGAGCTATAACCCAATCTATTTTGCTCTTTATTCTTTTTAAAGAAGAAAAACCGTCAAAATATCTTAATAATTTATTCGCTGAATTTGTGGGATAAACAAAAACATTTTCACTCATTTTTTGGTCTTCGTTTTTACCGAGAGAAAACAAAATAACATGAATTTCATCTAAAATCTTTCCATAATCAATTATTCTCGCTCTTGATTGAGAATTTTTGTCTAATATTCTGAAGTCCGTGCTTATCATTAAAATTTTCATAAGAGTTCTCTTATTAATTTAAGATGTGAATTTACTACATTTTTCCAATTGTGAGATAAATCCAATTTATTTATATATTTGCACTCTTCTTCATAAATTTTTTTATCGAACAATCTCTCTATTTTGTCTTCAAACTCTTTTTGTGAATTTGCCGAGAAAAGAAATCTCTCTGGTAAATCAACAGATAGACCATTGCCTCTGGTTATAATGACCGGCTTACCAAAAGATAAACACTCTAATATAAAATTTGGATTAAATTCTGTGAGTGCGGGGGCTAAACAAACAGATGAATTTGAGATTAAATTAAACAATTCTGTCTGGGGAATATTAGGTTTGATTTGTATATAATTTTCTGCCTTTAGTTCTTTTATAAGATTTACTAATTTATTTTCCTCTGGACCACTTCCTATTAAAATCAATTCTCCATCACCTTTTTTATTTCTAATATTATTAAAAGCCCTTATAACCAATTCTAAATTTTTATACAAAACAAATCTACCCGCAAAAACAAAAGTCGGAGTTCCTACAAAAAAACTTTCTTGTTTTTTGTCTAAAAACGGATTTTTTATTATTGTAAATTTCCCCTTTGGCACTTCATAATACTTTTCATACATATCAACCAACATTTTTGTATATGTAACCAATCTATCAGCCTTATTTAAAATCATTTTTACTATTTTAAATAATTTTGGTTTATCTTGAATATAAAATCCTTTTTCATAATAATCTTCCATTGATAAAAATCTCTTGCCGTTTTCAACAATTCTTTCCCAAATTGGATCACCCCCGATTCTAACAATCAACTTTTTATGCAATATTTTTGATGCGAGAAAAGAAGGCAACCCCGCCGCACTTACATCAAATGTATAAATTAATTTTGAGTTAAAACCAAAAAATAAAACCTCTATAAAATATAAAAACCAGCGAGCGAGTTTAGGTAAATTTTTTGGAATTCTATGTATTTTATAATCAAAATTGTCTTTTTCTTTTGCCGAGCTATAGGTAAAAATATGAACATTCCATCCTTCTTTCACAAGTTTTTCGGCTATGTGTCTAACATGTATGGCGGGTCCTCCAACTTCCGGATAAAATATGCCCGATGCTAAAATTATTTTTTTCATATATAATTACTTTATGATCAAAAAAATTGCCGTGACTGGCGCTGGAAGATGGGGTAAAAATTTAATAAGAGAGTTTAACAAACTTACTAAAATTAAGTATGTTTTACATAATAAGAGCCCAGAAACAAAAGAATGGCTTAAAAATAATTACCCTCAAATAAAGATTGTATCGTCTTACAAAGATATAATCAATGACCCAGAAATAGACGCGGTCGTTATTGCTACTCCTATAAAAACACACTTTCAGTTTGCAAAACACGCTCTTTTAAATGGAAAACATATATTTGTTGAAAAGCCCATAACTACAAAATACAAAGAAGCGAAAGAATTAAAAGACATAGCCAAAAGAAAAAAACTTACAATATTCACTGGCTATGTATTTCTGTCAGGTGACATTTTTGAAGAGATAGAAAAAATATCAAAGAAAGAAAAGATTTTGAACTTATATTTTATATGGAATAAATTTGGAACATTTAAGGAAAATGTGATTGAAAATCTTTTGTCGCACGAAGTTTCCATAGCTACAGCGCTTTTGGGTGAGCAAAAAATAAAAATTTTGAAAAGCACCGGCGTAGTAACAAACTCAGACATAATAAGAGCCGAATCAAAAAAAGCGTCTTTTTATATAAACAGAGTTTCAGACAAAAAAGAAAAAATTGTAATAATAAAAACAAATAAAAATTTATATATTTGGGAGGAAGAAGAATTAAAAAAACTAAAAAATGACAAATTAGAAGTAATTTTTAAATCAAAAAAATCTTCTCTTGAAAGAGAGTGTATTAAATTTGTAAAAAAACAGACTAATTTGCATGTTAGTCTAAATGTTGTAAAAACTATTGAAAAATTATAATTCTCTATCTTTCTTTTCTTTTTCTATTGCGGCAATTACATCGTTTGCCGCTTGAACACAAGTTCCTATTTTACCTGAAAATACAACTATTATTTTATCGTTCATAACCTCAACAGTTGTCGGTCTTTTGTCTGTATCGTCGTTATAAGGCAAAACTGTTCTTATCGTATACATTGAGCCGATGTGCTCGGCTTTCTCTAATTCCGGTATAAATCTCTTTCCTGATTCTATAAATTTATCAAAATTAGTTATTGATGGATTTTCTATAACCCCATTATCAATAAGTGGCCAAAATTTTTTGCCTATTATAGGAACTTCACCTATGTTTGTTGCGTGAATTGCGTGAACAACATTTCCCATTAAATACAAGCCCGTGTCTCCAAAGGGGTCAACACACATAAATGGTCCGTCCATTACAACTATTGATTTATTTCTGAATGAGTCTGACAATCTCACTACGGGTTTTTCACATAATTCAAACTGATATTGTTTCTTTTCTTTCGAAATACCAACCAAATCCAAAACAGGATTTATGCTTGCATAAGTTGCAATTACAACAAAATCATAATTCTTCAAATCTTCTTTAACAGCCTTTTTATTAAAAAATAAACTGACTTTATTTTCTTTTAATCTTCTTGAACAAATGTCTTTTAGTTTATTTATATCTATAAGTGTTTCGTGTCCTTTTATTGTCAAATCTAAACTATCAGAATTCATAAGATCCAAAGTCGTTTCTTCAAAAGGAAGATTGTGTTCTTTGCAGACATTTTTAAATTGTTCTCCCGAAACAAAACTCCCCTTTTTTGCTATACAGTAATAGTGATCCAGCCCAGATATTATTGCTTCGGGAAACTCTCTCTCAAATACGGGCGCTGACTCTGAACAAGAAACTATTGTCTCGCTACTTCTTGGATAATGATATCCTCTATGCAATCTAAATTGATTTATACCGGACGCCGATTTTAAAATATCGTCATTTTTCTCAAACAAATCAACAGCAAAGCCTTTTTCGGCCAGTTTTATTGCAGCTGTTACTCCAAATATCCCTCCTCCCATTATTCCAATTTTCATATTAAACCATTTAGACGAACCATTAACCCATCAGTATTATAAACAAAAATAATAATGGTCAAGAAAAAATATTAAAAAATTCCATCATTATTCATTTCTTTAAACCAAATTATTTCATCTCTCATTCCATCATATAAATCTGTATCCGGTGCGTATTTTAAAATATTTCTTGCTTTATCTATCATTGCCCTTGTTTCTGATTGATCCCCTGTTCTTGTTGGAACAATTTTTATTTTTATTTTCTTTCCTAAAAGATTCTCTATCATATTTATACATTCTGATGTTTTATGTGTTTTTTCAGAGCCTAAATTTATAATTTCGCCAATACAACTTTCGTAATGATTTATGCAACTTAAAATCCCCTTAACTATATCACCAACATATGTGTAACTCCTTATGTGATTTTCACTTCCCTTATATAAAGTAAATTCTTGATTTTTTAAAGCAGAATTTATAAGTCTCGGGATTAATTTTTCCGGTCTTTCTCTTTCGCCATAAACAGAAAATAATCTTAAAGAACAAGCAGGAACAACTCCCTGTCTTGCATACGATAATGCAAGTTGTTCTCCAGCAAGTTTTGTAACTCCATAATGTGAAATCGGTGCGGTTTCAAAATTTTCGGTTCCAATTGCTCTTGTCCCATAAACAGAAGACGATGAGATGTTTATAAAACATTTCAAATTTTTAATTTTTAACGCCTCACTTAACACTTTATATGTCGCAATTAAATTGTTTTGTTTGTAATCTTCAAAAGATATATCTTCGGAGATGCCGGGCTGTGCAGCACAGTGGATTATAAAATCATAGTCCCCAAAAATTCCACCTATATTATCTTCATTTAAATCTCCTCTAAAAATTTTCACACCCTTGTTTTCAAGAACACCGGCTGTCTTTTCTTTTATTCTAACATCGTAGTAAGGAGAAAAATTGTCTATAATATAGACATCATAACCCATTTTTTTCATTTCCTCGGCTATATTGGAGCCTATGAATCCGACCCCGCCTGTTATAAGAATTTTCATTTCTTCGTTAAGGTTTAATGTATCAAAATATACTAAAAAAACACCTATTTTACAAGGTGTTTAAAAAATAATAATTCACATAAATTTAAAAAATTATTCTGAAATTTCTATTTCTTCAGCAATTTTTTGTGCCTCATCTATTTCTTTTTTAATTGGCGCTTTCTTAACAAAAATATATCCGCCTGCTGACAATAATATTATTGATGAGATAGCAGTTATCCATTTCCAAATACTATTATTTTGAGCCGTATTTTCAATAATTTCTGAGTTTATTACAGAAGCCGAGTTATCTTCTCTTTTTGCTATTTCTTCGTTTTCTGTCGCTTTTTCAATAATAAACGATTTCCCATTTATATCATAGTTTGCTTCAGAAATTAAACCCGCGGAATTACTTTTTTGAGAAGAAGAATCAACGATATTTATAACGCCGACTCCGGTTTTATTAAAAGATACAGCCAAACTTCCGTTTGGATACAATAAATTTATTTTTGAATCATTTATAACATTCAGATTTGTAACATTTTTAGAAAAAATAATTTTTTCATTCGATAGGATTATTGTATTTTTGGGTAATGTAAAAAAATTATTATCAACTTGCAATCGCCACCATGATAAATCTAACTCTCTGTTAGTTCTGTTGTATAATTCTATAAAATTTTTGTTTAAATCACTTCCAACATTGGATATTATTATATCCGCCGGTAATGCTATTACACTGATCCTGTCGGTTGTAGAAAATTCACCGGATGCAACATCCAAAAAAACAACGTACCTGCCCGGATAATTATACGAGTGTAGAACTTTCTGTCCTTTTTTTATAACTCCGTCTCCAAAATTCCATAAAAAAATTGCATTTTCAAGAGGTTTGTTTTCTATTCCAAAAGCCTTGCCGTCAAAAAATGTATCAGCACCGACAATAATTGTTTTATCATTACCAGCATTCGCAAAAATTTCTGGTCTTAAGTCCGGTTTGGTGTAATTAGAAGTTTGTGTTACAGATGAAGACGTTGAATGGGTTTGGTTTATAAAATTATCGGGACCATTGTTTGAACTAGCCAAAATATCTGAAAATCCTGGGGTTGGCGCAAGTGGTATCCATTTTCCATCTGATTTTTTTTGTAAAGAATTCCCATCATCTTTTGCTCCCCAATCAGATGAGTAAGTTAAACTATCTTCGTTGATTAGTTCACTATTACGAATAGCGATCAGTTCTCCTGCGCTCGTGCTATTAAGTGAAAATGAACTGTCAAAAAGTGTTCCGTTAAAATTCGGAAAATCCGACAAAAAAGTAGAAGTCGCGTTTGCAATAACCGCAGAAGCTCCGGATGAAAGATTCACATTTCCTCTTTCGAGTTTTAGCCCATGATTTGTGTTGGCCTCAAAAAATTTAAAAACTGATAAATCAACAGAATCAGAGCCATTATTTGTGATTTCTATCCAATCATGTTCACCACTTCCTTCCGTCCCGGGAAAATCATACATTATCTCGGTTATAACAATTTGCCCATTTACTAAAATGGGAATAAAAAAGAATAAAATTAGAATCCATTTAAAATTAAAAAAATTATTTAGTTTCATTTTCTTTCTTACCAGTATCGTTTATTTTATCTTCAGACGTAGCAGATAGATTCTTGTTTTGAATATTTTTTTCTTCAACTTTCAAAATTTCTAACAGAACATTCTCGGGAATTTCTTTCTGTTTTTGTTCTTCTGTTTTTGTTTTCACTTTATCTTCGATAGGAGCTGGTTTTGTTTCTTCCAGAATTTTTTCTGTCTGTGTAGTCAAGTTCGTCTCAGTTTTTACACCATTGTCTTCATTTTCTATCTGAGAAGGCTCGTTTCCGTTTTTTTTATTTTCTCCCAAAATTTCACTAAGAGCTTCTCTTAGGGCGGTAACATTTTCCTCAGATATTTTCTTTTTTCTATCAACCGGTTTTTTTGTTTCATCTACGGGTTTTAAATAATTGAGAGAAATCGCTTTTCTGAATTCAGCTTCATTATTTTGTGTTTTAAACGGTTTGGAAAAATTATTTCGTTGAAAACCACTGTTATAATTTCTTTGAAATCCGCCGGAACCTGAATTGTTTCTGTTCAAGAAATCTCCTTCTGCGCTAGTGTTTGCCGGATTCACGATATTTTGAATTGTTTTTGTTGTTGTTTCCGTAGAAATTTCTTGCTTAAAATTTTTCGTTGGAATATATGGTTTTCTATCAAAATTTTTACTGTTTATCGTATTAGAAATATTTTTATCATCTTTTTTATCAAAAACAGTATATTTATTTTTATTGTTTCCATTTTCTTTTTCTTTGCCATTAATTTTTTGAGAATCCGTGTGCCAATTAATAATATATTTTTCAACCTCATAGCGAGTTTTAGCAAATTTCTTTCTTGAATTCTCTATAATTTGATTTTTAAATGAGACTGTCGGTTTTGGAAATGGAGGAAGTGTTCTTGCGGAAAAAGGCGAGGAACTTACCCCGTCAATGAGTAATTTCAAATAAATCTGCGGGAAACTCAAATTGACCAAATCTTCCGGAGTAAACTGTGGGGCAAATTCTTTTTCAAGAACTGTTGCGTCCGTCGCCCCCAATCTGAATATAATCATTGTCCCAATATTTCCAAAAACAGCAGCCCTTACTTCATCTTCCATTTGTTCAATATATTGGTGCGCAATGGTTAAATTCAATTTATATTTTCTTGCTTCAGATAAAATATCAGCAAACGACTCATTGGCAAAAGACTGAAATTCATCTACATATAAATAAAAATTAGGAAGAGTCTTCATTACTTCTTCGGAAACATCCGCGCGAGACATTGATGCCAAATAAATTTTTGTTATCAACATCCCGCCTAAAAGATTCGCATTTGCTTCTCCAACCCTTCCTTTTGAAAGATTAACTATGACTATTTTTTTATTATCCTGAATCTCTCTAAAATCAAAACTTGAGTGAGGTTGCCCTATTATGTTTCTTATCAGTGGATTTGATATGAATTGCCCGACTTTATTCTGAATCGCCGCTCCAGCTTCTTGCATATATCTTTCTCCATACTTTGCAAATTCATCTTCCCAAAAAGCTTTTACTGAAACATCTGTTATATTTGAAACAATTTTTTTTCTATAATCTTTGTCAGCAAGCATTCTATTAACACCAAGAAGTGTTGACTCTGGGTATTCCAAAAGTGCGAGAAGAATGTTGTTTAAAATATATTCCATTCTTGCAGACCATGAATCAACCCAGATTTTTTTAAACGCACTCATTAGGCCGTTCGCAACCAAATGCCTTTTATCTTCACCAACATCTTCCATAACATTGAAAGAGACCGGGTAATCCAAATCAAACGGCGCAAAATAAAGAACGTCGTTTATTCTTTCTTCAGGAACATAATCCAAAAGTAATTCCGCAGACTTTCCGTGTGGGTCAATAAAAGCAACCCCATTCCCATTTTGAATATCTTGGATAACCATATTTTCAAGAAGAGTAGACTTCCCCGTTCCTGATTTGCCTAATATATATACATGCCTTTGTCTGTCGGCTTCTTTAATTCCGAATTTTATTTTTTTATTTCTGTTATCCGTCTCGGCAAAATATGTAATTTTATCTCCATTTAGCATTACATTAATTATAAATCGTTTATATAAATAAAAAAAGTCGTTTTGTTCTACAAAACGACTTTAAAGAAAATTTAATTAAAATCACCGCTGAGATATTTTTACAAATGTTCAAGTTTAAAATATTTTTTTATGATTACCCTGTCAATTTTAAGGCATATTATTCCTTGAGCAATGCACTTTCAGTGTATGTATTCGCGGCGTCCCAAAGCATCCACGAAGTTAAACCGGCATCATAGGTGGCTTGAATTTGTTTTCTAACCATCTCAGCAGTGTATGTCGCTCCCAAATCAAAATCTTGAAGCCATGGACGAAGTTTTTTAGTCATCTGGCTCGTTGTTTTATCAAACAGAGGTGTAGTGGAGGCAAGTCCAAAATTATCAAGAACAATCGCTTTTTTTACGGCAAGGTCCATTGAATATTTTACAATCTCATACGGATATGCAGCAGGATTTGAATACCCTATAAATGTTTTCGGATAGTGAGACGGATAAACCATTGGTGCAACAAAATCAAAATAAGGGAGTGCTCTTTCCAAAATTTGTCCAATATTCAAATCATCAGAATTTGTTGTAACCATTCCGAATAAATCTGCAGACAAAATCGCTCCGGTTGATTTTCTCAATCTATTGGTTAGATAACTAAAAAAACCTTCCATAATTTTTGCCTTCCCGTTTTCGGAATCAGCCAAAATTTCTTGTTCGCTAAATGGGTAATAAATATCTTTCATATTTCCATCTGAAGGAAATCTTATATAATCAAAATTTAATTCATCAAAACCGATTTTATAACTTTCTTCTCCTATATCAACAATATAATCCCAAACTTTTTTTGAACCGGCATCAAGCCAACTAATTCCTTTGTAATCTTTCCATACGGATTTATCACTGGCCTTTTTAACTGCAAGCTCTGGATATTTTTTTACAAAATCAGGGTCTTGAAAAACAGAAATTCTTCCAATTACATAAACGTTCTTTTCGTGGAGTGCTTTTATAAATTCTTTTATATCTGGAATTCTGTTTTCAAATGAACCCTCTTCTTTTAAAATCGGATTCTCAGTTTCAAAAGATATTTTGCCCGTATAATCTTTTATATCAATAACTATTGCATTTATTTCCGTTCTATCAACTATATCAACAATTTTTTTTCTCAAACTTGGAGTTCCTGCCACCCAGCTTGTCATATACAATGCCTTAACTTGCCCCGGTAATTTAATATGTGTGGCAACAAAAATATTTTCTTTTGAAATTTCTTTTTTATTTTCTTTTCCTGATAATGCCAACGCAGTTTCACTTGCGTTATATTTCGTTTGTATAAAAAAAGGGACGGCAAAGTATAAAAGTAAGAAAACAGCAAACAAAAAAACCAGCAATATTATGAGTTGGTTTTTTGTAATGAATTTATTTATATTTTTGACCGACATTTTATATCTTATTCTTTTGAAACCATTTCTCCCTGCGTTGTGTTGTGTTTTTCTTCTTTAAATAAAAAATCTGGCTCATCTTTCTGCGCATTTTTTTTCTTTCTTTCAATTCTCACGCCTAAAATTTTAGCAACAACATCTTTTGGAGTTTTATCAAAAAAATATGCGGAAGATAGAATCCATAAACCTACAATAATACTAAAAAAATGTTTCCACCCTGTCGGAACACCTAAGAATGGGATTAAAATAATTATAATTCCAAGTGTTATAAACAATTTTCTTTTATCTTTCATGTTCTTATATATTACTCTGTTTTTATTACTTTTAAAAGTATCGCTTAATGTCTTAAATTAACAGCACTTTGAAACAATAACAACAAATTCTCCTCTTATTTTATCTTTGTTTTTATTGAAATAATTTATTAGTTCATCTGAATTTCCGGAAATAATTTGTTCAAAGATTTTAGTTAATTCTCTTGCAATTATTATTTTTTTATCCTCTTTCAAAAATTTTTTAAGTGATTCCAAGGTTTTCAATATTCTGTGCGGTGACTCATAAAATACGACTGTCCTTTTTGATTCAGAAATTTCTTTAAATAATGTCTCTCTTCCTTTCTTGTGTGGTAAAAATCCGAGAAACAAAAATTCTGAAGCCGGGACACCCGCCCCGGAAAGAGCTGTTATGACCGCACTCGGTCCAGGAATCGGAATAATTTGAATATCGTCGTCAAATCTTTCTTTTATTTTAGAAACCAATAATGAACCCGGGTCTGAAATGCAAGGCGTACCCGCGTCAGAAACAAGCGCCAATGTTTTTCCGTTTTCAATAAATTCAAAAATTTTATCAATCTTAGACAATTTACTTTGGGAATGATAACTCATTGTTGCGGTTTTAATTTCATATCTATCCAACAATTTTTTTGTAACCCTAGTGTCTTCGCACAAAACCAAATCAACTTCTTTAAGCACGCGAATCGCCCTAAAGGTTATGTCCTCTAAATTCCCTATTGGTGTCGCTATTACATAAAATTTTTTCATTTCTCTTTTAATATAACATTTCAAGACAATAAATTCCAAACTACGAGTATTAAATTACAACATTGACAAAACTATCCAACGAATATATAATATATAGGAAAATTAGTTCAATAATAAATTAAATTTAAAACTTTCCGAGGAGGAAAAATGAAAACCTGGAAAAATATTGCAAGGTCTATTGGTTTAATTGTTTATAGACACACGGTTCTTATCACTCTTATTTGTTTATTTTTGATGGTTTTTTTAGTAGCAATTTCTGCTGCTATAAAAGATGTGTTTCAATATTGGTATATTTTACTCTTTGTAGGTTTCTCTTTACTCGCGTTCCTTCTGGTTGGGTTGGAAAATTCAAACATGAATAATTATAAGGTGGCAGTTTTTGTCGCTTCAAAGCTTTATTTAGAAATTATTGAATCCAATTTGGTGCAAAGAATGCTAATATTGGACAAATTGACTAAGTTGATGGAAAAAACCATAGTCAAAAAAAAATTCAACTGTGCTGTGTGTTTGGATTGGAAGAATTAAAAATTACCAAAAAAATCATCAAGAAGTTGCAATCTTGGAAGAGATTTTAAAAACTGCACCGGAAAAAATTTTGGAACTAAAAAATAAGATTGGAATTTTTCAATCTATTTTATATGAAACTATTTGATGTTTCAACAATCCCCCCACAACAGTGGGGGATTTATTTTATATTTTTAGTCATACTATCTTTGTGACGGCAGACATATTGTAACACAATTTTGATTGTCTATAATTTACAAAATTCACACATGCACGACCGTGTATGTGTGAATTTTGTTTTATTGTTTTTTGTATGCGTTAATCTATATTAATCCATTACGACTCTTTTGAGTCGTTCTGGTATATGCACTAAAATTTCATAAGGAATAGTAGCACATTTTTGAGCAATTTGATTTACTGAATTTTTATCCTCTGTTTTTGAACTTATTACTTCAACTTCATCCCCTATTTTTATATTTGAAATATTTGTCACATCTATTGTTGTTATATTCATACTGACAATTCCTATTATCGGACAAAAATTATTATCAATTTTAACAAAACCATTATTTGATAATCGCCTATCAACTCCTTCATAATAACCAACCGGAATTGTTGCAATTTTTAAATCTTTTTCGGCAGTAAATGTTTTATTATATCCAACTTTATCTCCTTCTTTTATTTCCTTGATTAAGCTAATTACTGACTTCATTTCTAAAACTGGTTTTAAATTTAATTTTTCATCAAAACTGACATTTATTCCATACAAGCCTATTCCCAATCTCATCACATTTGCGTTAATACTATCCGCAAAAAAACTGCCAGCAGTTGCTGATATATGATAATAAATTGTTTCTGAAAAATTTTTCTTCCAATTCTCAACAATTTCATTCCATTTATTGATTTGGTCTATTGTATAACCAGAATCATTCCCGTCTGCATCTGCAAAATGAGAGCATATTCCCTCAACAAAAATATTTTTATTACTTTTTATAATTTCCATTGCTTCTTTTATTTCTTCGGATAATATCCCGTTCCTGTGCATTCCGGTATCTATTTTTATATGAAATTTTGTTCCCTGTCTCGCCGAAGTTTTTGCGAAGGCGGATGTTTTCAAATTTTGAGATATGTTTTTTAATTGTTCTAAAGAGCCAATTGTAAAAGCTGTGTTTTTTAATTTATTATTTAAAATATTTTCATTTATTGAATAACCAATTATCAAAATTTTTGATTTAATCCCTTCATTTCTTAAAATCATTGCTTCATAATACGAATCAACTACAAGAAATGGGGTATTTTCTTTATTCAAAATTTTAGCGATTTCAACAAGTCCATGTCCATAAGCGTTGCTTTTCAAGACGGGGGCAACATCAACGGCAGAATTTAATTTTCTAAATTCATTTAGGTTGTGTAAAAGATTATCTTTATAAATTAAAATCTCCACTAGAGATTTATAATTGAATCTTTTTTGTCTTATTTTTCTGAATAGTTTTCGCATAATCAAATGTTAGCATTGAAAACATCATTTTCAAAAAAGTAATGTGAGCGCGGAGAGATTTGAACTCTCAAGGATTTTGTCCATACGCTTCTGAAGCGTACGCGTATACCAGTTCCGCCACGCGCTCATATCTAAAATAATACAAAAAATTATTAAAATATAAAAATTTATTGAAGTAATATCTTTTTTTTGTTATATTTTACTATTATGCGCGTATAGCTCAGGTGGTTAGAGCGCAGTCCTGATAAGACTGAGGTCCCAAGTTCGAGTCTTGGTACGCGCACACACAAAAAACTCGCCAAATGGCGAGTTTTTTATTAGAATTTTGAAAATTTTTGAAATTTTGTTTCACAAAATTTCTTAGTTATCCTCTCTTTTGTTTTGTTCAACTGTCAGTTTCGCGTATCTGACATAGCGAATGTTATTTTGAGATACAACATTATCATCTCTAATTTACCTTTTGGCATTTTAGATCAACCGTTTAATTTTGTCTCTTGAGAAGACAAAAATGTTTTTTTAAAATAATCCACGACCACCTTCCGGTAGCCGTACCTTGTTACGACTTACTCCCTGTCACCGAATTTACCTTAGTTCGCCATAAGCGAGCTTCGGGTATCCCCGGCTCCCTTGAGTTGACGGGCGAATGTGATAATTAGATAAATTTCACGTTCCCACGTAGTGTGCGGATTTCCCGCGCTACGCGAGTCCTAAGCATGCATCTGCTCTTTAAGTTTTTTAATTTTTTTCAAACCATTTTTTGTATGATGGGTTTTCTTAATAGCAAGATCTAAAATCTTACAAAAAAGTTTGAAATCTTTTATTCTTTTACCTTCTAATTTATGTTCTTTAAAAAAAGGAACAACAATGTTTTTCAGTAATTCATAATTAAAAATCTCAAATCTATAATTATCTCGTTGATTTTCTCTGTATTCTTTTTGGAAGTAAATTTTTCCACTCCCCCAAAATTTATTTACTTTTTTTAGAAGAGGTAATTCATCTTCCCTCATTTTAATATAGTAACGACATTGGACTCTATAATTTATAGATCCGTGTGCTTTTTTGGGAGGACATAAATATACCGTAAAACTACCTTCTCCATCAGTTAAACCAACTATATAATCTGCAGATAATCCTTTAGGTTTTGTCCTTCCTAAATTATTAGATAATAATTTAGTACTATGACGCAGCTGACTCCCAATTTTTTCTGATTGTTTTATTCTTTTCATGTTTATAAATTATAAACCTGAATTGACACACCTTTAATCAAGAATGTGAATAACAATCAATTATCTATTTGAAAATTGGGTCTCCCCGGGTTATGTAAATTTCTATTCCACACATCCTAGCAAGCTTTTTGTGTATTTTCTCTATCCTCACCACCCAACGATAGATCAATACAGCTTTTGTTTTGTAGGCTATGTTTTGCTTTCAGATCCTTCACCCAAATTCTTACGAATTTAGACTATCTTTCGGCTATGCTCTTTGACGAAAAGAGAAATGGATTTTAACCATTTAGAAAAATGCACTGCCGGGCGCATTTATTTGTGAGTACAAGGCTCGAGAACGTATTCACCGCAGTTTGCTGACCTGCGATTACTAGCGATTCCAGCTTCATGAGGTCGAGTTGCAGACCTCAATCCGAACTAGGACCGATTTTTAGGATTGGCTCCGGATTACTCCATTGCGACCTATTGTATCGGCCATTGTATTACGTGTGTAGCCCAGGGCATCAAAGGGACATGCTGACCTGGCGTCATCCCCTCCTTCCTCCCAGCACTAATTTTTCCACTAGTTTATAAATTTTGTCTTATGCAGACAAAAATTTAAAACAATCGTGCGCTATACGTAAATCTACGCATAGTGAACTTACTCTTCGAAAAATTGGTGCTAGGCAGTCTCGTCTGAAATTTATAACAGACAATAAGGGTTGCGTTCGTTACCCCACTTAAGGGAACAGCTCAAGCCACGAACTGACGACGGCCATGCATCACCTGCCTATTCGTTTAGATTTTCTGTTTCCAGAAAAACATAAAATAGGTTTCAAGCCCTGGTGAGGTTTTTCGGTTAGTATCGAATTAAACCACATAATCCACCGCTTGTGCGAGCCCCCGTCTATTTCTTTGAGTTTTAACCTTGCGATCGTACTACCCAGGCGGTTCTCTTAACGCGTTAGCTTCGCCTCCCAGAGGGTCGATACTCCGAAAAGCCAGAGAACAACGTTTACAGCGTGGACTACAGGGGTATCTAATCCCTTTCGATACCCACGCTTTCGTGTTTCAGTGTCAGGAAATGTGCCAGTTTGTTGCCTTCGCTTTTGGTGTTCCCCATAATATCAACGGATTTCACCCCTACACTATGAGTTCCACAAACCTCTCACATCCTCTAGTTGTACCGTTTCTTTTGCATGTCTCCGGTTAAGCCGGATATTTTCACAAAAGACTAATACAACCACCTACACACCCTTTACGCCCAGTGATTCCGGATAACGCTTGGGGCCTCTGTATTACCGCTCCTGCTGGCACAGAGTTAGGAGCCCCTTATTCATGAGGTAACGTCAATAATTTCCTCCCTCATAAAAGATTTTTACGTCCCTAAGGACTTCATCAATCACGCGATGTCGCTCCGTCAGGCTTTCGCCCATTGCGGAAGATTCTCGACTGCTGCCACCCGTAGGTGTATGGACCGTGTCGCAGTTCCACCGGTGGAGGTCAGGCTCTCACCTCTCCTAGACGTCATAGCCTTGGTAAGCCATTACCTTACCAACAAGCTGATATCCCGCAGGCCGATCCCAAAGCGATAAATCTTTATCCAGCACTTAATTTTGTTTACAAGAGACTATTTCTCATTCTTTCTTTTACAAATCTCTTACTATTACCATGATGTTTTAACTTTAATTCTCGTGATCTTGCATCACTCTCATTTTTATAACCTTCGACATATACAAGCTCCCACGGAACACCATGCTTAGTAGCAATATTCCTAAGATTGTTGTGAGACAATAGTCTCTTGTCTAGATCATTAGTAAAACCAATGTAAAGTTCTTGTGTCTTTTTGCTTTTTATAATATAGACATAAAACATTACTCCATTATAAACAAAATTAAGTGCTGGAACCATCGGGAATTGTTTCGCCTTTCGACGAATTATGCCCGACTTTGGGGGTCGTTCCTACGTGTTACTACCTCGTTTGCCGTGGGTCTAAACCCACTCGACTTGCATGCCTAATCCACATCGCCAGCGTTCATCCTGAGCTAGAATCAAACTCTAACTTAAATAAGTTGAACAAAACAAAAGAATTGATAATTTGTCATGTGGAATATTTTGATTTATCAAAATAAAATTTTTACCCTGTGAAATATGATGTTTTAGCATCATAAAACCTAAAGGTTTTTATTTCACTGGGCAAAGAATTTTTATTCCACGGGGTAATCCCGTGAAATATTTCACTTGGGTTCTCTTTCCTTTTGCACTAAAAAATATTTTCAAAAAAATAGATAGGTTTCTATATTAAGTTTTCAAAGTCCTTTCGTTCGGACAATAAAAAAACACCTTTTCGGTAGGACTGTAATTATATACAATCATTACAAAAAAGCAAGATAACAAAAAACACAGGAACAAAAACACAAAACACAGGCAAAACATGGAACAAAAAGCAAAAACCGAAAAAATAAAATAAAAAGAGAGATATTGACAAAATTATTTAATGAGTATATAATGCATAGTGAAAATTAGTTCAATAATAAAACAATTTAAAACTTTCCGAGGAGGAAAAATGAAAATATTTAAAAACATTGCGCGTTTTTTAGGCTTTATGGCCTATAAAAACATTTCCATATTTTTTGTTTCATTGCTTGTCTGTGGAACTTTGTCAGTTGGAATATCAGGATTAATGCTGGAATATTCTTCTTCTCCTTATTTATTTCTGCTTTTGTTTGTGGGTTTAATGATTTTTATCTCTTTTTTTGTTGGGATAGAAAATATGTCTCCAAAAAACTGGCGGGTTGCCATTTTGAGAGCAGGCTGTACACAAGATGATTTAAATCAACCGAAATCATGGATGACCCCTCAAGTTCTTCGAAAAATCTCTGCCTTGATAATGGATACAAGACAGACAAAAGATCCTACAAAACTGAATGAGTTTATTCAAAAAGTTCAGAAGTACAATCAAATGAAAAAAAATCAAAAGGAAAAAAGAGAGCTTTACAAAAATTTACCGGATGAGATAAATAAACTTGATACGGAAATTCATCTCTTTGAAAATTTTCTGTTTCATTAAAAATTTAGGTTTAACCCCGACGAATGTCGGGGTCTTTATTTTTTATATTATATTTATTGCCACTATATTTTTGATGTGTCCGCTGTCGCCTTATCTCTGCTATAGCAGAGATAAGGCGACAATATCTTCCACTTTAATTATTTAAACAAAATCCACATCTACACCATGGTGTAGATGTGGATTTTTACTTTTTGTTTTTTATTTTTTAATTTCTATTTTTATTTATTTCTAACTCTACACTCTATTCTGCTATAGCAGAGATAGAGCGACATTCTTTTATTTTATCCAGGGAGAACCCTTGAATACTTCTTTGATTTTATGTCAGCATAGTTAGTCCGCGTGCAATCCGCATTTTAGTCCGCATATTAAAGATATTCAAACTCACTAAACACGTCCTTATACAAACCCATTATTCTTTTTGCATCCCTTTGTGTTACAGCAAAACTGGAACCTCCGTGTGCAATTTCATTTCTAAATTTGTGTGCTTCCCACGCCTTATCAAGATTATTAAAATCACTTTTATCAACAGACTTTAATTTTTCTCCTATGTTTTCTTGCATATATCCAATTTTTGTAAGCATATCTCCTAAAATTACATCCGCTTCAAGTATTGCCAATTTCCAATCATTTTCATTCAAAGATTCTATGTGTTTCATTATTTGCGCCCATCTTTCATTTACCGGATTACCTTCAGTATCAAGAAGCGCTTTTTCAGTTAATTCATCTAACTTTGTTTTTTCATCTTTTCTAATCTGATTTATTCTATTGATACAGTAGACAATTCCTACAAGTAGTATCAGAGACAAAATGGCCGAGAGTATTTTAAATGTTCCCCAGTATTTCAAAAAAAATGCATAGACAATTTTATATTTGTTAACATCAAAGAACAACAAATATATTAGTCTAAAGACATATTCCACATTTAAAAAATCAATAGATTGCATAATAAATAAATTATAAACTATAAATTAATCATAAAGTCAAAACAAAAAATGAAATTCACTTGCAATATTTTAACATTTTATTGGAAATTTTGTATAAAAATCTTAACTTTCTCCAAGAAAATCCTTAGACAAATCAAACAAAATATCCTCACTCATATGCGGAGCAATGATTTGTAAACCGAGCGGAAGCCCTCCTTCGAAACTTCCATCTGTTTTTCTGTTTGATGGAATTGAAATCGCCGGTAGACCAGCGTGGTTAGCCGGGCCAGTAAAAATATCCTCCAAATACATTTGTATCGGATCATTTATTTTTTCACCTATCTTAAAAGCCGTGCCGGCCGTTGTTGGAGTAATAATTACATCAACTTCGTTAAACGCATTTTCAAAATCTTTCCTTATCAAGCCACGAACTGATTGCGCTTTATTATAGTAAGCGTCATAATAGCCGGCCGACAAAACATATGTTCCTAAAATAATTCTTCTGCGAACTTCTTTGCCAAATCCAGCTCCACGAGTTTTAAAATAATCATCAATTCCATTTTCTCCATCTTTGTGAAGTCCATATCTTACTCCATCAAACCTCGCCAGATTTGCGGATGCTTCTGCCGGAAGAATTATATAATAAGCAGGGACTGCATATTTTAAATTTGAAAGTGAAATTTTCTTTATTTTATACCCCAAAGTTTCCAGTTTTTTAATTGATTTTTCAAAATCTTTTTTTACCAAATCATTTAAACCTTTTGTTTCATAAACAAAATCGGGTACTCCTATAATTTGTACACTTTGTTTTTGTTCTTCTGTTTTCTCTATACTTGTACTATCCATCTCGTCTTTTCCTTTTATTGTATTAAAAATAATTTCAACATCACTCACATTTTTCCCAATTGGACCAATAACATCTAAAGACGAGCCGAGGGCTATTAAACCATTCCTTGAAACAGAGCCGTAAGTTGGTTTTAAACCGACAAGTCCACAAAATGAGGATGGTTGCCTTATTGAGCCTGCCGTATCAGAACCAAGGGCCCCTAAACAACCATTCATTGCCACCGCAGCCGCGGATCCACCTGAAGATCCGCCAGGAACCCTTTCCACGTCCAGTGGATTTTTGGTAATACCAAACGAAGAGGTTTCCGTTGAAGAACCCATTGCAAACTCGTCCATATTTGCTCTTCCCAAAAATACCGCACCAGCGTCTTTAAGTTTTTTTATAACCGTAGCATCATAGGTTGCCGTATAATTTTCAAGAATTTTTGAACCGGCAGATGCTTTTTGTCCTTTTATTAGAATATTATCTTTTATTGCTAAAGGAATTCCGGTTAAATTTGTATATTTTTTTTCTTTTATTCTTTTGTCGGCATCGTCAGCTTGTTCAATGGCGTTTTTTTCAAAAATTTCAATATACGCATTTATGTTTTTATTTTTTTCTTTAATTATTTTCAAATATTCTTCCGTTAATTTTCTTGCTGTAAAATCACCATCTACAAGATGTTGATGTGTTGTTTTTATATCTAGATTTTCAGTATCTATTTTCATAAAATTTTTTTAACCTTAACATATTCGTTTTCAATATATGGCGCCTCTTTTAACAGATCGGGGGAAAATTCCCCGCTTTTGTGCGGTTTCTCGTCTTCTCTCATTACATTTTTTAAAACTCCGAGCTCTTCTTTTTTATTTATATCAACAGAAATTTGTTGAATTTGTCCGACATAATCAAGTATTGAATTTATGTCTTTGCTCAAATTATTTAATTCTCCTTCCGATATCTCAATTCTTGCTAATTTTGACAATTTTTTTAATTCTTCGTTCGTTATCATAATTATAATAATAACATTTTGAACCAATATGTTTAATGCTTGACCTTTATAACATAAAGGTATATTTTAAAAATGAACGCACTTTAAATTTATAGAAAATAAAAAAGGAGAAATACATCATGAGGAAAAATAACATCCTCAAAAATATAACACTGGTTGGTTTATTGTTCGGTTTGGCTATCCATGTATGTTTTTATTCAAATATTATATTTGAAAACACAAATCCATCATTTGATATCATTCCGGAAATATTTTTGCTTTTAATCCTTGCGTCCATATTTGGGCTAACATTCAATAACATAATTGAGCGGTACATGAACAACGCAGATAAAAACAGATGGCGTATAATTTATAAAAATTCTTTAAGCGCCCTTCTGTTTTTCGGATTTGTTTTAATAATATTAGCCATAATTGACCAGATGTTCGGAGAATATTTCCAAAATAATAATTTGATGCTAAAAATTATTATTTTAGGTTTTATTATTTATTTTGGTTTTTTTATTATTTTTATAGAATCAAAAAAAATGTTATTAGACCAGACAACGTCTTAGGTTTAGCGACAAAAAGACAAAGCCCGCCTTATCGGCGGGTTTTATTTGTTTTCAATTAGTTTTATAAATTCTTTCTCGCTTAAAATTTTAACACCAAGGTCTTTTGCCTTATCATACTTTGATCCCGGGTCATTACCAACTACAACAAAATCCGTATTCTTTGAAACGGAACTGGAAACGTTCCCGCCAAGATTACGAATTTTCCCCTTTGCCAAATCTCTGTCCAGAGAAAACATTGTGCCTGTAAGAACGAATGTTTTACCAAAAAATTTTCCGGTCGGTTTTTCTATTTCAAAATTTTCTATCTCTACACATTCCAACAAACGGTAAATCAATCTTTTATTCTCTTCTTTTCTAAACCACTCTGATATTGAACTGGCAGATTTTTCTCCTATCCCATACACAATTTCAAATTCATCTTTTTTGGCATTCAAAACACTTTTTAAATTACCAAAATGTTTTGATATTATATGTGCCATTTCTTCTCCTATAAAATCAATTGAAAGAGACGTCAAAAATCTTGGTAATGTTATTTTTTTTGACTTGTTTATTGATTGTATTAGATTTTCGGCTGATTTTTCCGCAAATCTTGGTAAATTTATCAAATCGCTTTTTTTCAACTTAAAGATATCATCAAACGTATTTATCAAATTATTTTCCATTAAAAGTTCAACAATCTGGGGGCCAAAACCGTCAATATTAAAACATTTCTTTGAAACAAAATATTCCATTTTTCTAAGTAATTGTTCAAATGAATTTTTATTTACACACTTATACGCGGATAAACCTTCTATCCTTTCAATTCTTCCGTCTCCGCCACAACCAGAAACATATTTTGGAAAAATATATGGCTTATTATTTTTATTTCTTAAATCCTTTACGACAGAAATCACGTCCGGTATAACATCTCCAGATCTTTGTATAACAACCACATCGCCTATCCGTATATCCAATCTTTTTATTTCATCTTCGTTGTGAAGTGTCGCCCTTGAAACAACAGCGCCTGCTATTTGAACGGGTTCCAAAATTGCCACTGGTGTTATGACACCGGTTCTTCCGATTTGTAAAATGATATCTTTTATTTTCGTCGTTGTTTGTGTTGCCGGAAATTTATATGCGACTCCAAATCTTGGAGACTTAGCGGTGTATCCAATTAATTGTTGAGTGTGGTTGTCATTTACTTTTAAAACAATGCCGTCAATCCCATAATTTTCTTTTTCCTTTTTATGTATCCATAATTGATAAAATTTTTCAACTTCATCAATGTTTTCACATAATCTATAATTTTGATTCACATTAAATCCTAATTCTTTCAATAATTTCAGCTCTTGTTCCTGTGTTTTTGGAACTTTGTTTTTGTCTGTAATTTCATCTATGTCATATGCAAAAAAACTCAAATTTCTTTTGGCTGTTATTTTTGGGTCAAGTTGTCTTATTGAGCCCGCGGCGGCATTTCTCGTATTTGCAAAAATCGCTTCATTGTTTTTTTCTTTTTCCTTGTTTATTTTTTTAAATTCCTCATGAGATAACCAGCATTCTCCGGCGACTGTCAAATCTATTTTAAAACTTAACTCTAAAGGTATATTTCTAATCGTTTTAATATTGGCTGTGACATCCTCTCCAATTTCTCCGTCGCCACGAGTTGCCCCGGTAACCAACTTTCCTTTTTCGTAAGTTAAAACGATTTTAAGCCCGTCTATTTTCAGTTCACAAACATAATTTAATTTATTTATTTTGTCGTTTATTTTTTTTTCTACAAATCTTATCGTTTTTTCGTTCCATTTTTTTAATTCATCAAAATTGAAAATGTTATCAAAAGACCACTGTTCTATTTTATGTTTTATTTTTTTAAACGATTCTATGGGTTTTGAACCAACTCTTTGACTTGGACTTGTTTCAGATTTAAATTCGGGATTTTTTTCTTCCAATTCAATCAATCTCCTCATTATAGAATCGTATACTTCGTCAGAAATTTCCGGAGAATCTTTTTTATGATATAAACCAATGTGCTTGTTAAGCGTTTCTCTTAATTTTTTTATTTCTTGAAAAATTTCTTTTGATTCATTTTGTTTTTTTTTCTTGTTATTTTCTGAGTTCATAATTAATATCTTATTCTCAGACCTCTTTCAACCCTGCGCGCGTTTGTTGTATTACAACTGTTATAACCGCGAGATTCTATTATTGTTCCGGGACCTGTTTTATCAATTGTTATAACCGCGCAAGACTGATCCGGAGAAAAACTCAAATTAAATTTAGAAACAAGACCGCTTCCAATGTTTTCTGTTGTCTTTCCGTCACACTCTATGTTTGATGGAGAAGATGTTGCAAATGAACCCATTTTTACATCCCAGAAAAGCGCGCACTCCATACCGGTATCTGCGGCATAAAAAGCAAACTGAGAATTCCTTCCGTATGAAGATAAGACGAGTTCTTTTATTAAAATATTATAAACTGCAATCCCAAGGGATAGTAACAATGAAGATATAATCATCGCCATAAGAAGCGTAAAACCGTTTGATTTCATATTTTTTTTCTTTGTGCAAAAATTACAATTTTTTGATTTCATAAATTTTATTGCCAACTAAACAAATTCTCTTTTATAGAAAAACTTCTCATGAAACTTCCGCTCTTCCAAGATATTGTAACTGATATGGACAATTCGTCTTCGTTTATATTTTTAATTTCAATAAATCTGTTAAACTCCGACTCTGACCATTCTGAATTATAACCGTAAAAACCATTTATCTGGTCAAATTGCAAATTTGGACAATCATTACTACATTGGGTTATTGTGTCATTAACCGCATCAACAGCACATTTTTTATCTATGCATTGCGATATTCCGTTTGTCCAGCTTACCCCTGATAATGTATTTTCATCTCTTTTGTTTCTTATATATTCTATTGCCTCACCGGCCAAATAAAAAGATGTAACTTGGTCCTTTGAAAGATTTGCTGATGATAAACTTTTTTGAACAAGAACCATCGGGCCCGCTACTGCGGATATTAAAATAGTTATTGCAACAAGAGTTTCAATCAGGGTAAACCCTGGCGCTAAATTTCTTTTTGTCTTGAGCAAATTATTTGAAAATAATGACATACTCTTTTTTTTATTTTTTATTTTTCCAAATTGCATATTTATTTTTGTTTGCTTTATCAAACAATTAAAAATCTAACACCCTCTGACTTACCACTGTTTGAATGTTAAATTCCGTCTTTGTTTTTTCACTTTCACCGGCATATCCGGACAGTGTTATCAAAACTTTTGGTTGTTTTTTATCGTTTTCATTAATACTATACGAACCTTGAACATAAAAAGATAAAGATTTTATAACCATTTCCGGAGCAGTGATGGCGATAAAACTATCACTTATTCCTCCTTGTGTTGATTTTTCAATTTGTCCGTTGTTAAGTCTATAAATAATCTGATCACTCGTAGAGTCGGGGTTTCCACCAGTTTGTTCAAATGCAAAATAATTATCTCCTTCATTACAATCTCTTGGTTTGCTTATGTCACCAGATCCGCAATGATAATTTGTGCCAATTCTAATCGTTCTTGTCATATCTTCAATCGCAAAATTAAGATTGTTCATAACAAGTTGCAATGATTGAGACTTTTTATTTGCGCTTATCATGCTCAAAAGAGAACCAACGCCTATTAACATAACAACTGAAAATATTGCCACAGAAACTATCATTTCAATCAATGTAAACCCGCGTGTTCTTTTTTTGTGATTTTGTGATTTCATATTTCTGTGAAAATTATTCTACCGATATTTGACCGACGTATTTAATTAAAACCGATTTTTCATCTCCTGTAGTGGAAGAAATGTAAACACGCGCTGATTCATATAATTCAGGACTTATGTTGCTTGAAATTATCGCATTGTGGTCGGGTCTTTTAAACAAAATATCCAATTTAGAATTTGAATAACTGCACGTTTCTTCTCCGTTTGTTTTAAACAAACAAAACTTGCTTATAAAATTATTTCCTCTTAAACTAATCAGTTCGGATATTTCTGAAGAGTCGTCGTAAAAACCATTATCGTTTTTATCAATAAAAAAAATGAACGACTTGCCGTTTGAAATATCAAAATGAACGCCATACCCGACATTAAAATTGCCAGACCCGGATTCCTTTACTCCTGTTCCAAAAACTTGCGCTTGTCTAACGGCCAGGGCTATTTCATATGCTAAATTGTCCAATTTTAAATTGTTATTAAACTGAGAATCTCTTATAAGCATAATAGAAGTAATCATCAAAAAAATAGCGGTTGTAACGATTAGTTCTACAATTGTAAACCCCGTTAGAAATTTCTTTCTTTTTGTTGTATTTTTTTTATAATTTATTTTCATTTCTTTCATTTTTTAAATATTAAAACCATTTCTTTATTTTGATTTCTAACGGGGTAAACCCCGACGCCAAATTTCTTTTTGTTTTTCCGTTTTTTTGCATTTATATTAAAAATAAATTAAAGCCGAAAAAAAATACTATTAGAAATCCGACTACTATAAAAGGAGCAAACGGAATTTCGCTTTTCATTGTAAGTTGTTTTTGTTTTAAATTCAATCGTTTTCCTTTTAAAATCTTGTTTAAAAAAATAAAAAACAGACTAAAAATTGCGCCAACCCAAAATGCAATTACCAATGCGGAAAATCCTTTAGGAACACCAAGTAAAAACCCAATGCTCACTAAAAGTTTACTATCGCCAAGACCTATCCATTTCCCATTTGAAATCAGCCAAAGAAAAAATAACGGGGATGCAACAATAAAACCAGACATAAAATCATAAAGATTTGGAATATAAAATGTCATTCCTCTTATGTTTAAAAAAAGATACAAAAAAGAAAACGTCGTCAGTAAAAATACGGCGCCGTCGGGAATAATTTTATGCTTTAAATCATATGTTGTAATTATAAGTAAAAGTCCAAATATTAGAATAAAGAAAAAGGTTTCTACCGACAAACCGAACTTTAAAAATAAGAGAAGAGAGAAAAATGCCATTAAAACTTCTGAAACAAAATCTTGAATGGAAATTTTACTTTTACATTTTAAACATTTGCCCCTAAGAAAAATAAAACTAAAAATTGGAATCAATTCAAAAAAGTGAAGAGTTTTAAAACAAGAAAAACATCTGGAACGACCGGATATTCCAAAACCGGTGTTATATCTTACAGATATTACATTTATAAAACTGCCTAGTATCGCTCCAAAAATAAAAAACAACGCTCCAAAAGTATAATCCATACGTTTTTAATTATATAACAAAATTGAATTTTTGTATCAAAACAAAAAGAGCCAAACCAACAAGGGAGGCTCTTTTTATTTTAAAATCCTTTTACAAATTACGGCTTAACATCATAAAGAGGATCTGTTCCTGCAAAGTCTGCACCACCGCCGGTACATACAGTTCCTGCTGGTGCATCTACGTCAGAATCAAGGGCTTGATGATTACCATCTTCAAGTGTAGCTGCCAAGTGATAACTTGAACATGTTGTTCCTGAACCAAGCGCCGCGTATGAGTATGACGCACTTCCTTGTGGGTCAAGTGGTATTGTAGGTATAAAGCCTGGAGTAAGAGGCGCCAACGTCGTAGGATAATTTGCGTTTGAGTCAAAATATAATTCAAGCGCTAATTGAAGTTGTTTTATGTCTGCCACCCTTCTAGCATCTCGTGATTTTTGTCTAGCGCTGTTCAAAGACGCCAAAACAACTGACGACAAAATACCAATTATTGCGATGACTACAAGAAGTTCAATAAGTGTAAAACCTTTGTTTTTTTTCATATTTTTAATACTGAAATTACTAAATATTTAGTTGCAGATAAACCGCATAAATCAAAAAATAGAGAATTTTTCAATTAATAATTTCTATTTATTGATTTCACATCAATAAATATAAGAGCCAATTCGACCTTATCTCTTATATATATATTCGTATTCATATTATAGACAATAAATTCAACTACAAAAAGACGCTTTGTGGATAACCTATATAAAGTTGTAAACTATAACCATACCGCCACGTCCAGTCAGCACTTTTAGTTCGCGCATTTACACTCCCGCTGAAATATTATAAATAGGAATCAAAACCGAAGCCAGAAGCAAGCCAACACCAACCGCGAGCAAAACAATCATTATCGGTTCAATCAAACTAACCAAAGTATCGACGGCATTTGTTACTTCCCTTCTGTAAAAATTTGATAGGGTCTTTAAAATATTGCCTAACTCTCCGGTTTCTTCACCAACACGCATCATTTGAACCATAATGTTTGGAATTTCATCATTCTTTGAAAATGATTCAGAAACCGATTTGCCTGCTTTTATTGATATGGACGCTTGCTTAACGATATCTTCATATACCTTATTGCCGACAACCGAAGCCGTAACTTCTATTGCCCTAACCATTGATATTCCGCTGACCAACATTGTGTGCATGTTGTCAGATATTCTTGAAAGATACAACTTTCTGTATAAATTACCGACGAATGGAATCGTTATTTTTAATCTTGATACATAAAGTTTCCCAGATTCTGTTTTTATATATTTCCAAAAAAAGAATCCACCTATTATCAATAAAATTAATAAAAATATTCCATAGTTTATGAGTAAATCACTAATCGCAATAACTACCTTCGTGTATATGGGCATAACCTGACCGGATTCCGTTATGATAGAGCTTATTCTTGGTATAACGGTTGTAAGCATTAATACCATTACTGCCATAAACGTAAAAATAATAAACGCCGGATAAACGAGAGCATTTTTTGCCTTAGAAGCAAGTTCGTAAGATCTATCCAAATAATCAGCCAGGTAAGAAAACGTTTGTTCCAATTTTCCGGATTCCTCACCTGAGCGAACCATGTTTATATAAAAATCCGAAAAAATATCCGGATGTTTTTCCATTGATTTTGAAACTGAATTTCCGGCTTTAAGGTCTGACGAAATATCAGCAAGTTTATTTCTGAGGGCGGGATTTTCTACCTCCGCCGCCAAAAGATTGAATATTTTAAGCGCAGAAACTTGCGCCTCAAAAAGAGTTGAAATCTGACGAGAAAGTATGACTATGTCCTTGTTTGAAACCTTGTCAAAAAGAGATATTTTTTTTTCAAAAAAAGAAACCTTTTCCGCATTTTCTACTGAAATAACAACAAGACCCCTCCTTTGGAGAGAACTTATCGCCACATCAACGTTTATGGCGTCTATTTCACCTCCTTTTGAAAGGCCGTCCGCGTCAATTACTTTGTATTTAAATAACATGATTGATTTTTAATGAGCGGAGTGAATATAAAAATCATCACCCAGCACTTATTTTATAAAAAATATTTTTTATAAAATAAGTGCTGGATTAAGAAAATATACTCGCCCTGCTCGTTATTTTCTACAACAACTTTTCAAGTCCTTGAACTTTTATGGAATATTTTCTTGCGTCATCTATCGTTATTTCTCCCGCTCTAACCAATTCTGCAAGCGACCTATTAATATCAACCATACCCGACTCAGAACTTGTCTCTATGACAGAATCTATCTCATGAACTCTTCCTTCACGAATTAAATTCGCTACAGCATTGTTATTTATCAGAAGTTCATAAGCAGGAACGACTCCTCCGGAAATTTTAGGAACAAGCCTTTGAGAAAAAATTCCAATTAAACTGCCGGCTAATTGTGTCCTAATCTGAGTTTGACCGTTAATCGGGAACGAGTCAATTATTCTGTCTATTGTTTGGGAAGCATTGTTTGTATGAAGCGTAGATAAAACCAAATGTCCTGTTTCAGCCGCAGTTACCGCCGTTGAAATGGTTTCTATACCTCTCATTTCACCAATCATGACAACATCAACATCTTGCCTGAACATGCTTACTAATGCCGTGTGAAAGTCATCAGTATCAATTTTTACTTCTCTTTGGTCTATAATGCATTTTTTTTCCTCAAACAAATATTCTATGGGGTCTTCTATTGTAATTATATGTTCAGACCTGGTATTGTTAATTATTTCAACCATTGAAGCAAGAGTGGTCGTCTTTCCATGCCCAACAGGACCTACAACAAGAAAAAAACCCTGCTGTTTGTCGGCAAATGATTCTAAGATTTGCGGTAAACCTAATTCTTGCAACGTTCTTATTTTTTTAGGAATCAAGCGCATTGATATTGCGATTGTTCCTTTTTGAAAATAACAATTGCAACGAAATCTTGTTTCCAAATAAGAATACGAGAAATCTATTTCTTTATTTTTTAAAAATTCATTTTTTTCTTTCTCGTTCACAAGCACAGACATCAAACCGGCCGTGTCCTCTTCCTTCAAAATATTTTCTTTTTCAAGACTTATAAGCATGCCGGACACTCTTATGGTTGGTTTTCTTCCGACGGATATGTGAAGATCCGACGCATTTTCATTTATAACAACATTTAACAAATCTTCTAATTTTTTTTTGTATTCCATAAAATAACTATTTTGGTTTTTTTAAATTTTCCTTCATTATATTCAAAACCTCTTTTAGAACCTCGGAAGGAATAGTGCTGGCTTTTACAATGTAACCGTTAATGCCGTATTTTTTCGCTTTGTCTATGTCTGATATTTGTCCCTGATTACTTAAAATTACAACAACAGAGTTTGGGGCTAATTTTTCTTCTTTCTTTTTTTCAAGAAAAGCAAAACCATCCATTACGGGCATAACAATATCAAGGAGTATAACATCATAATTTTTATTTTCTCTTAATTTTTCCAGAGCATCTTCCCCGCTAATTGCCGTATCAACAACAAGACCGCTTTCTTTAAACTTAACAGTATAAATATCCAGAAGAAATTTATCATCGTCTATTATAAGAACTTTGTATTTCTCATTCTCCATATGTTTATATTTTATCACAACAAATTAAATTTTGATAAATTCGTTTTTATCATAACTTATTTGCCTCTTCAATCGGTATCTCTCCTCTAAAAACTTTCAAAAGCGCATCCTCTTTCATTGTTAACATTCCATTCTTTCTTGCAATTTTATATATTTCATTTTCACTGGGGTCTTTTAAAATCATCTCTTCAATCTCTTTGCTCATCTCCATAACTTCAAAAACAGCAGCTCTCCCCTTTGTCCCACTTGGACAATCTGACGATGGATTTATTGTGTAGACATTTTCCGGTATTTTTATGTTTTTTTTATGTTCGTTTGGCAAATCAGCAAATTGTTTTTCCAACATAATTTTCAAGGCACCATCTACCGGAATGACTTTTTTGGAATTTGGACATAATAATTTAACCAACCTTTGGGCTATTGTTATTATTAATGTTGGAGGTATCAAGTATGGGTCAACACCCATGTCTATTAATCTGGGAATAACACCAACTGCGCTGTTTGTGTGTATTGTAGACAAAACAAGATGACCTGTTAAAGCGGCTTGTATCGCTAATTTGGCAGTGTCTTTATCTCGTATCTCCCCAACCATTATTATATCCGGGTCTTGTCTTAATGTTGTGCGAAGACCTGTAGCGAATGTATATCCTATTTCGGGTCTGATTTCCGACTGACTTACTCCTTGAATATTATACTCAATAGGGTTTTCCAAACTGAGAACGTTTTTGGTTTCTCTGTCTAACTGCTCAAGCATTGAATAAAGAGTCGTCGTTTTCCCGGACCCAGTAGGACCAGATATCAAAATCAACCCGTATGGTCTGGTTATGGCATTTTTAATGATATTCAAATTTTTTTCATTTATTCCAAGATGGTCTAATCCTATAACCCCACTATCCGGGTCAAGAATCCTTATAACAACCTTCTCTCCATAATAAGTCGGGAACGTGGAAACTCTAAAGTCTATCTTTCTGTTGTCTACGTGTGCTGAAAATCTTCCGTCTTGCGGTTTTCTTTTTTCGTCTAACTTCATATTGGACAATATTTTGATTCTGGCAACAACGGCGCTATGAATTTTTTTGGGAAGTTTCAGGCTTGTATTCATACCGCCATCCACCCTAAATCTTACCCTTACCTCTTCATCAATTGGTTCTATATGAATATCAGAAGCGCCTCCCTCTGTCGCATATCTTAATATTGTTGCAACTATTTTTGTAACAGGAGCATCCTCAATTATTTTTGTTGTAATTCCTTTTTTAGGAATTTCTTCAAGTTCTTTTGATATTTTTTGTTCTTCTACAGACAATTCCGTCTCTAACTCGGTCAAAGCACTTCCGACTTCGCTGGACAGACCTCCATAAGATTCCCTTATCTTTCTAAAATCTCTTTCAGAAATAACATATATTTTATATGGAATTTGATTTTTTGATGCTATAAAAGACACTGCGTCTCTTGCTTCCATGTCGTCCGGATTAACAAAACCAACTTCAAATGTTCCATCTTGAATTCCGAGAGGAACAATTTTGTAGTAATCAACTGATTTTTCAGGAATATATTTCAACATTTCAAAGGGAACTTGAGAATTTTCAAGATTTTTGAAAGGGACTTTGTAGTAATCACTCTTTGCCTCCGTTGTTTCTTGGATTCCAATTCCTCTTTTCTGTAAAATTGTCTCAATATTTTCGTTGGATTCTTTTATTTCTTTTTCCAACGACGAAAAATCCTCTTTGTTTATAAGTTTTTTATTTAAAAGTATATTTAAAAAATTTAAAATATTCATCCCGTTAGAAGCAAGAAATCTTTTGATTTCTAGGTATATTAATTAATAATTTCTATTTCTAATATAGCCGCGTATAAATTGGTCTTTTCTAAAATTACTTTGATTTTTGTGTTCAAAAGGATTTATGTGCAGTATAGATTTTATTTTTATTTTTTAGATTCAATAGGGGCAAACGGATTACTTCTGCCAACTTCTTGTTGCTCTATTTTTATGCTAAGGTCGTTTAAACTTTTGAACACCGGAGAATTAAAAAGCTCTTCGTTGAGTCTGATAGATTTCATTTCCAAAAGAATTGTCAATAGATTTTTATCAACTTGAAAATTTTTTGATAAACTGTTGTCTTCAACCAAAAGACCGGACTCTCCATCCGTATTATTTTGTTTAAAAACAAAATAATACAAAACAAAAACCACACCAACTATCATTATTACTATAAATATGTTTTTTATAATTTTACTCATTGTTTAATTTTAAAAATTTTCTCCTAAACCAAGTTATTCAACCCAGTATGTTTTAATACTGACTCTGTATTCGTTAAAATCCGCATCAGATGATTTGAAAGAAATTTTTGAAACATCAACTATTCTTAACTTGTGTTCCAAATCCTCTATAAATTTGACGAAGTTGCCATAAGAAGAAGATACGGAAAAACTTAATGTTATTGTAAAAAAATCCTTTGAAACTGCTTCCGTTATTTTTTTACTTTCTGTTTTATTTTCTCCAGAAATTGCCACATCTCTCAAACTCATGCCATATTTTGCGGCTGTATTGTCTATTTCCAAAATTAGACGGACATTATCAACATTTCCGGGTAAAAGTTTTTCCAGCTTATCTATATCAGCGGGGTCAAATGTGTTATATTTTGACAAAAGCGCGTCTCTTATAGTTTGCAATTCTTTGGATTTATTTAGAGCTTCATCATATTGTGTTTCTTCCTTCTCTATTATCTTAATATTCTTATACAATGGGTCAGTATAAGCAAAAAATACAACTATTGATACTATTATTAAAATTGTAGGGGTTAATATCTTCGTCATGTTATTTTTACTCCAAAAATGTTTGTATATTTTATCTTTAAATTTATTCCGGTTGGTTAATATTGTTCTTGTATAAAATGAGGTCTTTGTTTATAATCGCGGAAAAATCAAATAAAACATTTCCGCCTGGACCTAATTTGAATCCGGAAAAAATCGGTTCTTGAATATATTTATTTCCGCTAAACATATCGGACTGCAAAGCGACCGATGAATAATTTTTTGCTTCACCTCTCATGGTCACAAAAAACGAGCCATTTCCCTTATCAGTAAATTCAAATTCATTGAATCTAACCGTCTTTAGCGTAAGTTTTTCAATGAGTTTTAAAAATAATGAAACTGAGACGTGATTATCCAAAACTTTTTCAGCAGAATTGATGCGGGTGTCTAATTTTGAAAGTTGTTCAATCAATGCCGGTTCAAATGAACCCTTTGCCCTTTCAAGAGACGCAATCTTATTCTGTATTGTTTTTGTTTTATATTGTCCCAACAAAAAAACTCCTCCCGCAAGAATTAGCGATACAATAAATATTATTATGGATATCAATAGCAATAAACCAATTTTACCGGTCTTTTTGTTTTCTGTTTGAAAAGAATCCACTATTTGTCCTTTTGGTATAAAAGATGTTTTACCGTCCATATTTAAATTATATTACAACTTATCGTTAAAAAATATTGAAAGTGTTGATATTGTGTGAAATCTTTATGTCTTAATAATTTTTCTGCAATGAGAGAGAACAAGCCCGTTTCATAAAAAATATAAAACTATATTATCATGTTTCTTCCAACTTTCTTAATGCAATTCCAACTGCAATCGCAAACTCGGGTCCGGCTTTTTTTAAAATTTCTTCTAAAAAGGCAGGGGTCTCTGTTTTTTTAAACGGATTTGCCAATTCAACCTCAATTTTAAATTTATCAGTTGTTTTATTAACAATGTCTTTTAAAAGAACCCCGCCGCCTGTTAAAATAATTTTACTTATATTTTTGTTATATTCTATTTGATAACCGACTATCGTCCTTTCAACTTCAGAAAAAATATATTCCATAATCGCAGAAATGTTTTCTGAGAAATTTTCTTCTTCATTATTTTTTTTATTCGTAAGTCCAAATGTTCTTTTAGAATTTTCCGCCTCATCAAAAGAGACGCCGAGAGATTTTGATAGGGCTATTGTAAGGTCTTGTGATCCCCTGTTAATAATATGAGATTTTCTGATAACACCCTCTTCAACTATATATAATTTTGTCGTACTCACGCCAAAATCAAAAATCATAACCGGTTTTATTCCTCTGCTTAAAACAGACCTCATTGTCGCAAAAATTTCTATTTCAAAAAATGAACTTTTAAGATTGTTCTGAGACAGAACGTCCGTATACATATTTATTATTTCTTTGTGTATCGCAACAATCATAACTTCTAAACTGTTTGATTTTTGTGTTTCTTCGTTTTCTGTATAAGATATTTCACCAGGCACAACATTCCAATCCAATAAAACTTCGGTTATTGGAACAGGAATATATTTTCTTGCTTCTATCGGAACGATATCATTCAATTGTTTTTCGCTAACAGAAGGTATTTTGATGATTTTTATTAAACTTGAACTTAACGGAACAGATACTCCGCAGTTTTTTGCTGTAACCTTCGCCTCTCTTAATAAGTCAGCAAGAGCTTCAGAAATTTTTTGAGTTGACAGTTTTGTTGCCCTGCCGCTTTCCACGTCGGCGTATGCTCCCAAAGAAATCTCCCCGTATGTTTCAAGAATTGCTTTTCCTCTTTTTCTCCTTAATTGAACCACTTTTATTGAAGAGGAACTTATATCAATACCCAAAACACTTTCTTCTTTTTTGGTAAAATACTCTTTTATATACTTTATTAAATTGGTAAAAAATTCATTCACCCCGTTAGAAGCAGGTCGCGGTCAATCGCATCCTGCTCAGATTAGACTTATAATTTAAAATACTATTTAATTTGAAACCCGCTTTTTAAGTCGTGACCACGGCTTCTAAGGGGTTCATCTTTTATATTGTTATAATTATAGCAGAGAAAAATTCATTGTTCCATTTGTTATGTTGCTTTGTTTTACTTGGATTTTTAACAATCCGACAAATTCAGTGACAAAACTACTGAACAATTATCCGCTTCTATAATAATGATTGAGAAATGATAAAAAAAACCATAAAAAAAGCATTCGGGATAATCCTTAATATAATTTTTCCTTTGTCTGATATTCAAAAAAAGATTGAATCATTGGATGCGAGTGAGATTTTGGAAAAATGCGAAAGAGCTGAAATTATTGAAGACAAAAAAACTTTTTCAATTTTCAGTTATGAAGACCCCCTAATCAAAGAAATGGTTCATTTGATGAAATATAAAGGAAACAAAAAAGTTGCTTGGCTGTTTGCTGAAATTTTGTATGCGGAAATTTTAGAAAATTTATCGGAAATGAAGTTGTTTGAAAATTTTATTAATCCGATTCTAATACCAATTCCACTTTCACAAAAAAGACTGAAAGAAAGAGGGTTCAATCAGGTTGAATTAATTTTGAAAGAATTGAGAAAAATAGATAAACAAAATATTTTTGAAATAAATAATACTTCACTTATAAAAATAAAAAATGTTTTAAGTCAGACCGCAGTTAAAAACAGAAGAAGACGAATGCAAAACATAAGAGGATGTTTTGGCGTAAAAAATTCTGAAAAAATTCGCGGTAGAAACATAATTTTGATTGATGATGTTCTTACAACCGGCGCGACAATGAGAGAAGCAAAAAATGTTTTGCTAAAATCGGGAGCAAGAAAAATCATATGTATAACCATCGCACATTAGTTAATAATGATTAGTGATTAGAAGATAGAACCTAAAAACTAAGATAAGGCCTTGTTAAGCCGCTTTTTTTAATTTATAAAAATAAAATTACAAAATACTTGACAAGAAAGTCAAATGGTGCTATCATATATACAGAAAACAAATGGAGATATTTGAGATGGAAACAAAAAAATTAGTCATATCTGACGAAAAATTCATCCGACGTATGGAAGAAGATTCACTTGACCCAAACAAAAACAACTGCTCTTCCTTCGGAAGAGTTGGTGACTCTCTGAACATCAAAACGAAAGCCGGATGTGCAGAAAACAACGAATGGGCCGGAGTAGAAATTGAAGACGAAGAAAACTTCGTCAACAAAAATGATCCCAGAAACCGCCGAATGACAACGGTCGGCGGATATAACTGGGAAGAAAACGGATTTCATGTCACCCGTCATCCGTAGAACGGTGACAAAAAAGAGGAAAGATGAAAAAATTGTATTACCGCAAAGTTCCATACGATTAGTGATTAGTTAACTATCGTAATGGTGAGCTGATTTAAGTCGCACTCACAAGGTGCGGCTTTTTTATTTGTCCGATATTTAACCACAACAAATTTAATAATAAATTTGATTCAGCGGGTTTCAATTAAAAACAAACCAGTGCCGTTTTCTGAAAGAAAACGGCACTGATATTAAAATTCTTTTTCTACAATTCCGAAATTATTTGCACATCTTTTTTGCGTTGAATATCATGTAAACACCTGATATTCCAACAAGAACATATATTATTCTTGCGAGGGCTGACATGTCTCCAAATATTGCTCCAACTAAATCAAAACTGAAAAGACCGACAAGTCCCCAGTTTACTGCTCCAACCAATACAAGTATAAAAACAACCCAATCAAGTGTGCTATATTTATTTTCCATAGATTTTAAAATCAATTATTTTAAAAACCGACCTACAACAATTATAACATCCCCACAAAAATTTTTATTTTATGTGTGAATAAAAAAATAAAAGGACTATAAGTAGTCCTTTCTTTTCAAATACTTTGCGCGTTTTTTGTTGGTGGTGATTCTTAAAATAGCTCGAATGGCATTCCCTCGCCACGCTTTGCGCCTTTGTGCGAAGCACAGGGCTTCTGCTTTGCAAAAGGTGCGAGAAAACGCTAAATACAATGTGGTGGCGGTATCCGAAAGTTTGAACCGAAAACGGCTTACAGACGGCTTACTTTCTGGACTCTTGACCCTATTATAAAAAATTTGAGGCATATTTTGGTCGTCTTGCATATTTCTATCAAAGTTAAGGTCTAGAATATTTTGCTTCCATTGTAATTAAAACATAGATAACTAAATTTTCTAAAATTTCTAATCTTTTGTCTGTAAAAACATATTTTTCATCTTTCTCAAAATTGTTGAACCAATTATATATATGAATTCGATTTCTGAAATAAGTAGCTTCTTCTAGGGTTTTATAAAAAAGACTATCTTTTTGTTCTAATAATTTAAACTCTTTAAGTAGTCTAAGAATTTGTGAAAGAGAATAATTTTTAACTCTGAGCATTTTCATTTTGAGTTCCTTTGATTCATAAATTACTTTTTGTTCTGCTATATATTTTTTTATATCCTTTCTTTTTTTCTCATCAATAATTAATGGGAAATGATTTGTAGCTTCACTTAATCTGACAACAAAATCATATAAAATAGCCTCAATAATACAAACCAAAACGATTGATATATGTTTATTTAAAAATTGCTTTTCTTTAGTGCCCACGCAATTATCTTTTTTAATTTTATATAAGAAAAATACTTCTTGTATATTGTGTTTTATATTATCTCCAACTTTAAAATTCCAATTAAATGTATCTAGTTTAGTTTCTATTTCTTTTTGATTTAAAGAGAGCATAATTATGAATTTCTGATTATTTCTTTTTCTTTTTCGTTTAGTCCGTACAAATCCATAACGGAGAGGGAGGGATTCGTCCCACGATTACTAAATAAATTTTTTCGTAAACTCAAAATTTATTAAGTATCGCTGGACGCGGCTCAGCGGAAAGAAAAATTAAAAATTTTTCTCCACTTCCGCCGTTCGAATCCACACCTCACATAACACAAAGACGTTTTTTCAGAATAGCTATTAAAACGCTATTCTGAAAAATCGTTGCGGAGAGGGAGGGATTCGAACCCTCGGACCCCGTAAAGGGTCAACATCTTAGCAGGATGCTCCGTTAGGCCGCTCCGGCACCTCTCCATATAAACTATTTAAATTTTTAATGTCTCTTCCAAAAGATACTTTACTCTTTCCTTACCCTTGCCACTTTTCAAAAATAACTCTTCTCTTCTTGCATCAATTTCGTTTACAAAAGATTCATAATATAAAAGTTTCCAAGGTTTGCGTGACTTCGTAGATTTAACTCTTCCACAATTATGTTCTTTTAATCTACTTTTCAAATCTTTTGTAAAACCCTTGTATATTTGTCTGTGTCTACTACTATAAATTATATAAACATAAAACATAACATTTTCTACCGCTCTCGTCCCAAGGACGACCAGCCTTGGGCTGGCGGCACCTCTCCAGTCTTATTTTATTTTTCAAAAACAATAATAAAATAGCATATTTGTAAGCTATCTCATAATTTTTGAAAATCTTTAATAATAAAATTTTTCGTAATGTATTTGAGATTTGTCTACGCCTAAATTTTTTAGTGTATCCAAAATAGAATTTAGCATTAAATCCGGTCCGCATATATAAATATCCCGTTCTTTAAAATCCGGCGCAATACGCTGAATTTTTTCTCCATCAATATAGCCATTTTCATATTCATTTTTCTTTTCTCTTGAAAGAACATAATGATGTGGAATTTTATCTAATTCTTTTTTGAAAACAATATCTTTCTCCGTTTTATTTCCAAAAATAAATATGAAATCCCTCCCTTTTTCGGATAAAGATTCAATCATTGCTTTAATTGGTGTAATTCCAATTCCGCCAGCAATCAAAAGATATTTATTTTTAACAGCGGATAATTCTGTAAATTTTCCGAGCGGTCCGTCAATTATTATTTTGGTTCCTTCTTTTAAATTTCCAATTTGAGAAGTAAAATCTCCAGAATTTTTTATGGATATTCTTAAAAATTTTCCATTGTATGCAGACGAAAAGGAAAACGGATGAAATTGCAACATTTTTTTATCAAGAAAAAGTATTCTTAGATGTTGTCCAGATTCAAATTTAAATTTATCCAGATTTTTTCCGCCAATGTAAACGGAGCAAACATCGTGTGTCTCTTGAGCAACTTTTTCAATATAAAATTCGTGTCGCAAAAATAAAATAATTGGACGCAAGAACCTATAAAAAATCAACACGCCGAACACAACAAAATTAATCAGAAACCAGTAAAAAAGAGCCGTTCCATTGCTTACATCCCCACTATTGATTTGGTGGCTAAAAACAAGCCCTATAGCGAGATACATAAACAAATGAACAAAATGCCATGTTTCATATTTAAGTTTCCATCTTATTTTTGGCATTGAAATTATTCCAACAACAATCAAAATTATAATTCCAAAAAATGCGCCGGAAACATCTTCCCACTTTGTTATAAAATTAATAAATTGTTTAAACAGAGAAATTTCGTTTGCGGAAGAATAACCAATTAAAAGAAAAAGTGGATGACTTACTATTACTGTCACCAAACCATAACCAATCCACCTGTGAATTTTATTTAATTCATCAAAGCCATACACTTTTTCAAGAAAAGGCAAACGGCTTATTAGAATCAGCCCAGCGAGAATCAAAAATTCTGCGAGAAGACCTGTGAGTCGTCCGAGAGCAACAAATGTTTTTCCGTTTGAGAAAAATGCTGAAGATCCTCCCCACCAAAAAAACAATATGATGAATAGATTAATAAAAAATAAATATGTAATTGTCTTTTTTAACATCATAATAAAACTATCACACTTGTAGAATTTTTTCTATATATAAAAAAGTCCGCATCATAATGCGGACTATAAAAATAATAAAACCGTTCAAAATTCGAACAGGGAGGTGGATTTGAACCACCAGTCTTCTTTCTAGCAGAAAGACGCTTTGGACCAATTAAGCTATCCCTGTATTTCGCGGTGAGAACCGGATTCGAACCGATAGTATCCGTGGCGATACACGGCGTCTTACCAATTAAACGATCCCACCGACAAAGATATTAAATTTAACTAAATTTATTATGGACTAAAATCGTCTATTAAAAACGAATCAAAAAACAAAAATATTTTTCTATTTGTAATTTACATAGCTCCCAACAGGAAGTAATGTTGATTAAATTAGTACTTCTCGGCTGAACGCATTACTGCGCTTACACCTAAAGCCTATCAACCTGATCATCTCTCAGGAATCTTAAATGATTTCTAATCTTGGAGTTGGCTTCCCGCTTAGATGCTTTCAGCGGTTATCCATTCCCGACATAGCTACCCTGCGGTGCCGTTGGCACGACAGCAGGTACACCAGAGGTCAGTTCCTTGAGGTCCTCTCGTACTATCAAGAAATCTCCTCAAAAATCGACGCCTGCAACAGATAGGAGACCAACCTGTCTCACGACGGTCTGAACCCAGCTCACGTGACTTTTTAATTGGCGAACAGCCAAACCCTTGGGGCCTTCTTCAGTCCCAGGATAAGTCGAGCCGACATCGCAATGTCATTTTTCTCTTGTTACCAAGAGGATCGGACTATATCTTCTTCCTTCTACAACAATCAAATTGTAGCGAGGAGTTGGCGTATTAGTATTTCATTTATGAAATACTCTCTGCTTTCGCATCAGTCTCTACGGGGTCATAACTAACTTATACGACATTGAAGGCACTGAGTATGGTGTAATGATATTCATGAACACACTAATGCTTTCTTTTAAAATTCTTATTCGATAATACTTTTTGTCTTTATTAAGTCGTGCATTGATACCAAATTTTTTTAAACAACCTAACAATATTTTTTGATCTGACAAACTAAATTGTTGTGTGTTTAAATAAATATCTCTATCTCTTGATTTGCTTCCATCGTCCATATACCAAATAGCAATAGACATGGGATCAAGTTTAAGATTTTTTGGTATTATTTTTTGATTGTTTTTATAAAACAAGTTATAAAGAAACGTTAAATCTTTGTTTTGTTTTGTAAAAAATCTATATGCATAACGATTTTTATTCATTATTCTTTCTTTCGGAGCAGATACACAAATTCTCTTTAATTTTTTAAATTTGTAATCAACATACTCTTTTGCTTTTTTAGAATGATTTATTTCTAGAAATGCATTAGATCTGCCGGGCATAATTCTCATATACCCATCTCCTAACAAAGAACCAATGACTATTGATCGTTCAAGTTTAGTTAGACTTCCCACGGTATTGTCCATAATAAAAAATTATATCATGGAGTTCACCGTTATAAGCCAATAATTTTAATCAAAATATATTCTCCTACAAATATGTTTTTGATTCCAGGCTATGTGATTTCTCATATCGCACCCCGATTTAAATGTAAATTTACTTTAAGGTGCCGAACTCCGCCGTCGCTCTGAACGCTTAGGCGGAACCAGCCTGTTATCCCCGGGGTAGCTTTTATCCGTTAATCTCCGACCGTGTCTAATTCGAATCGTCGGTTCATTATGTTCTGCTTTCGCATCTGCTCGACATGTCCGTCTCGCAGTTAAGCCAGCTTGTGCCATTACACTATCGGCACGGTTTCCATTCGCGCCTAGCTGACCTTGATAAACTCCTCCGTTACTCTTTAGGCATTTATGTTATCCAATTTTATTTTTTAATGAATGTACATTTGACAAAAACTTCACTAAAAATTCTTCTTTAAAATATTTGGCGGATTCTGACTTAATATAAATCCTCCAATATTTATCTTTTTGACGATGTAAACTTGTTACAACACCAAATTTTTCAAAAATCACTTTCGTAATTTTTTCTAAATCTGATTTTGTATAACCAAGAGAATGTATGTTATAAGTTTTGTGTTTGAGAGATTTTCTTGAACCATCATCACCATACCAGATTGCTAATGAAAGTGGCGTTAAAATTTTTTTAATTATCTTGGGAATTACTTTTTTTCTTTCCGGATAAAATTGTTGCGCGTAAAATCTCAAAGAACCTAAACTAACAGTATTAAAATAAATACTTTTTTGTCCATTTTCTCTGATTTTAATTTTTGGTTCCGAAGAACAAAGATTTTTTAACTCTTTATACAAGAAAAACAAATAATCTTCCTGATTTAAAGAATGTTCTACTTTTAATCTAAAAGTTCTTCCACTATTTTGGGTTTCAAGATGTCCATCTCCCAACAAAAGACCTGTAATAATTTCTCTTTGTCGTTTTGTTAGTTTTATATCTTTTTTCATTTTGGATTTCCATTAATTTTATAATGGAACTTTGTGTCGCCACAAAGATCGGACTATGTCTTCTAAATTATTTTCAAATAATTTAGTTTAGCGTTTAGTCTCTGAGGTTTTTGTAAATCAAACAAATTACCTGCTAGTTATCCGCACCAAACAAATTTTTACTTTTTCAAGTATTGTTGGATACACCGGATTTTCTAGCATATAGCTAAATCCTATTCTACAAATTAGAAATTCGTAAAATACCCCCTGATTTATTTTTTTGAAGTTGATAAAACTTCCAGAGGCGCCATGGCTTAGTTTAACCAAAAAATTGATTAAACCGAGGATAGCGCCCCACTAAAACTGCCCACCACGCAATGTCTCTCATCGTTTTTGCCGCTGAGGTTAGAATATATATCACAAAAGAATGGTATTTCACTGGCGACTCCATTCCATCCGAAAATGAAACTTCAAAGTCTCCCATCTACGCTACGCATTTGAAACATATACTCAATACGAAGTTGCAGTAAAGCTCCCGGGGTCTTTTCGTCCCGTTGCAGGTAACCGGCATCTTCACCGGTACTGTATTTTCACCGAGCTATTCCCCGAGACAGTCCCCCAGTCGTTACGCCATTCGTGCACGTGTGAACTTACCACACAAGGAATTACGCTACCTTAGGACCGTTTGTTGATATTTTATACAATACACATTACAACAAATTTTCATGTATTGACCTTATGTCGCCATAAGGACTCGACTATATCTTTACTTATAAATCGTTCGGCTATCCAATGTGATTTATAAGATGTTTTGCGTGTAGTCTGTGAGGATTTTCCGTTTGATTATTTTTTAATAACATCCTGAATATTATATTTTCTTGTTCTTCCTATTCCCAAATTTAAATTTTCTCTCAATTCTAAAATTTTTCTAAAACCATTTATGTTTAAATGTTCTCTCTTATAAATAAGATCAACAATGTTTGCAAAAATGTAGAAATTTTTCTTTTTGTTTGCTGATAGAAAATTAAATTTTTTGAAAAAAGGAATTATTCTTTTTTGTAACATCTCTATGTTTGTTACTTCGTAGTAAACTACTCCATCTTTTCTTTCTCTCAAAGTTCCGCAATTTAATTCTTTTTTGAAAAAAGCTAAAATCACACGATCTTTTTGAGAAATATTAAACGACGGAGATAATTTCCAATCATTTTTATAATCTTTTCTTTTCTTTAATGAAACATTAAAGCTTCCCTCTCCATCGGTAAAACCAGAAATATAGTTTCCGAGGTTTGGGTCGAAATTTTTTAACCATTTTTTATGTTCATCCATAAAATTAGTTAATGGAATCTTTCCTGCGGATTGTCTGCATCATTATTTTGTTACTACTTTTTCAACCATTAAAGTTAGTAATAATGAACTCTTTTTTCCCATTTTAATGGGCCAGAGTTTCCCGCATATAGCAAAATTTATTTTCGTAACTACAACGGTTATTTATAGTTACGGCCGACATTCACCAGGGCTTATATAACCCAGCCTAAAAAATAAATTTCTTAGACCGTCCATATTTAACCTTCTGGCATTGGTCAGGCGTCACCCCCTATACATCCTCTTACGAGTTCGCAGGGAGCTGTGTTTTTGGTAAACAGTCGCCAGGGGTACTTTCGCTGCGACGAGCTTCTACTTGCGTAGAGCTCGTAAGCCTTATTCCAAAGTTACGGCTGCTTTTTTGCCGAGTTCCTTGGGGAACACTCACTCATTCGCCTTGGTCTTCTCGACCTGATCACCTGTGTCGGTTTGCGGTACGGTTTTCATTTATTTAACCTTAGAGGTTTTTCTTGGAAGCTTGCTTTGTTTGATTCCCTTCGACGAATCTCCAGTTCTTTGTTTTGCTTGGAATTCACATTGAAGTGAAGTGCCCGGATTTACCTAAGCACCTACCTTACAAAACATACGCAAATCCAATAATGCGCCAAACATACTAAACTTCGTCACCCCATCGAAATAAATGAAAGTCACGGAATATTAACCGTGTGTCCATCGGCTCCGGCTTTCGCCATAACCTTAGGACCGACTAACCCTTGGTTGATTCACATTGCCAAGGAAACCTTGATCTTTCGGCGTCCCGCCTTTTTAGCGGGATTGTGGTTACTCGTGCCAACATTTTCTCTTCCGTACGCTCCACTATGGGTCACCCCTTTAGCTTCACAGCAGAACGGAATGCTCTCCTACCACTCGTGAATTTCACAGAAAAAATAAAAAATTTTTTTCTCTGTGAAATTCACGAATCCTCAGTTTCGGTATTATACTTAGCCCCGATTATTTGTGGCGCAAAATCTCTTAGTGAGTGAGCTGTTACGCTTTCTTTAAAGGATGGCTGCTTCTAAGCCAACCTCCTCACTGTCAGAGAAATTCCACCTCCTTGTTTGCACTTAGTATAAATTTAGGGACCTTAACTTGAGATCTGGGCTGTTTCCCTTTTGACCGACGGAGCTTAGCCCCCGTAGTCTGACTGTTTAGTAGTGGCCTTTGGTATTCGGAGTTTGATTGGTCTAGTGAGATTGCTCCCTATCCGGACCATCCAGTGCTCTACCCCCAAAGGGTAATCTAAACGCTAGCCCTAAAACTATTTCGGAGAGAACCAGCTATTACCGAGTTCGATTAGCTTTTCACTCCTACCCACAACTCATCCGATGGTTTTGCACGGCCAAACGGTTCGGACCTCCTTCTGTCTCTCGACAGAGTTCATCCTGGTCATGGGTAGCTCACCCGGCTTCGGGTCTTACATGTAATACATCCGCAATAAAGCGGAACGCGCTTTTAACACTCGGTTTCCCTGCGACTCCACCCTTTTGTGGGCTTAGTCCAGCAATACATGTAAACTCGTTGGCTCATTCTTCAATAGGCACGCCGTCGCAGAACTCTACTCAATTCTTTAAACAACTTAGGATTAGGGGGCGAGATAAAATCTCGCCCAGACAGATGGTTATGCTTTCCTTAGGAAATGTTCCGTCTATATAAAGGTTAAGCTGTCCATGGACTACCATCTCAAAGAGACGTTTCCGTCTCAGTTTAGGAAAAACAAAAATCAAAAATCCATTTTCACTTTGTACTCATGGTTAAACATTTGATTTTTATTTCAAGATCTTACTCTCGCTCTCCTAATCACTATTGTAAAAATATGGAGCGACTTCAACGAAAATTTATTTTCAATAAAAATTGAATACAATAAATTTCCTTCCGGTAAATCGTGTTTACTTTCTTTTGTTGAAGTCGCATATAAAGAACTCAGTAGAGTCCTGCTCCGACTCCTTGTAGACATATGGTTTCAGGTCTATTTCACTCCCCTCTCCGGGGTTCTTTTCACCTTTCCCTCACGGTACTTGTTCACTATCGATCTCTAAGAGTATTTAGCCTTACCAGTTAGTTCTGGCAGATTCCCCCAAGCCATTCGTGTCTTGAGGTACTCAGGAACATCAACAAAGAAGTGTATAAAATTTCGTTTAAGGGGCTATCACCCTCTGGGGCCAAGCTTTCCAGCTTATTCAACTATCTTATACATTTGTAACTTCTCTCATATAAATACGAAATTGACGTCCTACAACTCTGAGCTCTACTTTTTGATTTCAAGTAAACTATTTAAAATCAAAAAGTAGAGCTCAGTTTGGGCTTTTCCCTTTTCGCTCGCCGCTACTAAGAGAATAACTATTGTTCTCTTTTCCTCCGGGTAATGAAATGTTTTACTTCCCCGGGTATACTTCCAGCACTTATTTTGAACACAATCATATTTAAAATTTTAGATATACAAAATTAATTTTATATACCAATTTAAATCTCATGTCCAAAATAAGTGCTGGATTACGACAGTTTATGTCGTAGGGTTTCCCCATTCGGAAACCTTCGGATCAAAGGTTGCTAGGCACCTCCCCGAAGTTTATCGCAGCCATGCCACGTCCTTCATCGCCTCTTAGAGTCAAGGCATCCACCATACGCCCTTATGTATTTCCTGTTAGGAACTACATAAACCACAAAAATTCTATGGAATATTTCTATTCCGCTAGATGAAAAATACTTTTATCTAATTTCATTTTTAATTTACAAATATTCATAAATCAAAAGAAATTAGCTGCTTTTAGTTGAATTAAATAATCTCCACAGACTATTTAAAATCAACACTATTTTTTGAAATCATCGTTTAATAGACGATTTCAATCCATAATATTCGGTTTTCAAAGGTCTGTCTTTCTGAAATTCTGTAAATAAAAAACCGCTTAACAAGGCGGTGGGCTAAACACAAAAAGTAGCATTATTACCTCCGCTTTTTTAGTGATTTTTTATTTCTATTCATATTTTCTAACACGAGAGTAAAGTATATATGAAAAAAAATTGGTGTCAAATTTTAATGCGTATAAAAATGTGTATATTTTGTGGATAGCGTATTGCCTATTTTTTATTGGGAAATATATATTAAGTTGACATAAAAACTTTTATCGTTAAAATCAACATTAGGTGTAATTGATACACTGATTGGGAAACGGGTCTTCCCAAGGACTTAAAAACTCCTAGGAAAGTGCTTAAGTCTTAGTTTTTAAACCCTTTGTGTACGACACAAAACTATAGAGGAAGTGAAAGACGCGTCAGAATATCTCACAACCTCAACCTCCAAAGTTCAAAGACAATCAAGAATTTTTCTATAGACGGAAAATTCGCCAAGTTTTACGGATTGTTTTTGAACGAGGGGGTTTTTATTTGACAAAAATACAGCAAGAGAGTAATTTGAGTTTGGAAAATAGTTGGTTTAACACAAATAAAAAGGAGGAAGGATGAAGATTTCAGAAATCAATGAGGATAACATAGCGGTTGTAATTCAATTCAATCATTATGAAAAACCTGGGGAAATAGCAAGACAACACCCGAATTTGATTCCAAAGATTTTGGAACATTGTCGCATCGGTGAGTATGCAAATGTTCTAGCGTATGTGCCAAATGAAGAAATGGCACTACAAATAGTTAAACAAAAATTTATATTCGCCAACTTTCTGGCAATAAAATTTCCCGATGCAGCCGTAAAGATGGCAAACATTATAACAAATTCGGACAGACCAGAAATTGAATTAAACGCTTTTATTCCCCATTTGACACCTCGTATTGTGTTGGACATTTTAAAAAATATTCCCAAATATGCTATTCATATTCTGAAATTAAGGAATGACCTGGAAAAGGAAGCAGAAAAAATCTTCAAACTCGAGGAATAAAATTGGCTCGTTGGATAATCCAGCGAGCCAATTTTTTATTTTTATCTTATTTGTGTTTTATTTCTTTGTTTTTGTATCTATTCTTATTTACGAATTTCAATAATTTCTCTAGCTACATTTTCAGATTAATTTCGATATTTGTTTAGTTAGAATAATAGTTAGAAAAAACTACCAACTAAGGATAATCCCTAGTAGTAGCGTCTTTCCAAAAACAGTCAAAAAATCGCCCAACAGAATTGACAAGATATATGAGAGGTGTAATTTAAAACTAGAGACACAATAAGTGTCGTTCATTTACAAAAACATAGGAGAAACAGATCATGAAAAAGCATGATACAGTTCTCGACCCAGGATTAACGAGAGAAGCAATATTGGCTTTAATCTCTCAGTTCCCTGTTGAAGATTTAAATTCTGATGATGTGTGGTATATATCATCAAGAAAAAAAGAATTCGGTTCCATAATAAAAACAGCTGTGGAAGAATTTTTATCAATAAAAATAGCAAAAATTCAGCTCCACAATATGCGGGGAACTTCGGTTTCATTTTTGCCAATCGCACATTCAATTGATGATAACAATATAGAAACTTATTTTGGCGTCACAAATAAAAATATTGCGCTTGTGAGTTTGAAAAATTTTTTCAAAAGTTATTATCCCTTAATGAAAAAAATCAACTTTTCTGATTATTATTGTTCAACAAAATATTTTGTTCAACTTGAAAAAAGCGTTGATGAAAATAAACAAATCCCAATAACAGATATTGATGATGTTAAACTAATCTCATTCAATAATCCGACAAGAACTGATCAAATTAAAGAAAAAGTTTCATCAATTTCTGGCGTTATATCATGCCCAGATGAATTTTTTTTCTTTCTAATGAGTTATAATCTTTTAATTCCAAAAATACAACACACGGGTATTCCGTTATTAGGTAAAAATATCGTGTGTCTCGGAAAAGATGGATGCCACGATACATTCATTTACAGTTGTTCGAGTCCTCCAAGATTATACATAATAAGAAGTTCTTCCTGTGAAAATTTTCTTTGGGAATCAGAAAAGTTTTGGTTCCTTTTACATTAAAACTGACCCCGTCTGTAATTTGGACGGGGTTTTTATTTTCCAAACTGAAAAACTCTAAACGAGTTTTTCAATCTATAATTTTTTGAGAACACAACATTTATTCTGCATACGAAATAAGTGTTAATTTGACAAAAATCATAATAAGAGTATTTTGAATTCAAATAAAAAGTACATTTAAATAACAAAAAGGAGATGGAAATGCCACAATTCCATATTGATGAAAAATGTAATGAAGCAATCATTAATCTAAATAAAGAACTCTCTAGGCTTGAACAGGCCAATGGACTTAGTTCTTTAGTTGTTATTGTTCCTGAAAATCCAAGCGAACAAATTGTTTCTTTTGTGGGTGGAAAACCAGTATCTGACAACATATCAAATATGTTTGATGCAAAAGAACTTTTAGAAATAGCATTGGAAAGGAGAGAAATTCTTAAAAACCAATAACTAAATATTAATTGCGAGAGTTTGTTTAATAAAAAATTAAAATAAGCTGATTGAATTTAAATTCAATCAGCTTATTATTTTTGTTTTTATGTTTTATCGATTTAGTGATTTAGTGATTTTTATCTACTTTCTTGTTTCAATTATTTCCCTAGCTACATTCTCCGGTACAACTGCATAATGATCAAATTCCATCGTTGAACTTGCGCGACCCTCTGTCATTGAACGTAACGAGGTCGTATATCCAAACATTTCTGAAAGAGGAACTTTGGCGTGTATAACTTTCAAACCAACTCTTTCTTCAGAACCTTCAATTTGTCCTCTCTTTGAAGCAAGATTTCCTGTTATGTCTCCCATAAATTTGTCCGGAGTTACAATTTCCAATTTCATAACCGGCTCAAGCAGAACGGGTCTGGCTCTTTTGGCTGCATCTTGAAATGCCTGTGAGGCCGCTATTTTGAAAGCGATTTCTGAAGAGTCAACATCGTGGAAAGACCCGTCAAACAAGTCAACTGAAACATTAACAACTTTGTATCCGGCTAAAATTCCCCTATCCATTGCTTCCTTAACACCTTTTTCAACTGCTGGAATAAATTCTTGAGGAATAACGCCCCCTTTAATATTATTTATAAATTCAAGTCCGTCTGATCTCTTAATGTTTCTTGCGAGTTTTTTATTTTTCTCTTCTTCCAAAGGCATCGGTTTAACTCTTATCTTAACGTGTCCGTATTGACCACGACCTCCTGTTTGTCTTATATATTTATGTTCAGCTTCTGCCTCTCCTATAATAGTCTCTCTGTATGCAACCTGCGGTTTGCCTATATTTGCCTCAACATTAAATTCCCTTTTCATTCTATCAACAATAATATCAAGATGTAGTTCTCCCATTCCTGAAATAATTGTTTCCAAGGTTTCTTGGTCAGATTTAATTCTAAAAGTTGGATCTTCGTCGGAAAGTTTCTTAAGGGCAATCCCCATTTTTTCTTGGTCTGCTTTTGTTTTTGGTTCTATCCTCAAAGAAACAACCGGCTCTGGAAATACAATTCTTTCCAAAATTATTGGATGAACTTCATCACAAAGAGTATCTGATGTTCTTGTGTTTTTAAGTCCGACGGCCGCCGCTATTTCGCCGGCATAAACTTTTTTAACATCTTCTCTTGTATTTGCATGCATTCTTAAAATTCTTCCGATTCTTTCTTTTTCTCCTGTTGTTGAATTATAAACATAGGAACCGGATTCCAGTGTTCCTGAATAAACCCTAAAATAAGTAAGCTGACCAACAAACGGGTCAGTTTGTAATTTAAATGCAAGAGCGGCAAATGGTTCGTTGTCATCGGATTTTCTTTCTATTTCTCCGTCAGTGTTTGGATCAATTCCTTTAATTGGAGGAACATCTAAGGGTGATGGTAAATAATCTACTACTCCATCCAAAACCAATTGAACGCCCTTATTTTTTAATGCAGAACCTGTAAACACAGGAACAACTTGTCCGGCAATAACCGCCTTTCTCAAAATTTTTTTCAAAATGTCCAAATCAATTTTTTCCCCATCTAAATATTTGCCCATTGCTTCCTCATCATTTTCAACAATTTTTTCTATAAGTTCGCTTCTGTATTTTTCCGCGTCTGTCTTTAATTCTGCTGGAATCTCGTCTTCCCTAACAGTACTCCCGAGTTCTCCCTCAAAATAAAATGCTTTCATCTTTAAAAGATCAATAATGCCTTTGTGCTGTTCTTCCTCGCCGATGGGAATTTGCATTCTGACTGCATTTTTTGTAAGTCTTTCTAAAATAGTTTTGAAAGACCTCTCAAAATTTCCTCCAATTCTATCAAGTTTGTTTATAAAACAAATCCTCGGAACATGATACTTGTCTGCCTGTCTCCAAACCGTTTCCGACTGTGGCTCAACCCCCGCTACTCCGTCAAAAACAACAACGCCACCATCAAGAACTTTTAATGACCTCTCAACTTCAACTGTGAAATCCACGTGTCCGGGCGTATCAATAATATTTATTCTGTGTTCAAGTTCTTTGTTGTTTTTATCATATGTTGGAGTCCAAAAACATGTCGTTGCCGCGGATGTAATTGTTATTCCTCTTTCTCTTTCTTGTTCCATCCAATCCATAACTGCTTTTCCCTCATGAACTTCTCCTATCTTGTGAGATACTCCTGTATAAAAAAGAATGCGCTCGGAGACCGTCGTTTTCCCCGCGTCTATGTGTGCAATAATTCCTATGTTTCTAACTTTTTCTAATGGATAATCACGCATAAAATCATAAAATCAACTTACCAAGAAAAATGAGCAAATGCCTTATTTGATTCTGCCATTTTGTGAGTATTTTCTCTTTTTTTTACCGCTTCACCCTCTCCTTTGCTTGCTAAAATTATTTCATCTCCAAGTTTTTTATACATAGCACTTCCTTTTTTTGATTTAGCCGCATCAATTATCCATCTCATCGATAAAGATAATCTTCTTTCCGGTCTAACCTCTCTTGGAACCTGATAGTTCGCTCCACCTATTCTTCTTGAACGAACTTCCATAAGTGGAGATGAATTCTTAATTGCATCCTCAAAAACATCCAATGGTTTTTTGGTTGGTTCTTTTTCTTTTATATAATCAAATGTTTTATATATAATTTTGTTTGCAGTGTCTTTTTTGCCTCTCTCCATTACATAGTTAATGAACTTCTCAATTTTAGTTGAGTTATAAATTCTATCTGGTGAGACCGGTGGTCTTCTTTTGATTGCTCTTCTCATATTTTTTATTTAACTTTTGGTCTTTTTACACCATATCTACTTCTTGCGTTTTTTCTGTTGTCTACACCAGTGGCATCTAATTTTCCTCTTACAATAGTGTATCTGACTCCGATGTCCTTAACCTTACCTGAACGCAACAAAACAACAGAGTGTTCTTGAAGCGCATGACCTATCCCGGGAATATATGCCGTAACCTCCATCCCGTTTGTTAATCTAACTCTCGCAATTTTTCTTATAGCAGAGTTTGGTTTTTTGGGTGTTTTTGTCGTAACTTTGATACAAACTCCTCTTTTAAACGGAGAAGAATAAATAATTGGCTTATTTTTCTTTGTATTAAAACCACGCAAAAGAGCAACGGCTTTTGGTTTTTGTGACTGTTTTGTTCTCCCCTTTTTTAATAATTGATTTATTCGAGTCATTTTTAAAAAAATTTCGTTCGGTTGATACACCGAACGACATATACTTTAATATGTTTTGTTAAAAAAAGCAAGAGTTTACTGGTCTTTTGTTTATTTCAGAATTATTCCTGTAAGTAAAGAAAATATCGAATAAGTGAGAGGAAGTATTAGTCTCCATAAAAAGAAAATGAATGCAATAACTAAAACCATTCCATACTTTTCAATGAATTCTGTAATATACGAATATTTGTTTGATAAAAACGAAAAAAGAATTTTTGAACCATCCAATGGAGGAATTGGAACAAGATTGAATATTGCAAGTATAAGATTTATAAATACAATTATTACAAAAATATTGTTGAACGACTCTGGAAAAAAATAATAAATCATGTTTAAACGTATTAATACACCAAAAACCAGAGCCAAAGCCAGATTTGATGCAGGGCCAGCAATGGCTATCAAAGCATCGCCGTGTTTTTGTTTAATATTATATGGGTTATATGGAATGGGTTTTGCCCAACCAAAAATGAAACCTCCCATCAGATACGTTATCAGAGGGAAAAGAAAAGAGCCAAACAAAGACAGGTGCTTAATTGGATTAAGTGTAAGTCGTCCAGCAAGACGAGCTGTCGGATCGCCTAATTTATTTGCCATATACCCATGAGAAACTTCATGAATAACAACAGAAAAAATTAAAATTATTATTGAAAAAATTGTTTCCATTTCTTGCATAATATGAACACTATGATAACATAATAAAACTTTATATAAAAAATATGTCAAAAAAATGCGAAATAACCGGAAAGAAATCTAAGATGGCTGGCGGATACAGCAATCGCACCCGTGCGACACAGTTTAATCCTGTAGGAATAAAAAGAAGAAAGGCTAATCTCAAAAAGAAAAAAATTTTTGTTCCTGAAATAAATAAAACTGTTAATGTTATTCTATCAACCAAGGCAATTAAAACCATACAAAAAAATGGCGCATTTACGGTTTTAAAAAAGGCCGGATTAATTTAAATTTAATACCTCTCCGTCTGTTTCAAAAATTATTGTTCCGCTTTCAAATGTTTTTAAAATATTTGAATCAAACTTATTTAACAAATCTAAAACTTCCTGGTGCGGATGGCCATATTTATTATTTTTACCCGCTGAAATAACGGCATATTCAGGTGAAACAAATCCGATGAAGGATTCTGAAGAAGATGTCTTTGAACCATGGTGTCCAACTTTTAAAACATCGCTTTTTAATTTGTCGCCGTACAAAGAAATAATATAATTTTCAATTTTTTGTGGTGAGTCACCTGTAAATAAAAAACTATTTTTATCATAAGTGAGTTTTGCTATAATGGAAGCGTCATTTGTGTCCAAACCTGAAACATCTCTATCCGGAAATAAAATTTCTAAATAAATGTCCCCGCTTAAATCAAAAATCATCCCGCTTCTTGCCAAAATTTGTTTTGATTTTTCTTTTTTTACAAGCTCCTTCAATAATTTGTACGTATTGCTATCCGAAGTCACGCCTGGTTCAATAAATGTTGAAATCTCATAACCTTCAAACACGGCAGGAAGTCCGCCGATGTGGTCTTCGTCTGGATGAGTTGTAACAACCATATCAATTGTTTTGTCATAAAATGACATTATTTTTGAAAGCTCTCTTAATACTTTCTTGTCCGGGCCTCCGTCTATGAGAATCTGATTCCCATTTGGCGTCTCAATAAACACGGAATCACCTTGTCCGACATCAAAAAATGCAACTTTCAATTTGTCTTTGTTTTCATTAGCAAAAACAACAAACCAAATAAAAAAATTTATTACAAAAAGAAAAAATAAAACTAATGGTTTAAGATATTTTTGTATGTTGTCTCTCATTTTTATTTTTATTTAAAATAAATAAAGCTGTTCCATATATTATATAAATTAAAATCATTAAAATTAATGAAAAATTATTTAAATTAATGAATGAAAACGATAAAGAAGCAAAAAAATTCACAATTTTTAATTCATAATCCAAAAAAACAAAACTTACAGTGGAAAATGGAAAAGCAATTGTGGAACTGAAAAAACCGATTATGCCGGAAACAAAACCAAAAAACATTGTAGCCGGTATAAATGGGAGTATGAGTAAATTCACTGGAAATGCTACCAGAGACAAGGTGCCCATTTTATATAAAATCAAAGGCATAACAAACAATTGTGTCGCAATCATGGAAACAATCAATTCTCTCAGTTGTAGTTTTGTTGTAATAAATTTAAAATATTTTGAAATTTTTGGAGAAACATAAATAAGACCGAGTGTTGCCATAAAAGAAAGTTGAAAAGAAGAATCAAACGCTAAAATTTTTGGATTTTGAATTATCATTAAAACTCCGGCAATCAAAAGCGCGCGCAGCGCGACATATTCTCTTCCTGTTACACGAGCGACAATTACAAGAATTGCCATTATCCCAGCCCTAACAGATGTAGCGGAAGCCCCGGTCATTAAAACAAACAAAATTATTGCCACTCCACCAAAAGAAAATTTAAAGACAAAAGGAAGAAAGCCAAATAATCGCATAATCGCTTCTGAAACAATCGTTATGTTATAACCGGATAAAACAATTATGTGCATTATTCCGGTCTTTCTAAAATTTTCTTGTAAGTTTTCACCAAGTGACTCCTGCGCTCCAACAGTTAAACCTCCCAAAAGTGAGGAGTGGGGCTCTGAAATTGTTTTTTTGATACTTTTCAAAAATGAATTTTTCAATTTAAAAAGAGTTGTTTTTACATAATTTCCTTCGTTTGTAGATTCTATTTCTATGGTAGGACGAAACATCTGGTAAAATATCTTATCTTTTGAGAGATAAGACATATAATCAAATTCTTTTCCACTACTTATAAAATTTTTGGGTTTATTGAAAATTCCTTTAATTAAAACTCTGTCGCCATAATTGAAGATTGATGGCGGTGTCATAATTACTAAAATTTTGTCTTTTATTTTTGTTTCTTTATCCACAAAAATAATTTTGTCAGATTTAACTGTAAATTTTATGCTATTCTCTTTTTCAACGGGTTCATCAACAATAATTCCTTCAACAATAATTTTCTGTCCGGCAAGAGAGTCCAAAAGTGTATTGCCTTTATAAAAATCAGACACATCAAACCTGAGTACACCAAAAATAAAAGATATGATGATTAGCGGTAAAAATAAAAAAATCTTATTATCATTTTTTGACAATCTTTTAAATAATAAACGCAACAAAAGAAAACCTGCAAACAAAACGAACAGGAACAACAAAAAATAAATGCCAAAATCAAAAAATGAGCGAAAAAATATTCCTGTTATAAAACCGGAAATCAAAATATAGAAAATTATATTTTTACTTTTTTCCTCTCCATTCATTTATAATTTTTTCTTCGTCGCTTTTGTCCAGTGCTTTTTTAAATCTCACATTACTTTTTCCTTTTACTCTTTCTTCACATTCTCTCCACGTTTCATGTCTTTTTAAAATTCCGTCAACCATACTCAAATACGAGTACACTTTCATGTTTTTTCTTTTTCCGTCTCCTGTTATAAAATTTGTGTTTAAAATATTTTTTTCGTATCCACCAATTGGACCCATAAATAATCTCATGTTTTCTCTACCGGCAAATCCTGTGGCTATTTTATCCGCTTTTTCATTTCCGCATATTCCACTATGCCCCGGCAACAATTTCCATTTAATATTTAAAAAATTATTAAGTTCGTTTAATTTTTCCCATAAATCTTTATTTAAAACCGGATTTTTATTTGCTCCAATCCAATTTTTTGAAATCCAGCCACTAATCCATTTCGTTATTCCATTAATAACGTAACTTGAATCTGAAAATAATGTAATCTGATATTTATCTCCAACTCTCTGTCTGACGGTGGAAAGAGATTCTATCGTCGCGGTAAGTTCCATTCTATTGTTTGTAGATTTTTTTTCAAAACCACCTATCTCTAAAACTTCTTTTTTATTAAAAATAATAACTGAGCCCCAGCCTGCATTCCCCGGGTTATTAATAGATGCTCCATCTGTAAAAATTATTATTTCTCTATTCATATATAAATATTAACATCTAAAACAAAAATAAAAAGCGGGGCTATTCCCGCTTTTTTATAAAACCACAAAATCAGCTCTGTTTTTTGTGATTGTATCGTAGTCCCACTATTAGAGTGGATGCTAACAAAGACAATACAACAAAAAATATCTCCCTTTTGTGTGATTTGTGAACAGTTTGAATGTTTGTGCATGTTATGCCGTCAACATACTCATTCATTCTTGCTCCGTTTCTCACTGAGTGAAATTCTGAGTTTCCAAACAGATTTCCACAAATTTCACATTTCTTTTTTAAAAAACTCATAATTCCTCCTTTAAAAGAACATACGGTTTACATTATGGTAAAAAATTTAATTTCTTATATATAATAACACCGAGATCAAAAAAAGTCAATTATTCTCAACCTTAATTGCGGAAATCTACCAAATCCGGATTTTTCTATGTTGCCGATTAAATTTATTTTTTGTCCGTTTTCTAAAGATATGTTTGATTCGTTTTTTAATCCGAAAAAACTTATCGCTTCTATTTTTTTTCCTAAAGAATTTTTAAATTCTAATTTTAAGTGTTCCATACTTTTTCCAAATGCAGAAACATTTTCTATTTTTAAATTTCTAAAAATAAAAATGGGTTTAGAATTTCCTTCTCCAAAAGGAGACATCGCCTCTATCTGCAAATAAGTATTTTGATTTATGTCATCTATAGATAAATCATCATCTATAAAAATTTTATTTTCTGTCAATTTTTTAATACCATTATTCTTCGCCTTTAGTTTTTCAGTTGCAACAATCAATTCTTCTTCAAGAAAATGCACTTTTTCGTTTTGAACAGAGAATCCTCCGGAAAAAGAATGCCCGCCATATTCAATAAAAATTTTACTCTTTGTTTCAGACATAAGTTCAACCAAATCAATATTTCCATCGGACCTACAAGATCCCTTTATTACTGAATTTTCATCTTTCCCCCATAAAAAAACCGGTTTTTTATATTCTTCCACCAAACTATTGCACGCAAGACCCATCAAACCAGGACTCCATCTTGGATTACCCATTACTATTACTGATTTTTCTTCCCTGTGTTTATAAGCTTTTTTTATTTCTTTAATTATTGAAGCAACAACTCCTTTTCTTTCGTTATTAATTTTATTTAAATGATTAGAAAGCAAGTCTGCTTCCATTTCATTTTTCGTTATTAAAAGATTAAACGCCTCGATTGGAACACCCATTCTTGATGCGGCGTTTATTCTCGGTCCTATCATAAAACCAATGTCGTCTTCTGAAAGTATATCTTGGTTAACTCCGATTTTTCTTAGTAATTTTATTAATCCAACTCTTGGAGATTTTCTTAAAACTTTCAAACCGTAATGAGCAAAGATTCTATTTTCGCCCACAAGCGGAACAACATCTGCAATTGTCGCCATTCCAACCATATCAAGAAGCCATTTTTCCCACTCCGGATGACTAGATTCTGGAAACTGGACACCGGACTTGCCTTTTTTAATTTCGATATTTAGTGCTTGAATTAGCTTAAAAATAACACCCGCCCCGCAGAGTTCTTTGAATGGATATTCGTCCCCTTTTTGTTTTGGATTTAATATTGCAAATGCTTTTGGCGTATGTCCATTTTCTAAGTGATGATCTGTAATAATTACATCAATTCCTAATTTGTTTGCTAATTCAACCTCACTGACATTTGTTGTTCCGCAGTCAATGGTTATAAGAAGTTTTACATTATTTTCCGAAAATTCTTTTATGGCATTTTTGTTCAGGCCGAATCCTTCTTTGTTTCTGTGTGGAATATAATTTTCAAAATTTTTATAATTAATTTTTCTGAAAAAATCGTGAAGAGCGACCGCGCCCGGGATTCCATCCATATCATAATCACTAAAAATCAAAATTTTTTCACCATTTTCAATTGCCTTCAAAATCCTTTTAACCGCTCTTTTCACTCCTTTCATCAAAAATGGGTCATGCGTATGTTCTTCGTAGCTCGGATTCAAAAAACCCACCGCCTCTTTTGCGGTTTTAATTCCTCTGTTTGCCAAAAGTTTGCGTGTTAATTCAGAATAATTTTCTAATTCTTTTTCTGTTTTTTCGTCTAAATTTTCAGCAATTTTATATTTCATTTGGGTGATTATAACATGATTGATTTTTAATGAGCAAAACGAATATAAAAATCATCATCCAGCTCCACTTTTACAAAACAGTTGTTCCAATTTTTAGTCTTTCAGACTAAAAATTATTTTCAATACTTACAAAATAATATTAAACCATTCAGTAAAAATTGTTCCGTAAAAGTGAGGCTGGGTTCTCAAAAAATATACTCGCTCCACTCTTTATTTTTTGGAAATTTGGTATAATGATTCTACTATGACGAATTGTATATTTTGTAAAATAGTTAAAAAAGAAATTCCTTGCGTTAAAATTTGGGAAGATGAAAAACACATAGCAATATTGGACATAAACCCAAACACGAATGGAATGACACTAGTTTTAACAAAAGATCATTACGACAGCGATGCAACTGATATGCCAATTAAACCATACGAAAATTTGATGGTCGCCGCAAAGAACGTCGCAAAATTGCTTGAAAAAAGCCTTGGAGTAAAAAGAGTCGCGATCGTCATGGAGGGTCTTGGAGTAAATCATGTTCATATTAAATTGTATCCAATATACGGGTTAGATGAAAAATTTAAAGAAATGTGGGCAAAAGATAAAATCTTTTTTGACAAATATGTCGGATATATTTCAACACAATTGGGACCTCAAAAATCAACAGAAGAACTAAATGAAATTGCCCAAAAAATAAGAAGCAAAATTTAAAAAAATTATGGCCCTATTGGGCCATAATTTTTTTCTCTTTACTTGGAGGTTTCGCCTCCAAGTGATCGCCTCAAAGTGATTATTTATGTTTTATCAACTATCTTCAATATGTCTACAAACTTTTCTGCATTGAGAGATTCGTGTCCAATAAGAAATCCGTCTATATTTCCATTTTTAATTAAATCTTCCGCGTTTTCTAATTCAACAGAACCACCATAAACTATTTGAACTTTTTCAGCACTTTTATCTCCAAACAAATCTTTCAAAATCTTCTTTATAAATAGAGACATCTGATGCACTCCGCGAGAATCCATTGCATCTTGTGCTGTTTTTCCTATCGCCCAAATCGGCTCATATGCAACAATCAAATTTTTCAAATGTTTTTTTTCAACCACTTGAAGAGAATTTTTTAACTGTTCCGAAATAAACAAAAGAAAATCTCCCTGTTCACTTCTCTCTTTTTCTCCAACACATAAAATTGCTTTCAATTTTGAATTTAAAACCAAATTTAATTTTTTTGACACTTGTAAATCATCTTCACCCATAGCTCGCCTTTCCGAATGTCCGACTATTACATATTTAATGCCAAAGTTTTTTATCATGTCCACAGAAATCTCCCCGGTATGAGAGCCTTCTCCTTCGGAAAAAATATTTTGGGCGCCGAATAAAATCTTTTTACTTTTCTTTACATTTTCTTTTAATTCGTTGATATAAATATTCGGCGGACAAATTACCGTGCCTGTATTTTTCAAATTTTTAGATACTTCTTTTATCTTTTTAAAAATTCCAACTGCTTCTTCTTTTGTATCAGGATTCATTTTCCAATTTGCTATGACTATTTTTTTATTTTGTTTTTTTGATTTCATATTTTTACTTATCTCGTTAGATTTTAAATTCGGTTAAAATTTAACAGAATAATTTTACTGGCTACTCAATTTCTGTCCATCCGTTTATATCAAATCCACCGGACGGACCACTGGAAAAATTTAGATTAACTAAACCGGCCTCATAATTAACCACTCCTCCTCCTGTCACAATCGTTTTGTATGCTGTCATTGTCCTCGCGCTTGTTCCACCAGACATTAAAAGCGTTCCGTTTTGCGCATTGAGAATTACCGCGCCGGCGCCACCAGACATGGATATCGCATTATTTCCGCCACAAGAAGAATGGGCCGGACACACACTTGTTGTAACTACCATTGGATAACTTCCAACTTCACCTGAACCGGAAAACATGCCGGCACCAGATATGCTTATATACCCCTGAACGTCTGACGTTCCTGACTGAAGTATCACACCACTATTTGCCCCATATGATGGAGCAAGACGAACTTTTCCGCCCCCTGTTACTGTTATATTTCCTTGAACCCAAAGAGTCCCTGTTACTGTTAATGTTCCCCCTCCGCTAACTGTCAAATTCCCTGTTATTTTTTTAGGACCGAGAGTTGCTCCCGCCCAACCAACCGAATAATTTCCAGTTATTGTGCCTCCGGCTACGGCCTCATCTTTCCATATCTGCAAATCATTATCAGAAACAGGAAACGCCTGCGGAGAAGGATCTTGTCTTGATGTGTCGCATATTTTTCCATTGTTCATCGTTCCTGCCTGACAATATATCAAACCGTAAGTATTAGTACTGTTCACTGTGTGCGCCCATGCGTCACCTCCTGTTGTCCCTATTCGTAAATAATCGTAACCATCTCCACTTATTGTTGCCGTAATGCCGCCAGTATAAATTTCAATATAGGCATCAAGTCCGTTTGGAGAAGTTTCATTCCAAGATGTCGTGCCAAACTGACCTGTCATTCCTTTAAAAGATAAAAAATATGTGTTAGTAGCCATTGTAAAATATTTTGATGAATTATTGCCACCATCAAAAACGACCCAATAAGTAACACCCGGCTGAAATTGAATATAATTTGGAAAAACAACTTCTGTCCATGCGCCATTGAATGATGTCGGCAATGAACTGGCAGCAATTGAAACTGAATCTATAGTATTTGTTGATGGTTTTCCGCCTGCATCTGAAGAAATTCTTACAGTGAGAGAACCAGATGGAGAATTGCTTGTTCTTTTTGCATAAAATTTAATTTTATTTAGATTACCAGTTTCACTGACTTGAAAACTTTGCGCAAAATCCTGATTTGAGGAAGAATTTCCAAAAATAATATTGCTTGGCGGGGTAGATGGAGATGTGTTTGAAACACTGGCCGATATTGGTGCGCTATTTGCCGCGGTGGCAGAACCTGTTATTGTGGCTCCACCATCTCCTTCAATATTTCCATTTACATAAACATTTCCATTAATTGTTGACCCACCCTCAATTTCAAAACCGCCTTGCCCGGATTGAATTCCATAGTGAAACGAAACTCCAACCCCCTGACTTAGGGAAACCGACGTTTTTCTTATTGAATTTTTATAATCCCCGGAACTGTTTACCAATTTCCCGCCGGAAATATCGGATATTGTTGCCGTTCCAATCGCGTCGTTTATGTTTATTGTTTCAGTTGTAGAAACTTGCATCCCTTTTTTTATTCTGTAAACGACATCTTCCGTTATCGCTTCCGAGGAATAATAACTCTTCGCGGAGGAATAGACGTTGTTTTCTGATGATAATTCTTTTTGAGCATTCCAAGCAAGACCCGTTGTGACAGACAAGGAAATAACGATAAACATTACAACAATTCCAATCATTATTTGTCCTTCGTTGTAAATTATTTTTTTATTTTTTATTTTGTTCATTTATTACTTTGTTGTTTTTTGTTTTTTACTTTATTTACCCGTCAATTTCTGTCATCTGATGAAATCTAAAATAACAAAATTTAATAAGAGCCTTGAAGAATTACTGTCATAAAAAAATTTTCAGATTTTATAAAATCATTTTCTTTGTCCCTTATATTCATTTCTATTTTTATAGCTTTGCCTTTGGTGTTATTTATCATCTTAAAAATTAAACTGCTTATAAACACGTCGTGTAAACTTAGACTTCCTTCTATCACACCATCGTTTTCAATTTTCAAAATTCCAGAATCAAGAAAAAAAACCATCTTGCTACCATCCGGCATGTTAAGTGTCAGCTTGCCATTAGGATTATTAAACAAACTCAATCCGTCATCCACACTCACCGCCTTTCTTGTTTCATTTACAATTCTATCTATGGATATAATTGCTGAATTTTTTATGTCCCTTGAAACTTTAAAATTTTTAAAAGCGGAGGAAGAAGATAACATTAAATTGACTATAAAAACCAAAACAATGGTTGTTATGGTTATATAAATTATTGTTTCTATTAAAGAAATTCCCGTTTTATTTTTTTCTTTTTTATATATTTTTCTTGTCATTTCAATTTTCAAAAATATTTGTGATTATAGTTGAAAGATTTTTTGTTAATACAGTATCTTTGACCATGTACGAAACGGAAACATTAATTTTTTTTGAACCGGAATCCAGCGTACCAGAAATTGATATATCGCCGTTTACATCTCTGTATATATTTTCTACGGTAAACTTTCTCGTGAAAATACCGTCCACGGTGGACGGAGACGTCGTACTTTCCCAGTTACTTCCATTAAAATAAAGATAATAATTTTGACCGGGTAAAAGCGGATTTATGAAAATATTCCAACTATTATTTCTCATTGACTTTAGTGCCTCAATTCCTTCTTCGGCTAAAAAGTAGGATTGTGTTGTTTTTGTTCCCAAAAAAGAAGTCCTAATAAAATAATTAAATGAGATAACAAAACTTAAAACAAGAAAAACAAGCAACGATAATCCAACAATCATTTCAATTAAACTTGATCCTTTTTCATGTTTTATTTTCATGATTTTTTATAATTTATTGATTTTTCTCAACAATTCCTGTCTGAGAAATCGTTATGGTTTTCGTTTTTAATAAATCAGAAACAAGAGAAACACTTATTTCTCCATAATAATTAGCTTTCCCGTTTAATTTTTGAAAAGTTACATCATTTCCTCCGTTATTTAAATTTATATTAGAAATAATTGTTTTTTTATCTATATTATTAATCTTATTATTTGGGTCGTTCACTACATAATTTATTCCTTTAAATAAGACGACCACATTTTGCTCCAAATGAACTCCATATTGACTGTCTGCCTTGGAAGATAGTGTCAAACTTCTTGCTTCTTTGAGTAAAGAAACAATTTCCTCCGATGTATTATCTAAAACTTGTTTTTTATCGTAATTTGAGAACAGATTTATGACAATAAGCAAAACTATAACTGCTATTGCAATCGATATAATAATTTCAAGCAATGACATTCCTTTCTTCATATTTTTAAAAACTATTCGTTAGAGAATACATGGGGGTAATCATTGATATCGCGAAAAAACCCATGACTATACCAACAATTATCATTAGTAAAGGCTCAACGATTGTAGACATATTTTTTGTTTTTCTTTCAACCTCATCTTCATAAAATGTAGCAACTTGCATCAATAAATTTGGCAATTGACCGGTTTCTTCTCCTACCGCAATCATTTCACCAACGAATGCCGGATAGAGATTTTCGTTATCCTTAAACGTCTGTGATATGGGAGCGCCTTTTTGAATGGCCTTTCTTGCAGATTCTATGACTTCTTTATAATAAGAATTTTGGACCACATTTTTTGTTATTTCTAAGGATTTTACGACATCAACCCCGGAAGAAACCAGTGTGGAAAAAGTGCTCGCGGTTCTGGCAGAATTTACTTCTTTAACCAATGTTTTAATTATTGGTATTTTTAAAATGATATAATCAAAATAACGCCTCCCACTTTTTGTTTTTGAAACAAAATACGCGCCAACAGATAAAAAAAACAAAACAAAAAATAAAAAAAATGTATTTTCCTTAAAAATTTTACTTACAGTTACAACAATTTGGGTACTGAAAGGCAAATCAACCTTTAATTCTTGAAATGTCGCCGTTAATGTCGGTACTACAAAAATTAACATTAGTATTCCTATTATAATCATTACAAAAATTATAATTGACGGATATATCATTGCTCCTTTTATTTTTTTTCTTAAGTTGTTAGACCTTTCAATTTGTTCAGATATGTTTTTCAAAGAACCGGATAGGTCTCCGCCCTCTTCCCCGGCACTAACCATGGATACAAAAAGTTGAGAAAAAATATTTGGAAATTTTGAAATTGAACTGCTAAAAGTGTTTCCGTCTTTAAGGTCTTTTTCTATATTTGAAAGAATAAGTTTCATTTTTTTATTTTTTGTTTGTCTATTCATTACAGAAATAGACCGAGCTAAAGATAACCCCGCCTTTATCATAGATCCGAGATTTCTGGCAAATATTATTTTCTCTTCTGTTTTTATCTTATCAAAAATAGCAAAGACACCGCTGTATAAAAACGAGGACTTTTCTTTTAGCTCTTCGTTTGAGATTAGCGTGGATTCTTGATTTTTTAATTGTTTAAATAAGTCAAATTTATCTTTTGCCTCAAGTACGTCTTCATAAATCTCCCCGTCCTTTTTTATTGCTTTAAATTTAAAACGCATAAATTATTCAAAAATTAAAATATTACATTTCCGACACTTAAGGTTATTCAAAAGACAATAAAAAACCATATCATCAATCTAAGCTTATTCTGATACAACCCTTAATATCTCTTCTATACTTGTAATGCCCTGAACCGCTTTAAAAATACCGTCTTCAATCATTGTTATCATTCCTTCTTTTTTTGCTTGTTCTTCAATTTTATCGCTGTCGCCGTTTTCCATTACCAAATTTTTAATTGTAGGTGACATTTTAAAAACCTCATGAATACCGACTCTTCCTTTGTAGCCATCTGGATTTTCAACAGACGGTTTTGGTCTATAAAAAGGTATCTCATCAAAGTTTGAAATTTTCTTATCTATTATATTTTCCTCTTTTAAAAATTCAAAAACCCTCTCTATATTTATTAACCCGTCTAACGATTTTCTTTCTGCATTAGTTAAAAAATATTTTTCTTTTTTTGAGTCCAACTTTCTGATAAGTCTCTGACCAATCACTACTTTTATTGTAGAAACAATCAAAAATGGTTCAACCTTCATATCAATCAATCTCGGTATGGCTCCGGATGCGGAATTCGTGTGAAGCGTTGATAATACCAAATGTCCGGTAAGGGAGGCATTTATTGCAAGAGATGCTGTTTCTGTGTCTCTTATTTCTCCGACCATTATTATATCCGGGTCTTGCCTGACAAGAGAGCGTAATCCGTTACTAAATGTAAAACCTATATCTGATTTTACTTGGGTTTGATTAACCCTTGGCATCTGATATTCAATCGGGTCTTCAATCGTAGATATATTTACTTCTGGAGTATTTAATATATCCAAAATTGTGTATAAAGTTGTTGTTTTTCCGGAACCAGTAGGTCCTGTAGCCAATATCATTCCCGTTTTTTGTTTTGTGGCACCATAGATTCTTTCAAGACCTTCTCCGTGAAAACCCAGTCCCTCAAGAGTAAACCCCGATGCATTTTCTCTCAACAGTCTCATAACAACTTTTTCTCCAAAATATATAGGCAAAATAGAAACTCTTAAGGAAACCTTTTGTCCTTCCATTTCCACCTTAAATCTGCCGTCCTGCGGTAATCTTTTTTCATCTAATTTTAAGTTTGACAAAACTTTTATTCTCGCAGAAATACTTGCTCCGGCATTTTTTGGTAACACCATTGCGTCTCTCAAAATTCCATCTATTCTGTATCTAACTAAAAGATCTTTTTCCATGGGTTCAATGTGTATATCAGATGCGCCCTGGAGAATCGCATGTTTTAACAATGTGTCAACGATTCTTATGACGGGAAGGTCCTCTGCCATTTTTTTAAGAACTTTTTCTGATATTTCGCTGTCATTTTCTTCTATTGTTTTTATTGCGGCTCCTTCTTTTTTTATTATGTCCCCAAATTCCGCTTTAAGTGTTTTTTGATATTGAAGTAAGGCGCTCTTAATTGACTCGCTATCAGTTAGGCGTGGTAATATTTTTAAGCCGACTTTTTTTCTTACAAAATCAATCGCGGCAAGATCTTCTACATCAAGCATTGCAACCTCCAAATTATCATTATCTTTTGCGAATGCAACAATGTTATGATTTCTTGCAATCGGTTCGGGTATCATTGATAACATTCCAAGATCAAGTTTTTTGTTTTTTAAACTGACAAATGGTATTCCTAATACGTGTGCGTGTATTTTTCTTAAATCATCCTCGTGTAACATTCCCTTGTTTATTAAAATGTCTCCTATGCCAACATTTCTCTTAACACTTTCTCTTTCGGCCGTATCAAAATCCAATTTTGAAATCAAACCGGAGTCTAAAATAAATTCTTTTAGTTTTTCTTCTTCTATATGCATAAAATATTTCAAAATTTAAATATTAAATTTCAAAACTGATACAAATTATAACAAATTTATTTAATATATTCTGTAAGTGTGGTGAATAATCAAAAATCCGCTGTTGGCGGATTTTTGATTATGTTTTTTATTAATTAGAATTCTTCTATTTTTATTTTTTTATTATCAACATTCAAAACAACATTTACTGTGCGAACTAACCCGCCACTTTGGCCTTGCACTGTTATCAAATAACTTCCAGTAGCAATCGGATTATTTGTGATGATTCTAAATTCTGCACCAGAGCCATAATTTGAACTTGAAATTGATTGCTTTGATAAAACAATCTTTGCCCCGGAAAGTTGTGGTGGCAAATATGATATGGACAAATTAATCGCGGAAGAAAAACCATTTTGAGGAAGTATTGTTATTATAGACGGAGTTGATGTCCCTCTTACACCTGCTATTTCCACATTTGATGTCTTTTGCAAACTGAAATCCGGAGGAATTATAGTAACCAACACACTATCAATGGTTTCTTGTCCAAGAATGTTTAAACATCTGAGTGTGTATTGTGTGTCTGTAACAATTGGACCAACGTTATCAGACGAACCATTTATCGCCTGAGCGCCAGACCACGACCCGGACCATGAACCTCCAGAACCGGTGCACGATTCAACATTTTCGTTCTGCCAAAATAATCTGGTTCTGTCGCCGACACTAACTACCGTAGGAAATGCATTTAGTGAAACACTCGCGGGGAGAACTGCCGAAATCGGCGTATAATTTAATGAGAATGTTTCAGAGTTAGTATTGTTTCCAAAAATCATAAACGAGCTTCCATTCCCTGTCACAGAGTTTGTAACTGTTGGTCCGCTATAACCACTAACACTTTGCGGAGTTATTGTATAAAGTGTTCCTGTAGAATCTGGAGTAACTTCATATGATTCATTCGTTCCATAACCTTTTATAACCGCAGTTTTTATTTTTGTTTTAGGTCCTATTGACCACTTAGAAGAAGCTGGAATATCAATATTAGAATTTACAACTATAGTTGAAACGAGTTCAGTGCATGTATTAGATGTGATAGCCCAATTTCCCCATGCGCAGGTTGGGGCAGAGCCCTTTATTCTTTGCTGTGTTATTGAACCGGTGTAACCAGATGAACAAGAAGTGGTTTTGGTTTCAGTTGTCGGTTCGGGACACGTTTCCACTACCACCGGAACACAAGTGTCAGATGTTGTTGCCCACACGCCCCATTCACACGCCGGCGCGGAACTTTTCGTTCTTTGTTGTGTTATTAAACCGGTGTAACCGGAACTGCATGAAAGAGTTCGTGTTTGTGTTGTCGGCTGAAGACAAGAAGCATTATAAGAAATTGAACAAGATCCAGGATTTCCAGCGTTATCGTTTACAAGAAAAGTGTAAGTGCCACTCACCGTTCCGATTTGGTTTGGAGGATTTCCAGAACATCCTGAACCGCCAGTGTCAGAACATATTGCTGACAGCGTAGAACCGCTTTGTGATGCCGTACATGTCGGCGCGGAGCTGTCGGTTTGAAACTGCGAACATGTTTGAACTAATGAATCTTGTGTTTCGTTAGGAGGAGTCGTGTTTGTATATGATGTGGATGTTCTACTTTGTGTTCCCATACCAAGACGGGTGTGAGTTGATGTATTCCATTCGCCCCAAGAAGTTATGTTGCATGAGCCCCACGATGAATAATTATAATGAGTGTACGTGGTGGAAATGTCGCGAGCGTTGTAATAAATTGAACAAGACCCGGAATTTCCAGCATTATCCATAACTGAAAAAGTATAAGTCCCGCTTGTAGTCCCTGTTTTGTTTGCAGGATTACCAACGCACCCAGAACCTCCTGTGTCAGAACATGTCGCTGATAGTGTGGAACCGCTCTGTGACGCCGTACATGTCGGCGCGGAGCTGTCAGTTTGAGATTCAGAACATGCTTGAACAAGTGGTCCAAATGTATCGTCTGGCGGAATAGTGTTTGTATATGATGTGGATGTTCTGCTTTGGGTACCACTTCGCGTACGTGTATGGCTAGATGTGTTCCATTCTCCCCAAGAACCAAAATCACTGCATGAACTCCATGATGAATAAAGATAGTGTATGTAATTAGCAGGTGGTGGTTCTTGTGCGCATGTTACATTGAATGTCGCTGATCCGCCTGGGTACAAATATGTTGATGACGGAGAAATGGACGAAGTAGTATACCCGCTCGGAGAGATGTAAGAAATGCTATATGAACTACCTGTTGATGATGGATTTACAACAACTGGGGAATCTGTTCCTCCTCCGGGAGAGATTGCCCAATCACCACCCGGTCCGCATCCGTTTTGATTAACATAAATTGTTGCCGATGTATTTCCTCCGCCGGAACTTCCTTGATAAGTACCGCCACACAGATCCGGATTTAAAGCGCCATAAGTCGTCCAAACAGTATCAAAGAGATTGGTTTTTGGATTCCAAAAATAAGTCGGAATAGTCTCATCACAGGCAGGAGCGGTGGCTGCATTCGCGTATTGTGTTGTAAAAACAAAAACATACGATAGAAAAATAAAGAAAAAAACTGTTAAAATTGAAGATAAAATTTTATAAAAGTTTTTGAAATTAAAAATATTATTTTTCATATTTATCTTTGTTTGTTTTCGGTTAAAAATAGACCGACATTTGTATTTTTTTCTCCTCTCATTAAAACAATGTTCAGAGAACTATCATTTTTTGCAGCCAAAATGGTTGCTTGAGAGTTGGTTGCTTCGCTTTTTATAATATAGAATTTATTCTTATTTATATATTCAACATATTTTTTAAATATTTCACCAAAATTGGTTTTGGTTAAATAATTAACCAACGCGGTATTAACCGTTTTGTCCGGTGAATTCCATACTAAAAGCTGTGAAGCGATGACAGACGCGTCTTTTTCCAATATAAGTTCCCTGGGAAATTCTTTTACAACCGTACCATCAGTAAGAGTTTTTTCTATTTTAGGAATTGCATTGTTTGTGAGAGCGGGCTGATTTTTTTTATTGAGAAAACCAGACACCAAAAGCATTACTATCGGTAAAATAAGAAACATAATAAAGTACTTGAAATTTGTTCTATTCGTTTTATTTTTTTTATTTATGTCTGTTTGCATAATTTATTGTTTTACAACAAAACTTAGTTGAACAACCGTTTTGTTATCTCTCTCGCTAATAATAACAGAAAGCAGACCGTTGTCTTTTGATCCGGACAATATTCCGTCCTTTTTGTTTGTTGTGTCCTGATATTTATAATTTTCTTTCGTCATGAATAAACTATACTCATCCCACTTTAAATTTTTTGTTTTTGTGCTTATATAACTAACAGTATATTGAGTTACCCCCTGTGTTTTATAAACAACGCTATAACTCTCAAAAATACCCTCCGTTTCAATCGGAATATTTGGAGGAAAGTTCTCAGGTAAAACGTTTTTAATATTTGCCGTATTAAGATCAACTTGTTTAACTTGGACATTGTTCTCTTTATCGTTTTCAGAACCTGTTTTTATAATAAAATTTTTATCTTTTGCGAACAAAACATAACCGGCAACAATAATAATAAAAATTGCTAGTATAACAAAAATCATCTTTACTTGTTTACTTTGTGCCATAGGTTTTTGTAAGAATATTATAATTTTATTGCATTTATTATATACAAATAAACTCTTTAAAAATACAAGAAATGTTGATAACTGCAGATTACCGAGACAATTATCTTATTGATAAAAAAGAGCCCAAACGATTTGTTTAGACTCTTTAAATAATATAAAGAACTGTGCCACTACCACCACTACCACACGCTGATTTTTTCAAGTTTCAACCCTAACATTCTAAATCTAACGCCCTGGTGAGCAGAAGATAGGCCCCATTTTGCCCCACTGTTCAGTTTTAATTCGGCAACTGCGTAATAAAGTTGGATATACCCGACATCTGTAGCAGAAAATTTTTTGTCTTCATTACGTCCCATCATTGTCGGCCATGCAGTAGTATGACCTATGCCAAACGCGTGCCCCATCTCATGTTTTAACATGGCCGGAAATCCTGCAGCCACATACTCCGAATTAATGGTCCAAAATTCTTTGGGGCCGAAAGATATATAACTGGAACTAAGGGTCCAATCAAAATAATTTACCCCGTCATTCACGGCAAATATAGGAAACTCATTCGTGAGTTTTATTCTTATGCCTTTCAGTATGTTGCCGCTTATAGTTTCAGATAATTTTGCTGGACGTACGATGTCGCCCATTCCCATTTCGTCTTCAAACTCTTGGAGATACTTCCACAGCCCAATGGAATCAACAGGAACATTCTGAACCTGTCTGTCAAAAGCGACTGGGACTGGAAATGAATTTTTTTTCCAAAATGCCGACCAATATTTAATAGTACCTGTATTTTTATCTGTATTCCTTTGAAAAAAAGATATCGGGGCATCAAACCCCAGTTCGTCTAAGGCATAAGCTTTTATTATATCAATATCTGTCGTCCGACCGGCAAAAGTGCCGTTCTTAATATCCCACTTAAACGGAACAAGAACAAACTTCTGTTCTTTCTCAATATCTTCTTCTGTCAAAATGGCAAGAGACGGGCAATAACTTCTCAAAAATCCGTTTATAACATCAATTACAACAATAATTGAGTCCTCCAGTGTGGCCTTAGTAGATATTGAAATCGGGTTGCTCGTCATTGCAAGAGAATCTATTGGTTTTCCTTTTGTGTTATAAAAATAAACACAAAGATTGTCCGAATTTTTTTTGTCCGCAGTCATAACAGAAATTGTTATAAGTGGTGCGGCGGTTATTATGAAAGTACAACTCATACTGTCGGCTTTCGTGTTGTCCTTGTACACAAACCATACCGTATGTTGTCCGTTTGAAAAAAGATAAATTACATTACTCCCCCTTCCTAAAACTTTTGAATTTTCTCTCCAAGAAATAAAATTTGTGTCTTTTATTTCCTTTCCGTCAAAAAAAACTTCTCCCTTTAACGAAACGGCTGTGTTTGGCCAGCCTGTCTGTCTTATTTTCTCACCTTTATAAGGCGAGTAGATGTAGACAAGAAGTTTTTTTGAAGTCGGTGGAGAGCTTGTTGGAGGTTCTGTCGGTCCGGAACACCCCGCCCAGACCAATAAAAAAATTATCACTATCATAATAAGATTTTTATTATTTTTCATTTCTACTCCTTACCACTCATGTGGTATTTATTTATCAAATAACAATTATTTTCTTACTCAATTAAACCATTTCTTTATAAAAAAGTCAACCAAAAAAATTTCTGTGGACATTTCTCAAATTTTAAATTTTATAAATTTTTTATAAAAAATTTTGCACATTTCAGTCTAATTGACATTATTTTTGCTTTGTGTATACTTACTCGTACAAATCTGAATAGTTAGATGGTTGTCCGTTCTGAAAACGGACTTTTTTATTAAATTTTAATTGCGTATGTTTGCGCTTAATCTATGTTTGACTTAAAAGTTATAAATTCAATTCTTGACCAGTTGGAACAAGAAAGAGGAATACCCCGAGTAAAGGTGGTGGAAGCAATAGAAGACGCTCTTGCAACCGCATATAAAAAAGAATACGGGAAAAGAGGACAAATCATAAAAGCGAAATTTAATCCACAAACCGGAGAAACAGAATTTAATCAAATAAAAATAGTTGTGGATGAAAGTATTGTAAAAATAGACGACCCCTCTTTAGAACAAATAGAAATAAAAGAAAAAAAGATCACAACAAAAACAGAGCCGTTAGATTCAGATGACGACAAAAGGGTACGTTTTAATCCGGAACATCACATTTTGATTGAAGACGCTAAAAAAATAAAATCAAATGCAAAACTTGATGACGAAATAGTGTTTCCTCTTGAAAACCGCGGGGAATACGGGCGCATTTCGGCGCAAACAGCAAAACAAACAATAATTCAGAAAATAAGAGAGGCGGAAAAAGTTTCTGTTTATGGAGAATTTGAAGAAAAAGAAGGGAGTATCGTTAGTGGAACCGTTCAAAGGGTTGAAAGAGGAAATGTCTTTGTTGACCTAGGCAGAATAACGGGAATACTTCCTTACGAGGAACAAATTCTCGGGGAAAGATTTAAACAAGGAGAAAGAATACGAGCATACCTATATTCGGTGGAAGAAACACCTAAAGGAATTTTTCTTCGTCTTTCAAGATCAAGACCTGAATTTTTAAAAAAACTTTTTGAAATTGAAGCTCCAGAAATTGCAAACGGTGTTGTAGAAATAAAAGAAGTCGCGAGAGAACCGGGAGCAAGATCTAAAATCGCAGTCTTATCACATGATGAATACATTGACCCGGTCGGTTCGTGTGTTGGACAAAGAGGCGTGCGAGTCTCAACTGTTATGAGCGAACTTGGTGGAGAAAAAATAGACATAATAGAGTGGTCAAACAACCCGGAAGAATTCATTGAGGACGCGCTCTCTCCTGCACAGATTTTGAGTGTAGAAATAAACGAAAAAGAACACAAGGCGGTTGTAAAGGTGTCGCCAGACCAACAGTCGTTGGCAATCGGAAGAGGTGGACAAAATGCAAGACTTGCGAATAAACTTACAGGTTGGAAAATTGATATACAGTCAGATTTAAAAACAAACAAAGCGGAAGAAGAAATACATTCTAAAAAGGACACCGAAAAAGAGGCTGAGATTGAGAAAATAAGCGAGTAAAAATAATGTTTACAACAAAACAAAAATACCCGCCTTGTGGGTATTTTTGTTTTATTTTGATATAATTTACCATATTAAATTCTACCGCATTAGTTCGCCTTTTATAGAATTTAACATAACAAGTTATTAAAATGACAAGGTCGCTTATCTTATCAAATATAATCCACAAAAAATGAAAAAAACACACTCAAAAATAATAAATTATTTTTTACTTTTCTCATTTATATTTACTGTTTCTGTTTTAATATCGCCACAAAAACTATTGGCCGAAAATGCAAGCGGAGAAACAGTAGCAAGTACAACTGCCACAAGTTCAACAAAAGTTTCTCCATATTCTTTTATTAAAGAAAGAATTAAAGAAATCCAACAAAGAATGGAAACCGGTTCCAAACAAAATGAACAAGAGAAAAAAAGCAATACGGAAATTGACGCGAGAAAACAGCCATTAATTGATTCTGTGAAAAAGAATGTAGACGACAAAGGTGAAAATAAACAGATAAAAGAAGATAAACAAGAAATGAGAGATTCCATTAAACAAAAGCTGAACGAAAATTCAATCAGGAGAATAAATGCGTACACAGAAAGAATTATCGCAAGATTTAACGCGGCTGTTCAAAGATTTGAAATAATGACGGAAAGGATTTCTTCAAGAATCAAAAAAATTGAGAGAGGCGGGATTGATCTATCAGAATCAAAGACCTTGTTACAAAAAACTTTGAACGAAATATCCTCCACAAAAACAAAAATAAATGAAATATCATCAAAAATAAGTTTGGTTACATCAAGTGAAACACCAAAAAAAATGTTTGATGATTCAAAAAAAATATTTGAATCTGTCAATGACTCAATAAAAGAAACCCATAAAATGTTGGTGGAAACAATAAAATCCATAAAAAACGGGGTCGGGGACAAAAATGATGCTGCTGAGTCTGAAAATTAATTTTTAATCTAATAAAAACAATATGGAAAATTCAAACGAAAAACAAAACATAAATTTTCAAAGACCGGAAATAGACCAGACTGGCGTCGGCGCAGAAACAACAACGCAGGGCAAATCTATGGGTGCGGTTATTGGTTCCATAATAATAATTGTCATATTAGTAGTCGGAGGGCTTTACCTGTGGGGAAAACAAATAGTTCAGAAAGAGGCGCAGGAAGCAACAACGGCTGACAAGATTTTGGCGGAGCCGGACCCAATAATTGATTCTTTTAAAAAACAGGGAGCATCCGATAAGGTTTCAGACATTGAAAAAGACATTAATTCTACAGAATTAAACAATCTGGATAAAGAAATTCAAAACATAAACACTGAATTAAGTTTATAAAATATAATGTGAAGAAAAAACCGAATTTTGAGATTCGGTTTTTTTCGTGTAGGATAAAGAATATTATGGAAAAAAATAAAAAATATTCCGCAGAAATAAAAGATGTGGGTAAAACTCAGGTAGAAATTGAATGCGAAATTCCTTGGAGTGAAGTTGAAAAATATAGAAAATCCATTATTGATGAGTACTCAGAAAAAATTACAGTCCCCGGTTTTAGAAAAGGCAGGGTGCCGGAAAATATCATCATCCAAAAAATCGGACAGATGGAATTGTTAAATGAAATGGTTGAAAGAACACTGCAAGAAATATATCCTAAAATAATTATTGAAAACAACATTAACGCCATAGGAAGACCAACCATCTCAATAACAAAATTGGCAGAAAAAAATCCTCTTTGCTTTAAGGCAGTATCATCAATAATTCCAAAAATAGAATTGCCGGATTATAAAAACATAGCAAAAAAAATTACAGCAAAAGAAGAGGAGGTTATTGTCGAAGAAAAAGACGTTGAAGAAACAATTCTTGCGATAAGAAAACAGTGGGCACTACATGAAAGTTATGAGAAAGATCATGAAAAAGGCTCACACGAACATAAAACAGAAATTGATGAAAAAGATTTACCAGAACTTGATGACAAGTTTATAAAAAATCTTGGCGCGTTTGAAAATGTTGATGAATTCAAAAAGAAACTTAGAGAGAATATTTTGAGTGAGAAAAAATTAAAAGAAAAAGACAAAAAAAGAGCGGAGGTGATAGAAAAAATTTTAGAAAAAACAAAAATAGATATTCCTGAAATTCTTACAAACGCGGAACTGGAAAAAATGATTTCTCAACTAAAAACAGATGTAGAAAACGCAAAAGTTGATTTCAAAACATATTTGATAAAGTCAAATAAAACGGAGGAAAAATTGCGTGAGGAATGGAAATCTCCCGCCGAAAAAAAGGCAAAAATACAACTGGTATTAAATGAAATCGCAGAAAAAGAAAATTTAAAAGCAGATGAAAAAGAAATTGAGCACGAGGTAAAACATTTATTGGAACATTATAAAAATGCAGATCCAGAAAGACTAAAAATCTATGTAGAATCTGTTCTTATAAACGAGAAAGTGATGCAATTCCTGGAAAATTCAGAATAAAAAAGATTCAATTTTTAGAGAGTCAAAAATAAAATTTTGTGCTATTATTTAGGTGTTAATATTAAACTAAAAACAATATGTTAATTCCAACAGTTATAGAAAAATCACAATTTGGCGAAAGGGCGTACGACATATACTCCCGCCTATTAAAAGATAGAATCATTTTTCTTGGCGGTCCGATTGACGAATACATAGCGAATATAGTCATTGCGCAATTATTATTTCTTGAGTCGGAAGATTCAAAAAAAGATATACGTCTATATGTTAACTCTCCCGGTGGAGACGTTGCCGCGACATTGGCTATGTTAGACACAATGAATCACATCAAACCAGATGTTTCTACAGTATGTGTGGGAATGGCGGCTTCAGGAGCGGCAATAATAATGTCGGCGGGAGCAAAAGGAAAAAGATTTTGTTTACCGAATTCCGAAATAAAGATTCACCAGCCATGGGGAGGAGCGCAGGGACAAGCAACAGACATAGAAATTACAGCAAAACACATAATAAAATTGAGAGAAAAATTAAATAAAATACTTTCAAAAAATACAGGACAAACTTTTGAAAAGGTTGAGAAAGATGTTGAGCGTGATTTCTTTATGGACGCAGAAGAATCAAAAAAATATGGAATCATTGATGAAATTTTAAAGAAAAAGTAATTTCAGCATACAATAAAACTAATAAATGAAAAAACGCCTATCCAAACAGGCGTTTTTTCATTATGATTCAATTACTCACAAACTTATCTCGCATATTCTATCACTCTCATTTCTCTTATAACATTTACTTTTATTTCTCCCGGATATTTTAATTCTTTTTCAATTTTCAACGCTATGTCGCGAGCAATTTTTTTAGCATCAAGGTCAGAAACTTTTTCCGACTTAACAAAAACCCTAATTTCTCTTCCCGCTTGAATTGCGTAAGATTTTTCAACTCCATCGGCTTCATTTGCTATCGCCTCCAAATCAGACAATCTCTTCAAATAATTTTCAACAGTATCTCTTCTCGCTCCGGGCCTGCTTCCTGATATTGCATCCGCAACTTGAACAATAATCGCTTCAACACTTTCATATGGGTGTTCTTCGTGATGCGATTTCATCGCATCAATTACGGATTTTTCTGCTCCAAACTTTTGAAGAATTCTTATCCCTATTTCAACATGTGTCCCTTGAATTTCGTGGTCAACAGCCTTTCCTATATCATGCAAAAGAGCGCCGGCGCGAGCCACTTGTACATTGGCGCCCAATTCCTCCGCAAGCATTCCGGAAATGTGCGACATTTCAACAGAGTGTTGCAAAACATTTTGTCCATAACTTGTTCTGAAATATAAACGACCCAGAATGGAAACAATTCGCGGGTCAAGATTATAAACACCACAATCATACGCGGCCTGTTCGCCTTTTTCTTTTATTATTTTATTTATCTCTTCTTTTGATGTTTCAACCATCTCTTCAATCCTTGCAGGCTGAATCCTTCCGTCTAAAATCAAATTTTCCATCGCCAATCTTGCAATTTGCCTTCTCACTGGGTCAAACGAAGAAATTATTATAGTTCCAGGAGTGTCGTCAATTATTACCTCTACTCCAGCCGCTCGTTCAAACGCTTTTATATTTCTGCCTTCCTTGCCGATTATTTTTCCTTTTATATCATCAGACGGAATTGTAACCGATGTCGCCATAACGTCGGAAGCGACCGAGTTTCCCAATCTGTGTATTGTACTGACTAAAATATCTTTTGCCTTTTTTTCAAGTTTTTCGTTATTTGATATTTCAATTTTTTGCATTCTTATACTCAAATCTTCTTCGTATTGTTTTTCCGCGATTTTTAACAATTCATCTTTTGCTTCCTCTTTTGATAAATTTGAAACCCTTTCAAGTTCTTTTTCTTTTTCTTCAACCAATTTTTCCACTTTCTCTTTTGTTGTTTTTATTTCATTTATTTTCCCTTTAATATTTTCCACCTCCCTGTCAATGTCGGTTTGTCTGTTATCCAAAAGCTCCTCCTTTTTTATAAGGCGGTCTTCGGTCTTTTTTAATTCTTTTTCTTTCTCAAAAGCTTCTTTTTTAGAATCTTCCAAAAGTTTAACCGATTTTTTTTCTGCTTCTGTTGTTATCTTTTTGGCTTCCTCTTTTGCTTCCAACATCATTTTCTTTATCTCAAGCTCCATAGAACCTCTCTTTCCTATTGTGAGAATCCATCTCAATACATATCCCAATACAATACCAACGAGTCCCGCAAGGCCCGCCAGAAGCATAGCTATTTTTAATGACATAATTTTTTATGACTTCAATTTTTAGATTTTTTAGATTTTTTAGACAATAAAAACTTCTAAAGAAAATTTGAGTTGTTATCCTCTTTCAAAAACGATTGTGCGCACTTTTTAGCGGAATAAAAAAACATATTTTGTTTAACTATTTAAAGAAATTTTGTTGTTTGTCTAAAGTTTATAGGTTCAATTTTTAACTCGGGTTTGTCTAGTCAACAAAAACAGTAACATTCTGAACAAAAAACTAAAAATGAAATCTTATTTAATCCTTTAATGAAATTAATAATATAATATTTGATAATATTTGTCCAATTTTAATTATATTATTTAAATTATTATATTTCTAAATTATTACTCTAATTTTTGATACTTTTTAAATATCCTTATTTAGAGCCATCTTCTGTCTTTTGCTTACATTTATGTTGGTTTTTATTATCTATTTTCTGTTTTTTGGAATTTTTTATGATTATTTTATATTTTGAAATTTATATTTTTAATTTTTGTTTTCTTGCTTAAAATATGGCTTAATATATAATAATGTGATAATTTAAATATGCTTTTAGACGAGATCTCGTCGGGAGCAAATTCCTTTCGTCATGGGTGACGAAAACAAGGTCGAACACATAGTCAAAATTAGAATAATTTTTTTACGAATATTATGAACAAACAAGCTATTGTCGACAAAGTACATGAAATTTTAGGCGGAACAAAGGTTCAATCAGAAAAAATTGTTGATACGATTCTTGATTGCATCGTAGATACATTAAAAAAAGGAGGCGAGGTTTCTATAGCAGGTCTTGGAATTTTCTCAGTTAAAGCAAGAGCGGCTAGAACCGCAAGAAATCCTAGAACTGGGGAATCTATACAGGTTTCTGCAATGAAAGTGCCAAAATTTAGAGCTGCTAAAGCATTGAAAGACGCAGTTAAGTAAATTAAAATCTCATTTAGTTGAGGTTTTAATAAAATTAAATCAAAAAACAAGAAATCTCCTTAATTGGAGATTTTTTGTTTTTTAACTTAAATAAAATACTTTTGTGTAATTTTTGTGTAATTTTGGTAAACACCAGTTGTTTGATAATTATTTATAATCAAAATATCCACTTGGAGGCTTCGCCTCCAAGTGTGGTTGTATCATAAGAAAAAACCACCCGCAATGCGGGTGGAATTCCATATAAAAAAATAACATAATAAACATCTTCTCTTTTAAAAACTTGCTATCTCCATTTCCATGATGCCGCCAATAATATTTTATCAGCGGTCCATTCGTCGCCACAATGTTGTCTTAAAACATCAACAAGACGTCTCATATTATCTTCCGAAAAACTATTCGGAGCGTCTCTCAAGACAATATCAATGACATCAATAAATGTTTGAACGCTTTTTTCCTCTTCCATTTCTTCAATAATTTTATCTATTTCCTCTTTCATCTTCTCAACCTTGGAAAAAACCTTTTTCAGATTACATTCATCGTCTTCCAATTTATTTAAACAAGCGGATAAATCTGTTAGCAGATTTTTTAAAAAAACATTTTTGTCTTGTTCGTTTTCTATTTCATTTTTTATTTCTGTTATTTGTTCCTTTTTTTCTTTTGCTTTTTTATCTAATTTGTCATCGTTCATTGCGATTTCTCCTTCACTTTTGTTAAAAAACAATTAATTATTTCTTACTGCAAAATACTCTCATGCGTTTAAAAAGTCAATCATATTGTCTATTATAAAACTTTTCAAAATTGTATGAATTTGATTTTATAGAATTTTCAATTATACTTAATTTAAATTGATGTTCTTAAAAATGAGAGGCTTTTATGTCTTTGACAAGACAAGAAAATGAAAAAATAGTTGATTGTTTTTCTGGAAAAGAAATCAAGAATCCATATGGTCCTTGTTATAAACCATCGAAAAAATCGGGAGAAAAAGATTTTAATGAAGAGAATAGTGCGGCGCGCGCAGCATTATTTGATTTAATAATCAACGGGGATGATTTTCCAAAAAATCAACGTGATGAATCTTTATGATTCAAAAAATCACCCTATCGGGTGATTTTTTTATTTTGTGCGGGATACCGGAATCGGACCGGTGACCACAGTTTGGAAAACTGTTATTTTACCACTAAACTAATCCCGCTTATTATTTATTGTTAATGAATGAAAAAATCTTATCAGATAAACATATAAAATCAAACACATTTTAAATTAAAAAATTAAAATGATATTCTATGTGTATAAGAAATAATTACCACGATGAACGACAGAATAAAAAATATAATAAAAACCTATTTGCTAATTCTCTTTGTTTTTCTTTTTATGGTCATGGTTTTTGATTCAACACATAAAGAGGAAATTTATAATATTCAAAAACTGCCTTATAGGGAAATCTCCAAATCAGAAATAAACACAAACAATAATATAATCAGCGAGGCGATAAAAGAAAAACCAGAGGCAAAAATGAAAGAGGCATTAAATAGTGTATTAAATAATAGCCCGATTATAAAAAAAGAAACCCTGCCAATAATAGAAAACATCATTTCGCAACCAATGTCTCAGACAAAAGAAAGTGTTCCGTTTGAAAAAATAAATACGTCCACACGAAACGCTCTTGTTAATATTCTCTGTATGACAGAAACCGGCGGATATTTTAATCCAATATCTGGAAGCGGAATAATTGTAGACAAAAAAGGAATTATCTTAACAAACGCGCACATAGCCCAATATTTTCTTTTGAAAGATTATGTTAAAAAAGATTTTATAACATGTTCAATACGTATGGGCAGTCCTACTGTTGCTGTTTATAAAGCAGACCTTTTATATATTTCACAACAGTGGATAGAAAATAATTATCAAAACATAACTCAAAAAAATTACATGGAAAACGGCGAGAGTGATTACGCCTTTTTAATAATTAATGACACCACAAATCCGGACAACAAACTTCCTGTCGAATTCCCGTACGTTGATTACAATACGAATGACGGTGAAATAAATATGGGAGAAAATGTTTTAATCGCCGGATATCCGGCCGGTTTCCTAGGCGGTATAACAATACAAAAAGATCTAAATATCACATCAACAATCACTCAAATCAAAAAAATTTACACTTTTTATGAAAACTCTTTGGACCTTATTTCTTTCGGCGGGACCGTTCTCGCACAAAAGGGTTCGTCAGGCGGAGCGGTGATGAATAACTGGAACGAATTAATCGGACTTATAGTCACAACAACGGATTCTAAAATCACGGAGGAACGAGACTTGAGGGCGATAACCATAGCACACATAGATACAAATTTACAAAAACAAATCGGCGTCAATATAAAAACTTTCTTTTCTTATAATCCGACAAAAACTTCCGAAACGTTTTTGAAAACTAAAGCGCCAGAATTAAAACAACTTCTCGTTAGTGCGTTAGAAAAAAAATAAAAAATACTCTTATAATAAACAAATTCAATCTCTTCTATTCTTCAAAAAATTTTTTATCTTTAATTTCATTCGGTAAATAAGTTTGCTTTGAATCGTCTTCTGTGTGAGTGTATTTATATCCTTTTCCATATCCCAACCCTTTCATTAAACCGGTAGGAGCATTTCGCAGGTGTAAAGGCACTGGTAAATTCATTGTTTCTTCAACAACTTCTTCCGCCTTACAAAGCGCATCGTAAGATTTGTTTGATTTTTTTGCTTTTGCTAAATATACGACACCCTGTGCTAAGTTAATTCTACATTCAGGTAAACCAATCCTTTCAACTGCATTAAAAACAGAATTGGCGACAACAAGCGCATTCGTATCAGCATTACCAATATCTTCAGATGCAAGTACAAGCATTCTTCTTGCAATAAATTTTGGATCCTCCCCTGCTTTAATCATTCTCGCCAGCCAATATAAAGCGCCGTCAATGTTTGAACCACGAAGAGATTTTATAAATGCAGAAATTACATTGTGATGTTCTTCTCCGCCTTTATCATATTGAAGTGCTCTGTGTTGCAATGTTTCTTCAATTAATTTTTTATTTATTTTTATTTTTTTATTTCCGTAATTAGAAAAATTTTTTATAGCAACTTCAAGCGCATTTAAAATTATTCTTGCGTCTCCGTTCGCAGAATGAATCAAAAATTCCTCCGCTTCTTTTTCAATTTCAATTTCATTATCTCCAAAACCAAGTTCTTTATTTTTTAGAGACCTGTCTATAATTTTTTTCAAATCATCAAACGAAAGTGGTTTTAAAACATAAACTCTTGAACGAGAAAGTAGCGGCGAAATAACTTCAAAAGATGGGTTCTCCGTAGTCGCGCCAATCAGTGTGATTATTCCCTTTTCTATATGCGGAAGAAGAGCATCTTGTTGAGCTTTATTCCATCTGTGAATTTCATCAATAAAAACAATTGTTCTTTTGTTGTTAAATTTTCTTTTTTCGTGAGCTTCTTTTATTATCAAACGCAGGTCGGCAACGCCTGAAGTTACCGCGGACATTTCAATAAAACTGGAATTTGTCATTTCTGCAATAATTTTAGCGAGGGTCGTTTTTCCGCTCCCCGGAGGACCCCAAAAAATTATTGATGGGATATCGTCGTTTTGAATTGCCTTTTTTAAAAGAGAATTCGGACCAACAATATGTTCCTGTCCGACAAAATCAGCAAGATTTTTCGGTCTCATTCTGTCCGCCAGCGGCGCATTTTTACTCATATCTTCATTAAATTTTTCATCAAATAGATCTGACATGGTAATTTTGATAATTAAAAATTATTTTTCTAAACGTTTCCAAATCATTTCAAAAATTTGTTTTAGAGATCGCGTTATGGTTTCGTTTTGGATAATAATACCTTGCAAATTATATAAATCTACAATTTTTACCCAAGTTTTTCCCATTTCTATAGATACATTACTCTTATACTCATGCAAATCAACTTCTTTTACTTCGCGACCAAACTCTTTATCTTCTTTTCTATATGTTTTAAGAAGTGAATCAGAAGGAGTTATACCACGCATGGATATTTTTTTATTTCGTAGTTCTCTGTTGTATTCTCTAAATCCTTCAAACAAATCTATCGTCTTTTTTGATGTTATTGACATAAAATGAAGAAGTTCATCATTTTGCATTTCTTCAAGTTTATAACTCATAATCTGTTTTATGCCCTCTACACCGTCAAAAAAAAGTGTGTATGGTTTTTCTGAATCACTTTTTTGAAGAGATTTAATTTCCGGGAGTTTTTCTTTTACTATTTTTATTTTATTTTCAACATTTTGAAAAAGCTCATCGGGAGATATAACACGATACATCTTCTTTTTTGAGTAAGGAATAAAAGAAACAATCCCTCGCTCCATCAATTCTCCTAAAATAACATAAACCGTTGGTCGTTTGAGTCCGCTTATGTGAGAAATCTCCTGTGGGGAGGAGGGTCCCTGTTCAAGTATTGCTACATACACCCGCGCTTCTTTATCACTCAGACCAAGTAATTTAATTATGCTTAATGTATCCATAAATTTGTTTATTAAAGTATATCTTATTTAAACTAAATATGTCAATAATCTTGACAACATGACATAAAATATAAATAAATCTTGATTTTAAAAAAGAAAATGATGACAATCTGTCAAAATACCGTTTTCTAATCAATAGCTTGTAATCACCTGCATGGGTGTTTTAAGATTTAATCCGAAGTGATATCTTTCTTCGTTATAATATCTTAAGTAATTTTTTAATGCTTTATTTATAATATTAATAT